>Ga0070699_100004688_pt1 | contig 12094 bp, 10 predicted proteins | sample KBSK1503metaG_FD_65473 | JGI IMG/M metagenome (GOLD analysis project Ga0070699, IMG submission 65473) | Corn, switchgrass and miscanthus rhizosphere microbial communities from Kellogg Biological Station, Michigan, USA - KBS K1-50-3 metaG | ecosystem: Host-associated > Plants > Roots >...
TACCTGCTCAAGGGCGGCTTTCTCTGGGTCGATGATTTCTGGGGCACGCGCGCCTGGGACCAGTGGGCCGACGCGATGCGGCAGGTGCTGCCCGAATATCCGATCTTCGACATTCCGCTCGATCATCCAATTCGAGAGACGCTGTTCGATGTGTCACACGTGCCCCAGGTGCCGGGAATCAACTTCTGGCGGGCGAGCGGCGGCGGCACCGCCGAGCGCGGGAACGACAGTCCCCAAGCCGACTTCCGTGGCATCGCCGACGGCCACGGCCGCATCATGGTCGTGATGACGCACAACACCGACATCGGCGATTCGATGGAGCGCGAGTCGGAGGATCCGGCGTTCTTCGCTGCGTTCTCGCCCGAGGGCTACCAGGTCACCATCGACATGGTGCTCTACGCGCTCACGCATTAGTAAATCTCAAAGCCCAAATCCCAAAGCCCAAATCCCAACTTGTGGTGGAAAATGCAGACATCACCGGGCAGACGCTCCAGGTGAACGGCGCCTTCTATCTGACGTAAGGTAAGACCCATGAAGACGGTACGTGCCGCGCTTCCCTACATTCTCTGCGCGCTCACGCTTGCGCCCACCGCTGACGCGGGCCAGGTGGCCGCCTCCGCCGATCAGCAGCTGAAGGCGCGTGTGGAGCAGCGCCTGTCGCAGCGACGTGTCAGGGGCATCACGGTCGCGGCGCGCGACGGCAGCGTCACGCTCGCGGGACCGGTCGCGAGCGTCGGCGCCAAACAGGATCTGGTGGCCGAGGTCCTGAAGGTCGACGGCGTCAAGGAAATCGTGAGCGAGCTGACCATCGGCCGGGCGGAGAACGATCGCGCGTTGGCCGAGCGCGTCGCCGACCAGGTTCGGCGCTCGTCGTACTTCACGGTATTTGATGATGTCGAAATCGGTGTCGAGAACGGGGTCGTGACGCTGACGGGCTATGTGACGCAGCCAATCAAGTCAGAGGATCTGGCCAGGCGCGTGTCGCACGTGGACGGAGCGCAGGACTTCGTGAACCGCCTGGAGGTGCTGCCGGCGTCGATCGGAGACGACCGGCTCCGAAACATCATCGCTAACGCGATCTACCGCGACCCTTCGTTCTCGAACTACGCGTCGCAGGCCGTTCCCCCAGTCCACATCATCGTGCGGAACTCCAGCGTGCTCCTCACAGGGGTCGTCAACTCCGAGGTCGAGCGCCGGCAGGCGGAAAACATCGTCCGCGGCATTCCCGGCATCATCGGCGTCCAGAATACGCTGCGCGTTGAGAAATAGGACATTAATGCTCAATGCCCAAGGCTCAATGCAGAATGCTCAACGTTGGGCATTGAGCCTTGTGCATTGGGCCTTGAGCATTCGATTGTCCTAATGCCGGACCCGCACACCGGCGAAGCTGAACGCGTCGGCGGCGTTCGGCGACTCGACGCCGACCGTGTCGAAGAATTCCAGCTCCTCCTCTGCGACGCCGACAAAACCGTCATCGCGCGCAGCCCCGATTTCCGGCTCATTTCGCGATGACGGCTCGCCCCGGCGCGGTGCCGGATCCTGCGGCCGCTCGAAGATCCCTGGCTTCATACCGCCTCCCGGATCTCCCGAAGCACAGGTGATGCCGAAGCCCGCGTCCCGACTGCCCGCGCTTTCGTGGTTCAATCGCTCCGGTGGCTCCCCCGGAGGTGTACGAAGTCGCCGTGCTGGGCGGCGGAAATGCCGCGTTGTGCGCAGCGCTCGCCGCGTCGGAGCGCGGCGCGCGGGTCATTGTCCTCGAGCGCGCACCCAGGGTGTTCCGGGGGGGAAACAGCCGTCATACGCGCAACCTCCGGTGCATGCACACCGCCCCCACCGACATCCTCACCGAGAGCTACTCCGAAGACGAGTTCATGACCGACCTGCTTCGCGTCACGGGAGGAGCGACCAACGAAACCCTAGCGCGGATCGTTGTCCGGGCATCGGCGGATGCGCCGGGGCGGATGCGCCGGTTCGGTGTCCGCCTGCAGCCGTCGCTGCGCGGGACGCTCCATCTCGGCCGCACCAACGCCTTCTTTCTGGGCGGCGGAAAGGCGCTGATGAACAGCTACTACGCCGCGGCCGAGCGACGCGGCGTCCACGTCGTGTACGACGCGGACGTCATTGGCCTCCAGATCCACGACGGCCGGTTCGAGTCGGCCACCGTGCGGATCAACGGACGCGAACAGCAGGTGCGGGCACGCTCCGTGGTGCTCGCGGCAGGCGGCTTCGAATCGAATCTCGAATGGCTCAAGGAGATCTGGGGGGATGCGGCCGACAACTTTCTGATCCGCGGAACGCCGTACAACACGGGTACGGTCCTGAAGCTGATGCTCGACGCGGGCGCGGAACCGGTTGGTGATCCGACTCAGTGCCACGCGGTGGCCATCGATGCCCGCGCGCCGAAGTTCGACGGCGGCATCGTCACGCGCCTGGATTGCGTGTCGCTGGGGATCGTCGTCAACAAGCATGGCGATCGCTTCTATGACGAAGGCGAGGACTTCTGGCCGAAGCGATACGCAATCTGGGGCCGGCTCGTGGCACAGCAGCCCGACCAGATTGCCTACTCGATTATTGACGCCAAGGCGGTCGGTCGCTTCATGCCGTCGGTCTTTCCGCCGATTGCCGCGGCTTCGATCCGCGAGCTGGCGGCGCTGATCCATGTGCCCGCCGGCACGCTTGCGGCGACCGTCGAGCGGTTCAATGGCGCCGTGCGGCCCGGCATCTTCAATCACGAAGCGCTGGATGATTGCCGCACCGACGGCCTGGTGCCGAACAAGACCCACTGGGCGCAGCGTCTGGACACGCCTCCGTTCTGGGCCTATCCGCTCAGGCCCGGGATCACGTTCACCTACCTGGGCGTCAAGGTTGATGAGCGCGCGCGCGTCGCGCTGCGCGGCGGCCCGGCGGCGAATATCTTCGCGGCGGGCGAGATCATGGCGGGCAACATCCTCGGAAAGGGATACGTCGCGGGCGTGGGAATGACCATCGGGACTGTCTTCGGCGAGATTGCCGGGAGAGAGGCATGGCGTGGCGTGTCGTCGGACGCGTCCGCGAGCCACACAGGACATCGTGCGCGCTGACCCACTCCCCGTCCTCACTGACGCGACGGTCAAGTCGCAGCACGAGATGACCGTCTGCAACTCGTGCCGGTACTGCGAGGCGTACTGTCCCGTCTTTCAGGCGATGGAAGAGCGACTCACCTTCACGTCCGGCGATGTCGCGTACCTGGCCAACCTCTGTCACAACTGCGGCGAATGCCTGTACGCGTGTCAGTATGCGCCGCCGCACGAATTCGGGATCGACGTGCCGAAGACCTTTTCCGCGCTGCGCGTCGAGTCGTACGCTGCGGCGGCGTGGCCCGCGTTCGCTGCGCCCGCCTTTCGCAGCCCGTGGACGACGACCGCCGTCGCACTGGCGGCGGGCGCACTCGCCTCCGCCTTAGCGGCGCGGACCCTGTGGGTCGGCGATGCACGTGTGGCGTTCCCCGCTGCCGCAGACTTTTACAGTGTCGTCCCGCACGATGTCATGGTCACGCTGTTTGGAATCGTCGGTCTGTTCGCGGTTGTCGCGCTGGGCATTGGATATCGGAGGTTCATTCGGAGCATCGCGGATCCGAACATCGCAGACCCGCCTTCGCCGCTGCGCGGCTTCGGCGCGGCAAGCCCTGTCGGAGCGGCCGCACGCGATGCGCTGACGCTCAAGCACCTGCACGCGACGGGCGAAGACTGCGTCGACGCTGAAGAGAAGCGGCGGCCATGGCGTCGCTGGATGCACCACTGCACCTTCTACGGCTTCCTGCTCTGCTTCGCCTCGACCTCGGTCGCCGCGATCTATCACGTGGTGTTCGGATGGGTCGCGCCCTATGCGTACACGAGTCTCCCGGTCGTGCTCGGCACGGTGGGTGGGCTCGGCTTGCTCGTAGGACCGGCGGGGCTGTTCCTGGTCGATAGGCGTCGCGATCCCGCGCTCACCCATTCGACGCAGGCCTCGCTCGATGCGCCCTTCCTGGCCATGTTGTTCCTGACCAGCCTGACGGGGCTCCTGCTCCTCGCGTTGCGCGAGAAAACGTTCATGCCCTCATTGCTGATCGGGCACCTGGCGTTCGTGCTCGCGTTCTTCGTCACGCTGCCCTACGGCAAGTTCGTACATGGAATCTATCGAGCGGCGGCGCTGGTGAAATTCAGGCGGGAAAGCAACCACTAGGGACACGCAGAAAAAGAGCGACCTTCGTGGTTAAGACGGGCCACAGAGACACAGAGTCACAGAGAAAACCAAATTACCTCTGTGTCTCTGTGACTCTGTGGCTCGTGAGTCGATTTAGAAGCGAGCCCCGAATGCGACGCGCATCGCCCGGCCACCGTTCTGTCCGGAGTACGGCTGCGGGAACTGATTATCGTTGGTCGCCTGTCCGAAACGCGCGCCCTTGAGATAGCCGGTCGGAATCCCGTTGGCATCCACGGCGCCCGCGCGATCGACGGTCACCGTGCGATCCCACGCGATCTGTTTCTGGTTATTCAGGACGTTGTAGATCTCGAGCTTGAACCAGGGCGACGCCCTGCGCCACACGGGGATCGCGTAGGTCGTCGCAAGGTCGACAACACCATATCCCTTGAACTGATACGCTCCGCGGTTGCCGAAGAAGACGGTCTCACGAACCGCGGGATTGATGTCGTTCGCGGGATAGCCCGGATTGCGCGCGAGCTGTGTTGCCGACAGCGGCATCGCCGCCGTGAGGCTGTACACCCGGCCCGAGTCCATGCGCCAGATTGGCGAGAAGTCGAGCGACCCGAATCGGCCAAATCCCTGCGAATAGATACCGTATACCCGCAGCTTGTGCCGCTGGAAGCTGTCGAGCCGCCCTTCCGGCATCAGGCGATCGAGCGCGGGACCGAGGATCTCTGCGAAGTCGCCGAGCGGCGACTGGATGCCCGGCTGTCCCGCGGCCTCGCCCGCGAAGTTGCCGTTGTCCTTGAGCTGCAGCGTGTAGTGTCCGCCTGCCATCAAACGATCGGCCATCCGGTAGTCGGTCTGGAAAATGGCCGCCTCGTACGAGCGCTTCGGGACATCCGTGTTGTCCAGCACACGGTTGGTGAGCTGGCCCACGAGCGGAACGTTCTCCACGCCGTTGGCGAGGCTGACGAAGTCCTCGACGAAGTTCGAGGTGTTGCGCCACACATACGTCGCCTTCGCGTGGCCCTGCTGACCGAGCTGCCGGCCGAGCGCAAGCGTGAGCTCGCGGACGAGCGGCGACTGCAGGCCTTTGGCCACCTTCACGTTGGCGGTCGGAAAGTTCGCGAACGACACGACGGTGTAGTTCGCCAGATCGAAGCCCGGCGCAAACGCACTGCCCTGTCCCGCCGGTCCTGAGTACACGTAATCGACCTCGCTCGGCCGGCTCACGTTGCTGTTCGACGAGAACTGCACCTGTCCGTACTTGCCGGAATAGTGCCCGTAGCTCGCCTGCAGCGTTGTCCGCCCGTTGCCTTCGATGTCGGCGATCGCGGCGAGGCGCGGCACGATCGACTGGGTGTCGACCGCCGTGATGTCGCCGGTCGCGTGCGAGCGCACGATCTCGAACCGCGTGCCGAGGTCCAGAGTCAGCCGGCGGTTCACCGCCCAGCGGTCCTGCGCGTACAGCGATGTGGTCTTGATGTCGATCTTCGCGCCGCGCGTCGCCTGGAAGTTCCACACCTGCGACTGACCCGGCACAAAGCGCGGGGCCGGACCGCCATTCGCGTCGAGCACCGGCTTGCCGGCCGCATCGACGGCGTAATCGGTCGCGAACACGTACCCGGTCGACGACTGCGAGTTACCGCCGATGCCCGTGCTCACGAAATACTCCGCGCCGCCCTTCAGATCGTGAGTGCCGGCGCCCGTCGACGACACCAGGTGCGACGCGCTTCCGGTGATCTGCTGGTTGTTCCGCTGTTCCGGATCGGTCGCGTCGAGGTAAGGCGCGTGATAAAAGAGCCCGCCCGGCGCCGTCGCGCCCAGCGTCCGGAACGGCGAGTTCACGAGGCTCGTGCTCGTCCCGCCGTTGTTCCGGAACTGCTGACGCTTCTGCGAGTACTGCAGCGTGGTGAAAATGCCCGACCGCATGGAGCCGTTGTAGTTGACGGCGAGCAGCCGGTTCGGCAGTCTGCGTGTCACAAGGACGCTCGAATCCACAATGGCCGCCGCGCCGATGCCCGAGGCGTTCGCCTGCTCCGTGCTGTTGTTGATATAGGTGCCCGACATCATGTCGGTCTCGCGCATGCGGCCGGTGAGCTTCAGTTCGCTGCGACGGTTCGTGTCGGTGCGGGTGTACGCGGCGCCGGTCTGCGCGAAGGTGTTCGGAGCGTTCGTGGTCTCCCACCGGCCGGCGGTGAAGAACCAGAGGCGATCCTTCGACACCGGCCCGCCGAGCGTGGCTTCGTGAGTCTTCCCGAGCACGCTCTTGTGGACAACGTTGTTCGACTTCTCGTAAGGCGTCTCTTCAATCCACACCGGGTTGCTCAGGTTCTCGCGGAAGCTGCCGCCGAACATGTTCCCGCCGCTGCGAGTGACGATGTTGACGACGCCGCCGGAGAAACGGCCGTACTCCGCCGAGATGCCGTTGGTGAGGACCGTCGTGTTCTGCACGGCGTCCTCGATGTAGAGGTTGTTCGCGGTGCCGTTGATCGTGTCGTTGACGTCGACGCCGTCAATCATGAAGACGTTGTCGAATCCGTAGGCGCCAGAAATTGCGACCTGGCCGACGGTAAATGTATTGGTCGTCAGGCCGGGCGTCAGTTCCGCGATGTCGATCGGCCGGCGGCCCATCGGCAGGCGATCGATCTCCTGTTTACTGAGGCTCTGGCCGGTCGCCACCGTCGTCAGCGATGACGGCGCTTCCGCCGTGACGGTGACCGTTTCAGTACGCGCCGCCAGCGACATGTTCGCGCTGACTTCGATCGTGCCGCCGACCGTCAGGACCACGTTGTCCCGCCGCGCGGGCTTGAAATTCGACAGGTCGAAGGTAATGGAATAAGTGCCGGCCGGCAGACCCTTGAGGGCATACACGCCGTTGACGTCGGTGACCGCTGGCCGTTCGCCGAGCAGCGCGGGCGATGCGGCAGTGACGGTTACGCCGGGAAGGGCAACGCCATCCGCGGACGTCGCCGAACCGGTGACGATGGCCGTCTGCACTCCTTGCGCGCGAGCCGGCATGGCGCAAAACAGCGTGCCTGCGAGGCACACGACAGCGGGGAACCACTTGATCACGGTCTTTTTCTCCTTGAGATGCGAGCGACACCGGGGTCAGAAGCTCTTATCGGCAGAGCTTGATGGGCCCTATAGTCCCTTGTGTCATCTCGTGTCGTTTGGAGACTGCTCGTGCCCAGTACCACAAGGTTTGTATGATTCTGGCCGTGACACACGTCTCCGACGCCGCCGCCCGCCTGGACCGCCTCCCTGTCTCCTCGTTCCACCGGCGGACCGCCGCGCTCCTCGCCTATGTCTTCTTCTTCGAGCTCGGGGACCTGAATAGCTTCGCCTACGCGGCCCCGGCGCTTCGCCAGCAGTGGGACCTGTCGATCGGGACGATCGCGACGATCACGTCGGCGTCGTTTGTCGGAATGTTCGTCGGCGCGATGAGCGCCGGCACCCTGTCCGATCACATCGGACGGAAACGCGCCCTCATCGCGACGACCGTGTGGTACTCGACGATGTCGTTGTTCAACGCCCTTGCGTGGAGCGTGCCGAGTCTGTTTGCTGCGCGGCTGCTCACCGGCGTCGGCCTTTCCGGGATGACCGTGGTGGCAATGACGTACATCGGCGAGATGTTCCCGTCACGCGTCCGCGGCGCCTACCAGGCGCGCATCCTGATGATCGGTCTCATCGGCATCCCGGCGACGGCCTACGTCGCAAGGTTCCTGATTCCGTACGCCGATTGGGGATGGCGCGGCGTATTCATCTGGGGATCGCTCGCGCTGTTTTTCCCGCTGTTCGCGCGGCGCCTCGAGGAGTCGCCGCGATGGCTTGAACGGCGGGGCCGAGTGGCCGAAGCCGAGTCCGTGCTCGTGCGAATCGAACGGGAGGTCGAGCAGGAAACGGGGTCGTTACCCCCGCCGGTCGTCGCCATTCTGGCAGCGCCTGGCAACCCCACCGACGACACGGGACTGACAGCGCTGTTCCGATCGGGTTCGGGCGGCCGCGCGCTGCTGCTGGTCAGCGTCTGGTTCTGCCAGACGCTTGGCTTCTATGGATTCAATGCGTGGGTGCCGACGCTGCTGGCGGAGAACGGATTCTCGATTATTCGCGCGCTGGAGCGGTCGTCAGCCATCTCGATCGGCGCCGTGCCCGGGGCCTGGATCGCCTCGAAGATCGCCGACCGCTGGGAGCGTAAGTACCTGATCGCGATCGTCGCGGTCCTCATCGGCACGTTCGGGATGATCTACGGCCTCAGCTTCAACACGTGGATCATCGTCATCTTCGGGTTCCTGGTGGCGATGTCACAGCAGGTCTTTGCCCCGATGCTCTACGCGTACACGGCGGAGTGCTTCCCCACCGCGGCGCGTAACACCGGCGCCGGTCTGTCGTACGGCATCGGACGGCTCGGTAATGCTGTCGGTCCGCTCATCGTCGCCTTCCTCTTCACGACGTATGGCTACCGAAGCGTGTTCGCGTACATTGCCGCGTGCTGGGTTGTCGTCGCGTGCCTGATCCTGGCATTCGGACCGCGCATGAACAAACGCACATTGGCGTAAGGAAATCCCAAATCCCAAGGCGCCTATGAACTGAAGATCAAGAGTTCAGGAGTTTCTTGGGTTCTCTGCAGATTCTGCGACCCGCCGGCGGACCGGCTGGTTGAACTACTGCCAGGCGCTTCGCCTCGATGCCAAGTTGTCGGGCCCGGTTCGCACGGCATGCGATTCGCTGTGATCGTGTCTTCATGACCGACAGAGAGGCGCGGCGCGATGCCCTGTCCACATGGTTCATGGAGTTCAGCGTGCTCTGGGCGGTGTTTCCGCCGCTCGACTCGCTGGTTGAAGGCAGGCCCATTGACCCGTTCGTGCGCGCATTGAGTATTGGAATCAGCTTGACGGCGGCCGGAGTTGGGCTGATATTTAAACGAGGACAGCGCACATGGATGGAATGATTGTCTCCGCGCTCATCGGACTGGGCGTTCTGATCCTCGGCCTCGTCATCATTCGTCTCACCCCCGAAACGCGCGATCGCTGAGAGGCGCGGACGTGGCGTTTGCAGGCGCGATCCCGGTTGACGAAGCGTTGCCCATCGCGAAGCAGATCGCGGAAGCCCTTGAAGCTGCGGACGAGCAAGGGATCATCCATCGCGACCTGAAGCCCGCCAACATCAAATTGCGACCCGATGGCACCGTGAAACCACCATCGCGTTCCTTGCGTAGCACACGGGGAGGTTCTTGACAATGAAGACGACATGCTTTCTGGCAGCCGCGTTGACACTGGCCGCGATCACCGCACACGCGCAGCAAACCGTCCGGCGCGTCGTTCAGCCGATCACGAACAAGGAATGGGTGACGCCGTTCCCCGGCTTCAGGATCGTCGGCAACGTCTACTACGTCGGCACCTACGACCTTGCCGCCTACCTCATCATCACCAACGCAGGCCATATCCTGGTCAACACCGGTGCCGATGGGTCCTATGACCTGATGAAGCCCAGCATCGAGAGCCTCGGCTTCAAAATCAGCGACATCAAGATCATCACCTCGACCCATGGTCACGGCGACCATGTCGGAGACATCGCCCGCTTCCAGAAGGAAAGCGGCGCGAGAGTGTACATGAGCGAGCGCGACACGGTCTCGATCGAGTCAGGCGGCAATATCGACTATCGCCAGCCGCAGGGCCGCGGCGTGATGAGCTACGATCCGATCAAGGTCGACGTCCGCACCAAGGACGGTGACAAGATCCGCCTCGGCAACGTCGAGATCACCGTCCTCGCCCATCCTGGACACACGCCAGGCGCCACGAGTTTCATGTTTCAGGTGCAAGACGCCGGGCGGACCTACAATGTCGGCATCATCAACATGAACGGCATCAATCAAGGCGTGAAGCTCCTGGGGTCGCCCGGCTATCCGACCATCGTCGATGACTTCCGCACGACCCTCGAAAAGCAGGCACGGCTGACGCCTGACATCTTTCTGTCGTCTCATGCAGGCCAGTTCAACCTGCATCAGGTGTACAAGCCGGGCGACCCCTACAATCCGTCCCGGTTCGGCGATCTCGCCGTGTATCGCGGCAAGGTCCAGAACGCCATGGACAACTATCAGAAGCAACTGGCGGAGGAGCGCGCCGCGCAAGCACGTTAGATTAGATAGTTTTGTTTTCAGACTGTTGTTGTGACAACCGGCCGTGGGTGGCCGTCCGCGCTGTGCCCGGGCGACCGGGGGGCGGTCGCGGGCCGGACACTCATCGACATCCGCGCCAGTCGGAGCACACCGCATCCCAAGAACCAGGTGCTCCTCATGTTGGTGGTGAGGAGGCTGACATCGCCATAGTCCATGCGAAATGGGATCGCCTGCGCCCTGCTCGGTTCGCGTTGGCGCAGCGCCCTCGTGTGCAGACCTATGGCGAGCTAATCGACGGCTACGAATACCACCCCGAGGCGAAATTCGCGGATGCACTGGGCCAACCGTGCGGTAAGCAGACCATCGGTCTCCTGCAACGTCGGCACGTGAGAATCGGCGAACTCACGAACATCGGCAAAGAATCAAACCGCCTTGAAGAGGTGCAGGCGGGCCTTGAGCATGACGACGCCAACGTCTACACCGAATACCACGACCCGCGCCGCAATCGCTGGAACACAACGGTGTGGCCCGCTGTGAAAAGGGCCTCGCTCGCAACACTTGAGCGCATGTGCAAAGGCCGGTTATCACGACGAGCGCTCATCAACATCCGCGCAGGTCGCAGCACACCGCATCGTAGGAATCAGGAATTCCTTGAGTCGGTAGTTAAAGACTCAATGCTGACTTGAGGCTCGGTCGAAGTTAGAGCATCCCACCCGGTCAGAGACGATCAATCGTTAGCGTGATATCGGCGTCTCGCCATCCCAAATCGAATTGATTCTTCACGTCTAGTGCTTCTGAGTCGCGTTTCTGTGCGGCCAGGGTCTGCCATAGACCAAAGAGAGACCATGGATTCTTCGGATTGATCCGGAGGTCAGTTCGAAATACTTGCTCTGCTTCTGTGTAGTTGCCGAATCGGTAAAGCGCGGCGCCCAGTGATTCACGGAGCGAATGAAACCACGGAAGGACCGCCTCTGCTCTCGTAAGTCGGTCCTGAGCACTGACAGCGTTTCGCCAATACTGAATGGAGGCTGCACGGTTGCCCTGTGCCCATGCCAGCCGAGCATCTATTTCGGCATAAGCCATCGGCAGGAACGTTGAGATTGGATCGGCCCACCACATCGTGCCATCGGGCAGCATGCCTGCCAGCGACGCGAATGCCTCGCGATGTTGACGTGCCTCTCGGGTGCGGCCTTTCGCGGTCAGCGCAATTACCTGCGCAATCTCCCACCCAAGCGCACCAACACGTCCGTTAGGTTTGGGATGGGCGATTACGTCGTCCCAGTGTCCAAAGCGCAAGAGTGGGAACAGACTGCTATCCGCGGAATGGGCGACCGCGAATTGGCCGGTCCACGCCGCGGCGGCCGCTAGATACTCTGTAGAATGCGCAACCAACATTCCTTCGACACCTTCGTGCGCATGGGCACCACCCTGCATATCGGCTGCAACGGCTTTCTGGTTCGCAGTGACGGCCGCCTTGTAATCGCCCGTTCGCATGTAGATATGCGAGGGCATGTGGAGTAGGTGTCCGACATCAGGAACGAGACTTTCGAGCCGACGAGCGCTGGGTAACGCGCGTTCTGGACTGGTCGTCCCCTCGATGAAATGGACGTAGTAGTGATTCGCGCCCACGTGGGACGGGTCCCGCGCAAGCACGGGTTCTATCGCGGCAATCGCTTTGGTAATGTCCGTGTTGGGCACGCCCGCGAGATTCCACCACGGATAGGCATCTGCATCGAAACCCTCATCCATACGCATTTGGGCGCTCATTCTAATGCGCCCCGCCCCCGCAAACACTTGCGCGACAACAGG
>Ga0070699_100004689_pt1 | contig 12092 bp, 8 predicted proteins | sample KBSK1503metaG_FD_65473 | JGI IMG/M metagenome (GOLD analysis project Ga0070699, IMG submission 65473) | Corn, switchgrass and miscanthus rhizosphere microbial communities from Kellogg Biological Station, Michigan, USA - KBS K1-50-3 metaG | ecosystem: Host-associated > Plants > Roots >...
TTGCTGATCCGAAATACGTGGCCGTCGGGGTGCCTAACGTGCATCTCGCGGACGTTCCACGGATGGTCCGTGGGTGGCCAGGTGACGTCCAGTCCCTGAGCCAGACAATGCCGGTATACGCCGTCCACATCGTCTACCCACACCGACATCCATACGCCCTTGTCTCCGGTTTGGTCGCCATCGGGCCCGAAAGTTTTCGCGTGGGGCCCGCGCCCGCGGCCGCCCTGACCGTTCTCACAGAGGAAGATTTCGCACTGGCCCGCACACACGGCCCCGAACAGAGGCGGATCGCCCCATCGCCAGGCCTCATCCCAGCCGAGTTTCTTGAACCACTCGACACTCTGCTGAAAATTGGAGACGTTGAGAATCGGATTGAGAGCTCTCGGCTTCATGGCATCACCTCGCGGCAGCTACCGAGGTTGACTTCGCTCATCAAGTGCGGCTTCGAACGCTCCCACACACCCTGCACAGATGATTCCGCGATCCGGAACGGCCAAAGATTGGTCGAGAGTTGTTGGAGTTCGGCAAAGACCGCAGAAGAGGATTGTGCCGGGTAGAGGCCACGTTCGGCTGGAAGTCTCGATGTGGCCGTTGACCGCTGACGACCGGAGCTGGTCTTTCTTTTCAGAAGTGAGAATCTCGAGGCAAATGTCGACACATTCGTCGCAGATCTGCACCTTGGGTCCAGCGATCAATTTCTTTACATCACGCTGTGACTTGTTGCAGAACGAGCACCTGAGAATTGTTAAATCAGGTTTTTTCGAAAGCGATGATTCTCTTTTCTTGCCGAACATTCAGGCCGCTCAACGGAACTGCGCTTCAGGTGCGTGGTCCGCGACGCGGAATGGTAGCGCAATTGCGACACAGCAGCGCAGCGGGGCCACGTGCGCTGCATCGCTAGTTGGGGCGCGCGAATTCAACAAGTAAGTGCAACAAGGCTTCGACGAAGAAGGAGCGATCTGGGACACTGACGAAATCTTCCGCCAAGAAGGGATCGTCGAATGGCTTATCACCAGATCACCCCCGAGGAGAGCTATACGTTGGCGACTTTGCGAAAGCAAACGCCGACGCTCTCGCACTCCGCGATGGCTCACCTGCTGTGCCGGCATCGCAGCACGATCACGCGTGAGTTCCGTCGCGACTGCGCGCGTTTCGATGGCGCGTATCGACCAAGCAAAGCGCAGGAACGAACCAAGGGACGCCGCGCGCGATCGCGTCGGAACGGTCGGATCTCGAAGCACGACTGGAACGTGATCGAGCTGCTGCTGCGACAGCTGCTGAGCCCTGAGCAGATCAGCGGTCGTCTTCGCAAGGACGGTGTTCTCGAGGTCAGTCACGAGACGATCTACAAGTACATCTGGAAGGACAAGAAGGAAGGCGGCCATCTGTGGCTCCTTCTTCGGCAACGACTTCGATACCGAAAGCGATCGGCCGATACGAAAAACGCGGGCGAGTCAGCGGCAAGCGCCACATCTCTGAGCGACAATCAGCCGTGGAGCAGCGAAGCGAAATCGGTCACTGGGAGATGGACACGATCCTCGGCACCGGCGATCAGCACTGCGTGGTCAGCCTGGTCTAGCGCTCGACCGGCAGCCTTCTACTTGGCTAGCTGCGATCGCGAAAGGCAGCACCTCTAAGCCAGAAAGTGATCGAATTGATTTACGCGTATCCGGGGCTCTTCAAAACGATCACGGCAGACAACGGAACCGAATTCCATAGCTATCGGGACATCGAAGAAGCGATGGATGTCTCGATCTACTTCGCGACCCCGTACCACTCATGGGAGCGAGGCACCAACGAAAACACGAACGGTCTCGTTCGACAGTACCTGCCGAAGCGAATATCGATGAAGGACCTCACGCAAGCAAGGTGCAATGCGATCGCGAGCGCACTGAACAATCGCCCTAGAAAACGGTACTGCTTCCGAACACCGTTAGAGCGGCTGCAGAAAAATTTCGCCGTCGGAGTCGATCGCCGATATGCTCCGCGAACCGTCAGTGTTGCAGTTCAAAGTTGAACCTAAGCCGCTTTTGATGCAGGCGAGACTTTGAAACATAGCTGGGGCCGAGTGTTTACGTGACGGACAAAGCGGCCACCTGTGTCACCATATTCATGACACTACACGCCCGTCTCGGTGGTCACGCTTTGTGAATCGTTTGGTAAGTCGTTTTGTGAGTACCCTTTCCCCGCCAGAAGCATCGGTTGTTCAGTCACAACTTGCGTCACACGTCGCCTGTTTGACACGCGGAAAGTCGAGCGTTTCATTGACGTGATATCCTCAGGGCCCATTCCAGCAACGAGTTCGAGGACGGTAGCATCATAAAGATGACCACGATGTTGGCTTTTGCGACACGCGGCTATGCGAACGCATTCGGTAGTGACGTGATTGTTCATGAGTCCAGTGGACGCACCTTGCGGGAGGTATATATGAATCGGCGATTGATCGTTATTCTGGCGTTGAGTTGTGTACTCATTGCAACGGGGGCATCTGCGCAGTGGATTGCGTGTACCGGTGGCTCGGCCACCTGTACGACCGCCAAGGTTGGCGTCGGCTTTACAAATCCCACGTATCCCGTGAGCGTGGCCACGGCGAGTGCTGTCGCCGGTGGAGGGATCAGTACCGGCACCGAAGGAAATTTCAATGTTGCTTTCGCGTCGGGCAACGCCTTTTTAGGACAAGCCTCGACCACTGGCGCGGTCGTGTTTGGCCAAGGAGCGGGTGGTGGGAACATCCTGTTCACCGTTTGGAACGGTGCCACGAACCAGGAAATGATGCGGATCATGAGTAACGGCAGAGTCGGCATCGGGACGCCCACCCCTGCAGAGATGCTCGAGGTAGCGGGAAACGTGAAGATCACGGGAATGGGCAACGCGCTGAAATTCCCCGATGGCTCCTCGCAAAGCACAGCCGGCATGGTGACCGGAACCGCAGGCCCGGCCGGCGGCGACCTCACCGGCACGTATCCAAATCCGGCCGTAGGGATGGTGGGCGGTCAAACGGCGGCCAACGTCGCGAGCGGCGCTGTGCTCGCGAATACCGCGACGAACACAAACACCGCAAGCACAATCGTGAAGCGTGATGCGTCGGGTAATTTCACTGCTGGTACGATCACGGCTGCGCTCAACGGCAATGCCACGACGGCGACAACCGCCACGAATCTTTCAGGAAGCCTTTCAGGGGAAGTGACCGGCACGCAGGGCGCGACGGTCGTCTCAAACGCGGTTTCGACCAACACCGCGAGCGCTGTGGTGCGGCGCGACGCCTCGGGCAATTTCACCGCGGGAACCGTCACGCTCTCCGGCAATCTGGCGCTCCCAACGACCGCTTCCTCGTCCGCCGGGGTCCTCACCCTCGGTGGCAGCCCTTTCGCTCACTCATTCGGTACATTCAACACGTTTCTCGGCAAGAACGCTGGAAATTTCTCTACCAATGGCACTAGGAGCACGGCCGTCGGTGAGTCAGCGCTTCAAAACGCCGGCGTGAATGCGAGTAATAACACGGCTGTCGGAAACCTTGCGCTCACCAGCAACACCGGCGGAAGTGAAAATACCGCTGTCGGTGAAGACGCGCTCGGCACAAATACGAACGGTGTTGGCAACACCGCTGTTGGTGTTGCTGCGCTCTCCACAAACCTGGTCGGCGGCGACAACGTCGCAGTCGGACAAGCCGCTCTGCTGCTTAGTACTGGATCTTCAAATATCGCAATCGGCCGATCGGCCGGTGTGAATCTGGGGGCCGGCGACAACAATATTTTTATTGGCAACTCCGGTAACAGCGAGTCAAACACAATCCGGATTGGCAACACGCATGCGCGCGCGTTCGTCGCCGGCATTCGTGGCGTGACCACCGGGATGATGGATGCCGTGGCCGTCCTTATCGACTCGAACGGGCAGCTCGGAACGGTTTCCTCCTCGCGCCGGTACAAATTCGACATCAATGAAATGGCCGGCGCTACAGATGGGCTGATGCGTCTACGCCCGGTGACGTTCCGCTACCTCGCGCACGGCGATGGCGCCCCGATTCAATACGGTCTGATCGCCGAGGAAGTGGCGGAGGTCTATCCGGAGCTGGTCGCGCGGAACAAGGATGGGGAGGTCGAGACAGTCATGTACCAGTTCCTCGCGCCGATGCTCCTCAACGAAGTGCAAAAGCAGCATCACCGAATCGAGGAGCAGCAGGCAGAGAACCAGACGCTCGGGCAGCGCACCACGGACCTGGAAGCCGAGAACGCCGCATTGCGCGGTCAGCTCGAACGACTGATACGACGGGTTGAGCAACTGGAGGGAAAACGCACTGCCTCGCAGTGACGCCAGTCATCAGTTGATTCATCAACGGCGAATCTCCTGAACCGGCAGCTCGGCGCATTGATGCTCACCCTCGAACCATCGACCTGATCGGCAACAGCAGCGATTTCAACGACCGATTGCGCGATTAGACGTGGATCGTACGATGCTCCTTTCTTCCAGACGGCAAGGACGATTGCCGCGATTTTTCGAGCGAGCGTGAGGTACGCCATCTCCGGACGCATCCCTCGATCGATCATTCGCTCGTAGCTCTGGTCTAGTTCTCCAGGTCTGCCGGTCACATCGTGCGCGGCCATCTTGAAGATTTTCTTCAGCGGCCGGTTGAAGTTCGGATTCAGACCACGGGTCAACGGCGGACGCGAGCTCCGACGAATGCGACCGGTGCGCGAGTCCGCGATCCACTCGCCGCTGCTGCGCGTGATCACGCCAAGGCCGGCGTAAGCCCACAGTTGTCTTTTCGTGCGAAAGCGATGTGGATCGCCGATGATCGCAATGATCTCCGCGGCGCGAAGCGGCCCGATCCCTGGCACCGTTCGCAGCAGCCTGTACGCTCTTTGGTTGCATGCTTGACGCAACACCATCGTGCGCGTGCGCCGGCAGAGCTCGAGAAGGTCGAGCTGGATGTAGAGCTGCTCAGCGCGGAAATGTCCGCCACCATCGGTGATCTGCTCGAGCCACTCCGAGCGCCGCGCCGGGTGATACACCGACCGAGCCTTCACCACGATGGCTCGCGAACGATAAATCGCGCGGATCCGGAGCATCACGCGCAACGAATCGTCGACCAGCGGCGCATTGCACCAGCTCTTTGAGCTTTCGATCGCTGTGGTCGGGAAAAACCGGCTGCAGTGCGTTGAATCGCAGCAGTTCGCACCCTGGTGTGCGTTGTCAAAGATGAGACGGGGCAGACGACGATCGAGTCGAAGGTACGAAGCTCTCGATCGCTTCTCGTCGAGTGGTCCTCGGCGGGCGGGTGCGCATCGCATTCGAGGAGGGCAGCTCCTTCCTTTTGTTTGAAGTCCGACAACACCAAACTATCAGGAAGGAGCGCGCTCTCAATCTGCGTCAGGCGTCGACCCGCCAGAAGACGACTGATCTTCGTGAAGACTTGTCAAATGCGCAATCTCGTTCTCGAGCTTTGCCGCACGTTTGCGATTGAGCGGAACGATCATGATCATGATCACGACGAATGTCGCGAGCTGAAAGTAGATCAGGGCAGCGAGATCAGGTCGTGCGGCTGCGAATCCGAGGAAGAACAGCACACCCCCAGGCGCTAGAGTCAAGACGCGCAGCCACAGCCCGTGTCGATGGAAATCCAGCTGGTGCTGCAACAACGCTCGATGGTATTCGAGGGACGGCGCCGCGCCGTTCTCCGCTACCGGAGCGCGCCTCCAGTGTTGCACCACTTCGAACACTAGAAGCGCTCCGCCTGCTAGTGTGACGATCGCGCCAAGAGTGAACAGCGGATGCGGAAACATCACGGCGAGCGCGGCGATTGTCGCCGAGGACAAGACTATAGCTGCGACAAAGTCAATTCTGCTTCTGCGCATTTTTCTCTCCATTTGCCCTACCACACGTCGCATTTCCTCAAAGTTGGAGGGCGAGATTTCAGGTGTCTGCGTACGCCACAGCGCGCGGACGTCGTCAGGTTCTTCAGGCGTCACGACGTTCTCCTTGCGTAAACCTTCTGCCAAGGATTTTCTTGATCCTATGAATCTTCGTTGCAGCATTCACGGGCGTAATGCCCATGATGTCGGCGATCGAAGCGGCATCCAGACCTTCGAGGTATAGGAGGATGACCTCTCGGTCGAAAGCATGGAGATGCTGAATGAGCGAGTAGAGCCGACTAAGAGTTATTTGCCTATCGGTCGACTCAGACGGGTCATCAGTGCTGGAGACATCGGCGATCTCATTGAGACTCAAGAGCGGACGTTGGTTTGCCCGCCGGTGCTTCAGGACGTACGAAGTCGCGACGTTGTGCGCCACACGGTAGATCCACGTCCGGAGTGAACACTGCCGATCAAACTTGTCGAGGCTTCTCCAAATTGCAAAGTGAATATCCTGAAGAAGATCGCGCCGTTTTTCGGAATCGGCTTCATATGATCGCGCGAGGCGGTCAATCGCACCACCGAAAGTGCTGAACGCTTCTTCGTAAACGTCGTCGCGGGGCATGGACTGACTGTTGCCTCCACCTAGGTAGTCGTCGCCACGAGGAGTTTCTTACATTCAGCAGCAAAGATTTCGCCGCCCTGATCGCCGAATTACCCGCTGAATGCTCGCAACGAATGCTTCGACATCCTCTGCCCAGGTCGCGTCGGCGGACGCCCGCCTCCGGAAACGACCGCCAGACGATTTCGCAGATCGATCATGGCCTTACCTCAGCCAACTGCAGGCGATCGATCGGTCCGCCGACGGCGAACAAGACGATCGTGCCGATGACGGGAAGCAAACCGGCCACGATGAGGATCGGCGCGTACGAGTGAAAATGGTCGACGACAAATCCGGTGGTCAGCGTGAAGACGATCGCTCCCACACCGGCGCCCACCCCGCCGAGTCCCGCCACCGAGGCCACCGCATTCGCAGGAAAGAAGTCGCTGGGCAGCGTCTGCACGTTGTTGATCCAGCTCTGAAATCCAAACAGCACCACGGCGATGAATGCCAGCGCGGCCATTGCAGTATCTGCCATTGCCGCCAGAATCCCCGCCGACATCAGCAGGGCGCCTCCGACAATGACCGTTTTTCGGGCTTTGTTGGCGCTCCACCCTTTTCCGATCAGGTGACCGGAGAGCCAGCCCCCGATGAGACTCCCGGCATCGGCGGCCACGTAGGGCAGCCATGCGAAGAGTCCGATCTGCTTGAGGCTGAATCCGCGCACGTTGTAGAGATAGAGCGGAAGCCAGGTGATGTAAAGCCACCAGACCGGATCGGTCAAGAACCGTGAGAGCACGATCGCCCACACCTGGCGATGCCGGAGCAGCGAAGGCCACGGAATGCGCACGCTTTCTCCTGAATCGGTTCGGTCCTGTCGAATCAGAGCGTACTCCTCGGGCGTCATGGCGCGATGGCGCTCGGGAGACTCGTACATCAGGAGCCACAGTACGAGCCAGGCGAATCCCAGTCCGCCGGTGACCAGGAAGGCGGTCTGCCATCCGAATCGCAGTTGCAGCCAGACAATGAGAGGCGGTGCAGCAATTGATCCGATGGCCACACCGCTGTTGAAGATTCCCATGGCGAAAGCGCGCTGGCGAGCAGGGAACCATTCCGCGATGACTTTTGCCGCGCCGGGCCAATTGCCGGCCTCACCCAGCCCTAGGATGAAACGAAAGCAGCTCAGACTTCCCAGCCCGCGCGCGAAGGCGTGAGCCATGGCCGCCGACGACCACACGAGAATCGAAATCGTGAATCCGCGACGCGTGCCGATACGGTCATAGAGTTTGCCCGAAAATCCCTGGCTTGCCGTATAGGCAACCAGGAACCAGGTGTTGATGGTGGCGAACTGCAGGTTGGTTAGGCCGAGTTGGGCAATAATGACCGGCGCCAGCACTGCCACGGTCAGGCGGTCGATGAAATTGATCATCGTGGCCAGGAAGACGAGCCCGATGATCCACCAGCGCAGGCCTCGCATCACTGGGCGAAGAAGACTTTCACCGTCTTGATCTCATAAGGCCCTGTCGGGATCACGACCTCGCGGCCATCCGCTTCCAACGTAAGGGCGCGTTCCTGCTTTTCCATCAGATTGGTTTCGAACGCACGGGTTACCTTGTCCGGGAGCTGCAGCCGCACTGCGCTCTTGCGCCCGGCAAATTCGTAGAACCGGAAGATCAATGCGTCGTCATCTTCCGCCTTCTTGACGACCGTGAGAATGGCATTGTCGTTTGCGATTCCGGCAAAGGAATGTCTTGCGGGCAGCGTACCGCCGTGCGCGACGGTGGTGAACGGAATCAGCGGATAGTTCAATGCGTAACCCTGCCGCATGGTGCCGCCTGTTTCCCAATCGCCCTGGTGCGGATAGAGGGCATAGCGAAACTCGTGAAAGCCCTGATCGGTGCAACACTCCCCGTTCGTACCGGGGTAAGTTGCTGCTCGGAGCAGCGAAAGCCTGATGACGTTTCCTTTGGCATCGTATCCATACTTACTGGCATTGAGCAGGCTCACTCCATGGCTCTGGTCGGACAGATCACCCCAGCGCAATGCCGGAACCTCGAACTTCGCCTTCTCTGCCGGCGTATTCCGAGTGGTGGGACGCTGAATCGTTCCGTACGGGATCTCGAATGTCGCTACCTTCGTCTGCACGTCGACCGGAAATCCGACCTTGAGCAGAACGTGTTGCTCGTGCCAGTCAGCCCGCATGTCCACATCGACGCGCGGGACCCCGGCGCTCACGCTGATGTCCTGTACGAAAGTCGAGCTCTGGAATTTGTGGGTCACCCGGATCAGCGCCCGCACCGGGCCGCTCTCCACGACCTTGACTTCCTGCGGCTGCTTCAGATCCCAGAACTGTTCGTCGAACTTGATCTCCCATGCGTCCTGCTTCAGCGGCTTGTCGACGAAAGTCTGCAGAAGGTTCCCGCAACCTCCGGGAGCGACACTTTCTTTTCCATCCGCTTTGTTCACAAGACTGGTGATACATCCGGAATGAGGATCGATCGCCACACGGAGGAATTCGTTTTCCAGCGTTGTGCCTGTGACCTTCACTGTCGAAGAAACGGCGCGCGCATTCTTCACCGGGACGAGGTGGACGACCTCGTATCCCAGTGGAGGCACCCGCGGCACTAACGCACGCAGCTTGACGCGATCGCCCTCGATGGAAATCAACTGAAAGAGCAACGGCTTCCCGGCTGAATCGCGCACTTCGAAATGCCCGACTGATGTCGGGAACTGCGCTTCCACGACCACCGGCTCGCTTCTCTCCCAGGAGAGCGGATTGAAGACCACCACCGGAACGCCGTCTCCGGCGGTCCTGGCCCGAGCCGCGAGGTCACCCAACGAATCGCGAAGAATCTTGTCGCCCTCCAGGCTGACTTCTCTCAGATTGCGGGCAGTATCGAGATAGTTCACGGCGATGCCGGAGCCGGGCATGATGTCGTGGAAGTGATCGAACAACACCTTCTCCCACGACTCCTCGAGGGCGCTGTGCGGATAGGAATGATTGCCGAGGAATGAGAGGGCGGCGAGCTTCTCGGCGTTCTGCAGCAATTGTTCGCTTTCACGGATCTGCTTTTTGGTCTCTGACTGGGTGGTGTAGCAGCCGCGGTGGTACTCGAGATACAGCTCATCGTTCCAGACCGGCGGCTTCACTTCCCCCGAATCCACGCTCTTTTGGAGATCACTGAAGAATACGTGTGGAGTACTGAAAGAAATCGGCGGAAAGGTCACCGATGGATCCTGAAGTCGAACGATCTCGTCGAGCATGGCGCGCGTCGGACCGCCGCCGTGATCTCCCACGCCATAGAGGTGCATCAGCTCAGGAAAGCCGGTTGCCGGAGCATAGTCCGCAAGATCTCTGGCGATGCCGATGGCATCGATGCCGTTATCGTAGCGATGAGGAAAGTAGGTGAGCACGCGACTCCCGTCGGGTGACTGCCACCAGAACAGCTTGTAGGGAAAGACGGTGGTCTCGTTCCACGACATCTTCTGGGTCACGAAGTAATCGAAGCCCGACTTCTTGTAGATCTGTGGAAGTTGCCAGTTGTAACCGAACGAGTCGGGATTCCAGCCGATGTTGATGTCGACCCCGAACTTCTGTTTGAAGTACCGCGTTCCGACCAGAAGTTGACGGACCAACCCCTCGCCGTCCGGCATGTTGAGGTCGGGCTCCACCCACATTCCGCCGACCATTTCCCAGCGGCCTTCCTTGACACGCGCCTGGATCTGCCGAAACAGATCGGGATACTTCTCTTCCAACCATTTGAACGTCTGCGCGCTCGATTGCGTGTATGTAAAGCGGGGATACTCACGCATCAACTGCAGCGCCGTCGAGTACGTGTCGCGCACCACTTCCACGGTCTCGGTCCACGGCCATAACCACGCCATATCGATGTGCGAATTGCCCACTGCCAGAACGGAGAACTGTCGCATCCAGTCGTGCAGCGGTTGCAAGTTGCGCCTGGCGCGCTCTACGGAAGAGACGAAAGCCTGTTGATCGCCACGATCCAGCGCGGCGAAATCGATTGCATTCACGGCCGTATCGAGTTGCTTCTGGCGCTCCGGATTGGGAAAGCCGGCCAGCAGTGCCTCAGTGGATACGATTTCGGTTCGCAAATTTCCAGGATCAGCATCCGGATAATGGATCGACAGTCGTGCGTCCGATAACCGGCTGGTGTTGATTGCGACCAGGAGACGCTGTCCTGGCGCAGCCCTTTCCGCGAGCTGAATCGGCTGCACCAGCCGGCCGTTCCCCTGCGCCACGAGCGAGCCGTTCACGAAGACACGCGACGCCGACGAAAGGCGGATCGCCAGCTCGATGCGCGCACCTCGAGTGTCTTTGCCGCCCGCGGTCGCTGGAATCTCGATCCAGCGGCGATACCACCCCGGAGCGTTTGCGGTCGCCAGGGTGACGGAAGCCCAGCTCGAATCGTCGAGCGACGGCTCTTCGGGGTGAGGAAGATTCGCGTCGTGGTAACGCCACTCAGGCAGAGGAACGGAGGACATCGCCTCCAAGTGAGTCAGGACTGTCTGATATCGGCTTGCAGGTGGCGGTATTTGCGCAGAGGCAGCGACGGCCCCCAGAAGCGCGCCTGCAAAAAGAAATGCTTTCATCAAAACCAGTAACGAATTCCAACCTGCGCTTGTCGGGGGAAATTGATCTGATTCGGCGTGATCTTCCCGAACTGTGCGGACGAAATCGTCGTGTTAGGTCCGCCGTAAATCCGCTTATTGAGCACATTGAACACTTCGAAACGGAGCTGCACGATGCCAGACCCTGCGGGCGTGTTTTTGAAGAGCGAGATCGCCGAATTGGTGATGGATGGGTCGCGGACGTCGTGCATTCGGAAACCGGCCACTCGGAATGCATTGGGTGGCAGCGTGTCCCAGGCATAGGTGCCGTCGGGATGGGGATTGCTCTTGGTGCTGTTGTCGAACCACTGATCGCGTGTGCGACCAGAGATCCTCGCGGTCGACAGCCGAAGGATCCCATTCGGCATTGCCGTTGGGGTCCCCGACTCCCACTCATACAACACATTGAACTGCCAACCGCCGATGAACGCGGCCACTAGACCATTCGTGTTGCCGCCAATCGCCCGGCCCGGTCCGAACGGCAGATTGTAGAGAGCAGTGACCGCCACGTGGTGGGTGCGGTCGATGCTCGCGAGGTCCTTGAACGGTCTGTCGTCATAACCGTTGTTCAGATAGTCGATCGCGTCGTATGTTCGCGACCAGGTGTAGCTCAAGCTAGACGTCAGACCATGAGAGAGGCGCTTATTGGCAATGATTTCAAATCCTTTGTAGGTTGACCATCCTTTGTTATCGAGCGTCTCAGTAATCCCAACGAATTGCTGATATGGGCGGAGCAACTGACCGCGGCTGACGGTGGGAGTATTCAACGATGTTCCTGGGACGAGCCCGGCAAACGGATTCGGCACTGGCGTGGACAGATACGAAGCGTTGCCACCCATCGATTCAATCGCTTTGATCCGTTCCGCGTACGGCACCTCGTTCAGCGCTGTGCCATTCGCTGTTGGCAACTTGTAGACGTGATTGCCAACGTAGGCAAAATCGAGCGAGGCATTCCACGGCAGCTCCACATTGAATCCAGCCATCCATTGATCGGAGTAAGGAACCTCAAAAGT
>Ga0070699_100004690_pt1 | contig 12092 bp, 9 predicted proteins | sample KBSK1503metaG_FD_65473 | JGI IMG/M metagenome (GOLD analysis project Ga0070699, IMG submission 65473) | Corn, switchgrass and miscanthus rhizosphere microbial communities from Kellogg Biological Station, Michigan, USA - KBS K1-50-3 metaG | ecosystem: Host-associated > Plants > Roots >...
CTTATCATCTTTGGATGGTTCGTCTTCGTTCTTTAACGAAGCAGCGCCACCGGGACGCTGCGTGCTACTTACTGCACCCCCACAGAGTTCGCACCAGGGCATGCGTATTACGGTATGGAATAGACTCGTGCCGCTGATCAAATTGTGCACATAGACACGTCCCGGCAGACGTGATGGCGTGAAGCGACTCAGAAGTTTCACGCCTTCCATAGCCATCATCTGTCCGGTCAACGCCGCCATCGGAGCCAGAAACGATCGAGCCCTGGTCTGGTTAGGTCCTGCGAGCAGCGTTGCATCGATGTCGTGTTCTGCTTTGATGTGCTCAGCATTGGCAAGACGTCGCAAACGAAAACAGTTCCAGCAGGCAGTTTCACCAGGTATGACCGCAGGTCCGATCCATGATTCGAAACCATCGAGATGACCGTAGAGGGTGCGCAGGCCCGCAACGTGCGCATACTGAGAGACTCGCAACAACAAATAAAGGTCATCCGCCGTCAAGGCCGTGACTATCAAGTCCCACGAATCATCTTCAACGCTCAGTTCTCCTGCACCAGAAAGGAAAAGCGGAGCCGTAGAGACGTTGCACCATGGCGCCATCCGGGAAAGGACGGCTTGAACGATGTCGCATCGTTTCGCGCCGAGGTTGGATGGTTCAAAGTACCGCACCGACAGTAGATCGTCATGCCCAACGAGGCCATTTTCCAGCAGGTGAATTTTCCCGACCCCGGATGCAGCCAGTTCACTTGCGAGTACGCATCCCCAGGGTTCTAATCCGACGATTAGTACTCTGGAGTTCTTTAGTCGATTATTTCCCTCACCACCGTCTAATTCGTATTTATGGAAAAATCGTTCTTGCGGCGCCCATCGCTCCAATGCTCCAGACGTATCTCCTTCATTTTCCCGAACCCGCTCGACAAGACCTTTTTCAGCCAACATCTCAAGGAAGGAATGCACGCTCGATCGGGTGTAGCCGGGAAGTGCATCAGCGATGAGGTCAGCGTCGCGAGTGCCATCGAGAAGGGGAACGATCTCCGTCACAAAGAGACGAACATCCGAACCGTCTAGTTGAAATGTCCCCAGATCGGAGCGAAGAATTACGCCGGCGTCAGTCGGCGTAACGCTAGCCGCGGGACTCAACTGCAATTTCGCTATAGGCATGCGCTAAAGCAAAGAAGACCCGCCACAAATTGACTGGGTCCTGTTGTCTTCGAACAGAAAATAATAGCAACGCCCGAGCAGTCGGAGGTCTCGGTCGGAGAACCAATTGATGAAGCGCACCAGTGGCGCTAAGCGCACTGGTTACATTGAACGCACTGCACACAGAGCATAAGCGGTACGCAGCTCACGCGTTATGGCAGTGGTGGCAGAGTGTGCAAATCTGACAAGGCTGGCATACGAAAGAGCCGAGGAGTGGTCCGCAGGAATCCTCGGCGTTTTTGATAGGTGTAGCCAGCGTCTCCTGATCGTCTAACCGCTTGTGTAGGTCAACAATATTGATATCGAGGTTTTTGAGGTTCTGCTCAGCCATTTTTTAACTCCTTAATTCGCGTTTGATGAGAATCCGATCCCGAAGTAGAACTCTGGGAGTCGGGTATGATCTATTTGGTCTGCGAAACTTGTCGAGGAATTTTCCGCTTGGCAAAATGCCGGCGGCACGATTGAACATCTGCTGAGTTCTTGCGGAAGTTTCGCACACCCCCTCCTGCTATGCAAGAAATCAGAGTCAGCCACTCACCCTCACCGCAACCGGAGCTCTTTTGGGACATTTTTGGGACAAGCACCATCGCGACTAGTACGACGCGATTGATATTGGCACGAGGGTCGCAGAGTGACTTAGAAGTATGTGACTTCGAAAAACACTATTTGCGCGACGTCACCACTTTGTTGGAAATAATTAGAAGTGGAAATTTCCTAAGGAAATTGGAGCGGGCGACGGGATTCGAACCCGCAACCCTCAGCTTGGGAAGCTGATGCTGTTGCGAGAGAAAGCAACCGTTGCAACATGAGGTCTGTTCAAATCGTTGAACCGTGCATGAGGTCCGACCGCGCAAGTATTCTCCATTCACCGGCTGGCTCTGCCTTCGGCAAGCGGTGCAAAAGCAAAAGCACAACAACTGTTACACCGAACATCGCAGTTAGGATTATGTATTTCATGCGTTTCAATGCCTGGTTCTCCGCAGGGGACTGGGGTAACGTGACCGAATAGCATTTTCGAAAATAACGCTGTCGCGCGAGATTCTTTGGCGCTTTGCTTGGCCGGTGGTGTTTGTGAGCCTTGGTGCGTTGGCCGGTGTCTTCAGACGAAGGCGCTTGTTTGTCCTGCGCTCGAAGCACTCATAACGAATCGTTGGACACAAGCGGCGGGAGCAACCGTGAAAGGTTTTGCTTGTTCAGCCGATCCTCACCGCAAGCATAGAGACTGACCCGCCGTCCACGCCCTCGACTGGGAAACTGACTTCGTCCCCTTCGCCGTGCTGAGCGAGCACGTATAGCAGGGGCAGATAGTGGTCCGGCGTTGGGACCGAAAGCTGCGCGTCCTTTCCCAGCGCTTCGTAGTTCACAAGCGGGGCGTGATTCCCGCTCAGCATCAGCCCCCGCGCCAGCGTCTCAAACCTCACGGCCCAGTCGAGCGGATCTGCCGCGTACCGCCCCCAAGCATAGGTATGCAAGTTGTGGACGAGATTACCGCTCCCCATGATGAAGACGCCTTCGTCGCGCAGCGGCGCGGGCCGCTTGGCGAGTTCATAGTGGAACTCTGCTGGCTGTGTCTCGTCGATGCTCAGTTGCACCACGGGGACGTCCGCCTCCGGGAAGACATGGCAGAGCACGGACCACGTGCCGTGATCCAGCCCCCAACGTTCGTCCATGCCCACCTGAGCGGGCGCAAGCAACTCTCTCACGCGCCTGGTAAGCGCGAGGTCGCCCGTCGCGGGGTACTGAACGTCGTAGAGTTCTCGCGGGAAGCCGCCGAAGTCATGAATAGTTCGTGGACGCTCCATGGCGGTGACGAGCGTCGCCGGCAAGTACCAGTGAGCCGAGACACACAGAATCGCCTTAGGCCGCGGGATGTTGCGGCCGAGGGCTGCCCAACCGTCGGTCCATTTGTTACTTTCGAGCGCGTTCAAGGGATTGCCGTGCCCGAAGAAGACGGCGCACATCCGTAAAGCCATCTCTTTCCTCCTCCCGAATCAGAAGTGATGGCGGACTCCACCTGATCGCGCTAAATATTCTGCACATGAAGCACTTTGGTGCAAAGCCCACTCACAGTAAATTGCCCGCGAACTGCCACTTCTAGTGTCTTTGTGGCAGACTGCAAGTCCGCGCCGGCATTCAAAAAGGAGAAGCGTATGAACCCGACACGTATTGCTGCATGGTTTCTTCCGTTAACTCTAGTAATAGTTTCAGCAAGCACAATCACTGCATTAGCCGGTCCGCATCATCAATCCGAAAACGAAATCAATGATAAGAACTGGCAGACGAATTCCAAGATCATTGCGATCCGCAAAATCGTCAATCTGGATGGCGCCGAAGTCAGGAATGGCTCGTTTAAAACTGAGCACTGGATTTGTGAGGAGGGCTGGTTCAGTCGACTTCGAATCGCGCGCGACTCAAAGGGGACCGTCAGGTGGTACCAACATTATCAGGAGGGTGAAGATTCATCTTGGGACGATAATTACTACTACGACGAGGCTGGTAGATTGCGGTTTGTTTTAATGACTTCTTATGCCGCCAACAGCACACGAGAACAGCATCGCGCGTATTTCGATGAAAGCGGACGTCTCATCTATCACGGTCGCCGGCTTCTCAAAGGACCGGGATATTTTGGTCCTCCAGTCGAAGATCTCAAGGAGTTGGTGAAAATGGATCCCAAAAAGGATTTCGCGGAAGCCGCACAAGGATGCAAAGAGGTAAAGTCCTCCGCAAAGCATCGCAGCAGGAAGAGCTGAATGACATCGCAGGGTTAACACAGTTGTCCGAAAGAACGTCCGAGTTCGACTCCCGCCCTCGGCATGCTTGACTTGTTCGCAGTAGCACTCTGGCCTGTCACAAATCTCCTACGAGTTTTCCAGATACGCTTGGGCCAGTAAATGCCTAACTTCAGGATCAACATCCTGAGGGGATGTGAGTCCAATCTGAATTCTCATCGTGTGGTGAATGCGAGAGGGCTCAATGCGACCAACCGGATCACAATCTTCGAGCCGTAGTCCCAGGTCGACCTGATTCCGCACCGGCTTAATCCGCGCAAAAGTTCTGCGCGGCGCAACGAGCGACACATAAGTCTTTCGTGCCTGAATAATAATCTCGCCACACTCCGTCGCGGCATCGATGATCGCTTCGTAGACTACTCGCAGATGTGAACGGGCTGCGTATTGTCGCGCTATCAACTCATCGGCTGTGGCTGTTAACCAATCCGGATAGCCGAAGCGTTCCATGACGAGAAGAGTCTGAGCGTACCCTGTTACACCACGGTCAGCGAGCCAGGTACGAAGGTCGCTCTTATCCGTGATTGGCGCTTTGCGTACAAGGCGATTCCAACAATCAAGCTTGTGGTTAGTTTGTTTTTCAAGGACCCTCATCCACATCGCTCTATTCTGTTGCCAGTCGCGAATCGTGCTCATATGCACCTCTAATAAGCCAGGGTAAACTAGCGTTTCTGAAGCAGGGGTACTGGCCAATTTCGGACGTTGTTGAAGCCGTTGGATTACCAACATCACAAGTGGCTGGCGTTTACTCACGAGCTGAACACAATGATCAAAATATCGAAGTCCGAAAACGGCTAACATGACCTGCGAAAGTGCCGTATGTTCGTTCCGATGATTAATCACTTTGATGTTCGTGCACTCGACCGCGCGCGTCTCAGCCGGGATGCGCGATTCGACGGCAAGTTCTTCATTGCCGTGAAGACTACCGGGATCTACTGTCGTCCGATCTGTCCTTCACGAACCTCAAACAGTCGCAATGTTAGTTACTATCCGACCGCAGCGGCCGCGGCTGAAGCCGGGTTTCGACCCTGTTTGCGTTGCCGGCCGGAAGCAGCACCGGGAACACCCGCGTGGATGGGCACGTCTGCGGTGGTGCGGAAGGCGTTGCGTCTGATCGATGAAGGAATTCTGGATACTGCCTCAGTCGATGAACTGGCGAGCAAACTCGGCCTGGGCTCAAGACATTTGCGACGTTTGTTCTTGCAGCACGTCGGAGCGTCGCCGATCTCCTTTGCGCAGACGAGGCGTCTGCAATTCGCCAAAAGATTGCTGGATGAAACGAACTTGCCGATCACACAGATTGCACTTGCCTCCGGTTTTGGCAGCCTGCGACGTTTCAATACGGCGTTTTTACAAACCTATGGCCGAGCCCCGCGAGACCTGCGTAAACACTTTAATGAAGCCAACGATGCAGATGATGAAGTGATTCTGAAACTCGCGTTTCGCCCGCCCTACGATTGGGAGCAAGTGCACGACTTCTTGTTGGACCATCACATCCCGGGAGTCGAGCAGGTTGATGAGCAAGGTTATTCGAGGACCTTGCGCACAGACAAAGGTTTTTCGATCGTCAACGTGAAACCACTCTTGAACGAAGACGCCTTTGAGCTGCGCGTGAGCGGTGCGGCGCCCACCAGTCTCTTTCATATTTCGTCAGCAGCGCGCCGCGTGTTTGACACCTCCGCTGATCCGGCATTGACGATGTCTGCCTTACGCACCGATCCACTGCTCGGGCCATGCGTCGAGCGAAGACCCGGCCTGCGCATACCAGGAGCGTGGTATCCCTTTGAATGCGCTGTCGCAGCAATTCTCCGGGAAAAAGGACAACGCTCGGATCAAACTCTGATGGCCCACGTCGTTGAGCGTTTCGGTGAGAAGATCGCTAAATCCGGATCTGCGCTTACGAGTTTGTTCCCGACACCAAAGGCAATCGCAGATGGCAACTTTGCTGGTCTCGGTGTCTCGCGGTCGAAAGTGAATACACTTCGGCGACTGGCGCAGGCCGTGATTGATGGCGAAGTTGATTTCAATGGTTCAAGTGTGATCGAGTCACTGACGAAAGTTAGAGGCATTGAAAGGTCGATGGCTGAGTATATAGCTCTGCGCGCCCTCGGCGAACCTGATGCATTTCCGGCAAATGATCTGGTGTTGAGGACGGTGGCCAGCACTACAGATCGACCACTGTCAGCGCAACAACTTGAGGAGCGATCGGAAGCGTGGAGGCCATGGCGAGGTTACGCCGCACTCCACTTGTGGTGTGCGAGCGAAAGTTGACGCTGATGAGGTGGTGCTTTAATCGTGCCCGGACTCCTCGCGCCACGCGGCGAGTTGCGCGCGCACTTTTGGGGCAAATGGATCTTCGATCTGATCGTGGATCGCGAGTGACTGTTCGGCGTGTTGAATGGCTTCAGCGCGCTGGCCGCATCGGTCCAGGGCCAGGCTCATATTCCAGAGTGCAGTGCATTCGCCTCTGCGGTCACCAATCTGGCGTGCGATGGTTAGACATTGTTCATGGAACTCGATGGCCCGTTGGGTTTCGCCCAAGACTGAGTGGGCAACGCCCAGGTTGCCCAGCGCATTGCCTTCGCCTCTGCGGTCGCCAATCTCGCGTAAAATGGTCAGAGATTGTTCATAGAACTCGATGGCCCGCTGGCTCTCGCCCAATTTGCCGCAGACAGCGCCTAGGTTGCCCAGCGCAGTACCTTCGCCTCGGCGGTCGCCAAGCTCGCACGCAATAGTCAGACGTTGTTCATAGAACTCGATGGCCCGTTGGGTCTCGCCTAAGTTGGCGTAGGAATTGCCCAGGTTGCCCAGCGCAACGCCTTCACCCATGCGGTCGCCAAGCTCGCGTACAATGATCAGATATTGTTCATAGAACTCGTTGGCCCGTTGGGTCTCGCCCAAGTCAGAGTAGGAATTGCCCAGGGTACACAGCCTATTACCTTCGCTCTGTCGATTCTTTAATCGTCGGGCTGCGGCCAAGGCAATCTCTAACCAGTGAATCAACTCGCGTGGGTGTAGCCGCAGAACAAGCACGTAAATACCCGCATCAGGGTAGGTCATGCCTAGTTGGGCCACGTCCTCATCAGCCTCAATATCCTGTGCTGCCACCCAAGCGTGCCCCGCTTGAATGTTGCCCCATTCGAGATCAAAGAGTGCGAGGCCGCGAACCATCGCAGCGCCGCCTTCTTTATATAGTCTCTTGGCAACGGCCAGCACGTCCCTGTAATGCGTCGCGTGACGTTTTTGCCCGACGACGCGCTCTTCCTTATCCAACTTTGAATCGGCAAACAATCGTGCCAAGTCGTGAAGGCGATAACGCTCAGCGTTCTCATTCCAGTCCACCATGCTTGCCGCTATTAGTTCACCCAGCAGGTTCTGCGCCTGGTCCTTTTCAACTTCCCACACCGCTGCCGCTGCAATATCCATAAACGAATCGGGAAACACTGCCAATCGGTGCCAATGCTCTCTCAACTCTTCACTCAACAACTCATAGCTCAAACTGAGCGAGGCCTCGATCAATTGCAATCGTTGTTGCTGATCCTGCAAGCGCCGCACGTAGTTCGTAGGTTTCAGATTTACGTGCTGAGCCAGCGCACCGGCTGCCAGACGCAGTGCCAGCGGCAGATACCCGCAAAGCGCGGCAATCTCATCGGCCGATTCACCAATCCGTGGCGCAATCGCCAGCAACAGCGAGCGCGCGTCGGCAACGGGCAACGCGTCCAGATTTTTTGCAGCCAGTCCGGGCAGGGTGAAATGCCGGCGCGAGGTAACCAGCAGCACGCAGCTTGCGGGTGGAATAAGCAATTCAACTTGCTTGGCGTCGAAGGCATTGTCCATCAGTAGGAGCGCGCGTTGGCCTTCAAGCACGGAGAGGTAGAGTCCGCGTAACTCGGTTTCACTAGCGGGAAGTTTGGCGGCGGGAAGATACGAACGGATGACGTGGGCTAATGCTTCAGTTGCGGGTAGTGGTTGCGCACTGGCGCCTTTGAGATCGAGATAGAGTTGCGCGTCAGGGTAACGCGGTTTGAGCTGTTCGACGAGCTTTAGTGCGAGCGCAGTTTTGCCGATGCCGCCCATGCCTTGCAAACCGGAGATCGTGACGCCGCCCTGCTCGATCGCGACAAGCAACTCTCGTTGCTCCTCCGCGCGACCAGTAAAGTCGGCGGGCGGTGGCGGCACCTGATGACGTCGTGAGGGCGTGATCGAATTCAGCGCAGCCGCTGCTTCACCCCCTCCGATGGAGAACTCGATGTGATCTCCACTAACGATGCTCAGGTCTGTAGCGTTGCCGCCGAGAGCGATGGAACGATCGCCAGTGACGAGCACGCCGCTCGTCAACGCTGTGCGTAACGCATTGCAATCAGCTTCGCTGGCTGTGCCGGCAATCAGGCGTTCGAGGGCCGCTTTGAGTTCGTTCGCATCAGGCATTCGAGGTTGCAGTTTGCGTTACCGCACTCAGAGTTTATCGCCAGTATTGATCGTGCCACCTATGACATTGCCACCAATCGCCACGCTGCGCTCGCCGGAAGCAGTAACAGAGATGCCTGCGGCTTTGCCTTGCTCCAACCAGCCGCTTACTTCTTCAGCCAGTGACTGATCCGCTTCGAGCAGCTTCTTGAATTGCTGTCGCAACGCCGCTTGCGCGAATTGGTCGTCCGGCGCCTGCGCTGCGTCCTGCGCTGCTTCTAGTGCGGCTGGTTTGGCTTCGACTTTTGGTTGGAGTTTGGACCAGATTGATTTGGCCCATTCCAAACTCTGACTGCCGACTGCTTTGCCGGTTTCTTCCGCGGCCTTCTCACCGGCTTTGAGTAAATAGGGCAGCAGCGGAAGGAGTACAGTGGTGAGTGAACTTGCTAGCGCGCCGATATCCATCTTGTTACCTCCTGGGCGGTGTGGGACTGTTGCGAGATAGTGAGCGCGTGAATGCTAATTGATCACGGAAGAAACGCACAAGGGTAATGACAACCGAAAATCCACGGCGTATAGTGCGGGCGCACCCACCAAAAGAAGCGGGCCGGCTTGTGCAACGAACACAAAACCGACCCTTGAACCTCAACCTTCCGAAGAAAGGATGAAGATCATGGTGAAGCATGATAGTGCAACAGTGCGCGAACATACACCTCACGCAACCAACCACAACCTCAGCGACGCTCTGAAACGACGCGCTCAATCAGTCATAAACAACCGATCGATCGACGCAGACACACGAGCCGTTATCCGCTACGGACTGGAAATCAACGACCCGTGGCTCGGAGATCTAGTCCGCCGCGTAGATGCGGGCGAGGCCATCATCGACAACTTCGGCAGACTCCACGTTGATTCAAGTGAGGATAAGATCGAGGCATTGGCAAGTCTGATCTGCCGCGCAGGCAATGAACCTGCGGCAGCGTTGCTCGTGCTCATGGCCACGCTTGAAAACGCCACGCACCCGAAAGCGCTTGCGAACACGGCCAAACATTTTGCTTTCACACGCTGCGGTGAGTTGAACCTCGACGGCATGGTCGACGCTCAGATTGCAGTTTTCGAAAGCGGGTTGTTAGCCGCCAACATACTCCCGTCGTGAGTAGTCTTGACTAGCCGGTTCCCACCACCGGCTAGCAAACACGAACGTCGGTTTGTCTTAAGAACTCTTTCGCACCGGCAAACCTTTTCAGTTCGGTTTCGCCTCCTCACGCCACTCGGCCAGTTTCGCGCGCACTCTTGGGGCGCCGGGATCTTCGATCTGCTCTCGAATGATTAGTGACTGTTCGGCGTATTCGATGGCCTGAGCGCGCTGACCAAGTCGGTCCAGCGCCAGACTCATATCCCACAGTGCAGCGCTTTCGCCTCTGCGGTCACCAATCTCCCGATTAATGAATAATACTTGTTCATAGAACTCGATGGCCCGTTGGATCTCGCCCAAGTAGGCATAGGCAAGGCCTAGGTTACACAGCGCAATGCCTTCGCCTCTGCGGTCACCAATCTCCCGGTTAATGAACAATACTTGTTCATAGAACTGGATGGCCCGTCGGGTCTCCCCCAAACTGTAATAGACAACGCCTAGGTTGCACAGTGCATTGCCTTCGCCGCTGCGGTCGCCAATCTCGCGTGCAATAGTCAGGTGTTGCTCATGGAACTGGATGGCCTGTCGGGTTTCGCCCAAGTTCCAGTAGGCAACGCCCAAGTTGCCCAGCGCAGCGCCTTCGTACTCTCGATGCTTCAATCGCCGGGCGGCGGCCAGGGCGATTTCCGACCAACGAATCCACTCGCGGGCGTGCAGGCGCAGAACAAGTACGTTAATACCCGCCTCAGGATAAGTCATTCCTAATTCCGCTACGGGCTCATTAGTCTCAACACCGTGTGCTGCTACCCAGGCGTGCCCTGCTTGAATGTTGCTCCATTCGAGATCAAATAGAGAAAGACCGCGAAGCAGTGTCTCCCCACCTTCCTGATAGAGTTCCTTTGCGGCAGCCAGCACGTCGCGGTAATGCGTTGCGTGACGTTTATGCACAACAGCACTTTCTTCCTCACTCAATCTTGAGCCAGCAAACAACCGCGCCAGGTCGTGCAGGCGATAGCGCTTTGTATTTAAGTCGTAGAGCACCAAACTGCGCCTCACGAGATCGCTGAGTTGAGTGTGTCCCGTATCGGCGCAGACCGCTTCTTCCGCTGCTGCGTCGAAGGTGCCGGGGACCACTGATAACAAACGAAAAACGCGCGCGGCTTCCGGCGCCAAACGCTCATAACTGAGATTGAAGGATGCCGCCACACCGATTTCGACACCTTCCTTTCCGAGGTGCTCGAGCCGGTTCCGCTCGTCTTTTAGTTGCGTGGCATAGTCATCTGGGTCCAAGTCAGGCGTAACCGCGAGGAGACTTCCAGCCGCGCGGATCGCCAGCGGCAAGTAACCGCAAAGCGCACAGATTTGCTCAGCGGCTGGTTCGGCTCGCGGCGCGATCTCAAGCAACAGTTTTCGAGCTTCTTCCGCGTTAAGAGGATTGAGTGTGAGCGGCGTCATTCCCGGTAAGACGATGGCTTGCCTTGAAGTGACCAGCAGCGCCGACCCGGGTGGCGGTAACAGCGGAAGCACTTGAGCACTGTCAGCAGCATTGTCGAGTAGCAGTAGCACACGCTTGCCGCTCAATTGACTGCGATAGAGTTGCGACAGTTGGTCCAAATCTTCAGGCAGTGCCGCGTCAGGACCGAGAAAAGCGCGGATGCAGGTGGCCATCACTTCTTCAGACGAACGTGGGTTAGCGTCAGTGCCTTGAAGATTGATGAAAAACTGTGCGTCAGGATAATCGCCTGTGAGCTGCTCGGCGACGAACAGGGCCAACTCGGTTTTGCCGATGCCGCCCATGCCGCTGATTCCGGTGATACAGGCACGGCTGTCGCGACGCAGAGCGTTGATCAGAGTTTCGATCTCCTGCTCGCGGCCGACGAAGTCACCGACCGGGGCACGAAGCTGATGCAGCGCGTTGACGGTTGAGCTTGCGGCTTGATTAATGATGATCTTGTCGCGTGCGACAATATCGCCATCAGCTTTACTATCAACGACATTCTTCGAACCGGACACTATCGTGCTGCGTTCTACCTTCCCACCAATCGCAACGCTGTCTTCGCCACCAGCATTGACGTTCCGAGTCGCCTCAGGCGCGGGATCTCTTTGGCGATCATCAACAATCGCCGCTATCACCGCCTTCAGCCAAGCCGGTCTTTTCAAACTGTGGGAACCTCCAAGGATGAACTCCTGGGTGATACGGAGTCAGCAACCGTTGCGAGAGAAAGCAACCGTTACCAGTCTGACACTGAGCGCGTGAATGCTAATTGATACCGGAAGAAACGCACAAGAGTTAACCACCAGACCTGCCTCACTATTCTTCAAGATCTGTTGCCACGTTGTCCTGAAGGTCAACGAGAGTCGCCTCGGATCTGCGAGCGGCGCGGCGCTCTACCCACTCGTATACCATTGGTAAAATCACGATCTTGATCGGGCGTGTCACCAGTCCGCCGACCACCACGATCGCCAGCGGCTTCTCGATCTCAGCTCCCGTCCCCGAGGAAACGATGAAGGGAATCAAACTGATGCTGCCAATCAGGGCGCTTAACAACTCCGCGCGCAGGCGTACG
>Ga0070699_100004691_pt1 | contig 12088 bp, 24 predicted proteins | sample KBSK1503metaG_FD_65473 | JGI IMG/M metagenome (GOLD analysis project Ga0070699, IMG submission 65473) | Corn, switchgrass and miscanthus rhizosphere microbial communities from Kellogg Biological Station, Michigan, USA - KBS K1-50-3 metaG | ecosystem: Host-associated > Plants > Roots >...
GGCGTCCCCGTTGCCGGTGGGCGCAGCGGGGGGAGCAGCAGTATCAGCGGTTGCCGTCTCGTCAGCCACGTGAATCCCCTATCTCATGCAGGCGTCGCCACGTCCGTAGCGGCGCTGGCGTGTACTGCTCGGTCGATACCTCAATCGTCACGGTGGCGCTAGGCTTATCCACCCGATGCCAACCATCGCCACACATGCCCACCGTGCCGCATAGGTCACACCGCTGCTGCTGATTGTGCCGCGTCGCCTCGTCTACGTCGCGCTGATTCGCCCCACCGCACGGGCAGTAGCGCGCGTGGACCGCATAGGCGCTGAGCCACTTACCCTCCATGCAGGTTCCCCGTCCCTCCGGCGGCCCGGAGCATGAAGCCGATCACGTCGTAGCGGCCCGCCCGCACGGCGGGCTCGGTGGCCTTGTCAGCATACGAGAGCAGTTCTTGGATGGCGGGCCCCCACCCGGCCGCGCCCACGAGCGTGCGCCAGCCGGCTTGGCGGATCTGAAGGGCTTCGGTGAGGTCAGGCACCGGCCGCGCTCCGAAGTCCGCACAACTCTTCCAAACGGATGCCGGCCGCTTCGTAGACACGTGCGGTCTCGGCATCCTGGAACCGGACCCGCTGGGCTCCATGCGCGGCGATATAGGCACGCGCGGCGTCGTGCATTTCTCGGAGTTGGCCCTGTACGACTTCCAGCCGTTCCACGAGTTGCCGCTCCGGCAGCCAGCCGCTCTCTTGTGCGGACGCTAGGGCCTCTGTCCACGCCGGATTGCAACCACAGAACGGCATGTCGCAGTCCTGCGGCGGATCGGTCTTGCCGGCCGCTCGCACCTTGCACTCCATCTTTAGGCCGCCCCCTCTTGCGCCGGCTCACCCTGCGCCCCGCCCATCAGCAGCTTGAGCGCCGGGCTCGCCTTGCCGGCCGCGCCCGCCATCTGCTCCACCTGCGCCAGCTGCTGCTGCGCCGCCTGCTGCTCCATGCGCTGCTTGCGCTTGGCGTCCCGCTCCCGCGTGTCGGCGAGCCACTGGCTCGGCGCGCCCGCCGTCTGGAACACGTCGCGCATCATCGCGTCCATGTTCACGTTCTCCTTGAGGATCGCCAGCATCTCGGGATCGGCCAGGAGCGGGGCCAGGAGGCCGAGGCTCTGCTGCAGCGCCGCCAGCCGCCCGCTGCGCTGCGACTTCGCCAAGGGGCCCTCGTACTCGATGTCCAGATCCGCGCCCTGCAACTCCTCGGGGGGATCGCCGCCCAACTGCCCCCGCCGCAGCATGATGCCGAACACGCGGCCGACGGTGACGTTGAGATCCTCGTATTCGAGCCGGCTGATCGTGGGGCCGAGGATGCGCCGCATCAGCTCCAGCCGGCGCTCCACCTCGCCATAGGTCATCTCGCGCTCGTTGGGCAGCTGGAGCTGATCCCAGAAGAAGATGCGCCGGATGCGCCCGCGGCGTTCCTCCAGGAACAGGTTGGCCATGTCGAACTTGGTGCCCATCTCGAGCGCGCGCAGGGCGTCCGGCCCCTCGGTGACGGTGACACCCCACGGCCGCAGATCAATCTCCCCGATCACGCCGTCGTTGTTGGCGAGCAGCGGCGGGCGAATGCCGAGGTTGACGGCCTCGAGACTCGACTCGTCGGCCTTGTTGAGCGTGCGGACATCGGGCAGCGCGATCATGCCGGGCCCGCGCCCGTACATCTCGCCGCTCGTCTTGGCCCACCGGGGCACGGCGTAGGAGAAGTCTCGGAAGCCCCCCTCCTGAATCACATGCCGACGCTCCAGGTAGATGTAGCACGAGGCAAACGGCATGTTGAGCGAGTCCATGCGGTTTGGGTTGCGATCATACCGGGGCGTCACCACCTGGAGGATCGTCACCAAGTCCTCGGGGTTGCTCTTGGCGCGGTTCATCAGATCATCGCCACAGGCATCCCCCCACTGATCCAAGCAGACGCGGGCGCTCATTTGCTGCTCCCGCATGATCGTATCCACGAGCCCATCCGGCCCCTCGTCGATCACGTAGGAGCCCACGGGGTGCGAGCGGAACAGGAGGCCGCCCCACGGGGCGCCGCCCGCCGCATCGCGCTCGCCGATGTACAGACACTTCGTGCCGAACACGGCCAGATCCAGCCAGCCCTCCATCGCCTCGGCGTAGAAGTTGGATTGTCTGAGCGCCAGCAGCATGGCCTGCTCGGCGTGCTCGAGCCAGTCCTGCACGCTCTTGATCTGGTTCAGCCGGTCATCCCGTGTCTTGAGCCGGAACCAGGGCAGCGTGGGTGAGGACAGCGCGCCCTGCATGTTCGCGGCGAGCACGGCGGCGGCTTCCACGGCGGTGGAGTCGAACAGGCGATCCGTCTGCCGCTCGCCGGGCGTCTGGGCGTGCTGGGCGAGGTAGGACGGGCGGCCTCGGTGCGGCGCCTCGAACTCCGCGAGGTCGTCGTACAGGTTGTCGAACATGAGCCGCCGCGCCTTGAGGCGGTCGTACTTGCGGGCGAGCTCGGGGCCGCTAGTGGGCATGGTAGGCGCTGACCACGCGCGCGGCCTCAGCCCACATCTCCGGCTCCAGCGCGGCGCGCGCCGTCATGAGCGTGACCACGGGCGCGGCAGGATCGCCCGTCTCCCACACATGCACGTACTCACGATGTCCTGGATCCCATTCGCACCCGACATACTTCACGCCTTCACCAGCTCCGCCGCCTGGCTCTGCCCCGCGATCACGCGCTTCCAGTCCGGGGAGAACACCTTGATGCCCGTCTGCACCGGATCGTACGCGATGATGTTCGCCCGGCACCGCCGGCACCGCGCGTTCAGCGCCGGAGGGCGCTTGCTGCTGCTGTACCGCCGATCCGGCGGCCACGTCTTGGGCGCGATCTCGTGCCCGCCGTTGTCCTCGCACGCCTGCGGGCGCTCGGCGGCCGGGATGCGCTCGAGCAGGGGGTCACCGACCGGATCCTCGCAATGTGGGCAGATGTCGCCCATCTTGTACGTGACACCGCGCTCGCCCCGGTTGTGCCCCTTCTGCTGGCACGTGATCGACTCCGCGAACAGGCGGCGGGCCTCGTCGCGCTGCTCCTGCTTGCTGGCGGTGGGCATCAGTCGTCCTCCACGGATTCCAGCGTGATGAAGACGAGCCCGAGAGTGAAGTCGGGCGTGAACTCCCTGAGCCGCCAGCTGCCTTGAGGCACCTCGACAGAGCCGGCCTCGTACAGCGGCGAGGGGAGGTCACCCACTAACACGCACTCCGGCATCAGTCGCCCCCCAGCGTGCGCCGGCCACCCGCGCTGGTGCCGAGGCTGTTGTCGGTGTCGCTGCCGGCCAGGATGGTGGCCGAGCGGCCGCGTTGCAGGCGCGCGCGGCGCTTGGCCGAGGCGGCGGCGGCTTCGGCGGCCGAGTTGTCGACCGGGGGCGGGGGCGGCGGGGGAGGCGGCGAGGGTGAGCCCCCACCGCCGAAGTCGTCATCCATGGCTCAGGCTCCTTTCGGTCGTGTGCATCATCTGCCGCCAGCCCCACTGCATCCACTGCCGCCGACGCTCCACGCGCGCGCACTGCTCGAGACTCGCCCGGTGCCCCAGCGCCGCCAGGGGATACCGCAGGATCGGTACGTGGTGGCTCTGCGTGCCCGAGCCCAGATGGGCGAACAGCGGCGGGGAGCCGTAGGTGTACCAGCCGGCCTCCGCGAGCTCGCCCGGCACCGCGAGCAGCGTGCCGTGGTGCTGGACGATGTAGTCGCACGCCGTGCCGGCGGTGTCCCGCCAGGGGCGCCCCTCGGCCCAGCCGTTGGGATACGTGCTGGCGAACGTCGGCACGCGCTGGAACCACTCGCGCGTCAGGGCCATCAGACAGGGATGCAGCACGCCGTCCAGATGCCCGGCGCCCACGGCGGCGTGCGTCTCGAGCGCCTCGACGGCCCACGGCCACCACGCGGCGGACAGGACCAGGGCGTCGTTGTCCATCAGCACCACGGCGTCGTCGTTGACCACCAGGCCAATGGTGCGGGCGTGGTGGATCGCCGCGGCATGCGCGGGCGCACCGTGGTGCCGGTGCGGCATGGCGATGAGGTGCCCGATTCCCTGCGGTGGGTTGGTGCGCAAGTGCGGATCGTCGGTCACGATCACGATGGACTGTACCGGGGGCGCGTAGACGCGGAGCGATTCCACGGCGAGCCGGGCGAGGTCCAGATCCCGGGCGCGGGAGGCGATGAGCGCGACGGCCCTCATTGCGGCGTCCAGCGCAGCGCTCCGGCCGGCCGCGTGTTCGATTCGATCTTGCCGAGGAGGTCGAGATGCGACACGACGGCGGGGTTGACTTCCATCTGCCGGGTCATCTCGGCGTGCACCAGCTTGTAGCGCCAGATCGCCCACCCGAACGCGAGGGCGACCACGGGCCAGGCCAGGAACGCGCTGACGCCGATGGTCACCGACGCGGTGGCGCTGAGGCCGAGGTACTTGGCAGCCGACGCGAGGATGGCCGAGGCGCTCGCGCCCGTGCGGATGGCGTCGGCGTAGGACTGGCCGAGGCCCATCCAGAAGCGCGCGGTGCCCAGCACCTCGCCGGGGGTCCAGCGGTGGCTCATCGGCTCACCACATCCGCCAGAGCACGAGCACGGTGAGGACCACGAGGATCAGCATGCCCCACGCCGGCCCGTCCTTGCGCTCGCGGAAGTGCGGCGAGGGCGCGTAGAGCGCGGGGATCTCGTGGTCGTCGGGGCGACGGCCCCCGCGGAACTCGGGGATCATGGGCGCCATGCGCGCATCACAGCCGCCGGATGATCACGTCGAAGCGCCCGCTGCCGCCGAAGAAGTCGGCCGTGCTGCCGCCCGTGTAGGCCACCGTCAGCGTCGTGATGGGCACCGCGGGCGACTTGGCGTTCGTCGTGGGCGTGAGCGTGATGCTGCTGCCGATCACTTCCGCCGTCACCGTACACCGCTTGCGGATCTGGGGCTGGGCCACGCTGAGTCCTCCGTGGTGTGCTCGTTAGGGGTTAGTACCGCACCACCGGCTTACGCACTTCAGGACGGCCGTAATCCAGCACGTCGAAGTGGTGCCGCACCGTGGGCACCTTCGGCGGAGCACTCGCATCTTTCGTGGGCGCAAGACCCGCAAGCACATAGCACAGCGCATCGCCCAAGTCCTCATGCGGGTGATTCGGCTTCTTCGGCTGATCGCTGCGCCGCTGCCCCGTCGCCTTCACGGGGTAGTGCCACGCCCCGTCGAGCGCCTCGATGAGCCCCACGCACTCCTCGGGATCGATCTGCACGAGCGGGGCGCCGTTCACGCTGCGGTTGAGCGCGGCTTCAAGCGGATGCAGGCGCCCGAGCCAGTCCACTGGCCCCGCGTGGTACGTGGCATGGAGCAGGCGGCGCATCACGCGCAGCGCGTTGATCTCGCTATCGCCCTGCGAGTCGGTGTCGAGCGAGGGATCGTACTCCACGCGGATCGCGTCACTGGCCCGGAGCGCCCACATCGCGTGCTCGGCCAGCCAGGGGCGCACCACGGCTTCCATGTGCTGCCGCATGCCGGCGTCCTCGGAGGCCAGCGCGGCGAGGATGCAGATCCGCCCCCGCTGGCGCTGCGCGATGATCGTCGCCGGCGTGAGGCCCCCGTCCTGGCCCAGCCACAGGCGGCCCTCGCCCACATCGGGATGCAGGCGCGTGAGGGAGACGTGCGTCTCATGGCGGAAGGACTGCGCCACCTGATCGCCCTCGTACACGCTGGCCGGCTCGCCCGTGATGAGGCGCATGAGCGCCGAGGGATCATCCGCGAGCGCCCTCGCCCACTCCGCTCTGGCCTCCGGGGAGGCCAATTCTCCAGGGGGGATGCGGATGAACGCCCGCTCCGGGTGGGCACCTGCCTCTGTCACGAACCGCCGCCACGTCCAGTGCGTGCGCGTCGGGTAGTTCGTGGTGATGATCTTGGGGTTGGCGTGGCTGGGCAGGCGGCAGGACGTGATGCCGATGTTCCACGCCTTCTCGCCGAGGCCGGTGGACTGGACGCCGACGCTCGAGGGGGCGGGCTCCTCGAACCACAGGCCGTGGCACTCGGCGCGGAGGCGGTCCAGGCCGGCTTGATCCTCGACGCCGAGGAGGCGGAGGCTCACGGCTTCGACGCCATCGATCACGGCGCTGGCCACGTGGCCGTCACCCTTGAGCCGCCACAGACCACCCCAACCGGCTGCCACGAGGGATTCATGCGTTTTAGCTGTGTGGCTAGCGAAGGTGTCAGCAGCCCCCAGCCACTTGACGGGCAGAGGGTAACCAGCACGCTGGTGTAGGACGGCGTGATGCAGCATGCAGCCGAACGCGCCCCACGTTTTCCCGTCGCCGCGCGTGCCAAAGCACGCGACTTCACTCGCTTGCCCCGTGGCCGCCGTTGAGATGAAGCGAGAGACGCCCGGCTGGAAGTGCAGCGTCACCTGGCCCGGCTTGCTCCCCGAGGACGATGGCGACATTCAGCACGCGCCCCGTCGCATCTTCCGCCGTGTTCGGCCCGATCTCACGCCGCGCCCGCCCCCACAGCTCGAGGCCGGAGAGTACCTGCTTGGGATGCGTTACCGCTGCCACGAGGGCGTCCTCGACGCTGGCCTCGTGCGAGGAGATCGCCCGATCCATCAGCCGGCGAAGGGACAGGGCGTAGGTATCCCGCTTGGCCCCCTTGGGCTTGCCGCCTGGATTGCCCGACTGCCCCGGCTTGAATGGCATTCAGCGGGATTGAATCCTGAGGCTCAACATACCGGCTCGCCGGGACGGGCAGGCTGGCCGCCATGCGCTTCACGCCGAGGATCCAGCTCCCCCACGGTTCCCGGCCGGTGACGTACACGGGCGGTGTCCACAGGGGCTAGCTATAGCCTGAACCTATAGGCCGCGTCAAGCGCGACTTGGACTTGGCTACCCTCCGTTGGCGAGGTAGGCTTCCGCTTGCTCCCTGGTCATGCTCTCGCGCGTCATGGTGGCCTCAACCAGCCGGTCGTGGCCGGTGCCGTTCCGCTGTGGCTGTGGCTCCCTGATCACATGATCATCCGGGGGTGCTTCGGTTCCCCGCTCAACTCCCATCCCATCCTCTCCGATCCTTTCCTTTCCTATCCCCTCCGATCCGGCGTGAGTCCTCAGTGAGTCCTCAGTGAGGGCTCCGTGAGTCTTTACACGTCGGGAATCCTTATAGGGCGGGAGCTTAGATGGCGTCGGCCGGTTTATACGCTGGTGGTCCTTCCACGAGGGAAAATCAGCGAACCGGGTGCTTCCCACGGTGTAGAGGCGGATTAGCCGAGCTTTCGTGAGAGAAGCGAGCCCCAACTCGATCGCGGCCAGGTCCACCTCGGGCCAATACCCGAAGATCAACACGCGGAGCTGGTCAGCGGCGGCCACGAGGCGGCCCTCGTCGTCGGCCTCGCAGATCATGCCGACCCAGAGGCGGTAATCCAGGTGGGAGAGGCGACCGACCTTGCGGTGCTGGCGGTGCTCCGGCTTGAGGGTTCGAATGCGCGGCATTAGTCGGTCGCCGGGAGCAAATGCCAAGCGGCAGTATAGAGAGCAGCCCGCAGGATCTCTCCCCGAACGGCGGCAATCCGTTGAGTGAGAACCCTGGCCGCCCCACCCGATTCCTCGTCGGTCTGGTGGCCCTTTCTAACGTTGCAGCGACTGCAGAGCACCCGGAGGTTATCCCGGCTATTCCGGCCGCCCCGGAGGACAGGAAATATATGGTCAATCTGGAGTTCTGCTGGGAGGGGCGGCTGATGGCCAAGACAACGCCGAGCGTGACGATGTTCGCGGGAATCTTCCGGGGCGGGATCGAGCGGCCAGCAGCACCATGCACAGGCAGCGTTGGACAGGAGAGCCGAGCGCGTTCGCTTGGCGACCTTAAGACGTGTGCCCATAGCGGGCCTTTCAGGACAGATCGCCCACCCGACGCCTCCGCCAGTACAGGGGCGAGGCCGGGAGCGCACTGGCGTACACCCCCAACCCCGCCCCGAGGCACGGACACGAACGCCTGTCCGCCCCTTATCGCATACCGCGCCGGAGGGGTCAAGGACTATGGGGCTTGACAGACTCGGGCCGGTTACGTTATAACGTGCGTGATGAATCTCGCTAGCGCGACACCGACGGAGAAGGCTTTTGCTGAACGGATGGACCGCGAGGGGAAAACGTGGTTCTTTCAGCCCCGCGCATTCCCCCTGACGCGCGGCCACTATCGCCCGGACTTTTACGTGATTGAGGATGCGTGCTTCTACGAAGTGATCGGTACGCGACAAGCGTACTCCTATCGTCGGGTCAAGATGGCGCTGTTCCGGGCAGAGTATCCTCACCTGACTCTGCGCGTGGCCAACATGGGCGCATGGAGTGACGGCCCCAAACAACCTCGGGTGGCCGTCCCGGTAGCGTCCCCGGTCATTGGGGGGACGGGCACACTTGGCCCAACGACAGCACAGCATCTGGCGCTCTGGAAGGAGCGGTATCCCGCGTCTCCGCTTCGTGAGGTAGCCTTCTCCTTCATGACACGGCACAGGCTGCGCACGATGACGGCGACAGCTCGACGCTTGGGGATCTGCCAGTCCACGCTCTCTATGGCGTTACGCATGAAGCATGGACAGGCGTCGGTGCTCGCAGCATTCCAGAGCCACGCATGATCCAGCGCATGACGGGATGGCAGATCGTGAAGGCCATGCGCGAGCGGGGCATTACTCAAACCCAGATCGCGGCGAAGGCGGGGACGCACGCCAGCGTGGTCAGCCGCGTCATCCGACGCCGGCCTGGCGTGGGAGAAGCCACGGCTAAGGCCGTCTGGCTCGCCATCGAGAACGCGGTGGAGAACGGAGGGACGCGATGAGTGAGACGTACCCGTGTGCCGACTTCCTTGAGGAGGCCCGTCCGCATCCGCACTGGAACGGCGTCCAGTTGAAGTACCGATTCCCGAACGGCTACGGCGCGTCGGTGATACGCGCTGAGGGCTCGTATGGGTATGCCGATGGCCGGTGGGAGTTGGCCGTGCTCAAGGCGGGGAAGCTGTGCTACACCACCGGCATCACCGAGGACGTGCTAGGCCACCTCACCCTGGACGATGTGGACGCGACGCTTGCCAAGATCGCGGCGCTGCCCACGGAGGACACGCGATGATCCGCTTCCTGCTCGGCCTGTACCTCGGCGCGCTGGGCGCGCTGTACGCGGTGTGGGGCGGCTGGCTGGTGGTGGGGCGATGAGGCCCCTCGGCCGGCTGCCTCGGGGCCCCGTGCGCCGCCGTGAGGTCAAGTGCTTCGCCGACTGCGAGGCGCAGGTCACCGAGAACCCTGAGGACTGCCACTGCGTCGAGCGGGACGAGGCGGCCTACGAGAACGAGTGCGAGCGCCGGCTCTCGGCGTGGCTGGAGGGCGAGTGATGACGACGCTCCCCGGCCGGCTGACGCCGATCACCGAGGCCATCGCGCGGGTGCTGTGGGCCGGCGAGCCCGTGGCGTCGAGCGCCCACCTCGCCGAGATTGTGGACGCCGTGATCGTCAAGAGCATCGCCGCCGAGCTGCGCGCGCTGGCCCCCACGCTCTGCCGCCACTGCCGAGCCAAGGACCTGGGCGCGCTCTACGAGATCGCTACCACGGGCGTGTACGTCCACCGCGTCGAGTACGGGCCGCACGACTGGGACGACACGGTTTGCGAAGCGTCACCCCTCTATGAGAGAGCCCGCGAAGTCGAACTGGCGGCGGGGCTGCCGGTGGGGCATGTGGCATGAGGGCTCACGAGCGCGAGTATCTGCTCAAGTCGCGCGGGCTCGTCAGCGCGGAATGCCTGATCTGCGGGAACGCCAATCCCCCCGGCGAGTTCTCGTTCGAGTCGTTCTGGGTACGTGGCAAGGAGGATTGGGACGACTACACGGGAGGCCCTGTCCATCGGGCGTGTGTTCCGACGCCGCCCGTGGCCGCTCGACGCCTGCGATGGGATGCCATCATCGTCGGCTTCGTTACCGTTCTCACGGCGGGCAGCGTCTACCTCTTGCTGCTGGCGATGGTGGCGTGATGAGCGATAGGTTGCGGTGCGGGTATCTGCGAATTGATCCCGCCGAGAATGGCTGGCTCGTTACGCTGTCGTCTTACGAGTCCTCTACCGCCTACGTGTTCCAGCGGTGGGACGACGCCATGGCGTTCATTGCCAGCCTCGACGTGCGGGTAATGATTCGGCCATACAATCCCGATGGCATGCCGACATCGGGTGCGCCGGGTCTCATGCGATGACACGCGAGTGGCGGGAGGCCGACCGGCGCGTCCTCGTCTACGCCGACTACGAGCATGAGCGGGAGGCGCTGCGCCGCGAGGTGCGGAGGCTGCAAGCCGTCGAGCGCGAGCTGCGGGCCAAGCTGGCGCTGGCGGTGATGGATACTGAGATTGCGGACTGATGGGCATGGGCGCGCCGAGGGAGCCTTACCCCTGGAAGCCCCAGCATGGCCTACCGGGTGGGCGCGGCTCCGGTGGGCACCAACTTCCGAACGGAGGATGACATGACGACGGACACGATGGCCCGAATCGAGACGCCGGATGCGATGCTGGAGCGCGTGGTGGTGGGCGGGGATCTCTCCCGCCTGTCGGCCGGCGAGCGGCTCCTGTACTACCGTCAGGTGTGCGAGAGCGTGGGGCTCAACCCGCTCACCCGCCCCTTCCAGTACATCACGCTCAGCGGGCGCCTCGTGCTGTACGCGGCGCGCGACTGCACCGACCAGCTCCGCCGGCTCCGTGGCGTGAGCGTCGAGAAGCTGGAGCGCGAGACCACCGAGGGGATCTACGTGGTGACGGCCTATCTGCGCGACAAGGACGGGCGCACGGATAGCTCGGTGGGGGCGGTGCCCATCGAGGGCCTCAAGGGCGAGTCGCGAGCGAATGCGATCATGAAGGCCGAGACCAAGGCCAAACGGCGCGGTACGCTGTCGATCTGCGGGCTCGGTCTGCTGGACGAGACGGAGGTCGGGAGCATCCCCGAGGGGAAGGTGGTCGAGGTGGACCACGAGACGGGCGAGGTGCTCGCGCCGGAGCGCACGAACGCCCCCGTCGAGGCGGCGGCTGACCTATTCGCCACGCCCGAGGAGGAGCTGCGGAAGCTCAAGGCGTCGGTGCAGGCCGGGTGGCTCGTGCTCGGCTACGACACCGAGAAGCAGGTCAAGAGCCTCAAGATGTTCACGGAGGCGAGCATGCTGGACGACGTGAGCGATCCCGCCGCGCTGAGCGATCTGCTCACGTGGCTGCGGGCGGAGCACAAGAAGGCGGGCAAGGGGCGGACCTCGCTGTGATCTGCGTGTTCTGCACCCGCGTGCCGTACCAGTGGAAGGGGCTCAACCTCCACGTGTGTTTCGCGTGTCGCCTGCGCCACTGGAAGCGGCGGGTGGGGCGATGACAGCGGCCGAGCAGGAAGAACTCTCCCTGCTGCGTCTGCTGCTTGACTTTGCGCTGAACCTCGCCAGAGTCATGCATGAACGGAAGGTATCTCCGGCTGAGTTGACGAGGCGTGTCCGTAAGCCCAAGGACTACGTTACCAGAGTCCTTCATGGCCAGGAGCAGGACGTGGAGTTGATGGACTTGGTGAAACTCGCCAACGCGCTGGGGTGTGTGATTCGTGTCCACCTTGAGCCGGTAGAGTTTCGTCGCCACAAGCCGGTGAAGCTATGAACCTCCCCGACGATCCCGCCGAGTTGCTCGCAATCTTTCTCGATGAATCGGGGCATACGGAGCGCGAGTACGAGTACACCCGCGCGCATGATGCGGTGGCCGAATACGTCGCCCTGCACCCGGAGGCGGCGGGGATGCAAGCCGCTACAGTGAAGGCGCTCGCCAGTCTCAAGCAGAACTGCCCCCCGGCGTTGAGGGCGAGGATTTGGCCGGATGCCTAAGGGCCGACACGGCGAGTTGGTGAACGCGGTAAAGGACTACCTGACCAGCCGCGGCTGGGTGGGCATCAAGACGCAGACGGCGCGCGTGGTGATGACCGGCAAGGGGGGGAAGGTGAGGGCCATCCGGACGGGCACGCCGGGGTGGCCGGATCTCACCGGCTGCATGCCGATGACCGACGGCGTTCACGCAGGCCCTCGCATCGGCCGCATGGTCTGCGTCGAGGTGAAGGTGGGCAAGGACACGCT
>Ga0070699_100004692_pt1 | contig 12088 bp, 14 predicted proteins | sample KBSK1503metaG_FD_65473 | JGI IMG/M metagenome (GOLD analysis project Ga0070699, IMG submission 65473) | Corn, switchgrass and miscanthus rhizosphere microbial communities from Kellogg Biological Station, Michigan, USA - KBS K1-50-3 metaG | ecosystem: Host-associated > Plants > Roots >...
TCGGGCGGCGGCTGGACGACCTGGGCCTACGGCTACGGCCGCACGATCAGCTTCGACGCCCGCGGTCGCGCCACGGCGCTGGTCGGCTTTCCCCCGCCCTGAGGCGCCGGACGCGGTCGACAAGCCGCGGCAGGATCTCGCCCGCGGGGCCGTGCAGGGCATGGCGGCTGAGCTGGGTGATCTCCGTCTCGTACGGGTTCACCTCCACGAGGTCGCCGCCGCGCTGATGAATGGAGATGGGAAACTGAGCGGCCGGATAGACCGTCGCGGACGTGCCAGCGACGATCATGCAGTCAGCGCGCTCCGCCTCCTCGAAGCAGCCCTCGAGCACGTCGGGGGGAATGGGCTCGCCGAACGACACCGTGTCGCTCTTGAGGATGCCGCCGCAGCGCGCGCAGCGCGGCGGAAGCTCGGCGAAGTCGATCGCGTCGCGGCGCAAGCGGGAGACGCATTCGATGCAACGAACGAGCGTGGCGTTGCCGTGGATCTCGAGCAGGCGGCTGCTGCCTGCGAGTCGGTGGAGGTCGTCGACGTTCTGGGTGATCATGGCCTTCAGGACACCCATGTCCTCCAGCTCGACGAGCGCCAGGTGCCCGGCGTTCGGACGCGCCTCGGCCAGTGCCTCCCAGAGCTCTCGCATCGGCCCCGCCGGATTCAGCCGCTCCTCCCACGCGGCACGCGGATCGCGCAGGAACCGCTGGTACCCGTCCATCGGGGGCTCGCCGTGCCTCGTCCAGAGCCCGCCGGGGCCCCGGAACGGCGGGATGCCGCTCTCGACCGACAGCCCCGCGCCCGTCAGCGCGACCACGTAACGGGCGCGGCTGACACACTCGGCGGCCCCCTCGAGAGCGTCGGCGCTCGGCTCCATGCCGAAGCGCTCGACTCTCGCGCCGCCGGCCTGCGCTGTCAACGCCCTTGGTTGACAGTCGCCCGCGCCGCGGTATTTGGAAGCCACCATGATCGCCCCGCGGCCGCCGGTGGCGGGCGTCGTCCTGGCCGGGGGGCGTGCCTCACGCATGGGCGGCCGCGACAAGGCGTTCGCGGCCGTCGACGGCGAGCCGATCGCCGTGCGCGCGGTCCGCGTCTTTCGCGACCTTTTCCCCCAGGTGCTCGTCTCGACGAACCGTCCCGAGCGATTCCAGGGGCTCGGGGTGGAGACGGTGGCCGATCGCTTCCCCGGCAGCGGGCCGCTGGCGGGGATTCACGCCGCCCTGCTCGCCAGCCACCATCCGCACGTCTTCGTCGCGGCCTGCGACATGCCCGGTCTCGATCCCGACGTCATCCGCTTCCTGCTCGCGCGCGTCGGGACCGCCGACGCGGTCGTTCCCTGCTGGGAGGGCGACGTCGAGCCGCTGCACGCCGTGTACGCCATCGGCACGCTGGCGACCATCGAGGCGAGCCTCCGTGCCGGGCGGAATGCCGTGCGCGACGTGCTCCGGTTCCTGCGGGTGGACTACGTGAGCGAAACGGAGATGCGGGCGGTGCGAGGCGCGGCGCGGAGCCTGACCAACGTCAACACGCCGGAGGAGCTCGCGGCCGTCGGCGGGCGCTTCGACGACGCGTCGTGACGGCGGCCGACGCCGAGCTGGTCGACGTGGTCGACGAGGCAGGCCAGCCCGTCGGGGTCGTCACGCGCGGGGAGATGCGCGCGGGGCGCCTGCCACACCGGACCTCGTACGTCCTCGTCTTCAATGGCCGCGGCGAGCTCTTCATCCACCAGCGGACTCCGACCAAGGACGTCTATCCCGGGTACTGGGACGTGGCGGTCGGCGGCGTGCTCGCCGCGGGCGAGTCGTTCGAAGCGGGCGCGCGGCGTGAAGTCTCCGAGGAGCTGGGCTTCGAGCCGGCGCTCGAGCCGCTCTTCCCCATGCGGTACGCCGACGTGCACACCGTCGTGCACGGGATGGCGTACCGTGCGGTGCACGACGGGCCGTTTCGCCTCCAGCCCGAGGAGATCGTCCGCGGCGAGTTCGTGGCCCTCGAGGAGATCGACCGGCGCGCCACCCGGGAGCCCTTCTGCCCCGACGGCCTGGCCACGCTCGCCGAGTACCGGCGTCAGGGCTCCCGCTAGACGGCGCGCCCGGCCCGTCCTTGACAGGATTCTCGGGGCTTTCTTATAAAGCCGCCGCCTTTCACGCGTCTCGTACGCGCAGGCCACCCGGGCCGGGCGAACCGGAGGGTCGATGATGAAGACGGCGACCGTGCGGCAGCGGGTCCGGGTCTCGGCCTGGGCGGGCGTCGCGCTTCTCACCCTGCCGGCCGCGGCCCGAGCCATCTCGCTCGACGACCGCGGCGAGATGCGGCTCCTCATGCGAGCCTACACCGACGTCCGGGTCGGGACCGAGAAGGAGGGCGGCTCGGACGACCCGCTCTCCTTCCCGCGCTCCGCCGCCGGCCACGTCCGCCAGCACCGCTACTTCCTCGAGCTGAAGCTCGACCACGACATCAAGCGGTTCGCCACCACCGGCACGGGGATCGCGCGGGCCTTCGGCTGGCTCGACCCGAACACGCTCAAGTACAGCCTCCAGTACCGCGGTGAGGGGGAGGGCATCTACGACTACGGGCCGCGGGAGTGGAGCGACCAGTTCGCGGTCACCAAGGCGGCCAAGCTCGACCTGCCGCTCTTTCCTGCGTTGAAATTGACGCCCGTCGTCCCGGACGGGTTCATCCACCAGCGCGTCGCCCTCGTGCGGAGGATTGCCCGCCAGCGGCACCGCTTTTTCCTCGGCTACCTCGACCTCGGCAAGGGGCCGGTCGACATCCGCGTCGGCCGCCAGATCCTCGCCTGGGGCGAGACCGACAACTTCCGGCTCCTCGACAACATCAACCCGCTCGACAATAGCTTCGGCGGCTTCTTCATCCCGCTCGACGAGCGGCGCGCGCCGCTCGACATGATCCGCGGCAGCTATCACCTCGGCTCGGTCGGGCCGCTGGCCGACACCTTCCTCGAAGGATTCGCCGCGGTCGGGAACAAGATCTCGCTCCTGCCGCCCCTCGCGCTCGGGTCACCTTGGATTCCGGGCGGACTCGGGTTTCCGAACCCGGCGCTCCGCATGGTTCCGGACGTGCCGAACCGACGGGACATCCGCGGCGGTGCCCGCCTGGTCGCCACCTACCGGGACGTAACTTACACCCTGGCGCACTACTACACCTACCTCGACGTGCCCGGGATTAGCTTTCAGATCCCGAGTGCCGGCACGCCCCCGAAACCCTCTCTCCCCATGTCTGGCCACGAGATCATCGCCAAGGAGCGTTTCCCCCGTGTGCCGATCACGGGCGGCTCCCTCACCTTCCCCGTCCCGACCTACTACGCCGTCGTCCGCTCCGAGGCCGCCTGGTTCCAGGGCGAGCCGATGAACCGTCAGGGCCGCGGCAACAGCGCCGACTCCGCGGGGAAGCCCGGGTCGGCGGCCTTCCGCCGTCTCCAGCGCGAGAACAACATCGAGGGCGGGCTCGACCCATTCGTCTACCCCGGCTTCCTCTTCCTCCCACGTGGGCCGATCCCCGGGCGCGTGCTCCAGCGCGACACGTTCAACTACAACCTGGGCCTCGACGTGAATCGCTTCATCCGCCTCCTGAACCAGGCGCAGACCTTCTTCTTCAGCACCCAGTTCTTCTACAAGCACGTCTTCGACTCGCCGGGCGATCTCGTCCTCCCCGTACCCTTCCGGAACATCGGGGTCGACAAGTCGCTCCCGGTGATCGGCTACGACCCTACCCTCGGTCCCTTCGGGAGGATCGGGTGCGGGCCGCCCACGGGGCAGAAGCACTCGTGTAGGCTCCGCCCCCGGCTCTTTCACCTCCAGGACGACCAGTTCCTGCACACGCTGCAGATCACCACCGCGTACTACGGCGGCCGAATCGTCCCGATCTACACGCTCTTCTACGACTGGCAGGGGGCGATCCTGAACCAGCCCGGCGTCGCTTACGTCCGTGACCCGTTTCGCTTCAGCTTCGACTACACCCGCATCGACGGCCCGCCAACCGGTCAGGTGGGCACGCTGCGTGACCGCGACAACGTGCGGTTTCAGGTCGAATTCGTGTTCTGAGCACCGCCCCTCCTCCACCGGTCCGTCGCCGCCGCGGCAAAATTCACGCTCGCGCAATGCCCGCGTAACAAGGGCACCATAGACTCGCCCGGCTGTCTGCCGTGGCCGCCAGTCCCACCATTCTCGTCGTCGATGATGAGCCGGACATCCGCGAGCTGGTTCGTTTCCACCTCGTCCAGGAGGGCTACGCCGTCTGCGAAGCAGACACGGGCGAACGCGCGCTCGCCCTCGCCACCACCGCGAAGCCGGCCCTGATCATGCTCGACCTGATGCTTCCCGGCACCGACGGGTTCGAAGTCTGCCGGCGGCTCCGCAAGGACGAGACGCTCGGCGGCGTCCCGATCATCATGCTGACCGCCAGGGCAACCGAGGTCGACCGGGTGCTCGGACTCGAGCTGGGCGCCGACGACTACATCACCAAGCCGTTCAGCCCGCGTGAGCTCGTGGCCCGCGTGCGCGCCGTCCTGCGGCGGAGCGCCGTCTTCGTCGAGCCGGCGCCCCACGAGGTCTACTCATGCGGGCGGCTGAGCATGGACTTCGACACCTACGAAGTCACCATCGACGGCCAGCCGACACGCCTCTCGCTGCGCGCGTTCGAGCTCCTCAAGTTCTTCGTCCGCCACCCGCGGCGGGCGTACGGTCGCATGCAGCTCCTCGACCTGGTGTGGGGTCGCGACACACACGTCCAGCCGCGCACGATCGACGTGCACATCGGCCGGCTGCGCAAGCTCATCGAACGCGACGACTCGGAACCCCGCATCATCCTCACCGTGCGCGGCGTCGGCTACACGTTCGTTCCCGAGGGCCTCGAGTAGAGACCGGCGCGAACGACGGATCAGTGGTCGGCGGCGCCGGAGAGTGCAGTGGTGAGCGCCGCGATCGTGACCGCACCGCCCGCCCGCGCCTGGTCCATCACCTCGACCGCAAAGCCGTACTCGGCGTCATCGGCAGCGTCGAAGAAGAGAATGTGGTCCTCGCGCGCGGCGAACATGCGCCGCAGCCGCTCGGTGAGCTCGTCGAACCCGACGTCGGCACCGTTCACCTGGATCGAGCGGCCGGCCCCGACGTGTAACACGAGCGGTGGGGTCGGGTCCTGCTGGAGCTCGTCGCGCGTCACCTCTTCCTTCTGCTGCTTCGGAACGTGCACCCAGAAGTTCTTCGTGAGCAGGGGCGTGATCACCATGAAGATGATGAGCAGCACGAGCACGACGTCGACCAGCGGTGTGACGTTCATCTGGGGGGTGACGGCGCCCTTCCCCCCGCCGACGGTCATGGCCACGGCTCAGCTCTCCCCGCCGGTCATCGGTTGATCCACCGCCTCCCGCGCCGGGCCGTCCGCCTTGTGGCGCTCGCCGACCATCAACGCAACCCCAGGGAAGCCGACCCGTTGCGAGCGGTTGAAGATCTCCCGCACCTCTCCGTACTGAAGCTTCGCGTCCGCGCGCAGCACGAGCCGGCGAAGCGGCTCGCTCGCGTGCTCGCTGCTGAGCAGCTCGATCGTGGTATCGAGGTCGTACTTCTGGTCGTTGATCCAGTACTCGCCGCTCTTGGCGACCGTGACCTTCAGCGGGTCCACCGACGACTCGACTTCGGGGTCGGGATTGAAGATGCCCGGAAGATCCACCTGGACGTTCTGCTCCATGCGCGGCGTGACGACCATGAAGATGATGAGCAGCACGAGCACGACGTCGACGAGCGGCGTGACGTTCATGTCGGGCCGGACGTTGCCGGCCGAGGATCCTTTAGGCGACGCGCTCACGGCGAACGCCTGCTTCGTCGTCTTCGGGCCAGCTCTCGATCATGTCGATCAGCTCGCCCGCAGCACTCGAGAGCGCCATCTCGTCGCGCGAGATGCTGTTGGAGAGATAGTTGAAAGCCAGCACCGCCGGGATGGCGACCGCGAGCCCGAGCGCCGTCTCGATGAGCGCCTCGCTGATGCCGGCGGCGACCGACGACAGCCCGCCGGAGCCCGTCGCGGCGATGCCCTGGAACGCCGAGATGATGCCCACGACGGTGCCGAGCAGCCCGACGAAGGGCGCCACGGACCCGACCGAGGCGAGCACTGCGAGTCCCCGCCGGAGGTCCGCCCCCAGCTCCTCGACGCGGCGCTGCAGGCTCCGCCGCGTGCGCTCGACCGCGCTGAGACCACTCTCGTCGCAGGCCTTCGCGTCGCAGTAGGTGCTGAGCCCGGAGGCGACGAGGCGCGGCAGGTGACCCCGCGGGTACTTGGCCGCGTCGCGAATCGCGGACTCCACCGAGTGGGGGTGGAGCTCGCTGCCGATCTCGGCCGCAAAGCGGCGGCCCGCAGAGCGCGAGCGGCGCAGCGCGATCAGCCTCTCGATAAACACGGTGAGCGAGGCGAGCCCCATCATCACCAGGAGCCCTCCGACGATCTTCGCGGGAAGACCCATGCTCTGCCACATCTGCGCTAGGCTGAACGTCATCGTCGTCCTCTCTTCCTCAGGCCGTCAGCTTGAAGGGAATCTGGATGATCCGGTACACGGTGATCGGCTGACCCTTGTACCGGGCCGGCTGGTACTTCCACGTCTTCACCGTCTTCACGGCCGCGCTGACGAAGGGCTCGTCACCGCGCATCACCTGGACGTCGGCGACGGTTCCGTCCGCCAGGATCACCACCTTCAACACGACCGTACCCACCTTGCCGGCCGCCCGCGCCTCCTGCGGATACGGCGGAATCGTGTTGGACCCGGACGGCATCGGGGGGACGGCGTCCTCGGGCAACGCGATGGCTCCGCCCACCTGGCCCCCGAGCGAGCCGCCCTGTGCGACGCCGCCTTCGAGACCCGCCGGGTCGCCCTTGCCGGGTTCGCCGTACACGGCTACACCCTTGTCCTCGCTCGGGTTCGCCTCGGGCGCGGCTTCCTTCGGCATCTCCTTCGGCGCCACGAGCTCCTTCGGGGGCGGCGGCTTGTCGAGCTTCCGGATCTTCTGGTCAGGACGCACCACGGGAGCCATCGCGGCGGGCGCCTGGGGCGGTGCTGCGGGCGCCGGAACGGGCTCGGGCGGTGGTGGAGGCTGCTCCTTCACGACCTTCTCGACGAAGGTGACGTCGACGCGCTTGTCCTGCACGATGCGTTTCGTCGCCGTACCCATGAGCACGATCGCGGCTCCGAGCGCGACGTAGATCGCCGACGAGGCGGCGAGGGAGGCGAGCCAGGGACGGGAGCCCTCGACGTCGGCTGGCGCGCCGAAGGCACTGAAGGCGGGCTTCATAAGCGAACGGGACGGCGAAGGTACCAGACGCTAACGCCAAGGTTCTTTGCGCGGCTGTTAAGATTCGGTGACGCGGGACGCCGGCTTTCATCCATCGGACAGGCCATTTTCGGACGGCGTAGCGGATGGAAGGGGCGTCACGGAATTGTCACAGTGCTGAATATTGCGAGGAGTTTTCAGACGCGCCGCACGTCACTCCCTCCGGCGGTGGCGCGCGCGTAGTGGGCGATGCGCGCCTCGGCGCGTTGACTGCCGACGTATCGATCCGACCGAGGCAGCGCTCGCTGCCTCGTGGTCCCCGTAATGGAGGTGAATACGAGGACCCCTACGACGGTGGCAACCGAGATGACGATCAGCAACGTCTCACGCATGGCGCTCTCTATAAAGGGTCGCCGGCTTCGTGGCAGTGACGGACCGGTGATGAGTTCGTTATCTCACGGGATGGTGACGGCGCAGGTCATCTGACTCGCCGGGACGACATTGCCTTGATCGTCCGCTGCATCCGTCACCGTGCACTTGAAGTCGCTCGCGCTCGCCGCCGCCGCCCCTTGGCACGTCTTGAAGTTGGCGTGGAGCACGGGGGTGGGCAGGCCGCTCACCTTCAGCGATTCAGCGACGAAGGCGTACCCTTCATCGTCGATCGCGCTCGTCACACCGAAGCCCTTCGTAATGTCCGTATCCGGGCTGGTCAGGGTCACCTTACCCTCGGGGTAATCGACGAGCGTGCCGAGACCCGCGATGGTGACGCCCGCCGGCCCGGTGAACGTGATCGACGTGGCCAGCGTCGACGTGCTCGCGGTGCACGAATCTTTGTGACAGTTCGCCGGGCACCCATCCAGCGCGAACGGACTCGTCTCGGTCGGGGCACCATCCACGGTGTTGCCGTCGTCGCAGGTTTCCCCCGGATCAACGAAGTGATTGCCGCAGCAGGTCCCCGTCCCGCCGCAGTCTGCGTTCGCGACGCACTGGCTACCACCTTGCGTGCACGTGCCGACGCTGCGGCACTGGGCGGTGCAGCCGGTCGAACACGGCAGGCTCGCGCAGTTCTGGTCTTTGCCAAGATCACAGGTCTCGCCGTTCACCGGCCCATCCGGTACCCCGTCGCCGCAGCAACCCTCGCCCGGCTGTCCCGCCCTGGGCTGGATGGGGCAGTCCGTCATATGATTGCACGCGGCGCCGCTGGTGATGCACGTGAAGGCGCCCTTCACCGGCGCGGCGCACGCCGTGCAGTCCGGCGTGCAGGTCGCGCCCGCTTGGCAGCCGACCGCGCCGTCGCACGCCTCGGGCTTCCCGCGATCAACCACACCGTCACCGCAACGCGAGATCGAAGCCTGGAAACGCTGCGGCTTCAGTTTTTTCGCCTTTACGACTCCGCTCATGGAGGCGCAGTCGGCCGCGATCAACGCCTTGAGCTTCACCTTCTTGAGGGTGTCACCGCACGACTTGAAGCCGGCGGCCACGTTGGTGCCCTTCTTCGTCGCCTTCACGACGCCCGTCGCCGGCCCGCAGTGCGCACCCAGCGACACCTGCTTGCCTTGCACGGAGACGACGGGGGCGTCGGGAGCGCTGTCGGTGACGATCGCCGCCGCGCCCTGCGTCACGACGTAACGGTCCGAGCACGGGATCGGTTTCTGCTTCTTAGCCGACGGGGAGCTGGCGAGAACGAGTGAGAGGACGGTCGCGAAGAGCGATACTACGATCAACAGAGTGGAACGCATGATGCCCTTTCCTAGCGCCAGCATGCTGCACGACGGTGACGGAATCGTGATCAATTCGTTAACCCGACGCTACCCAGAGAAGCCCACGGTGCAGTTGGGCCGCTGATCGGCAGGAATGGGCCGCGCCGTAACGTCGACCTCGCTCGAGACGACGCAGGGAAACGACGATGCCGAGAGCGCACTGCTTGGAGTACACGTGAAGCGCGCGCGCTCGAACGGGACCACCTGGTTGAAGATCAGATTTGCCGTATCGTTGAGCGTGAGGAGTATCTTCAGCTTGAATGGCGCGGACGAGTCCGCGTCGTAGAACGTCTGACTGCCGTCGTAGAGGTTGATCCCATTCGGGTCTCTGCTCAGGAGCACGATCAGCGTCGTCGGGTCGTTCGGGTCGTTCACCGGGAGCAACTGGGTCCCCGGCATGCTGACGGTCCCCGGATACGTGAGGTCGACCTGGATGCCTTCGATGACGGTCGAGTTGAACGTGGTGGGTGTCGGTACGAGGATCGTCGCCACGTCAACGGTGCCGCCGGAAGGACAGATTATCGACGAGACCAGCGTCGTCGTCGTGGTCGACGTCGTGGTGGTAGTGGTGGACGTGATCGACCTCGTGCTCGAAACCGTCGTCGTGGTCGAAGATGAACAGACGAAGAGCGCCGCGTCAGCGGCTGCGAGCTGGTTCAGGATGGCGTCCCGGAGACTCGCGCGGCTCGCCGGGTCGAGACACGCCGGGCAGGCGTTGAGCTTCCCGCCCGCGGCGTCGTACTTCGCCGTCGCCGCCGTGCGGCAACCAGCCTCGTCGAACAACTTCCCCTTGAAGGCCGCGTCCGCCGCTTTGGTGCTGCACTTGGCGATCGCGCCCCAGAGCTTCGCGACGCTCTTGGCGACGCCGTCGGCGCACTTACTGACATCCTTGCTTGCCGGGACCCAGCCTGCGTCGTCCCCATTTGCGTCGATCCGGGTGCCCGAGGTCGCATCGCAGTAGACGCGCCCGTTCGTCGCATCGAGCGAGTTCTGCCCGGTCAAGAGCTGGTCCTCGAACGATGTGGCGTTCGTGACCACGCCCGGGGGGCACAGGGCTGCCATCTTGGTGATCGCAGCGTCGAGCTTCGCCTTCCCCGACTTGTCGGGCGTGTCCGACTCGCAACCCTCATCGTCGACGGGCTTCTGCTTGAAGGCGCCATCGGCCTGCTTCGTGTGGCACTTGATCACCGCCCCGACGAACTTTCCGACCGCCTTCGCGATGCCCGTCTCGCACTTGTCGGCATCCTTCGACGCCGGCGGGCAGCCGCCGAACGACCACGCCGGCGAGGTCCCCGCGAGGATCACCGCCGTCACCAAGCCCACGATGGTATGCCGCATGGTCCACCCTCCTTGGTCTGGTTGCGCGCACTCACGGAGCCGACAGCGTCACGCTGCAGGCCGGCCGCTGGTCAGCCGGAATCGGGCGTGACGTGACGTCGACCTCGCTCGAGACGACGCACGGGAACGACGACACCGAGAGCGCGTTGCCCGGTGTACACGTGAAACGCGCGCGCTCGAACGAGATCGTCTGGTTGAAGATCAGGTTCGCCGTAGGGTTCAGCGTGAGGAGCGTCTTCAGCTTGAACGGCGACGTCGTGTCGGCGTCGAAGAACGTCTGGCTGCCGTCGTAGAGGTTGATCCCGTTCGGATCCGCGTTGAGGAGCGCGATCAGCGTCGCGGGGTCCGCGGGGTCGTTCACCGGCAGAAATTGCGTCCCCGGCATGCTGACGGTGCCCGGATACGTGAGCTCGACCTGGAGGCCGAGCACGACGGTCGAGTTGAACGTGTTCAGGCCCGGGACGAGCGTGGTGATCACGTCGACCTTCCCGCCGGCGGGACAGCTCGAGAGTCCTCCGAGCGTCGTCGTGGTGGTCGATGTGGTGGTGGTCGTGGTCGGGACGACCGTCGTCGTCGTGGTGCTGGTAGTCGTCGACGTAGTCACCCGGATCGTCGTCGTCGTGCTGGTGGTCGTGGTCGGGACGACGGTCGACGTCGTGGTCGACGTCGTCACCGCGATCGTCGTCGACGTGGTCACCACCGTCGAGGTGGTCGAGGATGAGGTCGATGTGGTGGTCGTCGTCGTAGTCGTTGTTCCGAGCGGCGCCGTGCTCGTCGTGCTGGCGGTCGTGGACGAGGTCGTCGTGCTGCTGCTCGTCGTCGTGGTGCTCGTGGTCGACGTGGTTCCCCCGATAGTCGTTGTCGTCGTCGACGTGGTGACCGTTGTCGAGGTAGTCGACGATGAGGTCGATGTCGTGGTCGTCGTCACCGTCGTAGTGGAGGTCAGGGTGCTCGTCGTGGTCGTCGCCGCGGGAGCCGTCGTGCTCGTGGTGGAGGTCGCGGGCGGTCCCGTCGTCGTGGTCGTGCTCCCGTTCGGCGGCGGGCACACGTCGTCCACCGGGCGCGGTTTGCAGATGAGGACGACCTGGTCCTTGTCGGTCGGAGGTCGCGCGTTCGCGCGCGCCACGACGCGAAGTGGCTGGCGACCGGGCCAGTTCTGCCGCCTGCGCAACACCTCCACCGGCACGTCGACGAAGGCGCCACAGGCCGAACTCCGGAGGTCGAGGCCGCTCGCAAGTGCCGAGAACGCGTGCGGCACGACGTGGAGGCTCGTGAGTCCACCCCGCGGCGGCTGGCAGACGGGGATCGCCGGGTCGAACCGGTTGATGCAGAGTCGAACCCGGAAGACGCAGACGCCGTTGCCGCAAACGCCGTCGGTGTCGCAGCTCGGGTCGCCGTCCGTGCATACGACCCGCGGGCGGTACGTGCCCGGGTACGTCTCGGTGATCCCGTCGAACTCCGAGTAGCAGTCCGAGAACGAGCCCGAGCCGCCAGGGACCGTCGCCCGCACAGCGCTGGCGAGCACGAGAAGGAGAGCGAACGATATCTTCGTCATCCTGTTTCAATTCAGGTCAATGCTGGCCGACTCGTGGCAGCGTGACGACGCACTCGGGATATTGCTCGGACGGGATCGAGCGGGCGATCAAATCGACGAGGCTGTCGATGGTGCACGGGAAATCGGCTTCCGTGATGAGCGTACCGGCGGAGCAGCTGAAGTGGATGCGCTCG
>Ga0070699_100004693_pt1 | contig 12088 bp, 8 predicted proteins | sample KBSK1503metaG_FD_65473 | JGI IMG/M metagenome (GOLD analysis project Ga0070699, IMG submission 65473) | Corn, switchgrass and miscanthus rhizosphere microbial communities from Kellogg Biological Station, Michigan, USA - KBS K1-50-3 metaG | ecosystem: Host-associated > Plants > Roots >...
CCGGCAAGCTGTCGTAGCGGCCGTCCGCCCACCGGAAAGCGATCGCGAGGTTCCTGCCCTCGACAAACCCGGTTTCGCGTAGTCCTTGGCGAAACGCGGCGACCACGCCCGCGGACTCGCCGGGCGATCGGCTGCTGAGAAATCCTATTATCGGCATCGCCGGCTGCTGCGCGCGTGCCGCAAGCGGCCACGCAGCCGCAGCGCCGCCAAGCAACGTGATGAACGCGCGGCGGTTTGTATGACGCAAAAGGAGCATAGTGAGAGGTGACGGGGACCGTGTCTGCTGCATTATTATCGAGTCATTTAGCGCTGGAGGCCATAGCCAGGCGCGAGAAGCCGATTGCGAACCAGCCAATCGAGCGTCCGAGACCACGTCTCGTCAGTATTGCCGCGCATATCTGCGCTCATGGCCACAATGGTTGCTCCTGACGAAGCGTCTCGAACGTAGATGTTCATGTTGAGGATCAGATTCGATACCTTTTGCACGGTGCCGGTGATCGCGATTTCGGCCCCTATGCGTCGGGCCAAGCGCATATCGCAACCGCCGCAGGCTTGCAGATTGCTTGCCTGCGCCTCGCTTGCGATTGGCGTGATATCGACGAACGAGAACCGGCCCGAGTCCCTGAGTAGCTGCCGCAATTGATCGCTCAGACGGGCGAGCCGCTCCTGTTCGTCAGCGCGAGCACCCCTGATAGCGCCTTCCAGACTTGTATCGATCAATTCGAAATCAAAGACGGCAACCGACTGCGCAACACCCCTCGTGCTTGCGCCGTCGCCGCATTCGTCCGGCCGCGGTTTCGGACCGTGCTGCTGGGGCGGCACCTTGCAATTGTCCACCCGCTGCTCGTCGCTCGCCTTGCGGCCAAGCCGCTCCTTCGCGGTGCGGGTCGGCTGGACGTGCCCAGCTTCGCCGTCAGCGGACTGTCGTGTCGCACGGGGCTGGGCACTCGCCACGAGCGGCCAGGCGGCCGCCGCCGCGCCGCCGAGCAGCGTGATGAAATCGCGCCGCCTCATTCGAGCACCTCGTCGGCGCGGGCGAGCAGTGTCGCGGGGACCTCGATGCCGAGCGCCTTGGCCGTCTTGAGATTGATCACCAGCTCGTACTTGGTCGGCGCCTGAACCGGAAGATCAGCCGCCTTCTCGCCCTTAAGGATGCGGTCGACGTAGCGGGCGGCACGTTGGTACTGGTCAGTCAAGTCAGGCCCGTAGGAAATGAGCCCGCCGCGGGTGGCCATGTAACGGTCAGAGTAGACTGCGGGCAGCTTGTGCCGGGCCGCAAGCGTGATAATCACTTCATAGACCGAGACCGATGAGGCACTCGCCGTCACGATCAGGCCGCTATCCGCATGGCCTGCAAAGGTCGCGACGGCGCGTTCGATCTCGCCGGCATCGCGCACGCTGACGGCGCTCACCTCAACCCCGAGCGCCGGCGCCGCCGTCTGGATGGCGCTGAACTGACCGATCCCGGCAGGATTGGCGGGATTGCGAAGGACGGCGGCTCGCGTCACGCGCGGGGCGATCTGCTTGAGCAGTTCCAGCCATTTCCCGCTGAAATTATATTCGAAATTCATGAAGCCGGTCACGTTGCCGCCGGGCCGGGCCAAGTTATCGACGAAGCCGGCCGCGACCGGATCGGAGACCGCCGCGAAGACGATCGGCAAGTTGCGGGAGACACGTTGCAACGCCGCTACGCTCATGGCGCCACCGGCTATGACGACGTCCGGCGCGAGCGCGACCAATTCCGTCGCGTATTTGCGCTCGCGCTCGACATCGTTCTCGCCCCAGCGAATGTCGATCCGCACATTGCGGCCATCGCTCCAGCCCAATTGTTGCAGGGCTTGCTGGAACGCCGCGAGGCGGACTTGACCTTGCGGATTGTCCGCAGCCCGGTTCATGAGCACGCCGATCCTCCGCATTTGCTCGGGCTGCTGCGCGCGCGCCGCGAGCGGCCACGCGGCCGCCGCGCCGCTCAGGAGCGTGATGAAGTCGCGCCGCTTCATGTTTGCGCTCATTCAATCACCTCGTAGGCTCGGGCGAGCATGGTCGCCGGGATGTCGATGCGCAGCGACTTCGCGGTTTTCAGGTTGATGACTAACTGAAACTTGGTCGGTTGCTGGACTGGAAGTTCCGCAGGCGTGGAGCCCTTGAGGATGCGATCTACGTACGAAGCCGAACGTCGCACAATATCGACCGTGTCGGGTCCATATGCCATCAGGCCGCCCTCCGCGACGAACTGACGAAAAGGGTAGACTGCCGGCAGCCGGTGATGCTGCGCCAATCTTGCGATCAACTCGCGGTGGGCGCTAATGAATGGGTCCGCAGCAGCGATAAGTCCGCCGGGTGCTTCGTTCGCAAGCGCGGCGATCGCCGCTTTAAGCTCCACCTCATCGCTAACGGGTACTGCCGATAACTCGGCTGCTGGCGATGCCGCTCCCAGCTCACGCACGTAATTCGAGTAATAGGGCGCGGTTTGCGGATTGAAAATGAGCGCGGCCCGCCTGATGCCCGGTGCAATCTCCTTGAGCATCTCCAGCCACTTCCCCACAATGGGGAACTCGACGAAGGCAAAGCCGGTGATGTTGCCGCCCGGACGCGCCAGGCTCGTGACAAAGCCCTGACTGACCGGATCGTTGACCATAGCGATGACGATCGGGATGGTGCGGGTCGCCTGTTTCAAAGCCGCAGCAACTGGGGAACTGTGGGCAACAATCAGGTCTGGCGCTGAGTTTACCAGCTCCGCTGCGTAAGTCTGAACACGGGAGGAGTCACCACCAGCAAATCGATAATCGATGAGAATATTTCGGCCCTCTATCCATCCAAGGACATCAAGTGCCTGCCGCAAAGCCACAGTGCGAGCCTGTGCCTCTGGATCGCTTTCGGCGAGCCCCTGTAATAGGCCAATTCGCCGCACGCGTTCCGCCTGCTGCGCCCCCGCCCCGAGCGGCCATGCTACCGCGGCGCCGCCGAGAAGCGTGATGAACTCGCGACGCTTCATTCAATTACCTCGTCGGCGAGCAATTGCATCGAAATCGGAATTTCGAGGCCGAGTGCCTTGGCGCTCTTGGCGTTTATCACCAGCGCGAATTTGGTCGCCTGAACGACTGGCAGGTCGGCCGGCTTTTCGCCCTTGAGAAGGCGGCCGACATAGACGCCCACCTGACGAAATATGTCCGTGAAATCGGTCCCGTAGCTCATCAATCCGCCAGCTTCGACAATCTCACGATCCGCATAAGCCGCCGCAATCTTATCGCGCGCCGTCAAGGTCGCAAATTGCACGCGGCGGCTGATGAAGAACGCGTCGGCAGCAACAAAAAGGGCCTCCGCCCGCTCGTGCACAAGTGTTGCAAAAGCGGTATCGATCTCGTCACTTGTGCTGGCGTTGAGCACCTGGCTTTGCAGTCCCATAGCGCGTGCAGCTTCCGGTACATACCGCAGGGTAAACTGGGCGCTTGTGGCATTGGCCGGATTGACCAACACGGCGATGCGAACGGTCTTGGGCACTAGCTCATGCAGCAGGCCCAGCCGCTTGGCTGCAACCTCGACGTTGAAAATATTGATGCCTGTCGCGTTGCCGCCGGGCCTGGCGAGACTGGCAACAAGACCGAGCTTGACCGGGTCTTCGCCGACGCCGAAAACGATCGGGATCGTCGCAGTGGCAGCTTTGGCCGCAAGCGCCGCAGGGTTGCTGCCCGGCGTGGCAATCACCGCGACGCGACGGCGGACGAGGTCAGCCATGAGCGACGGCAGGCGCTCATATTGACCCTCCAGCCAGTGGTATTCGATCGTTGCATTCTGGCCTTCGATGATGCCGGTCTCGTTGAGGCCTTTGCGGAATGCAGTGACATAGCGCGTTGAGACATCGCCGCCGCCGCCGCCGACAAGCCCGACAACTGGCATCGCCGGTTGCTGCGCGCGCGCCGCCAGCGGCCACGCTGCAGCCGCACCGCCGAGCAGCGTGATGAACTGGCGCCGTTTCATTCGATCACCTCGTCGGCAGCTACTTGCAGAGTCACTGGGACTGTAAGTTGGCGGTTTTGAGGTTTATAACGAGTTCAAACTTGGTCGACTGCAAGACCGGTAAATCGGCAGGTTTTTCGCCCTTGAGAATCCGGCCGGTGTAGACACCGGCTTGCCGCCAAGCATCAGGTAGGTTCGTCGCATAGCTCATCAGACCGCCGACTGCCATGGACGGACGCCAGGCGTAAATCGCCGGCACGGCATGCCGGGCCGCCAGCGCGACGATTTGATCGGGATCGGTAAGAAGAGAAACAGCGCTGCTCACCACAAGCGCGTCAGCCCCCTGCTGAACAAGATCCGCGAAGGCCGTCTCGAACTCGCTTGGGCGACTTGCATTCACGAACAGGAGGCCAACTGCATGAGCACGCGCGGCAGCCTGCAACTCTCTCGCTTCGCTCTCGGCAAAAACTGGGTTGGTCGGGTTGCGAAGGTAAGCGATCGACTTGGCCTTAGGCACCAATTCGCGCAACAGTTCAAGGCGCTTTCCAGCCATTTCGGCCCACATGAGGTTGATGCCGGTGACATTTCCGCCAGGTCGGTTGAAACTCTCGACGAGGCCAATCCGGACCGGGTCGGCGGCCTGCATAAAAACGATCGGGATCGTTTGCGTCGCCGCTTTGGCTGCAAGCGCACCCTGTGTGCTTTCCAGTGTAACGATCACGGATACCTGACGGCGAACCAACTCAGCGGCCAGCGTCGGCAGCTGATCGTTTTTACCATGTGCATATCGGTATTCGATCGCCACGTTCCTGCCCTCGAGGTAACCGGTTTCACCCAGGCCTCGACGAAAAAAGGCGAGATTCTCACGCGCTAATTCGAGCGATGTCAGGTAAAGAAACCCGATCACGGGCATCACCGGCTGCTGCGCGCGCGCCGCGAGCGGCCATGCGAGCGCCGCGCCGCCGAGTAGCGTGATGAAATCGCGGCGTTTCAATTGATCGAAGTGCATTTGATCCCCGCCAGCCAGGGCCGGATTGCAGAATATCGAACTGGCGGCGAATAGTCAGCGGGTATCGGAGCGACTGTTACCTGTTACGTTTCGAAACGACTTCCTCCACTGCGAGACCGACCTCCAGGATCTTGCGGTCCGTGTTTTGCGTGCCGGCGATCATCATGCCAACTGGTGCGGTGCCGGGCTCATGGCAGGGAACCGACAGGGCGCAGCCGTCGAAAAGGTTGACGATTGCCGGATTGCGCAGCATCCGCAGGTTGAGGCGAGCATACGTTTCGTCGTCCTTGCTGGCTTCGGCGATCGTTGGCGCGGTGTCCGGGGTGGTCGGCATCAGCATCGCATCGTAGCCGCCGGCGGCGGCGTTGATTGTGCGGATGAACTGCTCGCGCAGTTTCATCAGTTCGATGTAGTTTGCAGCCGTCATCGTTTCTCCAGGACGGATGCGGACGAGGACGCGCGGGTCGTATTTGTCGGCCCTGTCTTTCATCCACTGTTTGTGCCACGAATAGGCCTCGGCACTGGTCAACGCACCGCGCGGGTTGACGGCCGCGGCTTGGGCGAATTCGGCCATCGGAAGCTCGACGACGGTCGCACCGGCGGCCGACAAGCGGGCGAGAGCCGCCCTGAAGGTGTCGGCGACCGCTGGTGACAGGTCGTTCTGGAACACCGTGGTGGGCACCGCGAGATGCAGGCCGCGCAAAGGAGCAGGCGCTGGAATGTCCCTGGCTTCAGCGGCCAGGACCTGATCGAGCAATGCGCAGTCGGCGACGGTTTTGGCGATCGGCCCCGCCGAATCGAGCGTGAACGCCAACGGCAGCACACCGTCGAGCGGCACACGCCTGGCGGTGGGCTTGAAACCGACCAGACCGTTCAGTGCGGCTGGAATGCGGATCGATCCACCGGTATCGGTGCCGATTGCGCCGGCCGCCATGCCGTCGGTGACCGAGACCGCTGCACCTGACGACGAGCCGCCGGGGATGCGGCCCGTGGCGCGATCAAAGGGGTTTTTCGGTGTGCCGTAGTGCGGATTGATGCCGAGGCCCGAATACGCGAACTCGACCAAGTTGGTGCGGCCGATGATGACCGCACCAGCTTTTTTCAATCGTTCGACGACGCTTGAGTCGCGCGTCGCTGCCGGAGTGCCGACCAGCACTTTCGAGCCGCCAAGCGTGGTGACGCCGGCTTCATCGAACAGATCCTTGATCGAAATTGGGATGCCGGCGAGGGTGGGTAGCTTCGCGCCAGCGCGCCGTTGCGCGTCCACCTTGTCGGCGGCGGCGAGCGCTTCGCTCTCATGTACGCTGAGGAAGGTGCGCGCACCTTCTCCTTGGGGGTCTTTGATTGCCGCGAGCGCCTGTTCGACAAGCTGGCGGCTGGTGATTTTCTGGCTGGCAAGAAGTTGCGAAAGCTCGACGACGGTCATCGTGGCGAGTTCATGTCCTGGCCCGCCTTGTGCGAGAACAAGCTCGATGCGCCAAAGCGCTGCGCTGGCAATAGCAAAACCGCCCAGACGGGCAGAGTCCTGCAAAAAGTCTCGACGCTCTTGATCCACGTTTGTTCCTCCTCGTTGCAAAAATACTCGTCCGCAAGGACGCGGACTACTCAACTCCGGTTTGGCTTGCCGACGAAGCCGCAGCCATGGCCCGCCGCTTGAGCGGCCCAGCCGCCGGCGACGCGCCCGCTGAAAATCGCTGGACCCAGCATGGTGCCTTCGAGACCAGCACGCCCGTTGATGTGGCCACCGGCCATGCCTGCGACCTCGCCTGCGGCATAGAGCCCAGCGATCGGCTCGAAGTGCTTGTCGAGCACGCGGCACTTAAGGTCGGTCTTGACGCCGCCGAAATTTTTGCGCGCCAGCGGGAAGATCTGAATCGCGTAATAGGGCGGCGTGTCGAATGCCTTCGACGACTTGAGCGGCTTGCCGAGCTCCGGCTCCGTCTCAAGCCGCTGCTCGCAGGCCTTGTTGTAGCGCTCCACGGTGGCGAGGAACGTCGGCACATCGACTTCCATTCTTCTAGCCAACTCGGCGAGCGTGTCGGCCTTGCGAATGAAGGGCGAGTTGTTGAGGAGCTCCACCACCCTGGCGCGGACAACCTTGTCGCCCTCGCGGTAGTATGGATCGGCGACCTCCATTGTTGCGGTCATCGGCGTATCCATGATTGACCAGGCATGGCGCGGGCTCTGCGCCATCAGCGCGGGAGTCGCGGAGTTGCCGCCCGATAGCGCCTCATTGTGAAACCGGCGGCCCTGCTGATTGACCCAGATGTTGCCGGGCACCAGACGAAACACGAGGCCGCGGCGCTGGGCGGGGTCGCGGTAGTCTGGCGTGGCGTAGACGTAGAACCAGATGTGGTCCATGTGCGTGAGATAGCCGCCCACCTGGCGAATGAATTTGTGCCCGGTTCCCGTCGAGCCGCGCCCGGATCCTTCCAGGACCTTGTGGTTTCCGAGAGCGGGATTGAACTCGAGCACCATCTCGAGGTTCGAGTTGAAGCCACCGGTTGCCACCACGACGGCCTTGCTGCTGACGGCGACCGGCTCACCGGTCTTGGCATTGCAACCTTCCAGACCGGTGACGCGGCCGCCCTCGAGCCTCAGCGCCGTGATCTCCGTCTCGGGAATGATCTCGCCGCCTTTCTTACGGAAGCTTTCGATGAGGTGAGCCATCAGGCCAAGACCGTTGCGCTCGGGCCGGGTCCAGCGCAGCACGGAGTTGCCTTCCTGGGCTTTGAGGTCGACCCACCTCACGCCGAGGCGTTCGGCCCAGTGATAGAGATCGTGGAGCGTGTGCTCGATGTAGTAGCGGGCCCAGACCGCGTCGGCCGACGGACCTCCCCATTCGATCCAGTCCTTGAAGGCCAGGTCGGGTGTGTCATGGATACCGTTCTGCTGCTGCAATGGCGATCCGACGATCAGACAGCCACCTCCGGAGATGACGGCCGCACCGCCGGGTTCGGAGCTCTTCTCGAACGCGATGGCGCGCGCTCCCGCATCGCGGGCCTCGATGCTGGCCGCCACACCGGCGCCGCCTGCGCCAACGATCGCGATGTCGGTCTCGTACTGCTCGACAGCTGCCATTGGAGTCCCGGCACCGATAGGAGGCGGTCCGACTTTAAACGCACCCATTGAGAAGTTGAACGATGTTCGGCAGGGATCGAGCCGCTCACGACGCTCGCGCGGTAGAGACCGGCTGCGTGGCTGGCGCGGTACGATTCGAACTCAGAAATGTCGTCGCAAATTATCCCTTTGAAAGGTCGCACAGATTTCCGGGGGTCCCGGCCGAATTCCGGCGACAGAGATGAGCTGCGCCGTTGGCCGCCCGCGAGACAAGCCGATAGTCCTCGTCACTTGGGCGTTTCCACGCCGAGAACGTCGGGCGTTGAGCGTCACGGAATGCCCAGCGATTACCCCTCCGCTTCACCTGTTCGATCGGCCGGCGGCCGCTTTTGGATCTGGGCTTCCGGCCAGTTCATAATAGGATTACCATTCACATTCGGGTTGCATCCGGGAAAGTGCCCAAGCATGGGAGGGCGTAACAGTGCGCCCGCGGTTGCCACGCGACACCGGGCGCCAAAGTTCCCGCCGCCAATGCAGCGATAGCGCCCAGGATGGACTCGCTGCCCCAGGGAGAAATCGATGAGCAAATTCACCCGTCGCACCATGCTCGCGGGCACCGCCGCTGCCGCTGCCGCCATCGCGAGCCCGAGATCGACCGTCGCGCCCGCGCGTGCCGCGGCGCCCGCCGCCGGCAAGCAGGCGCCCGGATTCTACCGTTACAAGGTCGGCAGCTATGAGATCACCGTCGTGACTGACGGCGCGCGCTCGTTCCCGCTGCCTGACACGTTCGTGACCAACGCCAAGAAGGATGACGTCAACGCCGCGCTCGAATCGGCGCATCTGCCGAGGGATACGATGACGCTCGTCTTCAATCCGATCGTCGTCAACACCGGCTCGAAGCTGGTCGCCATCGATACCGGATACGGCGCCGCCGAGGCCAAGCCGAACACCACCCACGGCCAGTTCCAGCAGAATCTTGTAGCTGCCGGCATCGACGCGAAGGCGATCGATACCGTCATCATCTCGCACTACCACCCGGACCACGTGAATGGCCTGCTCGGCGCCGATGACAAGCCTGCATTCCCCAACGCGGAGATTCTGGTTCCGGCGGTCGAGCATAAGTTCTGGATGGACGACGGCGAGATGAGCCGCGCCAGCCCGGGCCGCATGCAAGGCCTGTTCAAGGACAACCGCCGCGTGATGAGCGGCGAGATTCTCAAGCGCACTGCGACCTACGAGTGGGGCAAGGAGATTGCACCGGGCATCACTTCGGTTTCGACTCCCGGCCATACGCCCGGCCACACCTCGTACGTGATTGCATCGGGATCGGCGCGGCTGTTCGTGTTCTCCGACGTCACCAATCGCCCGGAGCTGTTCGTGCGCAATCCCGGCTGGCACGCCTTCTTCGATCAGATTCCGGACATGGCGGAAGCCACGCGGCGAAAAGTGCTCGACATGTTGATCGCCGACAAGATGCTCGTGCAGACGTTCCACGCACCGTTCCCGGCGCTTGGGCATATGGAGAAGGACGGCCAGATCTATCGGTTCGTGCCGGCTCCCTGGAACCCGGCTGTCTGACCTGCGCGGAACCTCATCCGAAATGCAAGGCCGTCCTTCGGGGTGGCCTTCTTCATAAGTGGACAGCGATTTTCCGCCGCCGGGCGCGATTAGCGCCATCCCGGGCCGATCTTCGTGAGCAATGATCAGTCAGTAAGCATCAGGGCGTTTCCATAACCGGCCAGATTGAAGCCACAGCGCGAGTTTATTGTGATCGGGTGGGTCAGCCTTGAGCAATGGGCGCAGCGGCTTCGGGCCACGCCGGGGCGTGAAACCTCATTGCACAAATGAGGCCGAGGCTCGCGCCCAGTTGTTAGGCATGTACTCATAAATCGCGATTGTTCAGCAATCGCTGCTGATGTCCGCTTTCCCCCTGAAAGCGGCCGTATAGCGGACCATCGGTGGATGTCTCGAAAGTGCCATCAACGGAGATGATCAGGCTTCGCTTCGTCCGAAAGAAGAAAATCTAAAACGTCTATCCCCCGGTACTCGCATGTCTGGAAAACGCTGAGGATCGCAAGATGGTCGCTAATCGATTTTTTTGTGAAGCGCCCGTCAGCAAACCGCCTGTACCGAGCAAACGCGTGGATCGCATGCTCGGCGTTGTTGTTGTGCCACGGGACTCGATTGTAGTCCAAAAATGTGAACAGCCGATTTCCATATTTTTGGATACGCTTTTTGTATTTCATGGCAGCCTCAGACGATACATGTTGCTCGCCGACTTTCTCAATGAACCCGATCGCCGCGCTTTTGTGTTTCTGCAATCGGCTCTTGGTCAGCCCATACCTATCCACCGTTTCAACGATAGATCGTACGACCGTCGCAAAAGCTTGCACAATATCCTTTAGCTCCGCGTCGTAGGGGTTAGATTTAACATCCTCATTCATGTCCCGGATTAGGTGGATCAGACACTTCTGCTGCGGACATTCGATCGAGTCATAGGCCGTGAAGAAGTCGCTTACGAGCACCCCGCCGAATCCAGTGAGCCGCTCCGCTAAAAATTGGCCGTTACGAGAGTCTCGGTATTCGTAATAAGCCCCGCTTATGCCTGCAAACACCCACACATGCGCTCTCTCTTTGTTGAGACGGACTTCGGTCTCGTCGATGCTAAGACTCGGTCCTTGAAGTAACTCAGCAATAATCGCAATATTTGTTCGTTCGTAACGTTTTGCTACCGATGCCTTGAAGCGGTGTACGGTGGGCTGCGGAACGTCCAACTTAAACACTTCGCGGAGGGACCGTTGGACCTTGGAAATATTCTGACCCAGGGCTACGTTCTGGTACACTACCCAATTCGCTAAGCCATCGCCATACTGGTTCACATTTTGTGGGAATTCCGGCGGCTTGAAGGTCTTCCCGCACTTATCGCAGCGATATTTCCACGAGGAATAGGCCGTCACCCATTTTTTTACGCCTCCCCCGAAAAACTTCATGTCAATCGTGCGTTTTGAAATGGCTCGACCTTCCGACAGTCGCCTGCTATTGCAGTGCGCACATCGCTTGCAACGAACCTCGATGCGTTTGTTCACCTTGGCATGAAGTCGACGCTTCGGCGCGTCACGCAAGTTTGTCGAGACAAGGCGTTTGGCGCGGCAAACGCTAACTTTGTCACGTTGGTAATTGAAGTAGGCGCAATTGTTCACAAATTCGAGGTCAGGCGAGCAAAACTCCACCCTACCGAATCTATGCTTGCGAGTTAAGGCCTGCAAATCACTTGTATAGACAATCTCCGCCAAATTCGAAGCCTCGGACCGTTTCGCTTCATGGGATGTGATGGATGCAATGAACTCGGTCACGGCTCGCAGCGCTGAGCAATCATGGCGATTATAATCCAGTAACTTCGCTTTTAGTGAGTCGTCATGCGCGCCCTCCCAGTGCTCGCGCCAAACTATGCTGTCGAGCCCGGACGCCTCTGCGGTAGTCCAGCGAAATCCCAAAAGGCCGGCAACCTCTTTTAGGCTGTTGGAGGTCGTGGGAAAATAGACATGGGAGCTGACGATAGAAAGAATATTTGTACTGTTGCCTAAAATTGCCCTGAGCGACTCCCGGCAAGGCTCGGGTACACTCAATAGCATCCGTCGGAGCGCCTTTACCTCAAAGTTTCCGTAGTGGAATATCCTCCGGTCGGCATTCTCGGCCAATAGAGCCGAGAGCTGCGCAAAGATCGGTACTTGGCCACTCTCATCGTCTGCCCAGAAGCAATGATATTGCTCGGAGTCCCCCGTCACAATGAGAACACCGATGAGATAATATGTCCCGCGGTCGGGCAGCCCCTCGATATCCAAATACACCTGAGTTCGCGGGAGTGAGAGCATTGGATCACCGTGCACATGCACCTTCTTCTCACGGAGTGCGAGCGCCTGGAGGGCAAAGTTATGGTGGAATTGTTGCTTGTGCTGTAGGCCGTCAGCACTTGTCGGACAGAATGAGCTGATTGCGTAAGAGAGGATTCCTGGCTCATCGTAGCCCCGTTGAGGAGCAACGATGAGACAAGCGAGCAAGCGC
>Ga0070699_100004694_pt1 | contig 12088 bp, 9 predicted proteins | sample KBSK1503metaG_FD_65473 | JGI IMG/M metagenome (GOLD analysis project Ga0070699, IMG submission 65473) | Corn, switchgrass and miscanthus rhizosphere microbial communities from Kellogg Biological Station, Michigan, USA - KBS K1-50-3 metaG | ecosystem: Host-associated > Plants > Roots >...
TACGCAGCGTTTCCCATAATCGCTTTTGCGCCGCCACGATCTCTTCATCTGAAACCAGGATCGAGCTCTGCAAAAACCGCTGCGCGATCGGAAACATCTGCTTCCCGACTTGCCTCGGCGCGAGCGAATCGGCTGCGATGCCACCAGCCGGCGAGTCAACCGGTTTTCCCGCGCTCAACGCGAGATTAAGGGTCGGCGCTTCCGTTGGCTCAACCGCGATCAGTTTCAAACGATCCTGATACCACGCCGCGACGCCGCCGATTAAGCCGCCGCCACCGACCGCGACGAGCAATGAATCAAGTTTCGGATCCTGTTCTTCCAATTCCAATCCCAGTGTCCCCTGGCCGAGGAGCGTCTCATCTCCTTCGTAAGCATGAATCGGCATTGCGCCCGACTGTTTGGTCCACGCCTCACTCGCTTCGAGTGATTCGGCGTAACGATCGCCGGCGATTACCAACTCAGCTCCGTAGCTGCGAATGCGATCGAGTTTCGCGGGCGAAGCGACCGAGGGCACGAAGATCGTCGCAGGCTTCCGGAGTTTCATTGCCGCGAATGCGACCGCAGCACCATGATTGCCACCCGAAGCAGCGACGACGCCCGCTGTCGGCACCGCGCGCGTCAACAGGTTGGTGAACGCGCCGCGCGCCTTGAACGATCCGGCGTGTTGCAAAAGCTCGAGTTTGAAAATGATCCTGATCGAGTCGAGACCAAAGTCCGCGCCATCGACTTCGATGATCGGCGTGCGGCGGATATGTGGCCTGATGATGCGCTCGGTTTCCTCGATTCGCTCGCGCGAAAGATCGCCTGTTTTACTCATTGGAAACAGTATTCACGCAAAGTCGCCAAGACGCAAAGGAAGTGTTAGCATGCCGCCATTATGAGTACCACTACTGCAAGTCTTACCGGCGAGCAGATTGTTGAGCTTTGCCGCCGCCACACTCTGTTTGAATGGTCCGCACAAGCCGCGGTCGATCCGATTCCGGTTGCGCGCGCGAAGGGCATCTACTTTTACACGCCGGAAGGCAAACGTTTCATCGACTTCAACAGCCAGTTGATGTGCGTCAACATCGGTCATGGCGATGAACGCGTGATCCAGGCGATCAAGGACCAGGCGGAGACGCTTCCTTACGCTAATCCGTTTATGGCGACCGAGGTGCGTGGGCGTCTGAGTGCAAAACTTGCTGAACTGACGCCGGGTGATATCGATGCTTTCTTCTTTACGAACGGCGGCGCCGAGTCGAATGAGAATGCGATTCGCATCGCGCGGCTTTTTACCGGCCGGCACAAGATCGGCGCGCGCTATCGTGGCTATCACGGTGGCACCGCGGGCTCGCTGACCCTGACAGGCGATCCGCGTCGTTGGGCTGCGGAGCCTGGCATTCCCGGAGTCTTTCGTATCCCCGATTACTATCACGGTATTCAAAAAGGTTGGGACACTGCCGAGGACGTGCTCTCGCGCACTGAAGAAGTGATTGAGCTCGAAGGACCAAAGACGATCGCGGCGCTGATTGTCGAACCGGTGGTGGGAACCAACGGCATTCTCATTCCGCCGGACGGCTACATGCAGGGCTTGCGCGATCTTTGCGACAAGTACGGCATTCTTTTAATCGCGGACGAAGTGATGGCTGGTTTTGGTCGTACGGGAGAGTGGTTCTCGATCGATCACTGGAAAGTTGTTCCCGATCTGATCACGATGGCGAAAGGTTTGACGAGTGCTTACGTGCAGCTCGGCGCAGTGGGTATGCGACGGCAGATTGCAGACCACTTTGAGAAGAACGTTTTCTATGGCGGACTGACTTACAATAGCCATCCACTCGCGTGTGCCGCGGCGTTGGCGACGATTGCGGTCTACGAAGAAGACAACCTGATCGAGAATGCGCGACAGATGGGCACGGTGATGCGCGGGCTGCTCGAGGATCTGGAAAGCCGTCATCCGTCTGTAGGTGCGACGCGCAATATCGGACTCTTCGGCATCGTTGAACTAATCCGCAATCGTGAGACGCGCGAACCGATGGCGCCGTTCAACTCAGCAGCGCCAGAGATGCAGGCGCTCGGGAAGTTCTTCCGGCAGGAAGGCCTCTACACGTTTGTTCGCTGGAATACCTTTTTCACGAACCCTCCGCTCTGTATCACGGAGGCGGAGTTGCGCGAGGCATTTGCGATCATAGACAAAGGCCTGGAGATTACGGATCAAGCAGTTGTCTAGCCGGTGGCGATTGCGGAGATGTTCCGGCGAGTGACTTAAAACGTTTCACGCAAAGACGCAAAGAACTAAAACGAGGCGCAAAGATGCAGCATACTCTTTGCGCCTTCGTTGAAACTTTGCGCCTTTGCGTGAAAAATACCCGTAGTGGCGCGCTACTTGATAGCATCACTTTCCGGGCGTGCCGCCGACCGCTGCGGTTGCATTGTCGTTCATTGGTGTTGCCGGAGCTCTGCTGGGAGGCTGGCTTGGTGGCGAACTAGTTGAACGACCCGGCGTTGGTGTTACGCCCGGGCCAATTTGAATGCACAGAAGAGTATGACTGATGCGGAAAGTTACTGACGTTGACCGGCTTGCCGTTCGGCACCGGCCGCCCGGCCAGCCGGTTATGCACCAGGAGTGGGGCAAATTGCTCTTCATGCACTGGCGCATAGATGAGAGTTTGCTTCGTCCACACATTCCTCGTTCACTTCAGATCGATACTTACGGCGATTCGGCCTGGCTCGGCATTGTGCCATTCACAATGTGGGACATACGCGGCCTGCCGCCTTACATGCCGCCCATTCCCGGTCTCGATGCCATGAATGAATTGAACGTCCGTACTTACGTTCATCACAACGGCGTGCCCGGCGTTTGGTTCTTCTCACTCGACTGCGACAGCCGGGCAGCCGTGCTGGCGGCGCGTACGACTTATCACCTGCCTTACTACTCAGCCGATATCAAGATCGACGGAAAGAAGAAGATCAAGTACCGCTTGAAACGTCGTGACGAGCCGGCGGCGGCGTTCAAGGCTGACTGGAGTGTTGGTGACGCACTGCCGAAGTCGCAACCGGGTTCGCGCGAGTTTTTCCTGACTGAGCGTTACCTGCTCTACAGCGAATTTGAGGGTGAGCTGTTTCGCGCGCGCGTCTATCACGAGCCATATGAACTCTATAAGGCTGAGCTGACCAACTTCGGTTCCACTCTGCTCGAACCGAAGCAGATCCCACAACCCAAGACCCAACCGATCCTGCATTACGCGGAACAAGTCAGTGTGGACATTTGGATGTTAGAGAGTGTGGCTGATTTGACCGTGTGATCCGTTTCTGTCTTCATAACACACTAATTTCGCATTCACATTTTTACGTTCTCAACACGCTGCTGACACAGCTTTCAACGACGCTTGCTGGCATGAGAATTGACTCCGCCTTTGCAAATGAAGTTGAAGGGCAAGCACCGTATGAAGATCGAAAGCATTCGCGCGCTACACGGTCCGAATGTCTATAGCTACCATCCAGTGTTGCTCATGCGCCTGGATCTGGGTGAGCTTGCCAAACGAGAAAGCAGTGAGTTCAAGGGGTTCAATGAACGACTTCTAAACATCCTTCCGGGACTAAATAATCACCATTGCAGTTTGGGTCGGCCGGGCGGCTTCGTGACGAGGCTCGAAGAAGGTACTTACTTCGGTCACATCGTCGAACACGTCGCGCTCGAGTTAACCGAGCTCGCCGGTATCGGCCGCTCGCATGGCAAAACACGCCATGACGAGGGCAGCTTCTACAACGTCGCGATCGAGTTTCGCGCGGAGAAGGCGAGTAGTTATCTGCTCGAACAAGCGGTTGAGCTCGTCGAGTCGGCGCTTCAGGAACAAACGTTTCAGCTCGCGCCGGTGCTCGATGAAGCGAAACGTTTGATTGTCGATACGGAGCTTGGTCCAACTACGCGCGCGATCATCGAAGCAGCCGAGCGGCGAAACATTCCCTACCGTCGAGACGGCACGTGCAATCGCATTCAGCTCGGTTATGGCAAACACCTTCATTACGTTCAGGCAGCCATGACCGATCGTACGAACGCGATTGCGGTTGAGCTGGCCCAGGACAAGGAAGAAACGAAGGCACGGTTAGAGCTGCATGGCATTCCGGTTCCGCGGGGCAGAGTGGTTTATTCATTGAAAGCGGCGCACAAAGCAGCCGATGAGCTTGGCCGCCCGGTCGTCGTGAAACCCGTCAACGGACATCAGGGACAGGCAGTCACGCTCGAAGTTTCGACGCGGCAGGAAATGAAGACTGCTTTCAAGGCGGCGCGAGAGCTTTCCTCGGCGGTGTTGATTGAAGAAACGTTCGCGGGTCGTAACTATCGCGTTGTGGTCGTTGATGGTCGCATGGTCGCAGCCAGTGAGCGGGTGTTGCCGAACGTGATTGGCGACGGCGTAAAGTCCATTCGCGACCTGATCGCACATGAGAATCGCAATCCGCTGCGTGGTGATGGTCACGAAAAGCCGTTGACGAAGATCAAGGTCGACGCCGAAGTAGTCACGCACCTGCAACACGCCGGCATGACGCTCGAGACGGTGCCGGTGCGTAATCAACAAGTAACACTCTCACATCGTTCAAATTTATCAACCGGGGCTACGGCGCAGGATGTGACTGATCGCGTTCATGTCTCGATTGCGCGCATGTGTGAACGCGCGGCGCGGCTAATTGGACTTGATGTTTGTGGCGTCGATCTGGTGATACCCGACATTGTCACGCCAATCACGCGCGGTGGCGTGATCGAAGTGAACGCGTGTCCGGGTTTGCGAATGCATCACTACCCGTCAGCTGGTATGCCGCGCGACGTGGGCCAGGCGGTAGTCGATGCGATCTATCCGCCGGGTACGCCGAGTCGTATTCCGATTATTTCCATTACCGGCACCAACGGGAAGACGACCGTCACGCGAATGATCGGCCACGTGCTGGGCAAGTCGCACCTCTGCGTCGGAATGACGACGACGGACGGCATTTACGTCGGCGGCGAGCAGATCGTTGAAGGCGATACGACCGGACCACAGTCAGCGCAGGTCGTGTTATCAGATCCCGCCGTTGAAGTCGCGGTGCTGGAGACAGCGCGTGGCGGCATTATTCGACGCGGTTTGGGTTACGACTGGGCCGACATCGGTGTGCTGACCAACATCAGCGACGATCACGTGGGTCAGGATGGGATCAAGTCAGTCGAAGACGTGCTTTTCATCAAGTCGCTAGTGGCCGAGCGCGTCAAAGCAGGCGGAACGCTCGTGCTCAATGCCGATAACGAACACCTCGCGCGATTGATGGAGAACGAGCGCGTCAACAAAATTCCAAAGACGGTCGTCTATTTTGCGATTGGCGAAAACAATCCTGTCGTCAGAAGTCAACTGCAGGCTGGCGGCAAGGCGTATTTTGCACGGAACAATGCGTTGATTGAGTCGATTGGTGAAGTGCAGCGAACGATCGCGGATGTCTCGATGTTGCCGGTAGTGATGAACGGCGTGGCGCAGTTTCAGATCGGCAACTTACTCGCGACGATTGCGGCGTGTCGCGCGTTTGGCATCGAGCATGATGTGTTGCTGAAAAGTCTCGTCGGATTTTCGAGTTGGGCCAACAATCCCGGCCGCGCGAATCTCTATCGCCTGAACGGCGGCCACGTAATGGTTGACTACGGGCACAATACTGATGCGTTCGATGCGATTTGCCGGCTCACGTCTAACTGGAATGACCGTCGCGTGACCGGAATCATCACGATACCCGGCGATCGCGACGATACGATTATTGATCGTGCCGCGCGCGTGGCAGCGAAGGGTTTCAACAAGGTGATCGTGCGGGAAGATCACGACCTGCGCGGTCGCAAGCCCGGTGATGTGGCGAATATCGTTTGTCGCGCGATCAAAGAAGTATCGCCGGGAACGGAGTGTGAAGTGGTGCTTGATGAAATCGAAGCGCTGCGTTGCGCCGTCAGCCAGATGATCAAGGGTGAAGTAATCGTGTTGTTTTATGAAAAGCTCTCGCCGGTTCAGCAGGCATTACATGAGATGGCTGCGCAACCGGTGATGTCACTACCGCCGCTGCCTCCGCCACTGTCCACCCGAGAGCGAGTAGCTCGACCGATTATAAGAGGCGCTTCACGCAAAGGCGGAACCGCGGATAACGCGGAAAAAATCCGGATTTCATTCAGTGTCATCCGCGGTTCCGCTTCTGCGTGAAAAGCTCTAACGAATTGCTGGAGTTATGCGGCTAAAGGTGGTATAACCATCCCACCGTTTACCCCCTCAGTTTAGCTGTTCGGCTGCCGCCCAATGTCCGGACATTTCCCCCTCTTCGTGCGGGTTTTTACAATCAACTCCTTCAAGGGGGTTTTCGATGTGCAAATCTCTCGCATTATCCGTTGCTGTGCTGTTAGGCGTGTGTCCAGCTATCGTCTCGGCACAAACGGCCACTAATTACGCCGACAACTCGCGCACAGCCAACTCAACCGACAGCGCGCCAGCATCGCCGGAAGCGAAGGCTGAAGCAAAGCGGCTTTACAAGGAAGGTGTGAAATATGGACTCGCCGGCCTTTACCCACAAGCGGTCGCGATCCTGCAACGTTCCGTAAAGTTGGACCCGCAATTCGCCGACGCTCACTTCGCGCTCGGTCACGCGTATTTCGATCTCAAGCAGTGGCGAAATGCCGTGGACAGTTTGAAAGCGGCAGTTGCGCTGAATCCCAAAGATCAGGAAGCGCGGGATCGTCTCGGACTCGCGCGCGCCATGTTGTGGGAGGAAGATAGCGCGAAGCTAGCCGTGTGGCGAAAACAGAACCCGCCGCCGCAGGCAGTTGTAGAACAGCCACGAAACGATTCCGCGCGTCAGCGAGTCACAGAAAAACGACCACAAGATCCTGTGCCGCAGCCAACCGCAGAACAGATATCGCTTAACGCCAAAGCACCGTCAACACCGGAACCAACCGCAGCCCCTGCGTCTGAAGTAAACGCCGCCGCAAATGAAGAAGTATCCCTCACCAGGATCTATCGTGTTGGACCAAACGACGTGTTGGACATTCGCATCAACGACAATGCTGCGTCACAGTCGACCCTCTTTACCGTGACGCCGTCCGGATTTATCGAACATCCGACGTTGGGGGAACCACTGCAAGCGAGTGGTCTGACTGTGGATGAGATTGGCAGTAAGTTTGAAAGCGAACTGAAACGACGCGCGCTCGTCGAGAATCCGAAAGTTTCCGTGGGAGTGCGTGATTACGCCAGCCATACGATTCTCGTCAGCGGGCTCGTCAAAGACTCGGGCACGAAGATTTTGCGTCGCGAGGCGATTCCGTTGTACGTGGTGGTTGCCGATGCGCAGCCGCTGCCTGAAGCGGCGCGCCTGACACTGCTCCGCAACGAGTCAAACTCGACGTTTGAAGTAGATCTCACGCAGACGAAAGATATGAGTCTGTTGGTCCGTCCGGGCGATGTGATCACGCTGCTGGCGAGTGTGACGCAGTTTGTTTACGTCGGTGGGGAAGTGCGGTCGCCGGGTGAAAAGATTTTTCGCCGTGGTCTAACCTTGACGCAGGCGACTATCGCTGCGGGCGGAGTGACGCCGCAAGCGAAAGAAGCGCGACTGGGTCGGGATAATGGCGAGGGGTTTCTCCTCGTCACGCGTTACAAGTTGAAGGACATCGAATCAGGCAAGGTGCAGGACCCGGTCGTCAAACCCGGTGACCGCATTACGATTCGTGATTGAAGATGTCAGCGGTAAGACAACAACAGGTTACATTCGATGCTGCGACGTGCGAATTGTGGTGCGTGGCGGAGAGTGGTGACATGGCTGAGCTGGCGGCGGTCCTGGCGCGGGGCGTTGATGTTAATGCGCGTAACGAACATGGGATGACGGCACTCATGCGTGCAGCGCGCCAGGGACACACGCCTGTAGTTCGTGACTTACTCGAGCACGGCGCCGATCCGAATGGCGCGCGCAACGATAAGTTCACAGCGCTTGCGCTGGCGGCATTTTTTGGTCACACGGAAACGGTCAGAATTCTGATCGAGCACGGCGCAAGGACTGAAATCGTGACGCGCTCGGGAACATCGCCGCGTATGTGGGCAACGGCACGCACGTTTACTGAAGCTGCGAGCTGTTTTGAGAAGCCGGAGCACACGCCTGCATCCAGACCGGTGCCCGCTGAAGATTTTCTCGCAGCGGCGCGGCGACGCAACGAAAGAGCGGCGTCCGTTCGTCCTGTTGCTGTTCCTGCCGCTGTTCCTGAGCCAGTGATCAGGACGCTTAAGGATCCACCGGAGATCTGGGATCTGGTTCATGAGGTTCCGAAAGGGTTTGATGCGCGGTCGGCGTTTGTTTCGCGGATTATGTCGATGAACCGGGTGGTGGTGGCCACGTTCGCGGGCGTGTTGCTTGCGATCGCGTGTGCGGGGGTGGCGTTTGTTTTCCGCAGTTCGCAGGCGAGCAATCTATCGAGTGATTTACCACCAGTGCAAACTGCGGCTGAGGTTACGGTCGCACCACCTGCGCCGGTTGAAAATTCGATCACTGCAGCGCCTGCGGCAAACGTGGATAATCCACTATCGGCTCATGCGGTGCGGAAGTCGCCGGTGATGCATCAGTCCAGGCAGCGCCCGGTGGTTGAGGACAACGCCGCGGCAGTTGCGCCCAGCAGGGCCGAGCCGCAGATCGTAGTGCCGGAAGTTGAAAAGCCGAAGCCGCGTGAGACCGTGAAGATTCCACCGAACGCGGCGCTGAGCCCTCATCTAATCACTCCACCGAAGACCACGGCGCCCAAAGGCAAAGTCATTCAGTGGCCGTGAGAAGAGTTCACACAAAGGCACAAAGTTAAGACACAAAGGCACAAAGAAGAAGAGTTTCACGCAAAGGCGCAAAGTTAAGACGCTAAGGCGCAAAGAAATTTTGAATTCTGCTTTGCGGCTTTGCGTCTTAACTTTGCGCCTTTGCGTGAAATAAGTCTTAGTACTCCGTGAACGCGTCGTCCGGATAACAGTACAACCAGCGTTCGCCGGGTTCCGCCGATGCGATCACCGGATGACCGCTCGCACGCGCGTGCTTGGACGCATGTTTATTCGGTGAGCTGTCACAACACAACGTCGCGCCACATTGTTGACACGTCCGCAAGTGCATCCAGCGATCTCCGATCTTTACACACTCCTCACACACCCGTTCCTTTGGTTGCTTGATCTCACTGACCCCGTCGATATGAACGCATACTTTTATTGCCATGCGATCAGTATACAGGGTCAGACAAGTCCACGTGTTACGCGCTTGCGCCCTTGGCTTTCGCGCGTTCCTGTTGCATGTATTGCCTCATCGCCGCGATGTGGCCGGGACTGCGTTTCTCGGACCACGCCTCGAATCGCTGCGCTGTCTTCTCGAGATTCGCGAGCATGTTTGGGTCGTGAAACGCCTCGCGAAACTGCGGTACCACTGGCTTCAACTGCTCCCAGATGGTGAAGAACTCTCCACTCGTCTCGAAGAAAAGATCTTCGTGCAGTAATCCGTAATTGAGAAGCGTGCACGCCTGCTCCCAGTAACCAATCACCATTCCCATAAACGCGCCGTGCTCGGTGCCGGGAGCCCCGATACGCATCGCTTCTTCAAGGGTTTCAGCATGATAATTCTGCTGAAACCAGTCGCGCGCCTGGCGCAACCGCGCCTCGCGTCGCAAATCGTAAACTTGCAAATGTAATTGTGCCTGTTCATGCGTAGGTTTACTTGCCATTAATTTTCCCTTTCTTTTCCAAGTAAGATTGCATTCAATCTTACGTCGAACGGCAGTCCCGCAGATCGACAATTGTTTTGCGACTCTGCGAATATTTTTTACGGATCAGCGGTCAGCTGTATCAATTCCGTGGCTACAAATTTGCTCGGCGTCTGCGTATCAGGGGGGAATGACTCAAATGAGATCACTTTGGCGTTTGGGCGGTCTCAGTTGGCCTGACTTAGCCAAACGAGTTTGGCATGAGATTCAGGAAGACAACGTGTTTGGACGCGCCGCGGAGTTGTCGTACTACTTCCTGCTGGCGCTCTTTCCGTTTCTGATCTTTCTCACTTCGATAATCGGCTTTGTACTCGGCTCGGGCACCGGCACCCGTCACACGCTTTTTAATTACCTCGCGCGCATCATGCCGCCATCGGCGTTTCAATTGCTCGACAACACGATGCTTGAGGTATCGAAGTCGAGTGGTGGTGGAAAACTGTCGTTAGGAATTCTCGCGGCGTTGTGGGCGGCATCGAATGGGCTCAGTGCGATTACCGAATCGCTCAATACTGCCTACGATCTGAACGAAAGTCGTCCGTGGTGGAAACAGCGCCTGACTGCGATCACTTTGACCGTTGCTCTATCTGTTTTGATCATCCTGGCGCTGGTGTTGGTCGTGGCCGGTGGACGTATCGCCGAAGGCTTGGCGGCGGCTTATGGTTTGGGCGACACGTTCCCGCTCGCGTGGAAGATCATTCAATGGCCGGTGGTGCTTGCCTGTATGATCCTCGCGTTTGCACTGATTTACTACTTCGCGCCGGACCTTCACAAGCAGGCGTGGAAATGGCTGACGCCAGGTGCGTCCATCGGCGTGGCTTTGTGGCTGCTCGTGTCCATCGCATTTCGCGTTTATCTCCACTTCTTCAATTCGTACAGCGCAACCTACGGCTCGCTCGGCGCGGTTATTATCCTGATGCTTTGGCTTTACTTTACCGGCGCCGCGGTGCTGATTGGTGGCGAAGTTAACTCCGAAATCGAAAACGCCGCTGCGAAGCAGGGCGAACCCGAGGCGAAAGAGAAAGGCGAGAAAGCGCCGGACGCGAAGCCGGGAGCCGCTCAGGCCGCATAATCGCGTGTACAAACTATTGACAGCGGGGATATTCTACTTGGTATTGGGAACATTTCGTTGCAATAGGTGTCTAGCATTGTGTTCGCGGAGTTGTTCGGAGGTATACACATGAATAAGTGGATTCTTCGTCTGTTTGTCGCTTTGATGACTTTTATTCTGAGCGTTGCCCTCACCGGTGCTTTCCGATTTCTGTTTGGAGGCAGCCCGATTGAGATTGTCCGCGTGGAGACGCCGCAGTCGTTTTTGGACTTTTCCGACGATCAGGCGCAGATCGCGGCGATCTACAGCGAATACGGCCCGGCACAAACTCGGCACGACCGCGCGTTTTTCGAACGCGTCGAAGCCGACAACTTCATGCTGTTTTCCGGACAGGAGCGGCTAACTCGCGAGCAGGATATTCAGTGGATGGAGAGCCAGCCGTTGGACAGGAGCTATGACGTTCGCGTTCATCGCATCAGAGTTTTTGGAAACTCGGCGGTGTCGCGCGGTCACATTCTGGTCACTTATGGCAACGGCCAGACAGCCAGTTGGCCGTTTATCGACGTCCTGGTTAGACGTAACGGCACCTGGCAGATTCAAAGTACGACATCAAGCGAATAGGCGTTCACAAATCAAGCGGGCCGAAGTGCGCACGGAAATCGTGAAGCCGAAGAATGGCCCGAAGTCCTGACCGGCCGGCATGCTCGTGATGAACAAACCGGGCACGGAGGTCTCAAAGTGATCGTCGAGCACCGGAAAGCCGTTGCGAGTTTCGAGTCGCGCAAGCACGTTGCCTGCGGCTAAGTACGGCAAGCGGGCGATGTCCACTTTGTAACCGGTGGCGAGAATTATTTGATCGACTTTGAATGTCGCGTCGTTGGTTAGGCTCACTTCCAGATTCCCACTACAACTTTCAAGTTCAGTTTGCGGCCAGATCTTCACACGGTCGTCGTTGAGTCGCGCTTCCAGCCACGGCTCGATTTTAAGACGACCTTCCGCCCACAAGCGATGACTAACGTCGTCCTTTTCGGCTTGTGACAAACGTCGAAACCAATTCGGATCTGCAACCATGTTATCGATTAGCGGGTTGACCCAGGACCAGTCGGCCGCTGCAAACGCCGGACTCGCATGTCGATGTGAGAGATGCACCGCGGACGCGCCGGCTTCGAGGAGTAGTGCCGCCCATTCAAACGCACTCTGCCGGCCGCCGATGATCAGGAAGCGTTTGCCTCGCGCGTCGCTGAAATCTACGAACTCGGCGGTATGTTGAAACCGACCTGCGGGAAGTTTGGCTT
>Ga0070699_100004695_pt1 | contig 12083 bp, 6 predicted proteins | sample KBSK1503metaG_FD_65473 | JGI IMG/M metagenome (GOLD analysis project Ga0070699, IMG submission 65473) | Corn, switchgrass and miscanthus rhizosphere microbial communities from Kellogg Biological Station, Michigan, USA - KBS K1-50-3 metaG | ecosystem: Host-associated > Plants > Roots >...
CCAAGGTGAAAGTCAGTTTCATCATCGGGATCGATGGACGGGTGCACAGTCCACTCATACTGGAGAGTGCTGGGCCGACAGGCGACCGCAACGTATTACGAACCGTCCGCTTCTGGAGATATCGTCCCGCAACCTGCAATGGCGTGCCGACAGAGACCGAGGGCAAAATCGAGTTTTCCAGCCGTTGAGCCGCCCCCGGTTTGGGCTAAAATGGCGAAAGGAATGGGTACAGTGGATGGGTACAGTGGATAAGGATAAACAAGTTCGTGACGAGGCAAGTTTTCCGCCGTCGCGGATGGCTTCGCACGGCAGTGCCAACCTGGAAGACATGGAAAAGCGGTCAGCTCCCGAGATGAGACGACCTAAACCTAGGCAGGATTCTATTGCTGCCGCGCTGCAGGCGGTTCAGCGCTTGGCGGCCGAGACCGATGTCGAGGAAAGCACGGAAGATGCCGCAACGGAATTTAGCCGGCATGCGGTAAGCGGCCTCTGCGCAGTTTGCGGATATCAGAACCGTGATGGTAATAAGTTCTGCGCCATGTGCGGCCTTCCGGTAGACGTGATCGAAGAATCGAAACACGAAGTTCCCGCGAGCGAAAGAGAGCACTCGTTTGCACCACTGGAAGCCCAACCAGAAGCAGCGGCCCCGCGAATGCCCAGATCTGCAGAAGCGGCCCATGGCACGCACCACTATCACCATCACTATCACCACCATTATTTCCCAGCCGGACAGGAGAGCGCGCTCGTTCGTCCCCCATCCGAAATTTCCCGCGAAGCTGACAAACTACGATTGACGGCCGCCGGCAAAGGCGAGTCGATGAGCCGCGCTGAGGCAGCAGTGCGCCGCCTTACCCAGGAATGGGTTTTGGCCTGCAATACCCGCCAGCTCGATGATCTGCTCGATCTCTACATCACTGACGCGCTGGTGCTGCGCTCTAACTTCCCGCCGGTCAGAGGCGCAGCAGCGGTTCGTGAATTCTTCTTTTCCGCGCTTGATACTGGCTTAGGAGAGGTTGAAGTTGAACCCACACGCGTGGAAGTGGTTGGCGACATGGCATACGAAGCTGGCCGCTGCAACGCTTTGGTGCCCTCGGCCACGGGTAAGAGACGCGAAGAGCGTGGCAAGTATCTGTGGGTGTTTGCGCGTCAGAGTAACGGTGAGTGGAAGCTGGCCGCTGATTGCTGGTCCAGCGATCTGACGCTCGCTGGTCAGGAGTCTGATATTACAACCGCCACCAGTGCTTCCGGTCAGGGATTGAAGACCAACCTGCCACGAAAGAGAGCGTAAAAAGCTCAAGCGCCGATAAGATCTCAAAGATGTCCTAGAACGCCCGCCCAGTAAGGGATTCAACGACTTGCCTCGGCTGCGCCGCGTCTCGCTCCGCGGTACCGTTGGCCTCGAATACTTCGCTGTTCACGATCAGCCCATTGCGATTCTCCCCCAGCAGGTTCCCACAGTAACTCAACTTGGCCTCCTTGTAAGCCTCAGAATGAGTAAGCCTCAGAATGATTGACAAAGCCCGTGGCGCGGGCTTATTTTCTCACGATCCCGCGTTTGCCGAGCCAGGTGGGAATCTAATGCGGCGGCTGGTCGTTCTCGGGGCGCTCGGCTTCACTTTGAGCCTTGGGCTCTTCGGTCAATCTTCCACTTCATCCTTGCGTGGAACAATTTCGGACCCACAGGCCGCGGTACTGGCAGGAGCGTCCGTGACGCTTGCGAACGCCAGCACTGGATTTTCGCAGTCCACAAGAACCGACGGCGCAGGAGTGTACCAGTTCCTGCAGATTCCTCCCGGCACCTACTCGCTCACGGTGACCATGTCGGGATTCGCCACTCTCAAGCAGGAGAACCTGCAGTTGCAGGTGAATCTTCCCGCGACCGCGAATATCACCATGCGGCTGAAGACGGAGGTCGCCACAGTCGAGGTGCAGAGTTCGACCGTTCAGGTAAACACTCAAGACGCTACTCTCGGCAACGCTTTTGGCACGTCTCAGATCGCGTCGCTGCCCTTTGAAGGCCGCGATCCCACGCAAATCTTAAGCCTGCAGCCGGGCGTGACCTTCGTTGGGAGCAACGTTGATCAAAACCAGGACAGCCGCGGCGGGTCCGTGAGCGGAGCGCGCAGCGATCAGACTAACATCACGCTCGATGGCGTCGACGACAACGATCAGGTCAAGGGGTACGCCTTTCAGGGCGCGCTGCGCTCCACGCTGGATTCTTTGCAGGAGTTCCGCGTTACCACCAGCAGCGCGAACGCCGATCAGGGTCGTTCATCGGGGGCGCAGGTTTCGTTAATCACGAAAGGTGGCACAAACCTCTTCCATGGCTCGGTGTACGAATACAACCGAAATAATGTCGGCGAAGCCAATGACTGGTTCAACAAGCAGAGCCAACTGCAATCCGGACTGCCGAATGTTCCCGGCCAGTTGATCCGGAATACGTTTGGCGCTACGGTCGGCGGGCCGATTCGCAAAGACCGCATTTTCTTTTTCCTGGCATACGAAGGGCAGCGCACTCGGGAAACCTTGCAGACTACGCGCGTGGTGCCCAGCGACAATTTGCGTCAGGGAATCATGAGCTATGACTGCACCGGCGATCCCGCTTGCCCCGTCAGCGGAATTGAAACGTTGACGAGGCAGGACCTGGCTACGATGGACCCGAAATGCAAGGCGAATGGTACGTGCGCTCAACCCGGCGCCAATCCGGCGGTAATGTCTCTGTTTCAACAGTATCCCCATCCCAACTCCTCCGCGGTAGGGGATGGTTTGAATTTTCAGGGATTTACATTCCCGGCATCCACGCCTGGCAAACTGAACACCTACATAGCCAAGTTTGATTTCAACATCACTCAAAACCAGCACGTATTCCTGCGCGGCGGATTGGTGGGCGACAACAATGGCCTGGGACCGCAGTTTCCCGGCCAGCCGCAGAGTACGGTGGCCATCAACAACAGCAAGGGATTGATCGCCGGTTATACCGCCACGTTACGCCCGAACCTGGTCAACAACTTCCACTACGGCTATATTCGCCAGGGGGTTGGCCGCATCGGCCAACTCACCCAAAACTACACCTTCTTTGGTAACGGGCCGGACTCCCTCACCGCCAATACTTTCACGATCAAGTCCAATGTGCCGGTGCATAACCTGGCGGATGATGTGGCGTGGGTCAAAGGGAAACACACGTTTGGTTTTGGCGGTAACCTGCGCGTCATCACCAACGGCCGCAGCTCGGATGCCAATTCTTTCTCGTATGCGCGATCCTATAACTTGTGGCTGAACCCTACGGCCTTTATCGCGGGCACCGGCAGCAGCCTCGATCCCAGCGCTCCGCAATTTGCATCGCTTGGACTTCCCGCGGTTAATCCCAGCTTCCAGACTGGTTAGGACTGGCCGGTGATCGCTCTGACTGGATTGCTTGATTCATCCTTTTCGAACTACAACATTACCAAGGCAGGCACTGTTCTCCCGCCCGGAAAGCCGGCGTTGCGACATTTTCGGGCCCACGAATTCGAGTCCTATGTCCAGGATTCCTGGCGAGTCACACCACACCTCTCGCTCACTTACGGGCTCCGTTACACGCTGCTGCAGCCACCCTACGAAACCACCGGAACCCAGGTGTCTCCGTCGATCAGCCTGGAGAGTTTTCTCCAAAACCGGGGCAAGGCGATGTTGGCGGGGCAGCCCTACAACCCTCCCATCAGTTACGTCCTTTCCGGCCAGGCAAACGTCAAGCCGCCCTATTGGAATTGGGACTACAAGGATTTTGCCCCCAGATTTGCTTTTGCCTGGTCTCCGAGCGGTGACAGCGGTTTGGGAAAATTGCTCTTTGGCCGTACGGCGAAAACTTCAATCCGAGGAGGTTACGGCATTTACTACGATCATTTCGGCCAGGGAATCGTTGACAGTTTCGACCGCAACGGTTCGTTTGGTCTGACCACGACGATTCCGAATCCGATCGGCCAATATACGATCGATAACTCGCCGCGATTCAGTGGCGTTAACACGATCCCTCCTGCGCTGATTGCGTCACCCCCGACCGGCGGATTCCCGAAGGTGGCTCCCAGCGGACTCCCCGACGGGGTAGCCAATTCCTGGGGCGTGGACGACAAGATGAAAACGCCCTACTCCCACGTTTTTGATTTCTCCGTGAGCCGGGAACTGCCTGCCAACTTTGTTCTGGATGTGGCCTACATCGGAAGGCTGGGACGACGTCTTCTGCAAGAGGAAGACATGGCGATGCCCCTCGACCTCGTGGACAAGCAATCCGGCATGGATTACTTCGCCGCCGCAACGCTGTTATCGAAAGCCGCGGCGAGCGGCGTTCCCATTCAAAATCTGGCAAAGATTCCCTACTGGGAGGACATGTATCCCGGGGCTGCGACCGTATACGATGCGGCAGATTTTGGCGGCTGCACGCCGGGAAATGCCACGCTGCCGGCCGGCTTTTCTCCGACTGCGACGCAAGCTATGTACAGTTCGTACGCTTGTGCCCTGCACAACGAAACTTTGCCACTCATCTTTGCCGACGTACCCGGGGAGCTTGGGCTTGGTTCCAATCCCTGCTTCCCGGCCTGCTCCAAACTGGGTCCCTATGCGTATTTCAATCCGCAATTCACATCGCTCTATACCTGGCGTGGCGCTGGCACCAGTTCCTATCATGCTTTGCAGGTGACGATCCGTCGCGGGATGAGAAACGGCTTGCAGGGGGACTTCAACTACACCTACTCGAAGTCAATCGATATCGGCTCCAACGCCGAGCGGATCAACGAGGTCGATGCTTACTTTCAGGCGAATCAAATTATCAATTCCTGGTCACCGGGCCAATTGCGTGGAGTGTCGGATTTCGACACGACCCACCAATTTAATACCAATTGGGTCTACCAGCTGCCTTTTGGACGCGGAAAGGCTTTCGCTGGTTCTTCAGGCCGTTGGCTGAATGCGCTCATCGGTGGCTGGCAGTGGTCCGGGCTGGTCCGCTGGACCAGCGGTTTCCCCACCACGATTGAAACTTTCACCAGTTTTCCCACTAACTGGTTCCTGCCGTCCACCGCCATTCTGAGCGGCCCTAAACCGCGGACTGGCGCCTTCATCAATCAAAATGGCAATCCCGATTTGTTCAAAGACCCGGTAGGGGCACAGGGAGCGTTTCGTTTTTCTCTGCCCGGCGAGTCGGGACAGCGTAACGAATTCCGCGGGCCGGGATTTTTCGGCATCGACAGCGGTCTTAGCAAGGCGTGGACCATTACAGAATCCCAAAGTCTGAAGTTCAGCTGGGAAGTATTCAACCTCACCAACGCAGTTCGTTTCGACGTAGCCCCGTTGCCGCAGAGCACCGGGCAATTGGACGCGACCTCCTCCGTGTTCGGTACCTTTAGCAGCACTTTGACCAAGCCACGCGTGATGCAGCTCGCATTGCGCTATAGTTTTTAGCTCACTCGATTATGAGAGACATTTGGCGTCCTCACTTTGCGCATCTGATTGTCTTCCAGTTGCTGCTGGCGGCAGTCAGCCTCGCTCAGTCCAAGCCGGCCGCAGACCTGATCATCACTAACGCCAAAATCTGGACCGTAGACAAGTCTCTCCCGACCGCGCAGGCCGTCGCGGTGCTCGGAGAGCGCATCGTCGCGGTCGGATCCAATAAAGATGTCGACGCCTGGCGCGGGACTCGCACTCATGTCATCGACGCCGGACGCAAACTGCTGCTGCCCGGCTTCAACGATGCGCACGTACATTTCGTCTCCGGCGGAATGCAGTTGACCAACGTCCAGCTCAACGACGCCACGACTCCGCAGGAATTTGCCCGTCGCATTGGAGAGCGAGTGAAAACCACTCCTAAGGGTGAGTGGATTCTGGGCGGCAGCTGGGACGAGACCAAGTGGAATCCGCCCGACATGCCGACCAAGGAGCTGATCGATGCGCTCACTCCCGATACGCCTGTCTTCGTTAGCCGTTATGACGGGCACATGGGTCTGGCCAATTCCGTTGCCCTGCGGCTCGCCGGCATCACGTCGAAGACTCCCGATCCACCCGGCGGGACAGTCGTTCGCGACGCGCAGGGCAATCCCACTGGCGCTCTAAAAGATGCGGCCACCGACTACATCGACAAGGTCATCCCGCCGTTGTCGCATGACCAGCGCCTGAAGGTCGTCAATCAGGCGTTGGCCTATGCGGCGTCTGTGGGCGTGACCAGCGTGCAGCACATGGTTGCGGACTACGAAGATATCGCCGTCTATGCCGAACTATTGCGACGCGGCGAACTCACCACCCGCATTTATGCCGCGCCCCTCATCACCCATGTCGAGGATCAGGCAAAACTCGGCATTGACCGCGGCTTCGGCGGCCCGTACTTGCGCATCGGTGCGCTGAAAGCTTTTGCCGACGGCTCGCTCGGTTCCGGCACTGCTTACTTCTATGAGCCGTTTTTGAATCAGGGCAACAACCGCGGATTGCTGTCCGATGAGATGCATCCCATTTCGCTCATGCGTGACCGCTACATGAAGGCCGATGCCGCCGGCCTGCAAATCTGCACTCACGCGATCGGCGACGAGGGCATTTCTACCATCCTCGATCTCTACTCCGATGTGATCAAAGCTCACGGCGAGGCCGACCGCCGCTTCCGCATCGAGCACGCACAGCACATGGCCGCCAAAGATTTCGAGCGCTTCGCGCAGCTCCATGTGATCGCCTCGGTTCAGCCCTACCACGCCATTGACGACGGCCGCTTTGCCGAGTCGCACATCGGCCACGACCGCGCCAGCCGCACCTACGCCTTCCGCACATTCCTTGATCACGGCGTGCGCCTCGCTTTCGGCACCGATTGGGAAGTTGCTCCGCTCGATCCCATGCTCTCCGTTTACGCCGCCGTCACGCGCGCCACCTTAGACGGAAAGAATCCGGATGGCTGGTTCCCCGAGCAGAAGCTCACCGTCGCCGAAACCGTCGAAGCCTATACCATGGGCTCCGCCTATGCTGAGTTTCAGGAGAATGAGAAAGGTTCCATTACGACCGGAAAGCTAGCAGACATGGTGCTGCTGGGCGACGACATTTTTGCCATGGCTCCAGCAAGAATCCGCGACGTTCATGTCCTGAAGACATTTGTTGGAGGTAGGATGGTCTTCGATGCAAGTGCGGCGGCGGAAGGCAAATCTCAGAAATGGATGGACCACAAACGCATACTCAGTAAGCCTTGAACAACAACTGGCCCATCGGACCGCAAAGATTTATACCTGCGAACTTCGGATTCACCCCCCACATACACAATCTTTCCAAACTCGGGCTCAGTCAGTTACTCAGCTCGCCCCGGCACGATTCAGTATAGATGGTATATCGAAGGTCTCAAAGACTCATGCCTAACTTTTCCAAGTCCTTCTTCAATTGCTCGACGTTCTGCATCTCGAGCGTCTGCATGCCTAACTTCGCCGCGATCTCCAGATTCAGGGCGCGATCGTCAACGAAGCAACATTCAGCAGCAGGTCTTTGCGTGATTTCCAGCGCGAGGCGATAGATTCCGCTTTCTGGTTTGCGCAGGCCCACGAAACAGGAACTGACGAAGAGTTGGAAAATCCGGCGCAGTCCGAACTTTTCGATGCGATAGAGATTCAGCTCTCGCGACTCATTGTTGATTGTGCCCATGAAATACTTGTTCGACTCCGCAAGCGTCCGGGCGAAGTTTAGAACATCCGGCAGAGGCTGCGACAACGAGAACATGAAGTCTTTGAAGGCCTCTCGCGTGAAAGGCCGCGCGCGATAGAACACCGTCCTATCGAGATACTCGTCCAAGGTGATTTTGCCGCGCTCGAAGGATGAGATGACCATCTCGTGGCGGTCATGAAACTCTTCTTCATCGAGATGAAACTGCTCCAGCGCGCTCATCCTCTGGACGCGGTCCCAGGCGTTGGTGAGGAGCACTCCACCCACGTCCCAGAAGATGGCGTGAATCGCTGACAATGAAAGCCCTCCTGCCCGTGTGTGGTGATTCGTGCCCTCTAGTGCCTGTAAATGGTCGTGTCCGGATGATAATTGCGCCAATCGAACCAATAATCTTTCAGCGCGGGAATACGCACCAGGCATCTTTCTTGCGCAGCGCCGGAAGTGGAGCAGCCTTGAAAGCTCCACTCGCTGGCAGTTGCGGAGTCCAGCAGCGCCCAATCCTTCGTATCGCCCTTCAAGAAGAACTCCGCGTCTTTATCTTCCACCCGGCTGACGAACGTGCGAAATGATTTTCCGTCCGGACCGACGACCAGCAATACCGGCGTGCCGTGAACATGGTCGATGATCGGTGATTGCTTGACAACCGTCTCCCAGGGATAAGCGCGCGCCGCGCCGCCAATCTCGAGGCCCACTACTACGTCTCTAGATTTCAATTCGCTGCCCGGAAAGCTGAGCACTACAGGAAGTTTGGCCACTTTCGGTTCCCACTTGCTGTCATACTCTTTGGCGTCTTGTGCAACCGGAGCTAGCACCTGCCCGCCGGAGGTTTCCTGCTTCCACTGCCCGAAAGACAATTCGTCATTGGGAACCAGTTCGAGGGCGGCGCCTTTCAGCGGACCATAAACGGCTTTGCCGGTAATCTGCTGCCACCACGATCCGGTTTCGCGGTCGCGCATGAGGAAGTTCTGGTTGTTGATGCCGGCCAGATAAAAGTGCAGCACTGTTTTGTTCAGCGTTCGCGTCCACACCAGACCGGTGTGACAAAGAGTTCAATAGGTCACCGCGATCGGCACTCCGTTCACCACATCGTTGAGAATGTGGTGATAGGCCATTGCGCTGATGGGATAGGCCCGCGCGTCGCTGCCTAGGCGCACCGCCATGATCATCTCGCCAGCATCAAGTTTGCTCTGGGCCTCGCTTTCGAATCCCGGCCCGGCAATGGGATGGAACATCCACTCGAAATAATTCATGCGTGCCATGACCGCGGAAAATGCCACCAGCACCAGGGCCGCTGCCAATAATGTCTTGCCCCACTTGTTAACGCTGGTCCAGGTTCGAAGCGCAAGCACGATCGAAACCGCCGCCGCGACGAGTGTTCCCCAGGCGGCGTGCTGGCGAAGCGCCAGCGAGAACCAGAGAGCCCGCGGAGACTGATAACGGAACGGCCGGATGACGAAGGCAGGAATAAGAAACAGACCTATACCGACTACAGCGGATACTGCAAACACCGCCCGTATCCACGGGCGACTGCGGCGTTCTAACGATGGCGCCATTGTGAGTTCTTTCCTCGAAACTCGCCGGGTCTACTCCTATGGGATTTTACCCTGTAACTGTGCCGGGGCAGAAAGGCTGGAGGAATCGTTGCTCGCCAAAAAAAAAGCCCCCGATCCGTGGAGCCGGACCGGGGCGCTGGGTGAAGCGGGTTATAGACTCTACTGCGGCGTGAAATTCTGGTGATAGCTCAGACTGACCACGTCCTGGAACATCGGGGTGCCCGGAGGCAGGTTCGCCGGGTTCAGGAATAGCGTGTCGAAGAAGTAGTTACGGGTAGGTGGAGCGTACACCACACTGCAGCATTTGAACACGCCGGTGGCGTACTGCGAATAATACATACTGATGAGCGAACCGGTATAGTTCGCAGTCGTGCCGCCCCGCTGCTCCAGGTAGCGCAGGAAGTTGTGCATACCACCGTCTGTGCCAAAGTCATTTCCACCCCATACCGGTTGTGGAAAAGGAATGCTCTTGCCGGCGGCGATGGCCACTCGGTAATAGCTGTTGGCGGCGAGTCTGCCATTTATGTCCCCCGGCGAATTAAAGCTGTTGGCATCGGCCCAGTTTGGAGAGAGTAGCGTGACCGCGTCCGCGATGATGGCGGCTGCGGAATGTGGCGTGGTATTGATGGCGCCGTTGCTGGCCCAGAACGGATCTGCGAAACTGGTGTTGTAATTGCCCCACACGTACACTGGCTCTTCGGAAGCAACCGTGAAGCCTGGCGTAGGTAAGTAGCTGGTAGCCGCCGCGTTCATACCGCCGTCTACCAAGCGGAGAACGTGACGAGGTCCGGTAACCAGGTTGGCTGCGGCGGTCGGGCAGGAGATCCCCGCCGTCACAGTGGGGATGTAGTAAGGCTGGCTTAGGTTCGCTAAGGGGACGGCGAATCCGCGTCCAAGGTTTTGCGCTCCTTGCTGGTTGAGAGTGCCGCTCTTGTCTACGTCTTCCGGGGAAAGTGCTGGGTTAGAGATAGGTGGGAGATAGTAGGTCGGAGCTTCAAGCACACCGTCGGGCACGCCGAGCGGCGATCCGGTATTGACCACATCTTCCAATAAAGATGAGCCAGACATGCGTCCCGCGTAGTTCGGGTCCGGATCCGGAATCATGCCCCGGTGGTCGGAGAAATAAAGTATGTACCCATTGTCCTTGGTGGAGTTCACGTTATTACCGCTACCACCAGCATAGGGCCCTAGCCGCTGCAACCAGAGGCTTAGGTTCCCCACGTCCAACTCGACCGCATTCATAAGGCCAATGGGGCTGCAAGTGCTGCCGCCCCGAGCGCCCGCGTCTCGTGGTTCTCCCTCGCGGGAATCGTAGAAGTTGATGGGGTACCAGTTATATTTCGAGGCGGTACCCGTCACCACCGCATCGGTAGCGGCTGTTGGCAGTGCTAGGGGTGTTTTAAGGGCTTGCAGCATCAGAATTGCTGGGCTGATCGTATTCGCTCCGGCGCTCCCCCAGGGCGCCGTGGGTGGGAAAGTGTCACGGCCAAAACCATACGCCAGCCATTCCTGTGTGATTCCAACCCAGCCCGTCCCGGCAGTGTTTAAATATTCCACACGTATCCATGCAGTGGGTATAGTGGTGGCATTAAAGCCACTCGTAACCTCGCCGAGCAGGCTCCACGCCGTGGCTGTGTAGCCTGTAGGAGGAGTGACCCACTTGGGATCCTTAGTCGTGTTGGCGTTTGCGTAGTACATGTAAGTGCCGGTGCTGCTAAGCAGGACGGGCTGAGTAGTCCCATTGACGGTCGAAACGGCAAACTGCACGTCCTGACCATCGCCAATTAGGCCGCGCTCGGGATGGAGATCGAGCTGCGTATCCGCAAGCAAAACTCGGATTTCAGCCCTTTTGTAAAGCCGGGAGTTGCTCATCAATGGGGTATCAGTCGGCTGTGGCTTGCGACTGATTTCAATGGGGCCGACTCCAGCTTGTACGAAGGGCAACTGTAGTCTGGTCGCCCCAGTTAAGCCATTCACAATGAATCCGTTGAGCGTGCCTTTTGAAATCCCAGTCCAGGCTCCGTTAGGCCACCCAGTCGGAGGAAATCCACCCGTCCAGCTTCCTTGGGTGAGCGCCAAACAGTTCGGCCCCGGCCCCTGGCCTGGAGCGGCAGGACATCCACCGCTGGCATTGGGCACATAGATGGTGCCGCCGTAGCCGGCGCCTGTAGCATGGCCATTCTCCAACTGATCCAGGATGACTTGGCCAACCGCCGCGATCTTGTCAGTAAACGTCAATTTACTGCCTGAGGCAAGGAAGAGATTGCCGTTAGTGTGGACGCGCCCCCCAAAATTGAAGTTCGGGCCGGCAAAGTAGTCGCAATCGCCGTCGCAGAACACACCGAACTCAAAGGCTGGAATGAGAGCCACTTCGACAGTGCGGGTCATGTTTACGGCCGCGCCACTGCCTGCCTGAGTGGAATTCGCCGCGACCTGGCCCGTCCCGGCCGCGCGGGTAGCAGTAACCTGCAGATTGTAAGGGATGATCGTCGCTATCAGTCCCTGATCTGGGCCCGAACCGATCACGTTCCAGGTGCCCCTCGGATCGCCGTTTGCATTGGAAAGCGGCCAAGTGATGGTCTCGGTGTAATTGGTGTTGGCGATGTTCGACCCTGCGATGGTGGTGGGATAGTTAGCTGGATTGGTCAGGGCGTTAATGTCGGCGGCAACGGGGGTTTGCGAGGTCTGATAGAGCTGGGAGAGATTAGCCGTCAAGGTTTCAATGCCGGCCTCGGCGCCGTAATACGCCATATTGCCCTCCAGATCGTTACCTCCCATGCGGACTTCATTGCTGACCATGTACAGCAGCCCAATAGCAATCCCAGACAACAGGACGGTCAGCAGCAGGGCTGCGATGAGTGTGAAGCCTCGTGAGTTTCC
>Ga0070699_100004696_pt1 | contig 12083 bp, 16 predicted proteins | sample KBSK1503metaG_FD_65473 | JGI IMG/M metagenome (GOLD analysis project Ga0070699, IMG submission 65473) | Corn, switchgrass and miscanthus rhizosphere microbial communities from Kellogg Biological Station, Michigan, USA - KBS K1-50-3 metaG | ecosystem: Host-associated > Plants > Roots >...
CCGGGAGCAGCTCCGGCAGGTCGCGGCCGCCGTACCGCTCGGCGGCGCACCGCTGCTGACGCGCTGCCTCGACTGCAATCGTCCGCTCGACGAGATGCCGCGCGAGCGGGTGCGCGACCGCGTGCCACCCTACGTCTGGGACACGGCGCCCCGCTTTCTCGCCTGCGGGCGCTGCGGGCGGGTGTACTGGCCGGCGACGCACCGCGCCCACATGCTGCGCGAGCTCGCCGCCATCGGCATCGTGCACGAGGAGCGCGCGTGACGGGTCCGGGCGCCGAGGCCGGCTTCCCGATGAGCCGCTGCGCACGCTGCAAGCGCGACGTGCTGCTGCACGTGCATCTCGACGAGCGCGGAGAGGCGCATCGGCTCTGCCTTCACTGCGACGCCGAGATGGACCCCGAGGAGGTCCGGTGGGTCGAGGAGTCGCGACTCGGGGATTTCGGCTACGGCGTGCGCGGCGAAGGTGGGGGCTGCGGCAAACCCGGCTGCGGGCTCGGTCGCTGCGGCCGGGCGTGACCGACAGTGGAAGAGGAGGAGCGTCGAACATGAACGAGCGAGTCCGCGAGATTCTCGGCTGGTATGCCAGCGACAACCCCGGCACGCGTACCAACCTCGCGCGGCTGCTGAACCACGGGCGGCTCGGGGGCACGGGTCGCCTGGTCATTCTGCCCGTGGACCAGGGCTTCGAGCATGGGCCGGCCCGATCGTTTGCGCCGAACCCGGCCGGGTACGATCCGCGCTATCACTTCGAGCTCGCGCTCGGAGCGGGATGCAACGCCTATGCGGCACCGCTCGGTTTCCTCGAGGCGGGGGCAGCGGAGTTCGCGGGGGAGATCCCGCTGATCCTGAAGCTCAACAACTCCGACAGCCTCTCCACCGCGGAGCCGTGTCCGGCGGTCACCGGCAGCGTCGACGACGCCCTCCGGCTCGGCTGTGTCGCCATCGGCTTCACGATCTACCCGGGGTCGAACCTGCGCAACACGATGTACGAGGAGATCCGGGCGCTCGGCGAGGAGGCGAAGCGCAAGGGGCTGGCGGTGGTCGTCTGGTCCTACCCGCGAGGCTCGGCGCTGTCCAAGGAGGGCGAGACCGCGATCGACGTCGTCAGCTACGCGGCGCAGATCGCCTGCCAGCTGAGCGCGCACGTCGTCAAGGTGAAGCTGCCGAGCGCGCACATCGACCAGGCGGCGGCCAAGAAGGCCTACGAGAAGGAGCGCATCCCGATCGCGACGCTCGCCGAGCGGGTACGCCACGTCGTGCAGAGCTCCTTCAACGGGCGGCGCATCGTGATCTTCTCGGGCGGCGAGGCGAAGGACACGGCCTCGATCCTCGACGAGGTCCGCGCCATTCGCGACGGCGGGGGCTTCGGTTCGATCATCGGGCGCAACTCCTTCCAGCGGCCGCGCAAGGAGGCGATCGAGTTCCTCCAGACGGTCATGGACATCTACGCGGGGAAGTCCAAGTGACGTCGCGCCAGCCGTCGGCCCGGGAGGCGACCGGTGAGGCCCTGTCGCGCGAGTTCCTGCGAGTGTGCGAGGAGGCCGCCATCGAGGCGGCGCGCACGATGGGGCAGGGCGACCGCCGCCACTCCGACCACGTCGCCGTCGAGGCGATGCGCAAGGAGATGGACAGCCTGCCGATGCGCGGCACGGTGGTGATCGGCGAGGGCGAGCGCGACGAGGCGCCGATGCTCTACATCGGCGAGAAGGTTGGGCAGGGGAGGCCCGAGGACCTCGAGGTGGACATCGCCGTCGACCCGCTCGAGGGCACCAACCTCTGCGCCACGGGCTCCCCGGGGGCGATCGCCGTGCTCGCCGCCTCGAACCGGGGCGGCCTTCTGCACGCCCCTGACTGTTACATGGAGAAGATCGTGGTCGGCCCGGGCGCGCGCAAGGTCATCGACCTCGACGCCCCGGTGGAGGACAACCTGAAGGCGATCGCCCGTGCGCTCGGCCGCGGGGTCCGCGACCTGGTGGTCATCGTGCTCGACCGGCCGCGGCACGAGAAGCTGATCGCCGACATCCGGAAGGCCGGCGCGCGCATCAAGCTGATCAGCGATGGCGACCTGTCGGCCGGGATCACGGCCGCCGTGCGCCGCACCAACGTCCACGTCGTCATGGGGATCGGCGGGGCACCCGAGGGCGTGCTGACCGCCGCGGCGCTCCGCTGCCTCAATGGCGGCATGCGGGCCCGGCTCGTCCCGACCAAGCCGGGTCAGGAGGAGCGGATGCGGCGCATGGGCATCACCGACGTGAAGCGCATCTACACGGAGCAGGACCTGGCCCCCGGACCCGAGATCCTCTTCGCCGCCACCGGCGTGACCGACGGCACCCTCATGCGCGGCGTGCGGTTCTTCGGCGGCGGCATCCGGACGAGCTCGGTCCTGATGGCGAACCGCCGGCGCATGATCCGCTTCGTCGACACCGTGCACGTGGGCGACGGCGAGGACACCGTCATCGAGTTCTGATCAGCCTGCGGAGGGATACTGGTCCACCCGCGGGGGTGGTCTCTTCCGCGAGCTCGCTCGGGACGGGCCGTGCCATGGCGAGGACATAGGCACAAGTGCCGAGTTGACCGATCCCCGTCTCATGGTCGTCGATTTCTGCTCTTCGGCTACTTGTAGTAGTGCCAGCTCTCCCCGGGCTCGAGCACGACGATCCGCTGCCGGTCGATCCCGCGCTTGGCGCACGCCTTCACGAAGCGGTCGATGGGATTGGACGCGTGCCAGCGGAGTGGAAAACCGCCTTCCTCGCCGTAGCCCATCGGGATGAACCGGCGGGCCGCGAGCACCGCGGCGGCGCGCGCGGCATCGCCCGGTCCCATCTCGCGCGGGAAGCCGAGGAGGCGCAGGCCGCCGACCGGCAGGACAGCGGCATCGAGCGCCGGGAACACCGTCGCGACGTCGACCAGCTCGTCGAAGTAGCGTGTGTCTCCGGCCACGTACGCCGTGACGTCGCCCGCCGCGAGCACGTAGCCGTTCTCCGGAACGCCGTGGTGTGCGGGCACGGCGGTGACCTCTACCTCGCCGACCCGCGTCTGCCCCCACCACCCGAGGTCTGTCACGCGCTGGAACCCCAGGCGGACGAGCCGAGCGTGCAGCTCCGGACGCGCGATCACTTCAGGCACGGTCGCTGCGAGCCTGCGAAGCGCTTCGGGGTCGAAGTGATCGCGGTGGCGGTGCGTCACGAGCACCGCGGCGAACGACGGGAGCCCTTCGGGCGTCAGGCCGAGCGGCTCCTGCTGGCGGATCACCCAGCCCGAGTCGAACCACGGGTCGACGACGACCCGCGTCCCGTGCATCTCGAGGATGACGGAGCCATGGACGATGCGGGTCACGCTGAGGTCGGCATCGGAGGGATGGTAGGCCGAGCGGCGGGGAAGGGGGACGGCCGCGCAGCCCGCGACGAGCGCGGCCGCCAGCAGAAACCGGTGGGCCCGCATCAGACTTTGCCGACCTGGCGGAGTGCTTCGTAGAGGACGACGGCGACCGCGGTGGCGAGGTTCAGGCTCCGGACGTGCTCGCTGGCGATCGGGATGCCGAAGGTGGCGTGCGCGTGCGCGGCGCGGATGGTGGGCGGCAGTCCGCGGCTCTCGCCGCCGAAGACGAGCAGGTCGTCCTCCCGGTAGCGCACCGTGGTGTACGAGCGCGCGGCGCGCGCCGAGAAGCAGAGCAGGCGTCCGGGCGGTCGTGCGGTGGCGAACGCGTCCCAGCTCGGATGGCGGACCAGGTCGACGTGGGGCCAGTAGTCGAGTCCGGCGCGACGCAGGTGGCGGTCGGTGATCGAAAAGCCGAGCGGCTCGATCAGGTGGAGCGTCGCGCCGGTCGCCACGCAGAGCCGGCCGATGGAGCCGGTGTTCTGCGGGATCTCGGGTGCCACCAGGACGACGTGCATGGTCAGCTGGTTGCCGCGAGCCGGATGCGCCGTCGGCCCACGGGCAACACGACCTCACCACCCGGGGCCGTCTCGGCGTGGCGCATCAGGTCGTAGTACGCGGGCCGGAGCCAGCGGACTTCGTGGGCGCCGCCCTTCACGCGGCAGTAGAGGACGTTACCGGTGCCGACGCGTAACGTCACCGGATCGAGCGGCTCGCGGGTCTCGTCGTTCAGCATGATGGTGAACCCCCGGTCGGGCTCGCCCTCGACCGCCGTCACCACCCAGGGCGTGTCCTCGATGATGACGTCGGCGCGGTCCTCGCCGAGCTCGAGGCGCGCCCGCCCGTCGGGCAGGACCTGCAGGGCACGGCTGAAGAGCCGGCCGATGGCCCGGTTCGGGATGAGCTCGTCGTCGCTGTACCAGCGGCCGTCCTTGCCGAACTTGATCTTTCCGGAGCTGATCGCGGTGAAGCCGGCGCGCGCCATCAGATGCCCCCGGCCGTGTCGAGCACGAAAGTGACCGGGCCGTCGTTCACGAGCGCCACGGCCATCCTGGCCTGGAAACGCCCCGTGGCAACCGGACGATTGGTGGCGCGCGCGCAGGCGACGAACCGCTCGTAGAGCGCCTCGGCACGCTCGGGCGGCGCCGCGTCGGTGAACGAGGGACGGCGACCCTTCCTGCAGTCTCCGTAAAGAGTGAACTCCGAGACGACGAGGAGCTCGCCGCCAACCTCCTCGAGCGAGCGCGCGAACCGGCCCGCTTCGTCCTCGAAGACGCGCAGGCCGACGATCTTCCGGCAGAGCGCGTCGGCGTCCGCCTCGGTGTCCCCGTGTCCGACCCCGAGGAGGACGCAGAGCCCGCGTCCGATCCCCCCGATCAGCTCACCGCCCACCGAGACCTGCGCCTTGGTGACGCGCTGCACCACGGCCCGCACGGGGCGGTTAAAGCACGAACGGCGAAAGATGGCGAGAAACCCCAACGATTTCACCACCCGAGTCGCGTGCGCCGCTTCCCGAGGGCGTCGCACGCTAGACGGCTTACTTTCCGGTGGGCCGCGGCAACGAGTTCTTAACGAAACCGGAACCCGTGAGTCACTTCGGGGTGCTACCCTGGACCTCCCTTTGACGGGGCCGGGCGTAGGAGGAGGGGGGAATGGACGTCGATTCGACGTATGCCCACGTGCTTCAGGGCCGACTGCGAATCAAGGTGGCCGGGGTCAAAGGGTCGCCGGAGGGGGCCGCGCGGGTCGAGGCGCATCTCGCCTCGATCGATGGAGTGTTCGCGGTCGCGGCCAATCCGATGACCGGGAGCGTGCTCGTCCATTACGACCCCGCCGCCGTGCGGCAAGGCGACATCGTCGAGGCGCTCCGCGCGCTCGGGTGTCTCCCGTACCCGACCGGTGATCTCCCACCCCGCGGGAAGCTCCTGTTGCGGCTTGCGGGCGCGGTCGCGCAGGCCGCGACGGAAGCTGCGCTGCAACAGGCCCTCGGTGCGCTCGGCAGCCTCACCACCATCTCCCCGTGGGGTCCTCGTTGCTGACCGGGGAGGGACTCCGTCGGCGACGAACGCATAGGGATTGTCGGACCAGACCGAGGCGCTATATATCGGCGTCGCGGCCCGTCGTGAGGAGGGTCGACAAAGGGAGGGCTTCATGGCGTTGCTCGAAGATGCGCTAGGCGGATGGGGCGGGGGTCTTGTCGTGGGTGTCGGGGCTGCGATCGTCGCTCCTGCCGTGGTCCCCGTTGCCGGCGCCAGCCTGCGGCCGGTGGCCCGCGTGCTGGTCCGCGGCCTGCTCGCCGTGAGCGACGGCTTGAGGGGCGTCTTCGCGGAGGCCAGCGAGCAGGTCACCGATCTCGTAGCGGAGGTCCGTGCGGAAAGTGCCAGGGGCGAGGGCCCGGCCGCGCGAAGGCACCGGTTGTCGAGCGAGCACTGATCGACGCCGCGATCCAGCGAAGGTGGCGGCCGGCGACCGCGCCGGTCAGCTGGCCGGTTGAATCGGACGTAGGCGGGTTTCGAGCAGGGCTCGCAGGCGCGGAAGGTCGTCCCCGCCGGCGGATGCCGAAAGGATGATCATCGGGATGTCCCACCGCGCGCGACGCAGGACCTCCTGCACCTCAGGAGCGCTCAGGCCCTCCAGCTCGGGGTCGGCGACGATCGCGAACGAATCGGCCGAGATCGTCCCGTTCCCCCGGCGCTGTCCCATCACGGCCGCCAGATATTCGGCGTAGCCGAGGACGTCCCGGCCGTCCTCCGTCTCCAACACCTCGTAGCCGTCCTCCTGGAGCGCGCTCGCGATCGAGCGGCGGCGAGCCGTGTCCCGGTCGCCAAGGACGATCCGCGGGCGACTTCCCATGCCAGCTCCCATCTGATGCCCCAACGAGCCCAGCGTCTCGGTGACCGTTAGCGTAGCCGTCCACGTTCACGGAAATTGTGACGTTCGGGTTACGGTATCGAGAAGATCGCAAGACGGCAGCTCGGTTCGGTATCGGACAAGATCGAGCAGCCTTGACATGACTTCCCACGCGAGGGCAGGTATCATGCCCGCGGTGCGGCTGGCCGCGATCGACGTCGGCTCCAACTCTCTGCACATGCTGGTGGCCGACGTTAGTCCGGAGGGGCGGGTGCAGGTGGTCGATCGCCTCAAGGAGATGGTGCGCCTCGGCCACCGGGCGTTCACGAGCGGAAAGCTCGACGGCGAGGCCGCGGAGCTGGCGCTCCGCACGCTCAAGACGTTCGAACGTCTCGCGCGCGCGCGGCACGTCGAGCGCCTCGGCGCAGTGGCGACGAGTGCAGTGCGCGAAGCGCGGAACGGCGCCGCCTTCGTCCGGTTGCTGCGGCGGGAGACCGGCATCCCCGTCCGCATCATCTCGGGTCCGGACGAGGCGCGACTCATCTTCCGCGCCGCCCGCCATGCGCTCGGCCTCGACGGCGGTCCTCATCTTTTGGTCGACGTCGGGGGCGGCAGTGTCGAGCTGGTGCTCGTCCGCGACGGACGCGCGCTCTGGATGCGGAGCTTGCCGCTCGGCGTGGCGCGGCTGACCGAGCGCTTTCTGCTCGACGATCCGCCGCGGACCGGCCAGATCCGCCAGCTCGAGAAGCACCTGCGCCGCGAGCTCGGCGACATCCTGTCCCGGGTGCATCGGGCCGGAACCCTGCGCGCCATCGGCACTTCCGGGACGGTCAACGTGCTGGTCGCGATGGCCTGCGCGGCGCGCGGCGAGGACGTGGCGCGCCTGCACGGGGCACGCGCAAGAAGCGTCGAGATCACGCGTCTCCGGCAGCGGATCCTCGGAGCCCCGGCGGCGCGGCGGGCGGAGCTCGCCGGGATCGACACCAAGCGGGTCGATCTCATGCCGGCCGCCGTGGTCCTGCTCGACTTACTCCTGGGGCAGGCTCGCATCCCCGAGCTGATGGCCTGCACGTGGGCGTTGCGCGAAGGACTCCTGCTCGAGCTCGCGGGATTGCGGTCCGGCCCCGGGGATGCTGCCAGCGTGCGCCGTCGCTCGGTGGAGGCGCTCGCGGAGCGGTTCGCGGGCACGAACGCGCACGGACGCCAGGTCGCCCGGCTCGCGCTCGCGCTCTTCGACGCCACCGCCGACGAACTCCGCCTGCCTCCCTCGGCCCGCGAGCCCCTCGAGTACGCCGCGCTCCTGCACGACATCGGGCATGCGGTCGACCACGGCCGCCACCACCGCCACTCCGCGTACCTCATCCGGACGGGCGAGTTGCTCGGCTTCGAGCCGCTCGACATCGAGATGCTCGCCCTGGTGGCGAGGGGGCATCGCAAGCAGCCCCCGGGCCCGTCCGACCCGGACATGCAGGTCCTCCCCCCTTCGCTACGCCGTCGAGTACGTGCGCTAGCCGCCCTGCTTCGGGTTGCAGACGCTCTGGACCGGACCCAATTCAGTGTGGTTAGAAGTATACGCACCTCTCATCGGGCAGGTCGCCTTATCATCGAGGTAGACTCCGGCAGGGACAACGCGGAACTCGAGCTATGGGCAGCACAGCGACGGGTGGACCTTCTCGCCCGGCTTCTCGACCGGCCGGTTCTCCTGCGGCTCAACGACCGGACTCCGTCCGAGATGCCGCGCGCGGCGATTCGCGCCTGAGCCGCCCGAGCGACAGCCTGCTCAACCTGCCCCATCCCTATCCGGGGCGGTTGATCGCGGTCGAAGGCGTCGACGGGTCGGGCAAGTCCACCCAGCTCCTTCTCCTCCAGCGCTGGCTCGCGGCGCGCGGCTACCGGGTGCATTTCACCGAGTGGAACTCCTCGCGGCTGGTGCGCCGCTCGATGAAGCGAGGGAAGAAGAAGGACCTGCTCACGCCCACCACCTTCAGCCTGCTGCACGCGGTCGACTTCGCCGATCGTCTCACCTACCAGATCATGCCGCCGCTCAAGGCGGGCATGATCGTGCTCGCGGACCGCTACGCCTTCACCGCCTTCGGCCGGGACGTCGCCCGCGGTGTGCATCCCGAATGGGTTCGCGCCGTCTACAGCTTCGCCCCGCGGCCCGACCTGACGCTGTACTTCCGGGTGCCGATCGAGGTCTCGCTCGAGCGCCTGCTCGGCGGCCGATCCAAGCTCAAATACCACGAGGCCGGCATGGACCTCGGGCTGTCGACGGATCCGGTGGAGAGCTTCCGGCTCTTTCAGAGCCGGGTGCTCGACATGTACGACCGCCTGACGGGCGAGTTCGGGCTCGAGGTCATGGACGCCACGGCCGAGATCAAGACGCTGCAGAAGGCCGTGCGCCGCGTGGTCCAGGCGATGCTGAGGGACTATGACGGACCGCGGGACCGGAAGGGCCGCAATGGTTCCAGGCGCTAGACGCAGGAAGCGGTGGTACGGCCATGGACTGCCGTACCTGCGGTTGAAGCCGCTGCCCGGCCACCTGATCGTGATCGAGGGGACCGACGGCGTCGGGCGGTCGACGCAGATCGAGATGCTGCGCTCCTGGCTCGAGGTCGAGGGCTACGCGGTGAGCAACACCGGCTGGACCCGCTCGCCGCTCCTCTCCGAGACGATCAACGAGGCGAAGGCCGGGCACTACCTCACGGTCACCACCTTCAGCTTGCTCTACGCCGCGGACTTCGCCGACCGTCTCGAGCATCAGATCATCCCGGCGCTCAAGGCGGGGTTCGTCGTGATCGCCGACCGCTACATGTACACCGCCTTCGCGCGCAACGCCGTGATGGGGGCGAACCCCGGCTGGACGCGCAGGCTCTTCGGCGTCGCCCTCGTGCCCGACCTGGTCCTCTACCTCGACATCGACGTGGAGAACCTCGTGTCGCGGGTGCTCGCGGGGAAGGGGATGAACTACTGGGAGTCGGGTATGCACCTGGCGCTCGGCACCGACATCTTCGAGTCGTTCGACCGCTACCAGCGGCGGCTCCTCGAGGAGTACGACCGCCTGGCGGACGAGTTCCGCTTCATTCGCGTCGACGCACGGCGCTCGGTGGAGGAGATCCAGGACGACCTCCGCGCCCACATCGCCCGCTACCTCTCCGGCGCCGCGCAGCTCGCGGTGGCGCCCCCGGCGGACGCGGGCGCGGGCCGCGGGCCGTGAGCGCGGGCCGCCTCCGTCGCGGGCCGGCACGCCTGCGGGTCCTGCTGCTGTCGCCCGACGACCCGGCGGGGGAGGCGGTCGCGAGCGCGCTGCGGCTCCAGCTGCAGGTCTTCGGACGCGAGGAGGCCGGCGTTCGCGCCGGCGAGGCCGAACCCGTGCACCAGCTCCGCGTGGCCACGCGACGCCTGCGTGCGGGGCTACGCCTGTTCGAGCCCGTCCTCGCCCCCGCCGCGGTGCGCCGCGCGTGCGACGAGCTCGCCTGGCTCGGGAACTCGATCGGCGCGGTCCGCGATCTGGACGTGCTCCTGCTGGCGATCGCATCCCGCGGGCGCCGGCTCGACCCCGTCGAGCGGGATGCGCTCGCGCCGCTGGTCACGTTGCTTCGCGAGCGCCGCGCGATCGCGCACGACGATCTCGTTCGCACGCTCGCGGGCCCCCGCTGTCGCAGGCTGCTCACCCGACTCGGCTCCGTCGGCGGCGTGCGACGGGACCTCGTCCTCGGGCGGGTCGCCCGCGACCTGGCCGCACCCCATCTGCGCGCCGTCCTGCGTGCCGGACGACGCCTCGGTGGCGACGCCTCGCCCGAGGCGCTCCATCGCCTCCGGGTGCGCGTCAAGCGGCTGCGGTATGCGCTCGAGACGTTGCGCGGTCTCGGCGGGCGCCGGCTCGCCCGGATGCTGCGGCTGCTCGAGCGATTGCAGGACACGCTCGGCGCGCATCAGGACGCGGTCACGCAGATCGCGCGCCTGCGCGAGCTCGCAGAGACGGCGTCGCTGCCCCCCGCGACGCTGCTCGCCATGGGAGCACTCATCCACGTGCTCGGACGCCGCGCCCGCCGGCGCCGGCGGCGGTTTCCCGACCGGTGGCGCAAGTTCGACCGTGACGGGCTCCGCCAGGGTGTCCTCGAAGAGCTGTGGCGGCACGAGCGCGCCAGGCGCGTGCTCCGCCTGGTGCGGGCGACGGGCACATGACGGTCTATCTCCTCCGCCACGGAGTCGCCGAGGACGCACCGCCCGGGGGTGACGACCGTGCGCGGCGCTTGACGCCGCGCGGCCGGACGCGGATGGCGGCCGCCGCACGGGGATTGCTCACTCTCGGCCTCGAGCTCGACGTCATGCTGACCAGCCCGCTGCCGCGCGCGGCCGAGACGGCGGCGATCGTCGCGGCGGCCTATCAGCGCTCTCCGTCTCCTCGCGAGCTGCCAGCGCTCGCACCGGGAGTGCCGCCCGCCGAGACCCTGCAGGCGCTGCGCCCGTGGTCGCGCCACGACGAGGTGATGCTCGTCGGGCACGAGCCGGGACTGTCCCGACTCGCCTCCCTCGTGTTGACGGGCGCGCCGGATCGGCTCGCGATCGATCTCAAGAAGGGCGGGTGCATCGCGATCGAGGTCGAGAAGCTCGTGCCGCCCGCCGGAGCCACGCTGCGCTGGCTCCTCACCGCTCGTCAGCTCCGGCGGCTGGGCCGCTAGGTCGTCGGCGCGAGACGCTGCCCGGAGCGCGGCGGCCGGAATGTCGCGGCAGGGACGAACGGTGAGCGACTTCTCGCGCGAGGCAGTGCCTTGTGGCCGCCGGCGGACAGTCGGTAGCGGCGGTCCGAGGCGTCCGCTATCATCGGCGTTTCCAGATGATTCCGGACGTGCTCCATCTGGGGCCCATCCCGATCCATATCTTCGGCATCTTCCTCGCGCTCGCCTTCCTCGCGGCGAGCGCCGTGGCGTCACGCGAGTTCGCGCGCAAAGGGTACGACCCGGCGCTCGGCTCTTCGGTGGTGGTGTGGGCCGCGATCGGCGGGATCGTGGGCGCGCGCGTCTGGCTGGTGCTCGACGCGTGGTCGGAGTTCATCCGCGCGCCCGCGGGCTTCCTCTTGAACGGCGGCGGCTTCGTCTTCTACGGCGGGCTGGCGGGCGGTGCGCTCGCGGTGACGGTCTTCTTCCGCCGCGCTGGTATCCCGTGGTTCCGGGGGGCGGACGTCGCGGCCCCGGCGATCGCGCTCGGGCAGGCGATCGGCCGCCTCGGCTGCCAGCTCGCGGGTGATGGAGACTGGGGGAAGGAGACGACGCTGCCGTGGGGCATGGCCTATCCCTATGCCGTCGTCGGCTGGGACAAGCCGCCCGGAGTGGTCGTGCATCCCACGCCGCTCTATGAGAGCGCGGCGTACTTCGCCGTGTTCTTCTTCCTCTGGCGCATGCGACGGGTCGCGGCCCCCGATGGCACCGTCTTCTGGTGGTACCTGCTCCTCGCGTCCACGGCGCGCTTCCTCGTCGAGTTCGTACGCGTCAACACCCCGGTGGCGCTCGGGCTCACGGAGGCGCAGCTCACGAGCGTCGTCCTCCTCGGCATCGGGGGATGGCAGCTCCTCGCGCAACGACGGTGGCGCGCCGCCGAGGCCTGACCGTCGGTCTGATCGCGGCGGCGACCGGCCTCGCCGCCACGGTTGGGCTCGTATGGGTCCAGCACCGCGGGCCACGGCTCGCGCCCGACTTCGCCGTGCCCGACCTCTCGGGGCAGGCGGTTCGCCTCTCGGCACTCCGCGGAAAGGTGGTGCTCTTGAACCTCTGGACGACCTGGTGCCCGCCCTGCCGGGAGGAGATGCCCTCGATGCAGCGGCTCTACGAGCGGCTGCACGATCGCAACTTTCAGCT
>Ga0070699_100004699_pt1 | contig 12079 bp, 14 predicted proteins | sample KBSK1503metaG_FD_65473 | JGI IMG/M metagenome (GOLD analysis project Ga0070699, IMG submission 65473) | Corn, switchgrass and miscanthus rhizosphere microbial communities from Kellogg Biological Station, Michigan, USA - KBS K1-50-3 metaG | ecosystem: Host-associated > Plants > Roots >...
CACCAAAGCCCCGCCGCCTGGCATGCTGGCCAGCACGTATTTTTCGGTCACCCCGCCCGGCACCTCGCGAGCCCCAAAAGCGCGAAACACGAGTAAGGGATCAAGCATATGCGGCGGCCCGGAACCCAGTGCCAGGCCTGACCGGAAACCAGTAACGGCCAGCTGGCGCCCGGGCCGCTGGCACTAACCAGCTCACCAGCCACATGGACCTGCGCCGCGACTGCCGCTCCAGCGTGATCGACATAAGCTAACGGCCGGCCGCGGAATAACCCGTCGCTTTGCTTTCAGGCTGCCGCCGTTTGTGGTACGGGGGCTGCAGGAGTGCCGCGTGGTGGTCGCTTCTGGCCCGGCGAGACCGGGTTTCCATGATCTGGGGCCGTGAGCGGCATTGTTGCTACCACAACACCTTTCGCGCACAGTGGCCTCGCCAGCCCGGTCAGCCCGCGGCCTGCGTGGTCAACTACGCCGCCGGGCCCCCGCAAGGCAACGGCCCGGCGCCTGCGATCCGCGTCAGCTCGTGGTGAAGTGCAGCGGCGCTTTCGAGTTATCCGACGGCTCGTTGACGTCGTCACCGGAGAACTTGGCCACGATGAAGACTTGGGTCCCCTTCGGCAGGTGGTTGAGCTGGCTGCTCCCTGAGCAGATGGCGTTGTTGTTGCCCGTGGTCGGGTCGAAGGTGGTCAGCGGCACAGCGGTGCACGCCGTGATGAGGGTCTTGCGGCCGGTCGCAGAGGTGGCGAATTAGAACGATACCGAACCGCGCCCTCCAGCTCCCTTGGTGATCTTCGCGCCCATGGCGAACACCGCCGCGTTGAGCGTCACCGAGCCCGTGGTTGTCGACGTCGCGGTGACGACCGTCTTCGTCTTGTTCAGCACGGCCAGGGTGAACTTGCCGTTGGACACCGAGCCCCGGTGGGCCCGGTTCCCCGAGTACGTGGCCTTGTAATTGTCGATGCCGAACTCGAAAGGCTTTACGGTGCAGGTGCCCTTGCCGGCAACGATCGTCGCGGTGCACGTGTACCCGGGGAGGGTGGTCGGTTTGACGGGCGCGAGTTTCACGGTTCCGGTCGCGGCCGGGGTACCTGCGGGCGCGGTCACGGTCACATGGAACGTGAACTTGCGGCCAACGTCTATCTTGCCGTTCGGGCCGGTGATCGCCGTGGTCGTGGGTGAGCGCCTGACCGTCACCGTGGCTGCGCCGACCGAGCCACGGTGGGTGCGGTCACCGCTGTAGAAGCCCCGCACGATGTAGGTGTTGACCGCGCCGAGGCTTGAGTTGCAGGCCCCGGCCCCGTGCGACAAGTGCGCAATGCACATCGTCCTGCCGAACGACAGGAACGCAACGATCCCGGTCGGCGTCTGGCCAGACGACCTGACCCTCGCCGAGAGCCTGACCCTTTCGCCCACCCACGCGGGGCTCGGGCTGACCGACACGCTGGTCGTCGAAGGACGCCTGGCGTGCCCCGCCGTCGTCGCCGCATTCGCCGGCAGGGCCAACAGCGCGCCGGTCGCGGTGGCCACGGCCGTCACCGACACGAGTCGGACTAACCTCCGCGATTCAGCATTGATCCGCTGACGGGGACGTGATCGTTTCTTCGTGGCTTTGAACTGCGATTTTCTGGTTGACAGCTGGCCAGTACGGGGGTTGGAGCGCGCACCCGATGGGTGCTCTGACGACCCGAGCGAACAGGCAATCAGCTGCCCGCGCCAGCAGCGCACTCGCAGAGAAGAAGCGCCTGCCCGCTGGTGACGTCGACTCAGGCCCGGCCACCCGGCGACTCGCCGGAGGAAGCAAGCAACGCGAGTTGACAGCTGACTATAAGCAACGTAGGTTGCTTACATGACATCAAATGCGCCCAGCCCCGTCGGTGGCGCGGCTGACCGCCTCGCGGCTGTCGTCGCGCTGCGGGAACTCCTGGAGCGCCTCGAAGACGCCGCGGTCGAGGGCGCCCTGCGCGATGGATGGACCTGGCCGCAGATCGCCGAAGCCCTCGGCCTCACGCGCCAGGCCGTGCACAAGAAGCACATCAAGCGCCTCGAGCACGCCGGCATCGACCTGAGGAGGCGTCGTGGCTGACACCACCGACCTGCCCGACGACCTGCGGCAGATCGTCATCGCGGCCATCGACCAGGCCGCCGCGCGCAACTCCTCAAGCGCCGAAGCCGAAGACCTGCTGCTGGCCATCGCCGCGAGCCGCTCCCCGGCTGCCGGGGTCCTCGCGTCCGCCGGGCTCGGCCACGCGGGCATCCTCGGGCTGCTGCGCGCCGAGCGTGAGCGGTCCCTGGCCGCCCTCGGCATCCCGCCGATCGGCCCGGAGCAGCTGCGTGCCACGCCGCGTGCGGCCAGGCCGACGTGGGGCGCGAGCCTGCGGGCAGCGCTGCTGCGCGCCCGCCAGCCCGGCGCGCGGGGGCGGGCGCGGCGGCGGCTGACGACGGCGAACGTGGCAGCCGGTGTGCTGCTCGCCAGCTACGGCACCGTGCCCCGGGCGCTCGCCTACGGCGGCATCGATCGCGGCGCGCTGATCGGACAGCTCAGGGAGGTTACGCGATGAGCAGCGGCACCGCGCTCGCGGTGGAGACCGCGGGCCTGGTGAAGATCTTCGGCGAAACCAGGGCCGTGGACGGCGTCGACCTTTCGGTGGCCGCAGGCACCGTCTACGGCGTGCTCGGGCCCAACGGCGCGGGCAAGACCACGACGATCCGCGTGCTCGCCACGCTGCTGCGCCCCGATGCCGGCACCGCGCTCGTGTTCGGCCGCGATGTCGTGCGCGAGGCCCCGGCCGTGCGGCGGCTCATCGGCCTCACCGGGCAGGTCGCGTCGGTCGACGAGACCCTCTCGGCGGTCGAGAACCTCGTGATCTTCGCCCGGCTGCTGGGCCTGAACCGTGCCGCCGCCCGCCGCAGGGCCGCCGAACTGCTCGATGAGTTCGGGCTGGCGGACGCGGCGAAGCGCCCGGCCGCGAAGTTCTCGGGAGGCATGCGCCGGCGTCTCGATCTCGCCGCGAGCCTCATCGCGACGCCTCCCCTGATCTTCCTCGACGAGCCGACCACGGGCCTGGACCCGCGCACCCGGGCGCAGATGTGGCAGACCATCCGGCGGCTCGCCGGGGCGGGGTCGACGGTGCTGCTGACGACGCAGTACCTCGACGAGGCCGACCAGCTCGCCGACCGCGTCGCCGTGATCGACCGCGGCACCGTGGTCGCGGAGGGCACGCCCGACGAGCTGAAGGCGTCGGCCGGCCAGTCGTCGCTCCAGCTCCGGCTCGCCGACCCGGGCCAGGCGCCGCACGCGCGTGAGGCGATCATGGCGGTCCTCGCAGTCGACGCCATCCCTTCGCCGGAGGGCGGCCGCATCACCGCGCCGATGGACGAACCGGACCGCGTCGCCGATCTGCTGGTGGCGCTGCGCGACCGTGGCGTCCGGCTCGCCGAGCTCAGCGTGCACAAGCCGACGCTCGACCAGGTGTTTCTCGCGATCACGGGCCACGAAACCCAGCCACAGGACGACCGCGAAGAAGAGGAGGCAGTCGCATGACCACGCTGACCGTGCCGCGCGGACCCGCGACGCTCACCCAGGTGATCGAGAACTCCCTCACCATGGCGTGGCGCGGCCTGCTGAGAATGCGCCGCACCCCCGAGCAGTTCGGCGACGTGCTGCTCCAGCCAGTGCTGTTCACGCTCATGTTCACCTACATCTTCGGCGGGGCGATCGCGGGCGGCGTGAAGAGCTACCTGCCGTTCTTTGTCCCCGGCATCCTGGTGCAGTCCGTCGTCACGACCTCGGTCGTGACGGGCGTGCAGCTGCGCGAGGACATGGACAAGGGCGTGTTCGACCGGTTCCGTTCGATGCCCATCGCCCGCGCCGCCCCGCTGGCCGGCGCGCTGCTCGCCGACACGATCCGGTATGCGATCGCGACGCTCATGACCTTTCTGACCGGCTTCGTCATCGGGTGGCGGCCCGAGGGCGGCATCGCCGGCGTCATCCTCGCTGGCGTGCTCGTGATCGCGTGCTCATGGGCTGTCAGCTGGATCTTCGCGCTGTTCGGCGTGCTCGCCCGCACGGCACCGACGGTGCAAGGAGTGTCGTTCCTGCTCCTGTTCCCGCTCACGTTCCTGTCCAACGCGTTCGTCCCCGCACGGACGCTACCCGGCTGGCTTCAGGGCTTCGTCGCCGTGAACCCCGTCTCGCACCTGGTCACGGCCGCGCGCGAACTCACGGGCACCGGCGGCACCGGGCCAGATATGTGGTGGGCGCTCCTGGGCGCCGCCGCGATCGTCGTGGTGTTCGCGCCTTTCACGGTGCGCGCCTACATGCGCAAGGTGTGAACGGATGCCAGCGGATACGCGGTGGGATCACGGGCTGAAGGTGACCGGCGAGGGCCTGGTCGGGCACGCCGGGGCGGTGCTGCTGCGGAAACTGGCCGACCAGGCCGGGCTGACCGCCGCCCTGGGATCGGCGCTGACGCGCGCCGGGAAGTTCCCGCTGGTGGACCGGGGTGTCGCGCTGGTGAGTATGGCGGTGGCGATCGCGCTCGGCGCCACCAGCATGAACGACATCACCTTGCTGGCCCATCACGCCCCGGTCCTGGGTCCCGAGCCGAGCGACACCACGGTGCGGCGGACGCTGGAGCTGGCCGATCCGGCCACGCTGGACAAGGTCGCCCGGGTCCGGGCCCGGGTCCGCGCGCACCTCTGGTCGCTGATCCGCGCGACCCCGGCCGGGTTCCCGTGGCTGGCCATCGCCGGGAAGGTGCTGGCCGGCTGGCTAGTCATCGACCTGGACGGCACGCTGATCACCGCGCGCAGCGACAAGGAAGGAGCCGCGCCCACGTTCAAGATGGGCTACGGCTTCCATCCCCTGGGGGCCTGGCTGGCCAATACCGCCGAGTCGCTGGCGATGCTGCTGCGGCCGGGCAACGCGGGTCGAACACCTTCGCCGATCACGTCGCCGTGCTGACGGCGGCGATCCGGCAGATCCCCTCCCGGATGCGGTCGCGGCTGCTGGTCCGCGTCGACGGGGCCGGCGCCAGCCACGAGCTGATCGCTCACCTGCTGTCGCTGTCGTCCCGGTGCCGTACCGTGCTGTTCACCTCCGGCTGGGCGATCACCGAGGCCGATGAGCAGGCGATCCGGCTGCTGCCCGCCACCGCCTGGCAGGCCGCGGTGGACCAGGAGGGGGTGGTACAAGAAGACAAGCACGTCGCGGAGATCACGCACCTGATGAGCCGGGCCGTCGGCTGGCCTGCCGGGCTGCGGTGGATCGTGCGCCGCACCAAGCCCTCCCGCCGGCAGGCCAAGAACCTGACCGCCTTCGAGCGCGCCACCGGGTGGCGGTACTCCATCATCGTGACGAACATCCCTCCGGCCGGCGGGATCGGCGGCGTGCCCGGCAGCCACCACGCCCAGTTCATCGACGTGCTGCACCGCCAGCACGCCGTCGTCGAGGACGGGGTGCGCGCCGGCAAATCCATGGGCCTGCGTAACCTTCCGTCGAAGACCTGGGCGGTGAACTGCGGCTGGGTGCTGGCCGCCAACCTCGCCGCCGACCTGTCCGCCTGGTGCCGCCTGCTCGGCCTTTATGACCAGGAAGATCTCAAAGACGCCGAGCCGGACACGCTGCGCTATCGGCTGCTGAGCCTGCCCGCCCGGCTGGTCCGCCACGCCCGCGCCCGCATGCTGAAGATCAGCCGGACCTGGCCCTGGAAGGACGCCTTCCTGGCCTGCTGGCGACGGCTGTGCGCCCTGCCTGCACCCGCCTGACCAGCCACCCCGTCCCTGCGACCCGGAAAGGAGGCCGCCCCGGCGCGGTCGGAGCCGGTGCCGCCCCGAGCACATCGGGCAGCACTGCCACCCGCCAGCCAGCCACCACTGTCGAAAACCGCCACAACACGATCAGTAACGGACCTCGCCGACACCTTGAATCATCGAGGCTAATCTCATGCAGATTCCCCCTCTTACCACTCGGATAGGGTGAGAGAACGGCCACGGGCAGACCCACTGGCTTACGTTTCGTGAATAGGACGTTACGGCTGATACCCCGGATTACAGCCTTTGAGGGGAAGCATCTGATCTTGGAAATTATCAGCTTGAATGGGATGAATTATCCGAAATAAGGTGGCCAGTGCGGGCCGATCGGCTGGCCGGCCGCGGATGGGTAACGCGCCGGGACTGGTGCGGGCTCAGGCGATCGTCACGCGCCGCCCGTCGCGGGGCCGGTGCCCGGCGGCGTGGCGGCCGGGCCGGTGATCGCCAACGCGATCTGGATGGCAACGTCTCTGATACCGCTCTCCAGCAGTGCCGCCGCCTGGCGGAGCTGGTAGTGCCGTTCCGGGTCGTCCTCGTTATCGGACGCGTCCCGGAAGGCCTTTGCAAGCCGGTCGATCAGGCTTTCGGCCGTGGGCCACTGGCCAACCGCCTGGCGGGCTTCCGGCGTCACCTTGAGCACGTACCAGAACCTGGGATCGCCCCCGGTCTCCGTCTTGCGGAAGTCCACATAAGTCGGGTCCAGCGCGTCCAGCGCCTTGGCGACGTCGGCCAGCTCGAGACCCGTCCGTTCCGCGATGTCGCTGACCGTGACCATGTAGCTCTGCTCCATCAGCGCCACCACCGCGTCGAGCACCGGCATCTCGCGTGGTCCCCACGTGTATTCCAAGGTCCCCCCTTACCGATCTCAGGCGGTTCCGCTGACTGGATCACGCCAGGCTGGGCACGACGCGATCGCCAACGACTACCCCGCGTTCATCGCCTATCCATAGGGCTAGTCTCGCCCGGATGCCCGTCTGGCGCATCCAGGTCCAGGTCCTCGGTCGCGGAACCCGCAGGAATCCCGGGCTGCCGACGGCCTGCGGCATCAGCGCGGCAAGCCCGGCGCGGTTCTCGCCGCCCCGCGGACGGCGCGCCGCGCCACGGCGAGCGCCGCGGTCATGACGACCAGGCCGACGGTGTCGATCGCGCCGGCGTGAACGAGCCCGGGCCTCGAGCCCGCGGCGGCCACCCAGCAGCCGGCGCCGGCCAGGAACACGGCCATGACGGCGGCCGCGCTGCCGGCCAGCCGGGCCTGGAAGCGCAGGACCCACGGTGACAGGTCGAGCCGTCGCACCAGCCCGGCCGCCCCCGCGACGCCAGCGATCAGCGCCACCGGGCTGACCGCCATCCAGGCGATCTCCGCGGTCGGGAAGGCGGCGAGGGCGGCCGGATGGGCCCAGTAGGACGAGATCGACAGCGTGGCCGCCCAGCTGAACGCCGCGACGCCGCCTGGCACCAGTCCTTGCTGGGCCCAGGCGTGGGCACCCGTGCCTGGCCAGCCGTTTTCGAAGTGGTGGCTGCCCACGGCCAGCACCGCCGCGCCGGCGACCGCGAGCAGCGCCGGGGCCATCAGGTGCCGGGCCCGGCGGTCCCGCACCGCACATGCGGCGCTCCAGCCGAGCGGGACGACGGCCATCAGTGCCAGCACGGCGAGGAGCAGCACCGCCGCCGTCATCGAGGTCATGCCGATCGTGGTCGCGGCGTTGCGCGGGGGCCCCCACTCCCAGCCGATGGTCAGCTGCGCCCACATCGCGATGCCGATGGCGAGGAACGCTCCCGCCGAGCAGGCGGCGGTGGCCAGGCCCGCCCGCACCTGCTCGGCCGACTCCGGCGGGTTGCCGCACACCCCGGCGCGCGTGAGCCGGGCCAGCAGGCCGCCGCGGGCCACGTCGGCGGCACGCCGCCGCGACCTCGGCCGCTCGGCGAACTCCGCGATCAGCAGTTCGGTGAACTCGTCCCCGTAACGCGCCCGCCAGGCGGCCGGGTACCAGCGCAGCAGCCGCGCGGCCCGCCGGGCCGTGCTTGCCTGCTCGCCGGGCGCCTGCGGCTCGCCTTTCACGTGCCCCAGCTTCTGCCCAGGCGTGTCAGCCCCACGTCCGCGACACGGCGCTGGTCGTCGAGGTGGACGCGGAGCGCCGTGGCCCCCATGGCGGTCAGCCGGTAGGGCCTGCGGCGGTCCTGGCTGTCGAGCGCCTCGATGAACCCCTGGCTCTCGAGGCGGCTCAGCGCCTCGTACAGGGTGCCCGGCGCGAGCCGGACGCCCGAGAATGCCTCGACGTCTTTGGTGAGCGCGTAGCCGTGCTTGGCCCCGTCGGCCAGGCTGGACAAGATCAGCGTCGCCGGGCCCGCGTACCGGCCGAAGGTGGCCAGGGCTTCTGCCTGCCGCGGCCCTGCGGGCTCGGCACCCCTCGGGGTTTTCATAGCCACCATTCTAGATCGGCTGACGATCCATCGTCGGCCGGAGACCCGTTACGGGAAATTGGTCGTGTGCGCCAGGCACCAGGCTCGGCACGCGAGAGGCCAGGAACGCCCGCGGGAACGGGTCGCGCAGCCGCCACAGTCCGGCGTCGATCACGAAGTGAGCCATCACGGCGCCGAGGTAGGCGCCGAACAGGAGCCGCCCGACGGGGGCGGCTCCGTGCAGGTGGGATGCGGCGGCGAGGACGGCGCCGCCGGCCAGGGCGACGTTGCAGAAGGCGGCCAGCCGCAGCGTGCGGCCGGGCCGCTGGCCGTCCGCGGCCGCGACCATCCCGACCAGGAGCAGGTACTGCAGGCCGTGCGCGATCGTCATCCCGCCGACCGCTGCGTACGGGGAGCCGACCACGAAGACCGGGACCCAGAAACCGAGCGAGCTGAGATAGATGACGCTGAACGAGAGCGCGCGGTCGTGCGCGCGCCGCCGGGCCAGCGCGGCGGCGCCCGTCACCGCGGCCGCGGCGAAGACCACGGCGGCCGCGGGATACAGCCCGCTCAGGCCGGGACTGACCCTGACCTGGAGCAGGCCGGGATGGGCGATGAGCCCGGCGATGCCGGCCCACCCGGCGATCATCATGGCCCGGCGCTCGGCGGGCCGGGGCGAGGTAACCCGGCGCGCTGATGCCGCAAGCGCGGCCATGCCGACGTTCTGCTTCTGGAAGTGGAAGAGCTGCCAGGCGTAGTAGGGCAGCAGGCACCACGCCGTCAGTGCGGGCGAGATCAGCGCCGCCGCCATCGCGGAGCCGAGGATCAGCGCGACCGGCAGCCGCACCAGCCTGGCCCGGTGCTGTCGCGCGTACGCCCGGACCTCAGGCTGGGTGTAGAGCCATCCGGTCGCTGCGACGTGCACCGAGGAGCCCACGAACAGCAGCCAGGTCAGGGCGGCGACGGGCGCGGCCGAAGCCGGCGGGGCCAGCGCGATCGCCACGGCGAGCGCGCCCAGCGTCAGCGCCGCCGTGGCCCACGGCCACCACGCTGAGGGACGCCATGCCTGTCCGGACGCGAGCGAGGACACCACGCGGGAGCGGCCTGGCCGTCTCTCGGGCACCGGATCATCCGCCACCGCAGCCGCCCGCCGCCCCCGCCGACTGACCTATGACCACCAGCAGGGTCACGATGGCCGCTAGCCCCACCACCAGGGCGACGAACTTCAGCCGCGCTCCGCGGCGACGATGTCCGGGGCCGGCGGCCGGGCTGACCGAGATCTGCAGCCGCCGCGCCGCAGGAAGCAAATCCGCCATGCGAGACAGACTAGTTCGGTAGCCGATACATCGTCAACCGTTACATCTGGCGATGCCGGGCTGCCGGCGGCGGCGCCGCAAAATCACGACACTCACGGGAGAACGACAGAGCCTGGCGCCCGCACGGACACCTAACGCCGCGACCTTAGGAGTAGACGCGCCTGGCCCTGGCCGGCATGGCCAGGCCGTCGCCGATCACGGCCGCGAGCGCCAGATAGGCGTCGGCCGTCGCCCGGCTCAGCAGGTCGAGCTCTACCTCGGCGCCCTCTTCGAGGTGAGAGTCGTAGGGGATCTTGATAACGGCCCGGCACCTCGACGCGAAATGGTCTTCGAGACGGTTCAGGTCAACGCTGCTCCGGCTGCGGGGCCTGACGACCGAGAGCGCGACGACCGCGTTGTGCACCAGGTCGCCGTAGGAGTGCGCGGCCAGCCAGTCGAGCGTCGCGCTCGCGCTCCGCGCGCCGTCCACCGATGGCGAGCTGACCAGCACGATCTGGTCGGCGAGGCGCAAGACCCCGGCCATGGCCGAATGCAGCAGCCCCGTGCCGCAGTCGGTGATGCAGATCGAGTAGTAATGCTCGAGCACCCCCGCGACCAGGCTGTAGTCCTGGTCGCTGAACGCAACGGACACGGTGGGATCGCGGTCGGAAGCGAGCACCTCGAGCCTGCTGGGCGCCTGCGAGGTGAACGTCCGGACGTCCGCATACCGCCTGATGTGGCCGCGCTCGTTCAGCAGGTCCCGGACGGTGGCGGCGGTCTCCAGCCGGACCTTGTCCGACAGCGTGCCTCGGTCGGGGTTGGCGTCGACCGCGATGACCCGGTCTCCGCGCAGCGATGCCAGCGTGGCCCCCAGTCCCACGGTGGTCGTGGTCTTCCCGACCCCGCCCTTCAGGCTGAGGACCGCGACGCGGTGGTGCCCGCCAGCGACCGGTGTCCGGACGCGGTTGATCATGTCGCGGCGGCGCAGCTCAGCCGCGGTCGACGGCACTCGCATGAGCCCGCCGGTGGCCCGGTAGATGACGCGGCGCCAGCCCGGGGCGGGCGCGCGGCGCCTGCCGGGCAGCAGGAAGTCGGGAGTCAGGCCGCCGGGGGACTCGCCTTCGTACGGCGCGTCCGCCTCCGCCGTGCCGGTCGCTCCGGCCGGACCAGGGACGCCCGGGTTCGCGCCTGCTGGCACCGGGGAGCCGGGGGCCCTTGCGGGATCGGCCGCGGAGTACGCCCCCGCGGCGCGCGGTGCGGCCGGCGCCGGGGGCGGGCCTGGAGGCCCCGGCACCGCGGGACCTCCCGGGGGCGCCGGGGTCCCCGGGCCGGAACTTCGCGGCGGGGCGGGCGCCCCGGGGACCGTTCCCGGCAGGCTGGAGGGTGCTGGCGGGGCGGCAGAGGCCGGCGGGGCCGCGCCTCGGGGCGGGGCGGGCGCTGCCGGGCCGGAGCCACGCGGCGGCGGCGCGGGCGGCTGCGCCGGCACGCGCGGCAGCGGCGGGCTCGCCAGACCGTAGGCGTCGGGCGACACGAACGTGTCGGGAACGCTGTAGAAATCGGCGGTGGCGTACGCCTCGGGCCCGTAGGCATCCGCGGGCCCGAACGGATCCGCCGGATCGTAATCCGCCGACGGTCCGTAGTCCGGCGCGCTGTAGACGCCGGGCGGGCGGTAGGCCTCGGGCCGGTACGCCTTCGCGGACCCGAACGGGTCGTAGTTCGTCGCCCCCTGGTACTGCTCGGCGGGAGCACGGCCCTCGGCCGGCCCGGGCCCCGGAACCCGGCCCTGGTCCGCCGCGCCAGGATCGTCCAGCGGGCTCGGGGGGAAGCCGCTGCCGGAGGGGAAGCCCGGATCCTGGGCGAACACGGTATCCCCGGGCCGGGGCGGGTCCCGGCGGACGGCCGGGCCCGCGGAGCTTGCCTGGCCCGCCGCCGCTGCCGGGCCGGTCGAGCCGGGCGAGCCGGGGGAACCCGGCCCGGCCGATGAGTCCGGCGGGCGGGACGATGCGGCCGGGGCCGGCGCGGCGGCCGAATTCCAGGTGCCCGCTGAATTCCACAGCCCTCCCGGGCCAGCCGGGCCGGGTGAGCCGCCCGGTGACGGCCAGCCCGACGGACCTATCGCCGCCGGACCTGCCGCGCCCGCCGAACCCGGCACTCCCGTCGTGCCCGGCGGAGCCCCGGCGCCCGGTGGGCCGGCCGTGCCTGGCGGAGGAGCCGAGCCTGGCGGACCGGGCGTACCCGCCGCGGGCGGCGGGCTCGCGGGTGCCGTGTGGCCGGCCGCTCCGTAGCGGCGGTAGGGGTCGTCGGCGCCGAACTCACCGGGTGAGGCGCGGCGCCCGGCCGGGTCATGACGGCCCGGGCCGCAGCTCTGCGCCGGGCCGGACGCATCGGGAGGCCCGTAGGGATTCGGCGGGCTGAGTGCACCTCGCGGATCGGACGCCGCGGCTGAGGGCGGGCGGTTGACCCCTGCCGCCTGCTGCGCCGCGGGACGCTGGCTGGGTATCGAAGGCCTCGACTCCGGTGCGGCGCGCTCTTCGCCGGACCGCTCCTCATCGGTCCGGCCCGCGCGGTCCTGATCGTCG
>Ga0070699_100004700_pt1 | contig 12079 bp, 10 predicted proteins | sample KBSK1503metaG_FD_65473 | JGI IMG/M metagenome (GOLD analysis project Ga0070699, IMG submission 65473) | Corn, switchgrass and miscanthus rhizosphere microbial communities from Kellogg Biological Station, Michigan, USA - KBS K1-50-3 metaG | ecosystem: Host-associated > Plants > Roots >...
GCGCAACACCACCATCCCGACCTCGCGGTCGCAGGTGTTCTCCACCGCGGCCGACAGCCAGACATCGGTCGAGGTCCACGTGCTCCAGGGCGAGCGCGAGATGGCGCGCGACAACCGCACCCTGGGCCGCTTCCACCTCGATGGCATCCCGCCCGCGCCGCGGGGCATGCCGCAGATCGAGGTCACGTTCGACATCGACGCCAACGGCATCCTCAACGTCAAGGCCCAGGACAAGGGCACCGGGCGTGAGCAGTCTGTGACGATCACGGCGTCTTCGACCCTGGCCAAGGACGAGGTCGAGCGCATGGTCAAGGAGGCCGAGCTGCACGCCGGCGAGGACCGCGCGAAGCGCGAAGAGGTCGAGCTCCGCAACCAGGCGGACCACATGATCCACCAGGCGGAGAAGGTCATCAAGGACAACGCCGATCGGATCCCTGAAGATGTCAAGACCGAGGTGAACACGAAGCTGGAGGCGCTGAAGAGCGCGGCCAAGGGCTCGGACACGAACGCGCTGCGCCGGCAGATGGACGAGTTCAACGAGGCTCTCCAGAAGATTGGCCAGCACATCTACCAGGGCGCCGGCACGGGCGCCGGCACGGGGGGCGGGACCCCATCGTCATCGTCCGGGTCGGATGGTCACGAGTCCGGTGAGCCGAAGAAGGAAGAGGACGTCGTGGACGCGGACTACAGGGAAGTCAACTAAGACTTCGTTCTAAAGACCCGCCAAGAAGGGCTCGGACTTCGGTCCGAGCCCTTTTACTTTGTGGCGGTGGTTGCGTACATTCGAGCCCGCCGGCGCCTGTGGTCCGCGGTCGGGCTGCTGGTCGGGCTGATCCTGATCGGCTGGGACCTCTGGCTTGCCGCGGGCGCCTACATCTCCCAGTACGCCGTTCGCAACGACTTCCGGCTCGCCTATGCCGCCGCGACCGTGGGGATCAAGAACGGCTACGCCCACCTCTATGACCTCGGCGCGCAAAAAGCGGCCATCGAGAGTCTCGGCGCGGGCTTCAACCCGCAGCCGTTCATCTCGCCTCCGCCCCTGGCCTGGCTCGTCACGCCGCTGCTGCTGCTTCCGTTCGCGGCGGCGCTCGTGGCCTGGACCCTCCTGCTGCTGGCCGCGCTGGGCCTGACCTGGTACCTGCTCGCCCCGCCGGGGACATTGACGAGGGCGGCTCACATGGCCCTGCTGCTCGGCGTCTTCCCGGTTGCCTTCGGAGTGATGGTCGGCCAGCCGGGGGCATTGGTGGCGGCGGCTGTCGCGACCGCGTGGTGGCTGCTGCGGCACGACCGTCCCGCGTGGGCAGGTGTCGCGCTCAGCCTGATCATCCTCAAGCCGCAGCTGGCCCTGCTGGTTCCCGTATGCCTCCTCGTGTCGGGCCATGGGCGAACCTTCGGCGCCTGGCTCGTGGCCACGCTGTTCATCGGCCTGGTCGCGCTCGCCCTTCTCGGCCCCGACGGCGTTGCTCGTTATCGAGACGCGCTCGCTCAGACCCAGACCCCGGCGTGGGACATCACCCGGCGTTATTCGATCTCCGGCCCGCTCGGGCTTGGGCCGGTGCTGACCGCGACGCAGGTGGTGGTCGTGGCCGTCACCCTGGTCGCGGCCTGGCGGCATCGTGGCGAGGGCCCTGCGGTGCCGATGGCTGCCGGCATTGTCGGCTCGCTCCTGGCCACGCCGTACCTGGGCTTCCAGGATTTCCTGATGCTGGTCGTGGCCGGCTGGCTCGTCCTGCGGGCCGGGGCGACGTCCTGGCAGGTCGGGCTGCTGGTCGTGGGCTACGTGCTGCTGCAGCTCGCGCTCGTGGTCCTCGCGATCCCGATCTTGCTCGCGGAGGCCCTGCTCCTCCTGTCACTGCTGCTGAAACCGCCCTCGCGGCTGACAGCGAGGCCGGCCGGTTAGTCGTAAGGGCATGGGCTCCCATTTGGAGCCGACGGTGAGATTCGAACTCACGACCTGCCACTTACGAGGCGGCTGCTCTGCCAGCTGAGCTACGTCGGCATTTCCAGTGCAGAAAGTTCCGTTTTGAGTGAGCGCCTAGGCTACCATCGAAAACGATGAGGACACTGGACGTGGAACGCTTGGCGGAAGGCGATTACGACCTCATCAAGCCCCTGCTAGTCGAGCTGCACCTGGGCGAGCAGGTCCACTATTCCGACCACCCGCAGCTCAGGCGCGAAGAGATCGAGGACCACCTGGCCACAGTGCCATCGACGTTTCGCGGCGAGAACGTGGTCTTCGCCGTCCGAGACGAAATCGGCGAGGTCATCGGCTTCTCCTGGATCGTCCTCTTCGATCCCGGCACCGGCCTCGAGGGAGAGGTCGCCGAGGTGTACGTGGCGCCCGAGCATCGGGGCCGCGGCGTCGGCGAGATGCTGGTGGACCAGGCCGTCCGCCTCTTCCGTGAGCGGCGGGTCACGCTCGGCTACGTCTGGACCCGGCCCGACAACCAGGCCGCCGTCCGGCTCTACCTCTCCAAAGGGTTCGAGCCCAACCGGCAGCTCGTCATGACCTGGTACCCGACGGACCAGTAGGCTCGACTCCTCCCGATACCTACACTCGGGGGGTGCAACCCGAGGCCCACGCCCCTGGCGATGTGCGTCCGGCCGGCCCGCCGCGGGCTCGAGGCGGCCGGTGGAGGCCGGTCCTCCTGGTCGCTTCGATCGTCGTCCTCACGGCGCTGGTGTCTGGTGGGGTGACCGTTGGCGTTCTGCAGCTGCAGTCGCGCACCAACCCACAGTCCGTGAACCTGAGGTCGGGGGTGACCATCTCCGAGGATTCCGCCATCGTCCAGGCCGCCGCGAAGGCCAAACCCGCCGTCGTGAGCGTGGTGACGCAGCTGGAGCCCTCCGTGACCGCCGGCTCGGGTTATCTCGCCACGAGCGACGGCTACATCGTGACCAACGTCCAGGTGGTCGCCCACTCGAGCACGCTGGTCGTGCTCGTGCTCGGCGACGCCAAGGCGCACAAAGCGCGCCTCGTGGACTACGACTGCCAGACCGGGGTGGCAGTGATCAAGGTCGACCAGGTCTCGAACCTGCCTACGCTTGCGTTCGCCGATCCGGCTTCGCTGGTCCAGGGCCAGGTTGTCGTCGCGGTCGGCGGCCCGCTGACCGGCGCCGCCCTGCCTGGCCACATCAGCGCGCTTCACCGCGCCGTCACGGTGACGGATCCCGTGAGCTCGGAGCAGAGCGTCGAGCTCGCCGACACCATCCAGACCGACGCGGTCATCGATCCCGGCACCGCCGGGGGCCCGCTGCTCAACGTGGGAGGCCAGGTCATCGGCGTGTCGATGGCGGCGCAGGGCACGAGCGGCGGGTTCGGCCTCGCCGCCGCCGACGTCCAGGACGACGTGCAGCAGATCCTGTCCAGCGGCCAGCTGGTCGTGGCCTCGCTCGGCGCGACGGGCGCGATGCTGACCCAGCAGGCGGCCGCGCTCGCCGGCTTGCCCGAGGGCAGCAGGCTGACGGTCGTCGACAAGTCGGGGCCTGCGTCCACAGCCGGCCTGCAGCCCGGCGACGTCATCACGCAGCTCGACGACGTCACGGTGGACGCCGCCCACCCGCTGCCCCTGCTGCTGCGCTCGCGGTTTCATCCGAATCAGCGCGTGACCGTGACCTATTCGCGCGGCGGAGCCTCGACGCAGGTGCAGCTCACATTGACCGGGGTGCACCCGAGCTGTTGACGAGCGAGCAGTCGGGGATGGGGATTCGGAGCCGGATCGGCGAGGCGCTGGTGCAGTCAGTGCGCGGGCTGGGGGTCGAAGGCGAGCTGCCCGACCTCGAGCTCGGGCGCGCCAAGGGCGCGGACCACGGCGACTATGCGAGTCCGGCCGGGCTCAAGCTCGCGCGCGTCCTCAGACAGCCGCCGGCGCGGATCGCCGAGACGGTCGCGAAAACCATCACCGTCCCGGACGGTGCGGCCACGGTCGAGGCCGTCAACGGCTACGTGAACTTCAGGCTGACGACCGAGTGGCTGCAGCGAATGGTCGCTGAGGTCGCCGCGAGTGGACAGGGCTATGGGTCGACCGACATCGGGCGGGGCGAGAGCCTCCAGGTCGAGTTCGGAAGCATCAACCCCACCGGGCCGATGCATATCGGCCACGGCCGCGGGGTGGTGCTGGGCGACTCGATGTGCCGGCTGCTCGAGTTCACCGGCCACCGCGTGCAGCGCGAGTACTACATCAACGATCAGAACACGCAGGCGCGCCGGTTCGGAGCGTCCGTGTGGGCGCGGATGCACGGCGAGGAGCCGCCCGAGGGTGGTTACACCGGCGCCTACGTCACGGAGCTCGCCAAGATGGCCCGGCGTGAGCTGGGCGACCTCGACTCGGTGCCGGTCGAGGAAGCGGAGGCAAAAGTCCGCGCATACGCCATCGGCGTGATGGTGGAGCGCATACGCGCCAGCGTCGCCCGTCTCAACGTGCGCTACGACGAATGGTTCCAGGAGTCGCGCCTCTGGGAGGAGGGTCTGCCGCAGCAGGCGATCGAGCGCCTGCGCGAGTCAGGCTCGCTCAAGGAGCGCGAAGGGGCCCTGTGGTTTGGCGACGAGGACGATGAGGACGACAGGGTGGTGATCCGCTCCAACGGCGAACCGACGTACTTCGCGTCGGACCTCGGCTACCTGCTCAGCCGGTTTGAACGCCGTCACTTCCGGCGCGTGGTCGAGGTATGGGCATCTGACCATCACGGCTATGTCGCGAGGATGAAGGCCGCCGCGGCCGCTCTCGGGATCGACCCCGCGGAGCTCGTGATCATCCTGCACCAGATGGTCAACCTCAAGGAGGGCGGCGCGGGCAACGCATCGAACAAGATGTCCAAGCGCGCAGGCCGGTTCGTCGAGCTGGACGAGCTGGTCGACCGAGTGGGCAGCGATGCCGTCCGCTACTTCTACCTGCTGCGGTCGCCCGACACGACCATCGAGTTCGACCTCGAGCTTGCGCTCACGCAGAGCAACGAGAACCCGGTCTATTACGCGCAGTACGCGCATGCGCGTCTGGCCAACGTCGAGGCCACCGCGCGCGAGCGGCACCCGCAGCTGCCGGAGCGAGCGGAAGTCTCGCTGCTGGTCCACCCGTTGGAGCTCGACGTCGCGCGCCAGCTCGCGTTCTGGCCCGAGGCCGTGGAGGATGCGACGCGACTCCTGGAGCCACATCGCATTCCTTATTACGTGAACGACCTGGCGACGGCGGTGCACCGCTTCTACCACTCCGGCAACGAGTCGAGCGAGTACCGCGTCGTCGTCGACGACCCGGACCTCACGCGAGCGCGGCTGGAGCTGTGCCGCGCGGCGCGTCACACTTTGAAATCGGCGCTCGATCTCATCGGCGTGACCGCCCCGGAAAGGATGTAAGGAGAAACCATTTGGACGTCACCTGGCTTGGCCATGGCTGCTTCCGGCTCCGCGGCCGCAGCGCCGCCGTCGTCACCGACCCCTACCCGCCCGCGATCGGCCTGAAGCTGTCGCGCATGGATGCCGACGTCGTCACGATCAGCCACGAGCACGAGAACCACAGCTACAGCCAGGTCGTACGCGACGCCTACGAGATCCGCGGACCCGGCGAGTACGAGGTGGCCGGCGTCGCCGTCATCGGCCTGCCCACCTATCACGACGCGGAAAAGGGCGCCAGGCGGGGCCGCAACACCGTCTTCCTGATCGAGATCGACGATGTGCGCGTCTGTCACCTCGGCGACCTTGGACACGGCCTCGACGACGCCGAGGCCGAGACGCTCTCGTCGGCCGACGTCCTGCTCGTCCCGGTCGGCGGGCATTCGGTGATCAACGCCGCCCAGGCGGCCGCGGTCGTGCGCCAGCTTGAGCCGCGCTACGTCGTGCCCATGCACTACTCGATCCCCGGGCTGAAGCTGGAGCTCGACCCCATCGACCGTTTCCTGAAAGAGATCGGTCTCACGGCCGGGGAGCCGCAGCCGAAGCTCGCCGTGCAGGCGTCCTCGGGCGATTACGAGACCAAGCTCGTGGTGCTGGAGCCAAAAGCTGAGCCGAAGGCCTAGATCTCGCGTGGCGGGGGCGGACGGGTTTATCCCGGCCGCAACTTTGTCCCTAGCTCACCCTCGTCGCGGGGAGGATATTCAGAGAATCCCATCCCGGGGAAGGTGAGCAGCCCGTCGGCGAAGCCGACGGGCGATGAGCGGAAACCGCCGAGGTTTCCGCTCATACCTAAGCTCGTGGTGCTGGAGCCGAAGGCCGAACCCAAGGCCTAGATCTCGCGTGGCACTCGCCACGGGGAAGATGGTAGGCGACAACGCCGCGAAATGTTTATTACCCGGGCTGACCCGGTAAGATTTGAAAAACCGCCCTGGAGGTCTCTATGTCGAAGTACGTTTTCGTGACCGGCGGTGTCGTCTCCTCGCTCGGCAAGGGGATCACTGCGGCGTCTATCGGGAACATCCTGAAGGCCCGCCACCTCAGCGTCTCCCTGCAGAAGCTGGACCCGTACCTGAACGTCGATCCCGGCACCATGAGCCCCTACCAGCACGGCGAGGTGTTCGTCACCGACGACGGCGCGGAAACCGATCTCGACCTCGGCCACTACGAGCGCTTCGTCGACGAGAACCTGACGGTCGCGTCAAACGTGACCACGGGCAAGATCTACCAGGAGGTCATTGCACGCGAGCGGCGTGGCGATTACCTCGGCGCCACGGTGCAGGTCATCCCGCATGTGACCAACGCCATCAAGGAGAAGATCCTTCGTGCGTCGCGCGACCCGCAGGTCGATGCGGTCGTGGTCGAGGTGGGGGGGACGGTCGGCGACATCGAAAGCCTCCCGTTCCTCGAGGCGATCCGGCAGCTCAAGAACGACGTCGGCCGCCAGAACGTCTTCTACGTGCACTGCTCGCTTGTCCCCGTCATCCGCGGGGAAGAGGCAAAGACCAAGCCCACTCAACATTCGGTGCACGCACTGCGCGCCATCGGGATCCAGCCGGACGCGATCATCTGCCGCTCTGAGATGCCGATCGGCTCCGACCTGAAGGAGAAGATCGCGCTCTTCTGCGACGTGCCGAGGGAAGCTGTGGTCTCGGTTCCGGACGTCGACTCCATCTACGAGGTGCCGTTGATGCTCGAGGCGTCCGGCTTCGGCAAGGTCATGGCGAGGCATTTCGAGCTGGACGAGGTCGCGCACGCGCCCGAGAACGGCCCGTGGATCCAGCTGATGGAGCGCATCAAGCACCCGCGGGCGACGGTGCCCATCGCGCTCGTCGGCAAGTACGTCGCCCTACCCGATGCGTACCTCAGCGTCATCGAGTCCTTGAAGCATGCGGGCGTCCATCACAACCTGGCCGTGGAGATCCGCTGGGTTTCGTCCGAGAAGCTGGACGCGGGCGACACCTCTCCGCTGATGGGTGTCGCGGGGATCGTGGTCCCCGGAGGGTTCGGCTATCGCGGCATCGAGGGCAAGGTGCAGGCCTCGCGGTACGCCAGGCACAACCGCATCCCGTACCTCGGCCTCTGCCTCGGCATGCAGTGCGCCGTCATCGACTTCGCGCGAGAGGCGCTCGATGCGCCCGATGCGAACTCCACCGAGTTTGCGGCGTTCACCTCGACGCCCGTGATCGACCTCATGCCCGAGCAGAGGAACGTCGACCAGATGGGCGGCTCCATGCGGCTGGGCCTGTACCCCTGCAAGCTGGTGCCGGGCACGCTCGCGCACAAGGCCTATGGCGAAGAGGTCGTGTACGAGCGGCACCGCCACCGCTTCGAGTTCAACAACGAGTACCGCGAATCGCTCGGCGAGGCGGGTATGGTGTTCAGCGGCGTGTCGCCCAACGGCAGGTTGGTGGAGATCGTCGAGCTGGCGGACCACCCCTGGTTCGTCGCCACGCAGTTCCACCCTGAGTTTCGATCGCGTCCCAACCGCGCGCACCCGCTGTTCCGCGACTTCGTGCGGGCTGCGTTCCTGCAGAGCGGCATCGACCAGATGGAGCTCCGCCCCGCGGAGCTGCTCGAAGAACCGGAACTCGGCTAGGGAATCAGGGACCCGATGCAGGACCCCTCACGAAGCTATATCGACGTGCGCCGCGAGCTCGCCCTCGAGCTCGTCCATGCGACCGAGGCCGCGGCCCTCGCGTCGGCGCGCCTGCTCGGCCGTGGCGATGAGGAAAGGGTTCACGAGGTTGCGGGCGAGGCCATGCGCCGGATGCTCGATGAATCGGGCCTGTCGGGCAGCGTGGTCCTGGGGTCGCGAAACGATCCCATCCTGCCGCCGGGTACCTCGCTGATCGGCGGCCAACCTCGGTTCGACTTCGGATTGTTCCCGGTCGAGGGCGCGGGCCAGGTGGCGCGCGGATATGCCAATGCGGTCTCCATCGTGGCCGCTGTCGATCCGGGCGGCTTTGCCCAGCTGCCTGGGATCTGGTACGCGGAGAAGATCGTCGCCGGCCCGGCTGCTCGAGGCGCGGTCGACCTCGACGACCCGATCGCCGACAACCTGCGGCGCATCGCTTTTGCGCGCGACGCGCGCGTCCAGGACCTGACCGTCGCCATCCTCGACCGCCCTCGCCACCAGGAGCTCATCGCCGAGGTCGCCGCCGTGGGTGCGCGGATCATGTCCCTGGAGGAGGGGGACATTGCCGGTGCCGTGATGGCGGCCATGCCGGGCACAGGCGTCGACGCGGCCATCGGGATCGGCGGCCTGCACGCGACGCTGGTGGCCGCGTGCGCCGTGCGCTGCCTGGGCGGCGCCCTGCAGGCCAGGTTGTGGCCCCGGAACGACGAGGAGCGAGCCCTCCTGGGCGAGTCGGTTTCGCGCGTGTACGGCGTCGCCGAGCTCGTGCCCGCGGCCGAGGTCGCCGTCGCCATCACCGGGATCACCGGAGGGCAGCTCCTGCCCGGGGTCCTGTTCGGCAGCGGTTACGCCGAATCGTCCTCGCTGCTGATGTCGAGCCGCCAGGCGACCGTGCGCCGCCTGACCACCCGTCACCACACGGTGGGTGAATCCAGCTGATCCCCTCGGCGGGTAGTTCGGATTAGGCGGCCACTGGCCTGGGTATCAACAAGTAACGAGATGGAAGAGACGAAACCGCCGTTCCCGCCGGGGGCTGGGCAGCTGCCACCGCCGCCCCCGCCCTACCAGGTGACGGCCGACATCCCGGCCCAGTCGCCGTACCACTACTCGCCCACGCCCCCCAAGCGGCGCAACGGTGGCATAGCCGGCGGCCTGGTCGCCGCGCTCGCGGCTGCCTGGGCTTACGGCAAGTACGTGATCCTGCTCGCCTTCAAGGTGCCGGCGCTGGCCACCGTGGGTTCGGCTCTGATCAGCGTGGGTGCTTACGCAATCTGGGGAGGCCCGTGGTTTGCCATCGGCCTCGTGCTGATGATCTTCGTGCACGAGATGGGCCACGTCGTCGAGATCCGCCGCCAGGGCATGGTGGCGACCGCGCCCATCTTCATCCCCTTCGTCGGCGCGGCAATCTTCCAGCGGTCGCACCCGACCGATTCCATCAAGCAGGCCCAGATCGGGTTCGCCGGACCCCTGGCGGGCACGCTGGGGGCGACCGCGGCCCTGGTCCTGTATCAGTCGACCCACTGGGAGGTGCTGCTGGGCTGGGCGTACATCGGCTTCTTCATCAACCTGTTCAACCTCATCCCGTTCGCCATGCTCGACGGCGGGTGGATCCTCGCGCCGGTATCGAAGTGGGTCCAGGTGGTAGGGCTCGCCGTCCTGGTGGGCCTATTCCTCGCCCAGCTCGTCAGCCCGATCGTGATCATCCTGTTTCTCATCGGCATCCCGATGGTCTTCCAGAGGTTCCGCAACCCCGCACTGGACGCTCAACTCACATCGGGGCCGGCGACCAAGCGCTATGCGATCGGAGCGGCCTGGCTCGGCCTCGTCGTGTACCTGGCCTTCTCCCTGTTTCAGACCGACGCCCTGCTACATACGATCGTTCGGTAAACTCACTCACCTGGAGCCAAGACATTGAAAGCACAGATTCATCCCACCTACTACGAGGACGCGGTCGTCACCTGCGTGTGTGGGAACACGTTCACGACCGGGTCGACGCGTAAGGAGCTCAAGACCGAGATCTGCTCGGTGTGCCATCCGTTCTTCACCGGTACGCAGAGGATCGTGGACACGGGCGGCCAGGTCGAGCGCTTCCGCAAGCGGGCGGCGAAGACCCGCAGCAACTAGATGCCGGAGGCGGAATCTTCCGCTCCGGCAATGGGTGGTGAATCGCCCCACCCGGCCGCTAAGGCGGCCGACCTCCCCGCGCGGCGGGGAGGTGACCCATTCTTTTATGGAGGCCAGGCGGTCATCGAGGGCGTGATGATGCGCGGGCGGCGCCAGTACGCGGTCGCCGTGCGCCTGCCCAACACGAAAGAGATCGTCGTCGACCGCGGTGAGCTCAAGGCGGCGATCTACGTCCACCCGTTCTGGAAGCTCCCGTTCGTACGCGGTCTGGCCTTGATCGGCGAGCAGCTGCACCTCGGCATGAAGTCGCTCATGTGGTCGGCGAACATGAATGCCGGCAGCCAGGGGGTCCAGATCGGCAAAAAGGAGATCCGCAGCTCCGTGGCGGTCGCCGCCGTTTTTGCGCTCCTGCTGTTCTTCGGCCTGCCGCTGGTGCTCGCCGGCCTCGCGGTGCACCGGAGCGGCAACTTCGAATTCGTCCTCGTCGAGGGGATCATTCGGGTGGGCCTGGTCCTCGGCTACCTATCGCTGATCGCGCTCCTTCCCGATGTGCGGCGCGTGTTTCAGTACCATGGCGCCGAGCACAAGACCATCAACGCCTACGAGTCGGGATGGCCGCTCGAGGTCTCGTCGGTTCGGCGCGCCAGCCTGCTGCACCCGCGCTGTGGCACCGGCTTCCTGCTCGTGGTGCTGGTCGTCAGCGTCGTCGTCTTCTCCGTAGTAGCCCTGTTCAATCCGAACTGGTTCTGGTTGGTCATGAGCCGTGTGCTGGCGATCCCGCTAATCGCCGGCGCGGGTTTCGAGCTCATCCGGTTCATGGCGCGCCACCGGACCAATCCAGTTGTGAAGGTGCTCCTGCTCCCGGTCCTGGGGACCCAGAAGTTCACAACCCGCGAGCCGACGGACGACATGCTCGAGGTCGCGATCGTCGCCTTCAACAGCGCCCGGGAGGGTGAGGAGGACACGGCCGGAGAAGCGGCGTGAGAGCGCAAGTGGGGCAGGCCCCCCTTGCGGTAAACCCCCCAATAACCGGGGCACGCTCTGAGCTGCGATGGGCGCGGGTGGTGGCCAGGCGAAGCCCGGCCACCAGGAGAGCGAGGTGATAGACCGCCTGGAGGCGATCGCTCGCCGCTATCGCGAGATCGAGTCTGAGATGGCCCGCCCTGAGGTCGCGTCCGAGCACGCCCAGCTGACCAGGCTCGCGCGCGAGCAGCGATCGCTGCGGGAGATCGTCGAGGCGTATGACGGCTACCGGAAAGCGCGCAGCGAGATGGAGTCGGCGCGCGAGATGCTCAAGCACGAGAAGGACCCCGACATGATGGAGTACGTGCGGTCCGAGGAACGGCGCGCGGCCGCCCAGCTCGCCACGCTCGAGGAGCGCCTCAAGGTCCTCCTGCTGCCCAAGGACCCGAACGATGACAAGGACGTCGTGGTCGAGATCCAGGGCGCCGAGGGCGGCGACGAAGCCGCGCTGTTCGCGGCTGACCTCTTTCGCATGTATACGAAGTGGGCCGAGAGGAAGGGCTGGAAGGTCGAGGTGGTGGAGTCGTCGCCGACCGGTATGGGCGGGTTCGACAAGATCGTGTTCGAGGTTCACGGCCATGGCGCCTATTCGCAGCTGAAGTACGAGGGCGGCGTCCACCGCGTCCAGCGCGTGCCCAAGACCGAAGCGCAAGGCCGCATCCACACGTCCGCGGCGACGGTCGCTGTGATGCCGGAGGCAGATCCCGTCGAGGTGGAGATCAAGCCGGAGGACCTCGAGATCAAGACCTCGACCTCGACCGGACCTGGTGGGCAGAGCGTCAACACCACCTACTCCGCCATCCGAATGACCCACAAGCCGACCGGGCTGGTCGTGAGCATGCAGGACGAGAAGTCGCAGCTGCAGAACAGGGAGAAGGCGCTGCGGGTTCTTCGCGCTCGCCTTTACGACC
>Ga0070699_100004701_pt1 | contig 12077 bp, 11 predicted proteins | sample KBSK1503metaG_FD_65473 | JGI IMG/M metagenome (GOLD analysis project Ga0070699, IMG submission 65473) | Corn, switchgrass and miscanthus rhizosphere microbial communities from Kellogg Biological Station, Michigan, USA - KBS K1-50-3 metaG | ecosystem: Host-associated > Plants > Roots >...
GTCGATGACGAGCCCCACATCGGCCTCGTGCTCCGCCCGTACCTGGAGCAGCTCGGGTACCGCGTGAGCTTCGCCCGTTCCCTCGCGGAAGCCCGCGCCGTGGTCACAGCCGCTGTCCCCGACGGGATGCTGCTCGACTTGCACCTTCCCGATGGGTCGGGGCTCGATTTTCTGCGCGACCTGCGCGCCCGCGATGGCACGGCGCGCCTCCCCATCCTGGTGCTGACCGCCGAGGGCGAGGAACGCGTGCTGCGCGAGGCGCGGCGCCTCGGCGCCGCCCTCGTCACCAAGCCCTTCAGCCCCACCAAACTCAGCCAGCGGATCGCGACGATGTTCGGCGACCTCCCCGTCCCCGAGGACGAAGCGTCGTGAGCACCTGGGCGGCGATCCTCGCGGGCGGGTCGGGGACGCGCTTCTGGCCGCTCTCGACCAGCGAGCGCCCGAAGCAGCTGCTCCCGCTCGCCGGCGACCGGCCCCTGCTCGCGCAGGCGGTGGCGCGGCTCAAGGGGCTCGTGCCGCCGGAGCGCACCCTCATCCTCACCGGTCCGTTCTTGGTGGACCGCGTGTCCGCGACGGTCCCGGAGGTCCCGCGGGCGAATGTCTTCGCCGAGCCGCGCGCGGCCTCGACCGCCCCCGCCCTCGCCTGGGCCGCGCACTGGATTTCGAAACACGATCCCGGCGGCCAGATGCTCTCGCTCCACGCCGACTGGGCGGTGGGCGACGACCGCGCTTTCCGGGCCGCCGCGACCCACGCGCTCGACGTGGCGGCAGAGCACGACGTGCTCGTCACCGTGGGCGTGAAGCCGTCGCGCAACGAGACTGGCTACGGCTACATCGTCCCGGGCAAGCCGCTCGGGAGCGGGCGCCGGGTGCAGCGCTTCATCGAGAAGCCGAGTCCCGCGCGCGCCGCGCTGCTGCGGCGCCGCGGGGCGTTGTGGAACACCGGTCTCTTTGCATGGGGCGTGGCGCGCTTCCTCGGTGAAGCCGGAGCGTACGCGCGCGAGCTGACGGCCGGGTGGGCCGCGCTCTCGGCCGGGGATGTGCCCCGTTTCTTCTCAACCGTCACCCCCGTCGCCGTCGACGTCGCCGTCCTCGAGCGCACCAAGCGTCTCGCGGTCGTGACGGGCGCGTTCGCGTGGGACGACATCGGGTCGTGGGATGCCTTGCTCCGCATCCGCAAGCCCGACGCCCGGGGCAACGTCGCCGTCGGCAACGTCACCCTCGGGGACGACGTCCGCGGCTCCGTGATCTGGTCGGAGAGCGAGCACGTGGCCGTCGTGGGGGTCCAGGATACCGTCGTGGTGCGCGCCAACGGGCACACCCTCGTCATGCCCACAGGTCAAGCGCAGCGACTCAAAGCGCTGGTGCAGGACCTGTGAGCCACGCCCTCTATTTGCTCGACCCCGATCCGGCGCCGGCGTGGGTGCCGTTCGCCGGGGTTCGCCCGTTGTGCGAGCTGCGCGCCGGCGCGCACCTCGTGCGCGAGCGGTGGGAGAGTTTCGTCGGCGCCGAGGCGAGCGCCATCTTCGCGCTGCCGCACTTGGCCGGCTTCCCCGAACCCGGCGTGCCGCCGGTGGAGCCGCGCCGCCCCGTCACGGGCCCCGCGGTCATCGGATCGTCGACGTTCGCGCCGCGCGGGCTCGCCCCGCATCTCCCCGACGCCCCCACGCGCCTCACGCACGCCGGCATCACGGTCGGCTGGGCCGTCCCGGCCGGCGCCACCTGGACGGGGCCCCTGCCCCAGGCGCACGCGGTCGACGTCGAGGGGATGGTGTTACGCGGCGTATACGACCTCGTGCCCGCGCTCGAGCTGCTCCTCAAGGAGGACCTGCTCGGCCTGCTGGGGGATTCCGACGCCGTGCCGCGCGCCGCCGTCGTGATCGGCGACCCGGCGTGGCTGTCCTTGCGCGAAGCCGCCGTCGAGCCGGGCGTCGTGTTCGACACGACCGGCGGGCCCGTGGTCCTCGAGACCGGCGTGGAAGTCCGATCCGGCACGCGGCTCGAGGGACCGCTCTGGGTGGGGGCCAACACGCGCATCCTCGGCGGGCCAATCCGCATGTCGGCGATCGGTCCCTGGTGCGTCGTGCGTGGCGAGATGGCGACGACGGCCATCCTGGCCTATGCGAACAAGGCGCACGACGGCTTCGTGGGCAGCTCGGTGCTCGGTCGGTGGGTGAATCTCGGCGCGGGAACCATCACCTCGAACCTCAAGAGCACTTACGGGTCGGTCCGGCTCGACGTCGGCGACGCGCGGCTCGAGACCGGGCACACGTTCCTCGGCAGTCTGATCGGCGACCACGCGAAGACGGCCATCGGGACGCTGCTCGGCGCCGGGACCGTCGTGGGGGCGGGCGCGAGCCTGTTCGGGCCGGTGCGCGCGCCCAAGTGGGTGCCGCCCTTCTGCTGGGGCGCCGAGGGATCGGAGCGCATGCGGCGTGATGGATTCCTCGAGATCGTCGAGCGCGTGCTCCCGCGCCGGCAGGTGACACTGGACGCTGCGATGCGCGCCTATCTCGAACGCATGTACGACTGGCTGACGCGATGACCGAATCGCAGCGCTATCGTCGGCTCGGCAAGTACGAGCTCCACACCCTCATCGGCGAAGGCGCCATGGGGATCGTGTGGAAGGCGTACGACACCGTGCTGCGGCGCTACGTGGCCTTGAAACTCCTGGGCAGTCACTTCCGCAAGACCAAGGAGATGCAGGAGCGCTTCCTGCGCGAGGCGCGGGCAGCGGGGGCGATTCAACATCCGAACATCGTCACCGTCTACGACCTGGGCGAGGCCGACGGCCAGCTGTTCATCGCGATGGAGCTGGTCGAAGGACGCGACCTCAGCGACATCATCACGCTGCGCGAGCCGATGCCGTTGGAGCGCAAGCTCGACCTCGTCATCGAAGTACTCGACGGGCTCCACTTCGCACATCAGCGCGGCGTCATCCATCGCGACGTGAAGCCCTCCAACGTCCGCGTCGTCCCGGACGGCCGCGTGAAGATCATGGACTTCGGCATCGCGCGGCTGCAGTCCGCCGACGCCAGCGGCTCGGGCGCGATCGTGGGCACGCCCACCTACATGGCGCCCGAGCAGATCACCAACGGCGCCATCACTCCCGCGACCGACGTCTTCGCGGTGGGTTGCATGCTGTACGAGCTGCTCTCTTTCCAGAAGCCCTTCGAGGCCGAATCGGTGCACGGCGTCCTGTACCAGGTACTGACGACGGAGCCCAAGGCGTTACGCACGGTGGCGCCATCGATTCCCGCGGCCCTCGAGCGCGTTGTCGGCAAGGCAATGAACAAGGTTCCCCACGAACGCTACGAATCGGCGGGCCAGATGCAGAGTATGCTCCTCGGTATCCGGGCCGCGCTCTCCGGCGCGGGCGAGGAGACGACGCAGCGCCTGGGCATCCGCTGGACCCCGCTGCCGGGCCCGATCCTGAAGCTCGTCACCCAGGCCCCGATGAAGTGGCGTGTCGCGGTGCTCTCTGCGCTCGCGGTCGTGGTCGCCCTGCTCTTGTTCTCCCCCTCACCGCCCGCGGCCGACGAGCGCCCCGGGCCGCGCGTGGCTCCGCCGGGGCCCGTGGCGTCCCAGATTCCGCCGGTCTCGCTCGCGCTCTCCGCGCGGCGCGATTCCGCCTTGGCGGCGCGCGACCGCGCGATTCAAGCGGGCGCGCTGAAGAACAACGTGCCGACGATGTCTCTCGCCGAAGCGATGTTCCAGGTGTCCGAGCAAGCGCTCGTGGCCGGCAACCAGTCGCAGGCGCTGAACGGGTACATCGCCGTAGTCGAGCAGTACCGCAACGCACAGACGGAGGCGCGCGTCCTGGAGCAGGATGCGGCGCAAATGGTCCGGCGCGTGACGCCGGTCGTGCAGGCGATCCCCACCGGTCCCGCCTTGGCCAACGCCGCCACCTTTCTGGCGCGAGCGGACTCGCTGCTCCGCCTGCAGGACTTCACGATGGCCAAGGTCGCGGCCCAGAGCGCCGAGCAGGTCGCGATCGAGGCCGGGATCGCCCCGCCCAGTTCGCAGCCCGCCGATGCCCACGGTGCCGTCGACGTCCTCCTGACGGACCTGGGGCGCGCGCTGTCGAGCGAGCGGGTCGGCAACGTGCGGGTGATCTATCCGCGCATGACCGACGAGGAGCTCCGCGGTTGGGAATCGTTCTTCCACGACTGGGATCAGATCACGGCGAGGTTCACGGTCGAGCGGTTCAGCGCGCGCGGCGCTGCGGCCAGTGCGGAGGTGCGCGCCCTGTTCGAGTACATTCCGGCCGGGGGCGGGGCGCCGCGTGAGGACCGGCGGCGGTTCGGGATGCGGTTCGAGAAGCGGGACGTGGGCTGGCGGGTCTCGGCGGTGACGGAGCTAAAGTAGCACGGTCATCCGGTCACCAGGCGCGGGCGTTCGGCGGCGGAGCCTCCGGGATGGCGAGCGAATCAGGGCGTGCCACGGGTGGACCCACGCGGCGTAACGTGACAGGTTTCTCGAGGTCCCCGCCCGAAATCGTGAGCTTGTCCGCCCCCAGTTTCATCCCGTAGACCTGCCACACGCCGTCGCCCAGCGTGATCCACAGGCTGTCGCCCACGACCCGCCAGCGCGCGACCTCGTCACCGAACTGCGCCGAGCTGTCGCTCCGCACCACGATGTGCCGGATTTCGTCGCCCGAACGGGCTTGCCACGTGCCGTCCAGACGCAACCGCGCCTGGGCCGCGAAGGCCACCAGCCCGCCCACCATCAGCATGCGCCATTGCATATCGAAGCGAATGATACCCTGGTCCCGCCGGTTAGGTACCGGCGGCGATGGGAACCGCGGCGTGCTCGTCCGAGAGCACCGCCACCTGCGGCTCCCACTGGCGCATCATCCGCGTGAACGCCGCGACGAGATCGGCGTCGAACTCGAGCCCCGCGCGGTCGTTCAGGTACGCAAGCACCTTCTCGAACTCCCAGGCCTCGCGGTACGGGCGTCTGGTACGGAGCGCGTCGTACACGTCGCACACGTGGACCAGCCGGCTGGCGTGGTGGCACTGCCGGGGGTAGGCCAGCGCCGGATACCCGCCTCCGTTGATCATGATGTGGTGCTCGTACGCCACGACGATCGCGAGATCCAGGTTCTCCTCGGTGTCCAGGAGCAGGCGGGCGCCTGCCGCGGGGTGCCCGTTCATCAGGGCCCGCTCCTCATCGGTGAGTTTGCCGGGTTTCGTCAGCACCTCGATGGGGATCTTGGTCTTGCCGACGTCGTGGAGCAGGCCCGCGATCCCAAAGGCTCGCACGTCGCGGGCGCCGAGACCCTGGAATTCCGCGAGCGCCATCGTTAACACCGACACGTTCATGGAGTGCGTCGTGGTGTACTGATCGAACTCCTTGAGCTGCAGGAGCGGCAGGACGATCTGTCGGCCGCCGTGCATCGCCACGGCGAGCGAGCGCACCACCGCCTCCGCCTCGCCGAGCGGCACGGTGCCGGTGGTTTGCACCTCCCGCTGCAACCAGCGCATCGTGTCGGCTTCTTCGCCCAGCGAAAAACTGATCGTCGCGGTTGGCAGCGGCTGAGGCGCGACATCCGTCTCGCCGCGCAGGCCGACGGCCCCGAACCGGATGCTGCTGCGGCGCATCTGGCGCGACTCGGACGTGTCGATCATCGACAGCGTGATCCGCGCCAGCACCTCGTCGAGGAACCCCTCGAAGTCGTCGCGGCTCACCGCGTCCTCGAACTCGAGGCGCTGGATCCCCGCCTCCGCCAAGCGGCGGCCCCAATCCCACTCCTTCAGCTCCCGCAGCGGCAGGCGCCCGTACACCACCTCGTCACCCAGGAAGGTGAACAAGGGACGCGCCGTATCGGCCTGGAGGTCGTGGAGCTCTTGGTACGCCGCGTCGACCGCCTTCGCGCGCGCGGGGTGCCCATCGCGATACAGCGTCATCGCCGCGAGCGCCTGGGCGAAGCTCGTGAGAAAGCGGGCGGGATCGCTCATCGGCCTGCGCCCTCGTCACCGGGGTCCGTGGCGTTCCGTACGTCGGGATCCTTCGACGCCGCGGCCAGCGCCAGCACCGCGCGCGCCCGCGCGTCGTTGCGCCAACCGGCGGCGAGGGCCATCACGGCGGCGACGAGCTCGATGGACCGAGCGGGGAGTTTCGGCCTCCCACGCCAGGTCGTGCCGCCATCGGTCAAGGACAACAAGGCCGTCAGCGCCGCCGGATGGCGCGTGCGGCCCAGGACCTTGATCGCGAGCACGCGGAACTCGGAGGCAGTGGTCCCGTCCCGCGCGACCGCCACAACGAGCGGCACGGCGAGCGGAGGGCAGTTGTCCAGCGCCGCGCTCAGCGCCAGCCGCGCGGTTCGCGGATCGGGATCGCGCAACGCGCCGATAAGGGCTCGCTCCCGCTCGGCGGGCACTTTGAGCGCGAGCTTCAGGGCCTCCCGACGCACCCGCGCGTCGGTGTGCGCCGCGAACGGAACGGACGAAAACCCCTCCGGCAGACCGGGCAGGGCGTCGAGTACTACGAGGAGATTGCGCACGACGTACCACCGCTGCTCGTCACCGAGCCGGGCCACCACCACCGGCGCCACGTCCCGGGGGGCCCGGGCGAGACGGTCGAGCAGGCCGCGCCGCGTGGTGCGCGACTCGGACGCCGCGAGCGTATCGAGGATCATCTCGAACGAGTTCAGCGACAGCCGCGGCAGCAGGCGGTCGAGCGTTGCGAAGTCCGGCGGCTCCCGGTTGAGCAGGCGCCGCACGGTCCCAGGCGCCGTAACGCGGTCCCACACTGCCGCCACGTCGGCGCCGCCCAGTGCGGAGGAGGGAGGCGCGTGCTCCAGGACCTCCACGAGGGCCGCGACGCCGTCGCCCTCCATCAATCGGCCCACGGCGCGCCACGCGCCGGGGCCGAGGACGCCGACCTCGAGCCCCGTCTGGAGCAGGCGCACCGGCTCGGCGTCGAAGCGCTCGTCACCCCTCGCCGCGGCCGCGCCGGTCACCGCCGAGCCCGCCATGCGTTGCAGGGCTCGCGCGTAGGGATCCGGGTTCGGATCTTCGAGGGTCCAGCCGGTGAGCAGATCATGGACCTGCTCGCGCAACGCCTCGTCCGCTTGGGGGCGCGCCTCCCCAGTCCCCTGCTCCGCGTGCGCCGCGAGCTTCGACAACATCCGCACGAGCGGGTCCGAAACCGTCTTATGAGACGCGTCGGCCATCGCGCGCACGATTTCGAGTACGGCGTCCACCGCCAGACCGTGCGTCGCATCGATCGCGAACTTGGTGCGCTGCGCCGAGTCCCCTCCCATCTCGATCAAGCGCCGCAGCGTGTCGGGTTGCAGCGCCCCGACCAGCTTTGACGTCCGGCGACGCAGCGCAAGCGCTTCCGCGCCCCCGGCGCCCTTCAATTCCTCTGCGATCTGAAGCAGATAGCCCACGATCACCTGGTCGTAGGCGGCGTTCTTGGGGTGGTTGTCGATCGCCCGCGCGATCGCCCCCGGCTCGGCCGGGGGTGTCGCCGCGGCGTCGGCGGCGGCCGATTCGGCCACGAGCGCTGCTCGCGCGAGTCCCAGCCACAACTGCGCGCTGTGCGCTCCGCGGGTCCGGCTCCCCTCGTCCGCGCCGTCCTCCGTCGGCGCATCCTTTTCCGCCAACAACTCCAGACGCTCGTAGGTGAGGGAATGCAAGCGAATGTGCTCCCAGGCGCGCAGGCGCTCCGGCGGTCCGAGGCCGAGCGGCTCCCCCGTTCGGTCCGCCTCGGTCGCGAGTGTGCGTAGCAGGTCCGCGACTTCCGAGCCGCGGATCCCCCGATGGAAAGTGACGGCGCCCAGGTGGTGGCGGTGGAGGCGGCCGGCCAGTTCCGCGAGGAGGGGATGCTTGGGATCGGTCGCGACGCCTTCGATCACGAGCTGCTGGCGCGCGACCCCCAAGGAGAGGGTGGGTCTTTGCTCCAGGAACTGCTCCGCCCGTCGTGTCACCCCGGCTGCGGCGGGCGCGAGCAAAGCGTGCCCCTCCGGATACATGGCGTGTTTGTGCAGTGCAATCGAGAATTCGATGAGGAAATCGGCGAGCTCCCGGGAGAGCGCGGTGCGTTCAGGCGGCGTCGGGGAGCCCATGGGGTCCCCCCAAAATAGCGTATGCCTCCCGTGCCCAGGATCACAAAGGGGATGGGCTGACCGCAAAACGCAACGCCCCGGGAGGACTTTCCCCCCGGGGCATTGCTTTTCCTACGCGTCTATGCGTCTACGCGTCTAGTCTTTAGTACATCCCGCCCATGCCGCCACCGCCACCGGGCATCGGAGGGGCCTTGTCCTTCTCCTTCTTCTCCACCACGACGCACTCCGTCGTGAGGAGCAGGCCCGCGATGGACGCGGCGTTCTGCAGCGCGGTCCGGGTGACCTTGGTCGGGTCGATGACGCCGGCCGCGACCAGATCCTCGAACGCATCGGTCTGGGCGTTGTAGCCGAAGTTCTTGTCCTTCGACTCCTTCACCTTGCCGACCACGATGGCGCCTTCGGCGCCCGCGTTCTGGGCGATCGCGCGGATCGGCTCCTCGAGGGAGCGCCGCACGATCTCGATGCCGATCTTCTCGTCCTCATCGGCACCCTTGGCCTTGTCCAGCACCTTCTGGCACCACAGGAGCGCCACACCGCCGCCCGGCACGATGCCTTCCTCAACCGCCGCGCGGGTCGCGTGCAACGCGTCCTCGACCCGGGCCTTCTTCTCCTTCATTTCGGTCTCGGTGGCCGCGCCAACATTCAGCACGGCGACGCCGCCGGCGAGCTTCGCCAGCCGCTCCTGCAGCTTCTCTTTGTCGTAGTCCGACGTGGACTTGTCGATCTGGGCCTTGATCTCGTTCTTGCGGCCTTCGATCGCGTCGTGCTTGCCCTTGCCGTCCACGAGGGTCGTGTTGTCCTTGTCGACCACGATCCGCTTGGCGCGGCCGAGGTCGTTGAGGGTCGTGGTCTCCAGCTTGACGCCGACCTCATCGGAAATCACTTGACCACCCGTCAGAATGGCGATGTCGCGCAGCATTTCCTTGCGGCGATCGCCGAACCCGGGTGCCTTCACCCCGCACACCTTGAGGGTGCCGCGGAGCTTGTTGACGACCAGCGTCGCCAAGGCCTCGCCCTCGACGTCCTCGGCGACGATGAGCAGGGGCTTGCCCGCCTGCGCCACCTTCTCGAGCACCGGGAGCAAGTCCTTCATCGACGAGATCTTCTTGTCGTGAATCAGGATGTACGCATCCTCCAACACCGCCTCCATCTTCTCGGGGTCGGTGATGAAGTAGGGCGACAGGTAGCCGCGGTCGAACTGCATGCCGTCCACGGTCTCCAGCGTGGTCTCGAGGCCCTTCGCCTCTTCGACTGTGATCACGCCGTCCTTGCCGACCTTGTCCATCGCTTCAGCAATCAGATTGCCGATTTCCTTGTCGTTGTTGGCGGAAATCGAGCCCACCTGGGCGATTTCCTTCCGGCCGGCGGTCGGGACGGAAATCTTTTTCAGCTCCGCCACCACCGTTTCGACGGCCTTCTCGATGCCGCGCTTGAGCGACATCGGGTTGGCGCCCGCGGTGACCGACTTCAGGCCCTCACGGTAGATCGCCTGGGCAAGCACGGTCGCCGTGGTGGTGCCGTCGCCGGCGAGATCGGAAGTCTTGGTCGCCACTTCCTTCACCATCTGGGCGCCCATGTTCTCGATCTCATCCTCGAGCTCGATTTCCTTCGCGACAGTCACGCCGTCCTTGGTGACGGTCGGGCTGCCGAACTTCTTGTCGATGACCACATTCCGCCCCTTGGGGCCGAGGGTCACCTTCACCGCGTCCGCCAGCTGGTCCACACCCCGCTTGAGGCGGGCCCGGGCGTCGGTGCTGAATTCGAGATACTTGGCTGCCATCTGTACGTCCTCCTAGGAGCTACGCGAGCTTCGCGATGACGTCGGCTTCTTTGATCAGGATGATCTCTTCGCCGTCCAACTCGACCTGCGTGCCGCTGTACTTCCCGTAGACCACGCGATCCCCAACCTTCAACTCCATCGGGACCGCCTCGCCCTTCTCCCGCCGGCCCGGCCCCACGGCGATGACTTCGCCCTGGATCGGCTTCTCTTTGGCAGTGTCGGGGATGTACAGCCCGCCCTTCATCGTTTCCGTCTCCTCCATCGGCCGGATTGCCACCCGGTCCGCGAGAGGGAACACCTTGAACTTCGTCTTGGTTGCCGTTGCCATGATGCGCCAACCTCCGGTAACTCTTTGAATTGATTACCTGTTAGCACTCGGGGGAAGTGAGTGCTAATCCTGCAGCGGGGAATCTGCCCTCGGTCTACGAGAGTGTCAAGGGGGCGTCGCCCGGGGAGCGGCGACCAACGCGCGCACGGCCGCGTCGGCCCGGGCCCGCGGCGTGAGGGCAGAGTCAAGGGGAATCCCGGCCGCCCCCACGATCGCCCCAGTGCGCGTATCGGCAAGCCGCAGGTACAACCAGGGGACCGTGCCAGGCCCGGCCTCCTGAAACGTGAAGGAGATGAGCGCGGCCGTGGGCCGACTGCCCCCCCGCACCGCCCGCCGCACGCGGAACCCGTGCTCTCGCATCGCCCGGGCGAACTCCGCGGCCTGGGGGTCCACCGCCTGCTCGACGAGGATGTCGTAGCCCCGCAGCGAGGCGGGGATGCGAGACGCGCCGCAGGCGGCGCAGGCGATGCACAACGCCACGACGCCAAGACCCTCGCAACGGTTCACTCCCGCACCCGGCGCGCCCCCACCCACCGCGACAGCCACCAGGCCCCTTCGGGATCGTGCACCTCGAGGCGCGAGAGTTTCACACCGGTGTTCGAGCTGTGGATGAACTTTTGCTCCCCGACGTACATCCCCACGTGCGTCACGCCGCCGCCGGGACGCGCGGAGAAGAGCAGGATGTCACCCGCTTGCAGCGCCTCGACGACGGGTGCGATCTCATTCCCCGCCGTCGCCTGATCGCGACTGCGGCGCGGCAGCCGGATCCCGTGTTGCGCGTAGGCATACTGGATGAGGCCCGAGCAGTCGAACCCGTTTGCGGCGGTGCCACCCCACTTGTACGGTGTGCCCAGGGCATCGAGCGCGGTGTGCACCACGTCGGCGGCGTTGCCGGTGATCATCAGGGGGACCTCGGGAGGCGGGAGGCGTGGAGCGGATGCGTTTGGCGCGCGGCCCGACCCCCCCCCTCCTCCCCCGATCCCGATTGAGACGCGTGCGGCGAGGCTCACGCCGTCCGGCGCCCCGGCAGCCGGACGCCAGAATCCCCGCGGTCCGCGGTCCACCAGCTGGTACCGGGCCTCGAGGCCGAGGGCCAACGGCAAGATCGGCCGCCACTCGACTCCGGCGCCCAGATCCCAGAGCGCCGCCAGCGCCTGGTTGATGGTGTCGGTGGCGAGGCCGAGCGACAGACCGGCGACGACGTACGGGGCAAGGGCGCCGCGCTGGCGCAGAAAGGGGAACTCCCACCCCGCACCATAGAACGCGCGCCGCCGACCGAGACTGTCGTGTACGAGCGCATGGACCGCGAGGTGGCCGTAGCGGAGCTCGTAGGTGCTCGCGCGGTTACCGTTGTACCAGCGTCCCACCAAGACATCCACGTCACGGCCTCCCCCTTGAGCCGCCAGGGCCGCGGGGAGGCAGGTCAGCAGGAGCAGCAGCTCAGTCCGCGGCCGCAATGACGGTCTGCTCCTCGGAGGCGCGTGGCGCCATGAGGTGCGAGAGGAGGTGGGGCAGCCGCCGCATGAAGCGCACCCATGCCCACAAGACGACGAAGCCGACGAGCACTGCACCGAGACCGGCAACGACGAGCATCGCGAGCGGGCTCGAGAAGCGCAGCGCGACGAGCGCGCCGAGCCACAGCCCGAGATACGAAGCTCCCCACGCCCAGAGGGGCGTGAGGAGCCAGCCAACGACTACCAGGAGGTGGGCAAGCCAACGCGGCATTAGGCCTTGCGGGCGACCGCGACCACGGCGAAGACGATGAGGATGACTGTGAACCCGGCCCCCGCGGCGACGGGCAGGCCGATGCGCACTTGACCGAGTCCAATGCCGATCGCAAAGCCCACCGCTCCGAGGACCAGCGGCAACGCGAGCGCGCGAATCGCCGTGCTGCC
>Ga0070699_100004705_pt1 | contig 12071 bp, 12 predicted proteins | sample KBSK1503metaG_FD_65473 | JGI IMG/M metagenome (GOLD analysis project Ga0070699, IMG submission 65473) | Corn, switchgrass and miscanthus rhizosphere microbial communities from Kellogg Biological Station, Michigan, USA - KBS K1-50-3 metaG | ecosystem: Host-associated > Plants > Roots >...
TCGGCGTTGGCGCCGCCGCCGTTGCCCATGTTGCCGCCGCTGTAGCGGGCGCTGTCGCTGTTGAGCAGCTCGTCGTACCACCCGCCTTCCGGCACGCCGACGCGGTAGTCCAGCCTCGGCACGGGCGTGAAGTTGGTCACGATCACCGTGAAGTCGTTCGGGTTCTTCGCGCGGCGGAGGAACGACATCACGCTGTTCTCGTTGTCGCAGCAGTCGATCCACTGGAACCCGGCGTAGTCGAAATCGACCTCGTGGAGGGACGACTCCCGCTGATACGTGTGATTCAGGTCCTGCACCCACTGGCGGAGTCCCTGGTGCTCGGCGTATTGCAGCAGGTGCCAGTCGAGGCTCGAGTCGTAGTTCCACTCGCGCCACTGCCCGAACTCGCTGCCCATGAACATCAGCTTCTTGCCCGGGTGCGCGAACATGTAGCCGTAGAGCGCGCGCAGGTTCGCGTGCTTCTGCCACAGGTCGCCGGGCATCTTGTCGAGCATCGCGCGCTTGCCGTGCACGACCTCGTCGTGCGAGAACGGCAGCACGAAGTTCTCGGTGAACGCGTAGAGCATCGAGAACGTCACCTGGTTGTGATGCCAGCGGCGATGCACGGGATCCTGCTTGATGTACTCGAGCATGTCGTGCATCCAGCCCATGTTCCACTTGTAGCTGAAGCCGAGCCCGCCGACGTACACCGGCCGGCTGACGGCCGGCCACGCGGTCGATTCCTCCGCCACCGTGATGGTGCCGGGGACGCGCCCGTGCGTCAGCATATTGAGCTGCTTGAGGAAGTCCACGGCCTCGAGGTTCTCGCGCCCGCCGAACTGGTTCGGGATCCACTGTCCGTGCTCCCGCGAGTAGTCGAGGTAGAGCATCGACGCGACCGCGTCGACCCGCAACCCGTCCACGTGGAACTCCTCGAGCCAGAACAGCGCGTTGCTGAGGAGGAACGTGCGGACCTCGTTGCGGCCGTAGTTGAAGATGAGCGTTCCCCAGTCCTGGTGCTCACCCTTGCGCGGATCGGCGTGCTCGTAGAGGGCGGTGCCGTCGAACTCCGCCAGCCCGTGGCGATCCTTCGGAAAGTGGCCGGGGACCCAGTCGAGGATGACACCAAGGCCGTGCCGGTGGCATTCGTCGACGAAGTACCGGAACTCGTCCGGCGTCCCGAACCGGCTCGTCGGCGCGAAGAAGCCGATCACCTGGTAGCCCCACGAGCCTCCGAACGGATGCTCCATCACCGGCATCAGCTCGATGTGCGTGTAGCCCATCTCGCGCACGTACGGCACCAGCGTCTCGGCCAGCTCGCGATACGTCAGGAAGCGGCTGCCCTCGTCCGGGATGCGGCGCCACGACCCGGGGTGCACCTCGTAGACGGACATCGGGCGCTCGCGCCAGGCGTCGAACGACGGACGGTCGCGCATCCAGTCGCCGTCGCGCCAGCTGTATCGCTCCTCGAAGACGACCGACGCGGTATTGGGCGGCACTTCGAAGTAGCGGCCGTACGGATCCGTCTTGTGCAGCAGGTGTCCGCCCGACGTGCGGATCTCGAACTTGTAGCAGGTGCGGTCGCCGAGCTCGGGGATGAAGATCTCCCAGGCGCCGGACGGCACGAGCTTCCGCATCGGGTTCGCGCGGCCGTCCCACCGGTTGAAGTCGCCGATGACGCTCACGCGCTGCGCGTTGGGCGCCCAGACCGCGAAGTGCACGCCCGACAGTCCCTCGAACGTGACGCGGTGGCTCCCGAGCTTCTCCCACGCGCGATAATGCGTCCCCTCCGCGAACAGGTGCAGGTCGAAATCTGTCAGGTATTGTCCGAACCGGTACGGATCGATCGCCTCGCGGACCTCGTGCCCCTCGTGGATGCGCAGGCGATAAAAGAGATCGCGCGGCGAGCGTCCCTCGGCATCGACGACCGCCTCGAAGAGGCCGTCCCGGTGCCGCCGCTCCATCGGAACGACCTGATCGCCGACCAGCAGGTCGACGCTCGTCGCGGACGGCTGCATCGTGCGAACGACGATGGCGGCGCGGTCGTCGTGCGTCGTGCCGTGCGGGCCGAGGACGGCAAACGGATCGTCGGCCGCTCCGGCCGCGACCGCATCGAGCGCATCGTCTTCCGCGGTTCGAGTGACGGGGGTCATGTACCGAATTGTACCGCGTGGGAGTGATATCCTCTGGTTCGCACAGCTCTGCATGCGGTGCACACAAGGAGCCAGCGGTTGCCGGGAACCTACGCGCGTTTCGCCACCAGTGAGGGGAACTTCACGATCCGTCTCTTCGACCAGGACGCCCCGCGAACGGTCGAGAATTTTGTCGGGCTTGCCGAAGGCACCAAGCAGTGGAGCGATCCGCGAACGAACCAGAAGGTGCAGAAGCCCTATTACGACGGGACAATCTTCCACCGCGTCATCGACGGGTTCATGATCCAGGGCGGCGATCCGCTCGGGCAGGGGATCGGAGGACCCGGCTATAACTTCGCGGACGAGTTTCATCCGAAGCTGCGCCACAACAAGGCGGGCATCCTCTCGATGGCGAATCGCGGACCCAACACCAACGGCGGCCAGTTCTTCATCACGCTGGCGCCGACGCCGCACCTCGACGACCGTCACGCCGTCTTCGGAGAGGTCGTGGACGGCATGGACGTGGTCAGCAAGATCGGCCGGACGCAGACGGGCGATCGCGATCGCCCGCTGAAGGACATCGTCATTCAGAACGTGACGATCGAACGACGCTGAGGCCCATGGGGTCCGACCCCGATTCCCTGATGCCGCTCGTCTACGACGAGCTTCGGCGGATTGCGGCGGGCTACATCAGACGCGAGCGTCCGGGCCAGACGCTGCAGGCCACGGCGCTCGTCAACGAAGCGTTCGTCCGTTTAGCGGCGGAAAAAGCGCGCCCCTTCGCCAACCGCACGCATTTCCTCGCCATCGCGGCGCTGTCGATGCGCCAGATCCTCGTCCAGCGCGCGCGGGCGCGGAACGCCGCCAAGCGCGGCGGCGCGCCGCAGCGGGTCACGCTGGACGAAGCGGTGATGTCGGCGGAGGGACCGACCATCGACATCCTCGCGCTCGACGAGGCGCTGACGCGCCTCGCCGCGCTCGACGAGGAGCAGGCGCGCATCGTCGAGCTGCGCTACTTCGGCGGCCTGACGATCGAAGAGACCGCGGAGGCGGTCGGCAGCTCGCCGGCGACCGTCAAGCGGCAATGGGCGATGGCGCGCGCGTGGCTGAAACGCGCGATGGATGCCGCATCGGAAGACATGAGGTAGATGCCGCACCGTGAAGCGCGAGCAGTGGGAGCGTCTCAAGACGCTGTTCAACGGAGCGCTCGATCAGCCTGCTGAACTGCGACACGAGTGGCTGATGCAGCAGGCCCGAGGCGACGAGATGCTCGCCCGCGAGGCGGCCGCGCTCCTGCACGCGCACGAGACCGCCGGCGGGTTTCTCGAAGACCCGGTCACGATGCACCCGTCGGACCTGACCGACATCAGCGAGCCGCTCAGCGGCAGCCGGCTCGGCGCCTACGAAATCGAATACGAGATCGGCCGCGGCGGCATGGGCATCGTCTATTGCGCGCGCGACGTCCGGCTCGGCCGCCGCGTGGCGCTCAAGGCGCTGCCGCCCCTGCACGATGCCGACGCGGCGCTGCGCGAGCGCCTCCGGCGCGAGGCGCGTGCGGCCGCCACCATCTCGCACCCGGCGGTCGCCACCGTCTACGCGCTCGAGGAGATCGACGGCCGCCTGTTCATCGCGTCCGAGTTCATCGAAGGCCATCCGCTGCGCAGCGACATCGAGCGGGGGCCGCTCGAGCCGACGCGCGCGCTCTCGATTGCCGCCGACATCGCGCGGGCGCTCGGCGCGGCCCACGACGCCGGCGTCGTGCACCGCGATCTCAAGCCTGAAAACGTCGTGATCACCACGACCCGCTCCGTCAAGGTGGTCGACTTCGGCATCGCGCACGTAGAGAACGTCAACCCGCGCATCACGCGGCCGGGCGATGCGGTCGGCACGCCCGCCTACATGGCGCCCGAGCAGCTCCTCGGTGGAGCGACCGACGCGCGGGTCGATATCTACGCGCTCGGCGTCGTGCTGATGGAGATGCTCACGGGCCGGCATCCGTTGGCGGCCGGACAACGAGCCGGGTCCGCGGCCGCATCGGCATCCGCATCGGAAATCGCGTTGCGCTGCATGCAGACGGACCCCAACGATCGGTATCCGTCCGCGCGCGACGTGCTTGCCGCGCTCGAGCGCGCGTTGCAAGACCGGCAGCACATGCGCGTCGAGAGGCCGGGCCCCTCGGCGTCTCGGTGGTGGTGGGAGTTTCACCAGGCGGCCGTCGCGCTCGTCTATGCCGTCATGGTCTGGCCGACGTGGATCGCGCGCGGCCTGATTGGCGGACGGCAGGGCAACGCGGTCTTCGTCGCGGTGCTCGCGGCGGCCGTCGTCGCGGTCACGTTGCGGCTGCATCTCTGGTTCACATCGCGCTTCTATCCGGCCGAGCTGGCGTGGGCGCGCGGGCGAGCGCTCGGGTGGGTGCTGGGGTCCGACGCGTTGTTCGCCACCGCGCTTGTCGTTGGCGGCGTGCTCGTGAACGACGCGCAGCCGGGACTCGCCGTCCTCGAAATTGCCGTCGGTATCGCAGCCGCGTCAGCATTTGCGCTGGTGGAGCCGGCAACTACCCGGGCCGCATTCCGAACCACCGACAGGCTGTAGATTCTTCCACCGCGTAGCAATTTCCTCGTACGTTGAGTCGCCCCGTACGCGAGTCGGAGTCGGATACAAGCCGTATCCGACTCCGACTCGCCTTGGGCGGCGGCTGGCACGCATCGTGGACCGATGCGCACGACGAGCATCACATGGCACAGGTAGTGAGCGGCGCGCGGCGCGGCGAGATCCTCCTGATCGAAGATCGCAACGAAGTCAGAGAGGGACTCGCGCAACTTCTGGAGCTTCACGGCTACATGGTCACCGAGGTCGGCGACGCCGATCGCGGGATGCGCGAGCTCGCCTCGCAGCCGCACGCCTTCGCGCTCGTCGTCCTCGACCTGTTTCTCGGAGATTCAATGGCCGGCGTGGACTTCCGCGTTCGACAGCTGCTGGAGCCGCACCTGGCGGCGGTGCCGACCATCGTGATCACCGCCACCGAAGTCGCCGACGACGACCGCGCGCCGCTGCGGCCGGATGCGTGGCTCGAGAAGCCATTCCGTTTCGACAGCCTGCTGGAGCTCGTGAGGCGCTATGTCGTCTCGGAAGGATCGCCGTTGATCTCGTCGGATTGCTGAGCGCGTCGGATGTGCGGCCGTCGGCTAGAAGAACCAGCCGAGACCGGCGTACGGCCGCAGCAGCCATCCCTCGCCGAGGCCCTGCAGCCGGATCCCCGGCACCAGCCGCACGTGCGAGGTCAGGGCGATGCGCGCCTCGGCGCCGACGAGCGGCCGCGTCGAGTAATTGATCGTGGTGGTGCGGAAGGTCCCGCCGCCCGGCGCAAACAACGCGAGCACGGTCGGAAAGGTCTGCGTGATCTCGCTCCGCTGCCGCGAGAACGCCACGCCGCCAAGGTAGACGAGATCGACGCTGCCGCCCACTCGCTGCTGCGCCCAGGCGACCGTGTCGAAATCGGAGTGACTGCGCCGCAGGTCGGTCTGGAACGCGATGGGTGACGGAATATTCGGCAGCGGGCTGATGACCGTGCCGCCCGTCGGCGTCACCACACCCGGGATCAGCGTCACCGTGCCCGTTCCCGGGATCAGCGGCAAGATGCCATTCGGACCCTCGACGCGGCTCCTGCCCGACTGGACGAACTCGAGCTCCACGCCCCAGCGTTCGCCAACCGACGTCCCGGCGCGCAGCGACCAGCTGATCACCTCGCTGTCGGCGCTCGGAAGGCGCGTCAGGCTCGACGTCGAGTGACTGAAACGCGACACGTCGGCGCCCACCGTCGCCGCGACGTAGGGCGATTGCGCGCGCGCCGCCGCTGCCACCAGCGACAACACGACCACCAGGATAAGGCGCGAACCCATCGCTATGTGCGCGGCGCCAGCATCCTGACCAGCTGGCGAATGTCGGTCATCGAATCGATCGATTCGATCGCGGTGAACACCGGCGTCAGCCGATCCTGCGCGAGGACGAGGCTTGCGCAGTCGTCGAACTTCGCTTTCAGATCCTCGCGGGAGAACGGATTGTCCGGCCCGCCGCGATACCGGTCGTCGGACGGCTGCACCAGCTTCCGCCCGTCGACGAGATCGACTTCGACGACGCTGCGGATCTTGTCGAAGCCCTGCTTCTCGATCTCGAGGTCGTGCACGGCGGTGACGCGCTGCATCATCTGCTGCGCGGCCGGGCGCTGCACGAACTCGTCGGTGAACTCCCGCATCCCGGCGCGCCGCGTGAGGATGACGGCCGACATCAGGAACGGCACCGAGAACTTGGCCTCGAGCTCGTTCTTCGCGATGCCGTAGCGCAGCGGCTCGAGGATGTTGTTCCCGGCCCGCAGCCGCACGGCCTTGATCTGGTCCGGCTTCAGGTCGTGATCCTTCACGGCCTTCATCATCGCGTCCATGCTCGGATGGCTCAGCGAGCCGCACGGATACGGCTTGAAGGACACGCCGGGGTTGACGATCGACCACGGCTTCCCAAGCTTGCCGATCACGCGATCGAGATCGGCGCCGTCGCCGAGCACCTGGAAGAATCCCCACTGGCCGTCGAGGCCGTTGTCGCCGCCGGTGAACCCGTGCGAGGCGATCTCCGCGGCAAACACGCCGTTCTCGCTCGCGCGCGCGGCGTTGAGCGGCTTGCTCATCGAGCCGAAGTTGACGCGGATGCCCGCCGACAGGCTCGCGGCGATGGCCAGCATGTGCGCGAGCTGCGCCTCCGTCAGCTTCATCAGCTTGCCGGCCGCCGCCGCCGCGCCGAACACGCCGAGCGTGCCCGTGCTGTGAAAGCCGCGCTCGTAGTGGTTCGGGTCGATGGCCTCCGCCATCTTGCACTCGACCTCCACGCCCGTCAGGTACGCCTCGAGGAACGCCGCGCCGGAGGCGCCGCTTCGCTCGGCGACCGCGAGCGCCGCCGACAGCGCCGGCGTGGTCGGATGCGTGAGCAGGCCGAAGGTGCGATCGGGAGTCGTGGACAGCTGCGTGTCGTCGTAGTCGAGCGCGTGCGCGCTGCCGGCGTTGGCCAGCGCCGCGTGCGCCGCGGAGACGACGACGGGTTCGCGCCCGAGGACGGTCGCCTCCTTCGCGCCGCTCGACTTGAGCGCGTACTGCCGCAGGATGTGGCTGCCTTCGGCCGTCGATCCCGCGAGGAGGACGCCGACGTTGTCGATCAGGCAGCGCTTCCCCTCGGTGACGACATTCGGTGGCATCTCGCGGAGGCTCGAGGTCGCGATGAACCGGCGGACGGCGTCGGTCGTCCCCTTGATCGCGTTGGCGCGCACCTCTTTCTTCTGCCTCGCGGGCGCGGCCGCGGGAGCCTGCGCCGCGACCTCGATGGCGCCGCCGACCGATGCCGCGGCCATCGACGCCGCGGTCCCCTGCCCGACGAGTCTCAGAAAATCTTTCCGGTTCAATCGCATATGCAGCCTCGGGGTTATATTAATCCACCCACCAATGACGATCGTGGTTGTCGAGAACGACCCGGCGATCGACAGCCTCTAGGCCGCCGCATGTCGTCGCAGCGGCACTTCACCTGGGCGTTCGTGATCGTCACCATCGTGACCGCGGCCGCGTGCGCGTTCGCCGTCTGGCTGGTCTATCACCTCGCCGGGCCTTAGGTGAGGTGATTTCATTTCGCCGGCGCGAAATTCAGCGCGACCCCGTTGATGCAGTAGCGCAGGCCTGTCGGCGGCGGACCGTCCTCGAAGACGTGACCCAGGTGGCCGCCGCAGTTGTTGCAGTGCACCTCGGTGCGCTGCATCCCGAAAGTGCGGTCGACGGTCGTGCCAATCGCGCCGTCCAGCGGCGCGAAAAAGCTCGGCCACCCGGTGCCGCTCTCGAACTTGCGGTCGGCGACAAACAGCGGCTGCGCGCACCCGGCGCAGCTGAAGGTTCCCGGCCGGTGTTCGCTCAGCAGCGCGCAGGAGCCGGGCCGCTCGGTCCCGTGTCCGCGCAGCACGGCGTACTGTTCGGGCGTCAGCAGGCGGCGCCATTCTTCATCGGTCTTCTCGACGGGAAAGCGTTCGGTTTTCGTAGCCATACGGCGATCCTATCAGGCACTCCCCGCGACGCCATTGATGAAGCTGCCGACGATGAGGGCGTAATCGTCGGGATGGGTCGCGTGAGGCGAATCACCCGCGCGCCGGAAGATGTATCGCTGCGTCCGCGGCAGCGCGTCGGAAATCTCGTCGAGCATTTGGATGACCGACGGGGGACTCTGGTCGCCGTGTGTCATCAGCAGCGGCCCGCCGTACGACGTCAGGCGATCCACGTCGAGGCTGCGCGGGTTCGGCTCGTGGACGGCGACGCTCGCAAACAAATCCGGCCGCTCGATGACGAGCAGCAGCACGACGGTCGCGCCGACACCGTTGCCGACCACGTGCGCGGGCTCCTGGGTGAGGTGTTCGATCAGCGCGCCGAGGTCGGCGGCGTCCTCGCGCATGCCGTGCACGGTGCTGTCCGCGCTCTGTCCGTGGCCGCGGCGGTCGTACGCGGTCACGCGGCAGCGCTTCGCGAGCAGCGGCAGGACCGCATCCCACGTGTGATGGTCGCCGCGCAGGCCGTGGACGAGCACGACCGGCGGCCCCGCATCGCCGCGCGTCTCGAAGAAGAGCTCGACCCCGTTGACGCGCGCCTTCACAACGCTCCGCGGGCGGGCGCCTGGCAGTCCGGCCCTGCCGGATTGTTGGCGGCGTCGACGACGCTGTCCGATGCCGGCGCCGGCGACCCGTCGGTCGCCGCAATCCGCTTGTTGACGAACAGCACCTCGAAGGCCCACGAGGGGAACGGCCCGAGCGCCGGATCGCAGCTGAAATTGTTGTAGTGCACGTGCGCGACGTAGAAGAAGCGCTTCAGCCGCTGCATCGCGGCCACGTATTTCGGGTCCTCGACGTGATGGAATTCGACGTCGAGCTCGTCGATGTGCGCGAGCACGCTGTCGGGCGCGAAGAGGAACGAATCCCACTCGGCGCCCTCGACGTCGATCTTCATCACGATCGGCGTGTCGGCGTGGCCGTTGCGCGCGAACTGGCTGCCGAGCGTGTCGAACGGACGGCCGTCCTCGGTCGTCTTCGTGGTGCCGATGCACTCGCCGTGGAACACCGTGCTGCCGCCGGGGCACGGCGGCTCGCGCAGGTCGAAGCAGTCGTACTGGTGCACCGTCACGTGCAGCTGCCGCGACACGTCGCAGCCCCAGCCGTCGTAGCCGGAGATGCCGTACGAGTAGCCGGCCTTCACCGCGCCGAGCAGGTTGACGCACAGCGGATAGCCGCCGTCGTGCGGCTCGCCGAAGCGCTTCAGCTCGCAGTTGGCGAGGTGCACCGGCCGAATCTCTTCGAACAGCTGGCGCCGCACGTCGGCCTTGTGCGAGGCCTCGGCGCGCCGCGCCTGACGCCTCGACGCGACTCGCCATTGATTGGCGCCGACCAGGACCGCCGTGATCCCGATCACCACCGCCAGCACGCCGATCCACAATCGTCGTGATCCAATCATCTGGCGAGCAGTCTAGATCAAGGTGTATAACGAGCGTTATGAATATGGCCCTGCCGCGCCGAGGCGGCCTGTGGCGCGCGAAGGCGGGCGCTACGATGCTCGTGCTCCTGCAGGCGGCATCCGCACTCGCGCATCATTCGTTCGCGGCGGAATACGACGTCGAGGCGATCGGCGCCAGCCATGGCGGTTGAGCCGCTGCGCGTCGCATCCCTTGGCATGGGCTGGTGGTCCGACGTGCTGGCCGACGCGATCAACCGTTCCGGCAAGCTCACGATCACCGCTTGCTATTCCCGCTCCGAGGAAAAGCGCGCGGCCTTCGCCGCCAAATATGGCTGCCGCGCGGTGCCGAGTTACGAGGCCATTCTCGCCGACAAGGACATCGAGGCCGTCATCAATACCACGCCCAATGGCGTGCATCTCGAGACCACGCGCGCGGCGGCCGATGCCGGCAAGCATGTCTTTCTCGACAAACCCATCGCCAACACGGTTTCCGACGGCCGCAGGATCACCGAGATCTGCCGCAAGGCGGGTGTGGTCCTGGCCTTGGGCTATCAACGCCGCCGGGAAAGCCAGTTCCGCTGGATCAAGCGCCAGATCGACGAAGGATTATTCGGCAAGCTGGTCAACGCCGAAGCCAACATCAGCCGCGATCGTCTCGGCAAAATTGACCTGGGTTCGTGGCGTTACCAGGCCGCCGGAATGCCGGGCGGCGTGATGCTCCAGATCGGCATCCATTACACCGACGTGCTGGAATATCTGATCGGGCCGGTCAAGGCAGTGAGCGGCCAATTCGCGCGGCTGGTGCTGCCGGGCGACAACCCGGACGTGGCGAGCCTGGTGCTGGAGCACGAGAATGGCGCGCTATCGACGCTCAATGCCAGCTATGCCTCGGCTTCTGAATACTATCTGATGAACATCTACGGCAAGGAGGCCACAGCGTATTACGACATGTTTGAGGGCCTGCGGATGCTCAAGCGCGGCGAGGAAAAGCCGGTCAAGGTTCCGTTCGCGAACAAGGACACCATCGCCGAGGAGCTCGAGGAATTCGCTGATGCCGTTCGGGGCGCCGGGGCGCCGGAGATAGGCGGCGAATACGCCACGACCTCGCTGGCCGTAATCCGCGCCGGGATAGTGTCCGCGCGTGAGGGCCGCCACGTTGAAATTGCGGAAATCCTGGCGAAGGGTTGAAATCGATGGACCAGACCGACCGCGAGATATTGGGATACAGCCGCTACGTCGTGCTGGCGGCGGCGTTCTCTGCCATGTTCATCATCAGCCCCTTCGAATACGCCTGGAGTTCCATGTCCGGCCATATCGGCGCGATCTACGGCTGGTCGCCCGAGCAGGTGGCGTTGATGTTCACGACGTTCATCATTTTCCAATCCGTCGGCATGCTCCCCGGCGGCATGTTGCGCGACAAATACGGGCCGCGATGGACGACCGCCATCGCAGGATTGTTTTCCGGGGTCGGCATCCTGTCCATCGCGCTCGGGCCCTCGTATCCGCTGGTCTTGGTGCTTTGGAGCGTCGGTAGCTTTTTCACGGGATTCATCTACAACAACGCCGTCACTACCGGGAACAAGTGGTTCGCCGACAAGCGCGGCGTGATGACCGGCCTCATCGCGGGCGCCTTCTCCTGGGGTTCGCTGCCTTTCATATTTCCGATACGGGCGATACCGGCTTCGGCGCCGCCCGAAACCTTCTTTACCGTCGTCTACATCATGGCCGCTATCATCGGCGGCGTGTCGATCGTCGCCGCATTGCTGATGAAGGATCCGCCTTCGGGCTGGAAGCCCACGGGCTGGGTTCCAAAGACCAAGGCGATCGCGCGGCCGTCGGAACACAACTACACCGTCAGCGAAGCGCTCAAGACCGGGCAGATGTGGGTCCTGATCGTCTCCTTCGTCCTGGTTTCAAGCGCCGGCCTCGCCGGCATGAGCAATATGGTGGCCTATTCCAACAGCTTCCATTTCACGGCGACCGCGGCGACCGCCGCCGCCGGCGGCATCGCGCTCGCCAACGGTTTCGGCAAGCTCACCCTCGGCACGTTGTCGCAACGGCTCGGCGTCGAGAACACGATGATCCTGAGCTACATCGTGTCCGGCCTGTTCCTCTTCCTCACGATCTACGCCGGAATGAATCGAAGCGAATGGCTGTTCGTATGCGCGGCGATCCTCGCGATCTTCTTCTGGGCCTCGCTCTTCTCGCTCTTCCCGATTGCCATCGGGCATTATTTCGGCGAAGCCGCCGCGGGCGGCAATTACGGCGTGCTCTATGCGATAGCCAAGGGCTCGGGCGGCCTTTACGGCGGCATTCTTTCGACGATGCTCATCACCCAGCACGGCTTTCCCTTCGCCATCACCATTGCCGGGGTGATGGCGATCGTCGCCGGATTGATCCTCATCCCGCTGAAATACAGCCCGCCCATTTGGAAGGACGA
>Ga0070699_100004706_pt1 | contig 12069 bp, 9 predicted proteins | sample KBSK1503metaG_FD_65473 | JGI IMG/M metagenome (GOLD analysis project Ga0070699, IMG submission 65473) | Corn, switchgrass and miscanthus rhizosphere microbial communities from Kellogg Biological Station, Michigan, USA - KBS K1-50-3 metaG | ecosystem: Host-associated > Plants > Roots >...
TTCTCGCCAACGTCTCGCACGAGCTGAAGACGCCCCTGACCAGCCTCATCGGTTTCAGCCAGGCCCTGGTGGACGGGAGCATCAAGACCGAGCTCGAACGAACGCGCGCCGCCACCGTGGTGCACGAAGAGTCCGAACGCGTTCTACGTATGGCCCAGGAGCTGCTCGACCTCGCGCGGGTGGAGGCCGGATCGATCTCGCTCCATATCAGCGCGGTCGACCTGGGCGGCCACCTGCAGCAACAGCTGGCCATAGTCCGGCCCCGAGCCGATGCGCGTGAGCTCAACCTCACCCTCGACATGCCGGCCGGCATCCCTCCCGTCGCGGCCGACCCAGAGCGCCTGCACCAGATCCTCGACAACCTGATGGACAACGCCGTGAAGTACGCGCCGGCAGGATCGACCGTCACGGCCGGCGCGCGCGTCGCCGGCGGGTCGGTGGAGGTGATCGTCTCCAACCCCGTGGGGCCTCACCGCCCCGATCCGGACCGGATGTTCGAGCGCTTCTACCGAGCCGACCCGTCGCGGTCGGCCGCGGCGGGCGGCGTGGGGCTGGGCCTCGCGATATCGCGCGAGCTCGCTACGGCGATGTCGGGTCGCCTGTGGGCCGACATCGACCCCGCCGGCAATCTCCGCATGCACCTGACCCTGCCCGCTGCCTCCCCACTCGTGGGGAGGTCGACACCGCTCCCGCAGGGAGCGCTGTCGGGTGGGGGCTAGCGGTTAAATATCTGGGCGCGAGAAGCGCCGGGCGTTGCCCATGCTCGGCCACACATACGCCTGCACGTTGGCCAGCGCCTGGCGCAGATGGTTGCCGTCGTGGTGGACCCATTCGTGAAGCAGGTCCTCGACCTTGAGGCGGCCGACCTCCGGATGCGTGCCGCCGCGCTCGATCTGGTCGGGGCGCAGCGCCCGAACAAGCTCCAGGCTTTGGAAGCGCACGACGAGCATTTCCTGAGCCAGCTCTTTTGGATTGCGTGCGCAGTCGTTGCGGGTCTTCTGGATGCCGTCGCGATCGTATGTGGGTAGGTCGGGCTCATCGGCGCCGAGGATGACCCCGATTCTGCCCGCGAATCCGTTTTTCTCGGTCACGATCACGTGCCCGACGACCTCGTTGACGCACCACTCGCCTGGCGCGGGATGCCACGAGGCGACGTTTGGCGGGAGCGCGTTGAGCGTGGAGGCGAACGCCTGGCCCGATGACTCCAGAAGGTCCGCGACCTCGCCGGGGGTCATTGCGTGGCGGGGACGACCAGCGTCACGGGGTTTTCGATCAGCCGCTTGACCTCGGCCATGAACTGCGCGGCGGTCGCGCCATAGAACACGCGGTGGTCGACGGACAGGGTCATGCGCATCACCTTGCCCGGCACGATGCGGCCCGCATCGACGACCGGAACTTCCTTGATCGCTCCCACGGCCAGGATCGCGGCCTCAGGAGGATTGATGATGGCGACGAACTCGTCGACACCGTACATGCCGAGGTTCGAGATCGAGAAGGTGGCGCCGCTCAGGTCACCTTCGGCCGGCCGGCCCGACCGCGCGCGCTCGATGACCTGGCGCGATTCGATGGAGATCTGGATCAGGTCTTTCAAGTCCGCGTCGTGCACCACGGGGACGAGGAGGCCCATGCCTTGCGACGGCGCCACAGCGAGGCCGATGCTGATGCGCCGCTTGCGCTGGAACTTGCCGTCGATCCATGAGGAGTTGACCTCAGGGAACTTCCTCAACGCCAGGGCGCTCGCTCGTACGAGGAAGTCCGTCATCGTCACCTTCTCGGCGCCAGGCACCGAGTCCTTGAGCTGCTGGCGCATGCTGACCGCCAGGTCCACGCGAGCCTCGACCGTGACCGTGAACTCCGGGATGGTCGACTTCGCCTCGGCCATGCGGCGGGCGATGGTGGCCTGCATCCTGTTGGGCTCGACGACTTCCACGTCGGGTCCTGGCGGCCGGACGGGGGATGGGGCCGGCGCACGCACGGGCGCGGACTTGCCCGATGCCGCAGCTTCCACGTCCTCCTTGACGATGCGGCCCTCGGGGCCGGTGCCCTGGACGGCCGCGAGGTCGACGCCCAGCTCGGCGGCCAGGCGCTTGGCGAGCGGCGACGCCTTCACCTCGACCGCCGCCGCGCCGTCGCTGCCGTTGGTCGAGCGTGCCGGCTCCGGGGCGGGCTTCGAAGGCGGAGGGGGTGGGGGAGGAGCCGCCTTCCCGGCCTCGGGCGGTTCCTTCGGTTCTTCTTTCGCGGCTTCTTCGGGCGCGGGTTCTTTGGGCGCGGCTTCTTTGGGCGCGGCTTCGGCGGGAGCCGTGTCGCCGATGCGGGCGATGGGGGCGCCGATCTTGGCCGGCACACCCTGTTGAACGATGATGTCGAGCACCCCGTCGGCCTCGGACTCGAGATCGAAGGTCGCCTTGTCCGATTCGACCTCAGCGATCACGTCGCCCTTCTTGACGACCTCACCGCTCTTCTTCTTCCATTCGACGACCGTGCCCTCCTCCATCGTGTCGGAGAGCTTGGGCATGTTTACGTCAGCCATCGAGGGGCTTCCTACCCACAACCTCACGCGCCAGCTTCTTGATGTCCTCGCTGGTCGGGATCGACGCCTTCTCGAGCGGCAGGCTGTAAGGCATCGGCACCTGCGCGCCGCCCAACCGCCGGATCGGGGCGTCCAGGTAGTCGAAGCACCGCTCCTGCACCCCGGCCGCGATCTCCGCCGTCACGCCGTACGTGGCCCAGCCCTCTTCGACCACGAGACAGCGGCTGGTGCGGCGGACCGACTCGACGATCGGGGGCCAGTCGATGGGGCGGATCGAGCGGAGGTCGATGACCTCGACGTCGATGTCCTCCTCCTCGAGCTGCTTGGCAGCCTCGTTGGCGAGCACCGCCATCCTCGAGACGCCGACGATCGTGATGTCGGATCCGGTCCGGCGGACCGCAGCCTTGCCGATCGGGACCGTGTAGTCGCCGTCGGGGACCATCCCCCTCACGTTGTAGAGGCTCATGGATTCGAGGAACATCACCGGGTTGTCGGTGCGGATGGCCGATTTGAGCATGCCCTTGGCGTCCTCCGGCGTCGTGGGCGCGACGACCAAAAGGCCGGGGATCAGGCCGTACAGGACCTCGAAGCTGTGTGAATGCTGGGCCGACAGCTGATGGCCGGCGCCGCCCGGCATGCGAATCACCAGCGGCACCTTGGCCTCGCCGCCGAACATGTACCGGATCTTCGCCGCGTTGTTGACGATCTGGTCGTACGCAACCAGAGAGAAGTTGATGGTCATCATCTCGACGACCGGGCGCAGGCCGAGCATCGCCGAGCCGATGGCGCTGCCGACGATCACCTCCTCGGCGATCGGCGCGTCGACGACTCGCTGGGCGCCGAACCTGTCGAGCAGCCCTTCGGTCACCCGGTAGGCGCCGCCGAACTTGCCGATGTCCTCACCAACGAGGTACACGGAGTCGTCGCGCTCCATCTCTTCCGCAAGCGCTTCGCGCAGCGCGACACGGTAAAGCTTCTCTTCGGCCATCTAAATGCGCCCTGCGCGCGCCCGGCGCATCAGAGCGGATCTCCTCGCAGCTCAGGACGCTCTTCCCACTCACCTGCGTACACGTACTTGTAGAGGTCCTCGACCTTGGGGTCGGGGCTCTCGTCGGCGAACTTGATGATGTCCTGGACCTGGGCGTCGACCTCCAGCCGTACGGATTTGAAGTACTCCTCGTCGGCGAGGCCGCTGGTCTCGAGCTCGTGCTCGAAGGCGACGATGGGGTCGGCCTTGCGCCACTTTTCCTTGTCTTCGTTGGAGCGGTACTTGTCCGGGTCCACGACGGAGTGGCCCTTGAAGCGATAGCAGAGCGCCTCGATGAACCGCGGCTGCGAGTCGGCGCGAACCTTCTCGACGATCTCCGAGGTGCGCAGGAGGACCTCGCGGACGTTCATGCCGTCGACCTGGATCGACTCCATGTCGTATGCGCACGCCTTCTTGTAAATGTCGCTCACTGCCGAGGCAGCCTCGACCGGCGTCCCCATTCCATAGCGGTTGTTGACGCAGTACCAGACCACCGGCAGCTCGAACACCTTGGCGTAGTTGAGCGACTCGTGGAACGCGCCGATGTTGGTCGCGCCATCGCCGAACAGGCACTCGACGACGTCATTCTGCTTGCGGTACTTAACGGCCCATCCGCCGCCCGCCGCGAGTGGAAGGTGGCCGCCGACGATCCCGTAGCCGCCCATGAAGCGCAGCGGGGCGTCGAACATGTGCATCGATCCGCCGCGGCCGTGCGACGTGCCCGTCTCCTTGCCGAAGAGCTCCGCCATCACGGCCTTCGGGTCGATGCCGCGCGCGATCGCGTGTCCGTGCTCGCGGTAGCTGGTGAAGATGTAGTCGGTGAGCTTCAACGGCAGGATGCCGCCGACGACCGCAGCCTCCTCGCCGATGTTGAGATGGCAGTAGCCGCCGATCTTGGCCTTCGTGTACTGCTCCTGCGTGCGCTCCTCGAATCGACGGATGAGCTGCATCGTGCGGTGGATCTCGAGGAGGAATTCGCGGTTTTCCTTCTTCAGCTCGAGCTTCTTCGCGGTTATCGCAACGGATGCCGGGGGCGCGGGTGGTTTGACTGGTGCGGACATCTGCTGCTCACGATTGTGCAACGGAGCGGTGACTGGCGGAGTGGCTCGCCCCTCACTGGCTGCGCCTGGCGGCGCGGCCGGAGCTCCCCCCGTGGTGGGGAGCCTGGACCGGTTGGCGATATGGATCGCCCGTCCCTGGGCGGCGAGCGCCGCTTCCATGATCGACTCGGGGAGCGTCGGGTGCGCATGAATGGTGAGGTCGAGCTGATCCAGGGTGAGACCGTTCTGCACGGCCAGCGTGGCCTCCGCGATCAGGTCGGTGGCGCGCGGGCCGATGATGTGGACGCCAAGCAGCCGCCCCGAAGCCGCGTCGGCCACCACCTTGGCGAAGCCCTCGCTCTGGCCGAGCGTCAGGGCCCGGCCGGAGGCCGCGAATGGGAAGCGGCCGACCTTCACGTCGAGGCCGCGCTCCTTCGCCTCCTTCTCGCCGAGGCCGACGTGCGCGATCTCGGGATCCGTGTAGACGCAGTTCGGCGCCGCGTGGTAGTCGGGGATGCGATCGTGGCCGGCGATGTTCTCGACCGCGCATATACCTTCATATGAGGCGACGTGCGCGAGCATGATGCCGCCGATCACGTCGCCGATCGCCCACACGCCGGCAGCGCTCGTGCGCAGGTGATCGTCCACCACGACCCGGCCGCGCTCGAGCTTCACGCCGGCCGCCTCGGCGCCGAGGCCATCGGTGTACGGCGAGCGCCCGACCGCGAGCAGCACGCGGTCCGCATCGACCGCGCCGCCCTCGCCACCGGTCGAGAACCGGACCTGGATGGCGCCACCGACCTTCGCGACCTCAGAGACCTTGCTGTCGGTGTGAATCTCGCCGCCGAGCCCCGAAAGGTGCTTCGCATACGCGTTGACGACATCCGCCTCGACCATCGGCAGGATCTGCGGCAGCATCTCGAGCACGGTCACCTTGCTGCCCAGCGCGGCGAACATGGCAGCGAACTCCATGCCCACCACGCCGCCGCCGATGACCGCGAGCCGGGGCGGGATTTCCTTGAGCTCCAGGATGGCGTCCGAGTCGATGGTCAGCTCGGCGCCCTTTAGCGGGATTCGGGACACCGCCGACCCCGTGGCGATCACGATGTCCTTGGCCTGCACGCGCTCGCCCGCCACGTCGATGGCTCCGCCACCCGACAGCTTCGCCGCGCCGCGGATCACGGTTACCCCGCCCGCCTTGAGCAGGCCCTCCACGCCCTTGACGAGCTGGTCGACCACCGCCGTCTTTCGCTTCTGCGCGGCCGCCCAGTCGAATCCGATGTTGTCGGCCACCAGCCCGAAGGGCGCGCCGCCCCTGGCCAGCGTGTACAGCTCGGACGACTGCAGCAGCGCCTTGGTGGGGATGCAGCCTCGAACCAGGCAGGTGCCGCCCAGCCGGTCCTTCTCGACGATTGCCGTCCTGGCGCCCAGCTGTGCCGAACGAATGGCGGCGACGTAGCCACCGGGCCCGCCGCCCACCACCACCACGTCAAAGGACGAACCCGCCATATAGCTCCTATCTATACCTGCTATCAGCCTTGATTATGCCGGGAGGGAACCGCTCAGGCTCGAGAGGCGCCGTTCGGGACGTAGCGGTTGGTGATCGGCATACGGCGGTCGCGGCCGAAAGCGCGAGGGGTGATCTTCACGCCGGGCGGCGACTGGCGTCGCTTGTACTCGCTGCGATCGACGAGCTGGATCACGCGCGCCACCGTCTCCGGCCGGCTGCCCGCTTCGATCAGCTCCTCGGGCGTGAGGTCGTCCTCGACGTACCCGCGCAGGATGGGGTCGAGCTCCTCGTAGGGCGGAAGGCTGTCCGAGTCCTTCTGGCCGGGCTTCAGCTCTGCGGACGGCGGCTTGGTGAGGATGCGCTCCGGAATGGCGGGCCCGAGCGAGTTGCGGTAACGACTCAGCTCGTAGACCGTGGTCTTGAAGATGTCCTTGAGCACCGCGAAGCCGCCGGCCATGTCGCCGTAGAGCGTGCCGTACCCGGTGGCGATCTCCGACTTGTTGCCGGTCGTGAGCACGATGTAGCCGAACTTGTTGGAGAGGGCATGAAGGATGGTGCTGCGGATTCGCGGCTGCAGGTTCTCCTCGGCGACTCCAGGCCGCGTGCCCTCGAACGCGCCGGCGAGGATCTGCTCGAATGCCCGATGCGCCGGCTCGATCGGGAAGTCGAGGAGCTGGATCCCAAGTGCCTCGGCGACGAGCCCGGCATCCTCGAGGCTCTCCGGCGCCGTGTATCGCGAGGGCAAGCGCACGCCGATGACGTTCTCGGGGCTGATCGCGTCGGCGGCGATGGCGGCGGTGAGGGCGGAGTCCACGCCGCCTGACAGCCCGATGATGACCTTCTGGAACTGCTGCTTGCGGATGTAGTCCCCGGTGCCGAGCACCACCGCGGCGTAGATCTCGGCGGCGCCCTCGAGCGGGGCATCGATGCGGGGCGCGATCTCCGGCTTCGGCGGGTATATGGCCGGCGGCGGCAGAAGGACCTCCGTGGTCACGAGCTCGAGCCGCGCCGCGCCCTCGGCCTCGTAGTGGATCTTCTCGTGCGGCCGGTGGTAGGCGGCCGTGGTCAGGTCGACGTCGTAGACGAGCAGGTCCTCGCGAAACGAAGGCGCATGAGCAAGCAGCTCGCCACGCGGACCGAAGACCACGCTGTTCCCGTCGAAGACCAGCTCATCCTGGCCTCCGACCAGGTTCACGTATGCGACGTAGGCGCCGTAGTCGGCGGCGCGTCCGGCGACCATCTCTTCGCGCGGCGCGCGCTTGCCCGCGTGATACGGAGACCCGTTGATGTTGATCAAAAGCTCAGCGCCGTGGTGTGCTTGCCACGCCATCGGACCGGATGGATACCAGCAGTCCTCGCATATCGACACACCGACCCGGATGCCGGAGATCTCGAAGATCGGGCTGCGGTGGCCGGGGGCGAAGTAACGCTGCTCGTCGAACACGCCGTAGTTGGGCAGGAAAACCTTGTGGTAGACGGCCTTCACCTCGCCGTCATGCAACAAGGCCGCCGCGTTGTAGAGGTCGCCGTCCTCGTCGACGAAGCCCACGATGGCCGAGATCCCATCCGTCGCCCTGGCCACGACCTGTAGCTGCTTCAGGTTGTCGCGAACGAAACCCGGCTTCAGGACCAGGTCTTCAGGCGGGTAGCCGGTGATCGCCAGCTCCGGAAAGGCGACCATGTCGACGCCCTGCTCGCGGGCGCGCTCGATCCAGTCGGTGATGAGCCGGGTGTTGCCCTCCAGGTCGCCGACGATCGTGTTGACCTGGGCCAGCCCGATCCGAAGCAGCCTGTGCACGCCTTCATGCTAGCTACGATTTGGATTGCCCATGAGCTACTTCGAACGGCTGCGCTCGCTCGCGAGGGACCGCAACAGCCTTCTCTGCGTCGGCCTCGACCCCGACCCCGAGCGCATCCCGGGGGGCGCTGCGGGCGCCCTGCGCCACTGCCGTGAGGTCGTGCGCCAGACCGAAGAGCACGTGTGCTGCTACAAGCCCAACAGCGCCTTCTGGGAGCAGTACGGGCCCGACGGGTGGCAGGCGCTGCTGGAGCTGCGTGACGAGGCGCCGCACACGCCATTCCTGTTCGACGGCAAGCGCGGCGACATGGGCAACACCATGCGCGCGTATGCGGTCACCGTTTTCGAGACGCTGGGCATGGACGCCGCCACCATCAACCCGTACCTCGGCGCCGACTCGATCGAGGAGTTCACCCGCTACGACGACCGCGGCGTGTACGTGGTGTGCCGCTCGTCGAATCCCGGCGCGACCGACCTGCAGCACCTGGATGCCGGCGGCAAGCCGCTCTACCTGCAGGTGACGGAACTCGCCGAGCGCCTCAACGTGCATCAAAACGTCGGCCTGGTCGTGGGCGCCACCGCGCCCGCCCAGATAGAGGACGTGCGCCGATCGTCACAGCTGCCTTTCCTCATCCCGGGCATCGGGGTGCAGGCCGGCGACCTCCAGGGGTCGGTGCGGGCGGCATGGAACGGAGACCAGGCCTCCTGCCTGGTCTCGGCGAGCCGCAGCGTCCTTTTCGCCGAGAAGCCGGCGCGCGAGGCGGCCAGGCTGAAGGACGAGATCAACTCCGTGATCGGCGCGCTGCGATGAGCGATCAGCGACATACCGCTCGACTGGTGCTGAAGGGCCACATCATCGACTCGATGACGCTCCCGCAGGTCATGGACCTGGTCATGGACCTCGGCGGCAACTTCACGATCGAAGAGCTCACCGTCGGCCAACACAAGACCGACACGTCTTTGTGCCGGATGGAGGTGGTCGCTTCCTCTGCCGAGCTTCTCGATCGCATCGTGCGCCAGGCCCGGGCGCTGGGCGCGACCGCGGAGGCCGAGGAGCCGGCTCAGGTGGAGAAGGTGACCAAGGAGGGCGTGTTCCCCGAGGGCTTCTACTCGACCAGCAACCTGCCGACCGAGGTCCTCATCGGCGGCCGCTGGTTACCGGTCGAGGACATCGAGATGGACTGCGCGATCGCGGTCGATGCCCAGGCCCGGCGCGCGCGTTGCATCGTCTTCCAGGGCGCGACACCGGGCATGGATGTCGTCGTCGGCCACCAGGGCGTGCGGGTCACGCCACTGGAGCGGTCGCGGCAGACCGAGATCTTCACCTTCATGGCCAGCGAGGTCTCGGCCGAGAAGCCCAAGAAGGTGCTGATCGGGGCGATCGCTGACGAGATGAAGCAGATCCGGCAGACGGGCGGGCGCATCGTGGTCGTCGCAGGGCCGGCCGTGGTCCACACCGGGGCCGGACGCTACCTGTCTCGGCTGATCGAGCTCGGATACGTGCAGGTCCTGTTCGCCGGCAACGCGCTGGCCGTGCACGACGTGGAGTCGGCGCTCTTTGGGACCGCGCTCGGAGTCAACGTCGAGAGCGGGCTCGCCATCGAGCATGGGCACGAGCACCACATGCGAGCGATCAACCGCGTGCGCGCGGCGGGCGGCTTGCGCCAGATGATCGAAAGCGGCCAGCTCAAGACCGGGGTGATGAAGTCGGCGATCGAGCATGGGGTCGACTTCGTCCTTGCCGGTTCGGTTCGCGACGATGGACCGCTGCCAGACGTGATCACCGACATGGTCGAGGCACAGCGCCGCATGCGCGCCTCCCTGCACGGGGTGCGGATGGCGATCATGCTCTCGACCATGCTGCATTCGATCGCCACCGGCAACATGCTGCCGGCAGGCGTGCGCACGGTCTGCGTCGACATCAACCCGGCGGTCGTCACCAAGCTTGCGGATCGCGGCAGCTGGCAGTCGATCGGGCTCGTCACGGATGTGGAATCCTTCTTGCGCGAACTGGCCCTGGTCATAGAAACTGGGGCCCATGGCTAAAGGACGCAACAAACAAGGTCGCGAGGTCAAAAAGAAGAAGAAGGCCAAGGTTCCCGGACAGCCGATAGCGGACGTCCAGTTCCGGCACCACTCGGTGGTGACGACCCAGCCCGAATCTCCACCCAAGCCCGAATAGACAAAAGAGCCGTCTTCGCCGTCATCGGGTTGCTTGGCGGCTTCCTGGGCGGTCTTCTCGGCGTGGGCGGAGGCTTCGTCATGATCCCGCTGCAGGTGATATGGGCCGGCGTGAGCCAGCGGCACGCCAACGCCAACTCCCTGGTCGCCATCATCCCGATCGCAATCGCCGCGCTGCCCATCTACTACTTCCTGCAAGGCCGGCCTCAAGTCGACCTTCATTTCGCGCTGTTCTTGATCATCGGCAGCGTGGCCGGGGCTTACGCCGGGGCCCGGCTGCTTCGGTACATCCCCGACCGCGAGCTGACGCTGGCCGTCGCCGCGGTGATGCTGGTCGTGGGCCTCAAGGAGGTCATCGCGCCTTGAGCTGGGGCGATGCCCTGGCCGTGCTCGGTGGGCTTGTGGCCGGCCTCCTGAGCGGTTTGATCGGCATCGGCGGGGGCAGCGCCTTCGTCCCGATCATGACCGTGGGCTTTCGATTCAACCAGGCGCTCGCACAGGGGACGTCCCTTGCCGCCATCGTGCCGACGGCGCTGGTGGGCGGGATCACGCACATCAGGGAGGGCAACGTGCTGATCGGACCGGCGCTCTGGATGGGTGGGGGAGGGCTGGCCGGCGCGATCCTGGGTGCGCTCCTGGCCATCCACCTTCCTGGACTGCTCCTGGCGCGGGTGTGGGGCGCGTTTCTCCTCCTGACCGCCCTTCGCATGGCCCAGGAAGCACTGACGAAGGCCCGGGCGCCCAGATCCGGCCGGCCGAGCTAGCCTTTTCCTCTTGACACCATGACGCGCCGCGGCGTAGCGTCACGCACCAGAATGGTACGTACCAGTACCGGCGCGATGTAAAGGGAGAGAAATGGTTTCCTTCGAGCTGACCGACGAGCAGCGTGAGATCAGAGACTGGGTCCACAGCTTCGCGGAGAAGGAGATCCGCCCGGTGGCGGCTCAGTACGACGAATCCGAGGAGTTCCCATGGCCTGTGGTCAAGAAGGCGGCCGAGGTCGGCCTCTACGGCGTCGACTTCCTCCAGCAGACCTACGCCGACAGCACGGGCATCATGCCCGCCCTGGTCGCCGAAGAGCTGACCTGGGGCTGCGCCGGCATCGCGCTGGCGATCCAGGGCACGGGGCTGCCGATCGCCGCGATCTTCTCGCAGGGGACGCCGGAGCAGATCGCGACCTGGATCCCAGCCTGCTTCGGCACCGTCGAGAAGCCGGCGCTGGGCGCGTTCGCGGTCACCGAGCCTGAAGCCGGCTCGGACGTTTCGTCGATGAAAACCCGGGCGGTGAGGAAGAACGGCGAGTGGGTGCTCAACGGCCAGAAGATCTTCATCACCAACGGCGGCATCGCCGACGTCCATGTGGTGGTCGCCGCGGTCGAGCCCGAGCTGGGCACGCGCGGGCAAGCGAGCTTCGTCGTCCCGCCTGGCACCAAGGGCATTCGCCAGGGCAAGAAGGAAAGGAAGATGGGCATCCGCGCCTCGCATACGGCCGAGGTGCTGCTGGAGGACTGCACGATCCCGCTCGAGAACGTGCTCGGCGGGATGGAGAAGCTCGAGGCCAAGCTTGCACGCGCGCGCGAGGGCACGCACCAGCGCTCCTCGGTCGCGCTGAAGACGTTCGAGCTGTCGCGGCCGATCGTCGGCGCTCAGGCGCTTGGGATCGCGCGGGCGGCCTTCGAGTTCGCGCTGCAGTACGCCAAGGAGCGCAAGCAGTTCGGGCGGACGCTGATCGAGAACGAGGCGATCGCCTTCATGCTCGCCGACATGGCCACCGAGATCGAGGCGACGCGGGCACTCATCTGGCGCGCTTTGTGGGAGGGCCGCAGCGGAGGCGAGTTCAAGAAGGCAGAGGGCTCGATGGCGAAGCTGAAGGCCGGCGAGGTGGCGGTCAAGGTCACCGAGCAGGCGATCCAGATCTGCGGCGGCTACGGCTACATCCGCGACTTCCCGGTCGAGAAGTGGCACCGCGACGCCAAGATCTAC
>Ga0070699_100004707_pt1 | contig 12068 bp, 12 predicted proteins | sample KBSK1503metaG_FD_65473 | JGI IMG/M metagenome (GOLD analysis project Ga0070699, IMG submission 65473) | Corn, switchgrass and miscanthus rhizosphere microbial communities from Kellogg Biological Station, Michigan, USA - KBS K1-50-3 metaG | ecosystem: Host-associated > Plants > Roots >...
CCTGCCCGTCCGCGATGCTGATGGTCCGCTGGGCCCGCGCGGCGACGTTGGGGTCGTGGGTGACGATGATGATGGTGTGGCCCGAGCGGTGCAGGGTCTCGAAGGTCCCCAGCACTTCGGCGCCGGAACGGGAATCCAGGTTGCCGGTCGGCTCGTCCGCCATGAGGATGGCCGGCTCTCCAACCAGCGCCCGCGCGATCGCTACCCGCTGGCGCTCGCCGCCGGACAGCTCATCCGGCCGGTGGCCGATCCGGTGTCCCAGGCCCAGGCCCTCGAGCCGGGCCAGCGCCCGCCGCTTCCGCTCGCCCCGGCCGATGCCGCCGCGGTACTTGAGCGGCAGCCCGACGTTCTCCTCGATGCTCAGGCGCGGCATCAGGTTGAAAGTCTGAAAGACGAATCCCACTTTGCGATTGCGGACCCCGGCCAGCCGTTTGCCGCGAAGACCGCTCACGTCCTCGCCTTCCAGGTGATAGCTGCCCGAGCTGGCGGTGTCGAGGCAGCCGAGGATGTGCATAAGGGTGCTTTTACCGGACCCCGAAGGACCCATGATCGCGACGAACTCGCCGGCCTGGATAGCGACATCCACGCCGCGCAACGCCTGGACGTCGACTCGGCCCAGCCGATAGGTCTTGGTGAGCCCACTCGCCTGAATCAGCCCAGGCATCGTCAGTTCCCCGGCTTGCCGGCTCGCTCCTTGGCGAGCGCCGGGTCTTCCAGGGCGACGGTATCTCCAGCGGCCACACCGGAGATCACCTCGACGAACCCGAGGTCTCCGAGACCCAGCTGGACCGGGGTGCTCACCGGTTCGCCCTGGACCAGCTTGTAGACGATGGGCTTGCCGTCCGCGAGGAACACCGCTTCGACCGGGACCCGCACCACGTCATGCCGGTTGGGGCCGACGATCCGCACGTTGGCCGTCATCCCCGGACGGAGCACGCCGAAATTGCCGCGCACCCCGATCTCCACGTCGAACACCCGGACCCGGTCCTGGAGCCGGGCGGCGGGCGGCACCAGACGGACGATTCCCCGAACGGTGTCGCCCGGGAAGGCATCGACGGTGAGAGACACGCTGTCCCCCTGGTGGACCTTGCCGATATCCACCTCGTTGATCGCGGCCTTGACCCGCAGGGCCGACAGGTCGGCGATGGTGAACAGCTCGGTGCCGCCGCCGAAGGCGCTGGTGCCGCCCACCACGGTCTCGCCCTGCTCTACGCCGCGCATGATTATCACCCCGCCAGTCGGTGCGGTAACGTCCGCCCACTGAACCGTGTCGCCCGTGCTGACCCCGCTTTGCTCCACCAGCCGCAGCTGATCCAACGCGGCGGAAAGAGCGTTCTCGGCCTGTTCCAGCGCGGTGCGCTTCTGATCCAGCTCGGACTGGGTGTTCCCATTGGTGGCGCGGAGTGCGGTGGCTCGGTCGAACTCGATGCGGGCGTTCTCCCGGGCGATCCGGGCGCCGGCAATCTCTGAGCGGATTCGGGCGAACGTATTGGCCTGCGCAATATCAGGGACGATGCGCACCAGCAGGTTGCCAGGACGTACCCGGTCGCCTTCCCGCACCAGCAGCCGCTGCACCACACCGGAGATCGGGGACTTCACGACGATCTGCCGCTCGGGCTCCACTACGCCGGTCTCTTCCACGAAGACCTGGACTTCGCCTTTCTCAACCAGCCCGACCTTGTAGGGCCGGGAATCGCCCGCCTCGGCCTCACCTTTCGAACAGCCGTAGACAGCAATAAGGAAGAACGGGAGATTTCGCAGGGTGCCTCGCATCAGAAGCTCCTGGGACAACTAGAGAAGGGAGGGCAGCCGAAGGTACGAAGTATGGAACGAGCAAGTCACAGCTGAGGTTTCAAAGTGGAATGTCAGAGAGGCGCTTCGCATGCGCCCCTAGAATCATTCGAGCGATGTTGAAGACTTCACATCCTAGCGAAGTTGTTGTCCTACAACTAGTTTAACTATCTCACCTGCAAAGTCTCTTGAGGTCTTTTCCGCCGACGGTCGAGGCCACATGGGCAAGAAGCGCAAGAAAAAGAAGGAAGCCGAGGAGTTGGGCGGGGAGCCGCCGTCGACCGAGAGCGTGCGCCGCCGTTCCAGCGACACGCTGATCCGGATCGTCTCCGACAACCATACCAAGCTCTCCGCCATGGCCGATACCAAGGCGCATATCATGCTCACTCTGTGCGCCGGCATCATCACGGTGAGCATAACCGGCATCGTTCGACCCTGGGGCGAATTGCGGGTAGCGTCGTTCGTGACTCTCGGGTTTGCGTTGCTGGCGGCCCTCTTCGCCATCCTGACCATCCTGCCGCGATACAGCAGGACCAAGGTCCCGGCGCCCGACGACCCTGATTTCAACCTGCTCTTCTTCAACCACTTCTCCAGCCTGTCCGAGGATGAGTTTACCGCGCGGATGGGGCGGCTTGCCACCGATCCCAACCAGGCCCAGGACGCGCTGGTGCGGGACCTCTACCAGCAGGGCCGGATGCTGGCGGAGCGGAAGTATCGGTATCTCAAGATTTGCTACCGGGTGTTTTTTTTCGGGATACTGGCGAGCGTGGTCGTTGGGGGGTGGGAACTGCTCAGGAATTGAATTAATATCCCCGCGCAAGCCTGGGACGGGTGGCCGAGTGGCTTAAGGCGCACGCCTGGAAAGCGTGTGGGGGTCACAAGCCCCTCGCGGGTTCGAATCCCGCCCTGTCCGTTTGACCTCACCCCTGGCCCCCTCTCCGTAAACCGAGACGGGGAAATCTCTGAGCCTTTGCCAAGCAGTTCCCCTCTCCATTCATGGAGAGGGGACAGGGGTGAGGTGAGGTGAGGAGCCGAACCACAACTTACAGTTGTTGCTTAAGGAGTAGATCGATGTTCGGACATCGTCGCGCGCTCTCCCTGGTGACCGGCCTGGCCCTGCTGCCAGCCGCGCTCGCCATGCACTTGCATCTCCTGAAAAGCTCGCCCAAAGATGGCGAGGCCGTGACGACGCCGACCCGGGAAATCCGACTGTGGTTCAGCGAGAAGCCGGAAGTCACGGTTAGCACCATCACGCTGCTCCGCTCCGACAGCTCGGTGGTCTCGATCGGCAAAGTAGCCGGGACCGATGACACGCTGTCGCTCAAAGCCCCGATCCCTGCGGCCCTCCCGGTAGGGAGCTACATAGTCAAATGGCGCGCGCTATCTCGTGACGGACACGCGGTGCGGGGCAGCTACACATTTCAGCAAACAAAATGAGGGAATGGGGGAATAACGGAATGTGGGAACGAGAACTGTTCACCCATTCCCTCATTCCCGCATTCCCCCATTGCCTTTCCTGATGCCCGAGCTCTCAGTTGTATCTCGCTGGCTCGGCTACGTCGCGGCGCTGGGCCTCACCGGGGCCGCCACTTTTCAAGCCGTCGTTCGCGCCCGGGTTCGCCCGGAGTTCCCCGAGCCGTCGAACGCTTTGCTCGCCCGCACCCGCCGCGTCGCCATCCTCCTGATCATCCTGCTGGTCATCGCCACCGGGCTCAAGCTGATGGGACAGGTCCAATCTCTGGTTGAGCCGGGCGAGCCCGTCACCGGCGATCTCTACCGCGGCATGCTGGACACGGCGTGGGGGCACAGCTGGATTCTACAGGCCAGCGCCGCTTTCACCGCACTGCTTGTCATCCTCGTGTTTCGCGATACCCGGGCACTCCTGCCGCTCGCCCTGCTGATTGCCGTGCTCGTGCCGCTGACCGGTCACGCCGTGGAGAACAGCCTCGGGCGCCCCCTCGGCGTCGCACTCCATGCTACCCACCAGCTGGGGGGCGGGGTCTGGCTCGGGACCCTGGCCATGGTCGTGGTCGTGGGGTATGGCGGAACCCGCCAGATTGATGATCCGACCCGGCACCAGATCATCGCTCGCCTGGTCGAGGCCTTTTCCCCCCTGGCGTTGACCGGGGTAGGCGTCGCGGTACTGGCGGGCGTGGTCATGAGCATTCAATACGTCGGATCCTTCAGCGCGCTCCTGTCCAGCTCGTACGGCGGGACCCTGCTCATCAAGGTTGCGCTGCTGGGAGTCACCGCGGTGATCGGCGCCTGGAACTGGCGCCGGGTGCGTCCGACTCTGGGGGAAGCCGGTGCCAGCACCCGCTTGCTTCGCTCGGCGACCCTGGAGCTGGTGATCGGGTCACTGCTGCTTGGGGCGACCGCGTTTCTCGTGGGAATGGAGGCACCGGGACTGCACTAGCAGGGTGTCATTCCTCACGAAATCCACGAAATCCCACGAAAGCCACGAAGACATCTTGGATGCTGTCCTTCGCGGCCTCTGTGGAATACCGTGCTTTCCGTGAGGATAAGTTGCAAGGCCAGCCAGCCAGTTGATTTGACCCAGCCTTGCCGCTACCTTCCCGCCCTTAGAATGCCTTCCCGCACCCCCCTCCTTGATGCACGCGCGATGGTCCGCGCCCTCGCTCGAATGGCTTCCGAAATCGTCGAACGTTGCCACGGTACCGACGGGCTCGTCCTGGTCGGGATTCAGCGGCGCGGCGTCGAGTTGGCCGAGCGTCTTGCCCGGCTGATCGAGCAGGCGGAAGGTGGCCGGGTTGCTCGCGGCAAGCTGGACATCACGCTCTATCGGGACGACCTCCAGGCTATCGGGCCGCGTCCCGTCGTCGGCGAGACCAGCCTGCCGCCGCTCGACGGCAAGACGGTGGTGATCGTGGACGACGTGCTCTTCACCGGGCGCACCATCCGGGCGGCGCTCGATGAATTCGCCGATTTCGGCCGCCCCCGGCGGATTCTGCTCTGCGTGCTGGTGGACCGCGGAGGCCGGGAGCTTCCCATCCAGGCCGACGTGGTGGGCACCACGGTGGACACTTCGCCGAAAGACCGAGTGGATGTCCAGGTAGCGGAGCTGGACGGCAAGGACGCGGTCGACCTGGTGAGGGCAGGGTGATGGCGCCGCGCCCCCGCACCGTTGATCAGCCGGCGATGGAGGACCGGCCGTCGGGCAAGGTGGTGGCTCCGCTTGGCAAGGACCTGGTCGGCCTCGAGTATCTCTCCCCGGATCAGCTCCGCATGATTCTCGATACCGCGGAACCGTTCAAGGAAGTGAGCGAGCGGCAGATCAAGAAAGTTCCCGCCCTGCGGGGCAAGACCATCGTCAATCTCTTCTTCGAAGCCTCCACCCGTACCCGCATTTCCTTCGAGTTCGCCGAAAAGCGGCTCTCCGCCGATACCGTAAACGTCGCGTCCTCCGGCTCCAGCGTGAGCAAGGGGGAAACCCTGGTGGATACGGCGCGCAACCTGGAGGCGATGCGGATCGACATGGTGGTGATCCGCCACGGCTCTTCCGGCTCGGCCAAGTTCCTGGGCGACCGGATTCGCTCCAATGTCATCAACGCGGGCGACGGCAAGCACGAGCACCCGACCCAGGGCCTGCTCGACATGCTGACCCTGCGCGACAAGTTCGGCAGGATCAAAGGCCTCAAGGTCGCCATCTGCGGCGACGTGCTGCACAGCCGGGTCGCGCGGAGCAACATCTGGGGGCTCACCAAGCTGGGCGCCGAGGTCGCGGTCTGCGGTCCCGCGACCCTGATGCCGCGCGACATCGAATCGCTGGGCGTCACCATCATCCCCCGGATCGAAGACGCGATCCAGTGGGCCGATGCGCTCAACATTCTCCGGCTCCAGCTGGAACGGATGACATCGGGGTTCATCCCCTCGCTCCGGGAGTACAACCGGGTCTTTGGCGTCACCCGCGACCGGCTGGACAAGGCGCCGAAGGACCTGGTCATCATGCACCCGGGCCCGATGAATCGCGGGGTCGAGATCGACAGCGACGTGGCCGACGGTGAGCACAGCGTCATCCTGCCCCAGGTGACCAACGGTGTCGCGGTGCGGATGGCGGTGCTCTACCTCCTGGCGGGCGGCTCGCCGGACTGGGCCGAGGGAGGCGAGCGGTGAGCGCGATTCTGCTCAAGGGCGGGCGAGTAGTGGATCCTTCCCAGCAGCACGATGGCGTGGCCGACCTTCTCCTTATAGATGGAAAGGTCGAGAAGCTGGGCCGCAACCTCGGCGCACCGGACGGGGCTGAGATCGTGGACATGAGCGGTAAGGTCGTGGCGCCGGGCCTGATCGACCTGCATGTCCACTTCCGGGAGCCGGGCCAGGAAGATCTGGAAACTGTCGCGACCGGGGCGATGGCCGCGGTGGCCGGCGGGTTCACCTCGGTTTGCGCGATGCCCAACACCGATCCGGTGACCGACAACCAGGCCGCGGTGGGCTTTATCGTACGCCAGGCCCAACGGGCGGCCAGGGCGAAGGTTTACCCCATTGGCGCGATCACCCTGGGGCAGCGAGGTGACAAGCTGGCGGAGTTCGGCGAGATGGTGGGCGCCGGCGCCGTCGCGGTGAGCGACGACGGCAAGCCGGTGGTTTCCAGCCACATGATGCGCACCGCCCTGGAGTATGCCCGGACCTTCGGGATTCCGGTCGCGGATCACTGCGAGGAACCCACGCTCTCGGCCGGCGGCGTCATGCACGAGGGCATCATCTCGACCCGGCTGGGTCTCAAGGGGATTCCCGCTGCGGCCGAAGAGATCATGGTCGCGCGCGACATCATCCTGGCCGAGCTGACCGGCGGGCAGGTCCACCTCTGCCACATGTCCACCCGCGGCTCGGTCGAGCTGATCCGCCGCGCCAAGGAGAAGGGTCTCAAGGTCACGGCCGAGGCGACGCCGCATCATTTCTCGCTGACCCACGAACGGTGCGAAGGATACGACACCAACGCCAAGATGAACCCGCCGCTCCGCGAAGCGGCCGATCGCGAGGCGATCCGGCAGGCGCTCAAGGACGGCACCATTGATGTGATCTCCACCGATCACGCCCCCCATCACTACGACGCCAAGGAGCGGGAGTTCGACGACGCGCCCAATGGCATCATCGGCCTGGAGACCTCGCTCGGCCTGGCCCTGACCGAGTTGGTGCATACCGGGCTCCTGACCCTGCCCGAGCTGATTACCCGGATGAGTACCGAGGCGGCCCGGATTTTCAACATTCCGGGTGGCACCCTTCGCGCCGGTTCGGCCGCGGATGTCGTGGTCATCGACCCCGACCGGACCTGGGTGGTGGACCCGGCGAAGTCGTTCAGCAAGAGCCGGAACACTCCGTTTGGAGGGACCAAGCTCAAGGGAAGGGTAGAGATGACCATCGTGAGGGGGACAATCGTCTACAAGGCCTAGTGGCTCCTCTCGACTGGTGCTCAGTCGGAATGACAAACCGGCCGGATTTTCCCCTTTCCCTCTGGCTTAACTCCGCATTCTATTTACATTTGGAGTGTCCCTCACCGGCTTCTCCACACCTGAGAGGACTGCCCGCTCATGGCCAGAGCCAGTTCTAAATCCGGCGACCCGATAGACCGGCTGCTTTCGGAACGGCAGCAGTTCACGGTCTGGCTCGCCCGACTGGATGCAACCTCGGACACCGCTCCTGAGTCGGTGCGGGTCCGGGTGCGCGCGGACTACAAGGCCCGGCTCGATGCAGTGATCGAGCAGTTGCGGTCACACGCGGACGAAGTCAGGGAACAGCTCGACCGTTATCGCGACACCAGGGGTGAGTTGCTCACCCGCGAGGCCCAGGCCAAGGAGATCATGTCCGAAGCCGAGGTTCGCCACGCGGTTGGGGAATATGGCGAGGCCAAGTGGCAGCAGCTTCGAGGGGAAGCGCAGCGCAACTTGGTCAGCATCCGGGAGGAGTTGGCCGAGCTGGGCGAGGAGATCAGCGAGCTGGAGAAAGTCCAGTCGATGATCGCGACCCCGGCGGTGGTCGCCGAGATACCCGTGCCGCCGCCGCCCCCGCCGGCTCCGACTCCGCCACCCCCGGCACCGGCCCCGGTCCCAGCGTCTCCCGTGGCCACTCAGCCTCCAGCGCACATCACTCCTGCTCCGACCCCGGCCCCGCCGCCTCCGGCGGCTGCGGCGCTTCGCCCCAGCGACGATTTTCCCGAGTTCTCGGCCGCGTTCAACGAGTTGGCGGGCAACTCCGCCGCGCCGCCGGCTGCCGCGGCGCCATCAACGCCACCGGCCCAATCCGCTCCTCCTCAGCCCCCTAAGCCGCCGGCCGCTGAACCGCCGCGGCCTCTGGGGCCGGGGCAGACGACCGTCCGTCCCGCGCCGGGCACGGTGCGACCGGTCAAGCCCAAGGAAGGCGGCGTCCAGGGGCCGGCCGGCCGAACCCTCTGGTTCCCCTCGGTCAAGGAAGAAGAGGTCAACTCCGGAGTGGACGAACTGGCGTTCCTCAAGTCGGTGAGTGAAGACGAGAAGAGCGGTCCCTCTGCCCGTCGGGCGAGCGGGGGTATCGCGCGGCCGCCGGAAACCCTGGGTCCGCCCAATGTCACAAGCACCGGGGAGCCTCCGCTCACCACCGCGGCCCACACCTTGGAGCCTAGCGGTCCCCACCCTGAAATCACGGGACGACCGAGCATTCCCACGGCCCAGCGCACCCTCAAGTGCGGTGAGTGCGGGACCATGAACCGGCCGACCGAGTGGTATTGTGAGCGGTGTGGAGCGGAATTGGCTGATCTGTAGGGCGGTAATGGGCGGTAATAGGCGGTAAATGGATGGATAACCAAAGGGCGAGCTCTGGGAGAAGAGCCCGCCCTTTCGCATTTTCTACCGTCTATTACCGCCCATTACCGCCCATTACCGCCTTATTTGGCTTTCAGCAATTTAGCCAACCGACTCTTCTGGCGGGCTGCGGTATTGCGGTGGATCAGGTGCTTGCGGCCGGCGCGATCGAGCAGTTTGGCGGCCTCAAGGTACGCCTTGGTGGCAGCTTCTCCGGTGGCGGCGCGGACCCGCTTTACCGCGGTCCGGAGCTGGCTCCGCTGCGCCCGGTTCTGCAAGGTGGCGTGTTTCGCCTGGCGCATGCGTTTCTTGGCGGACTTGATCCTTGGCACGGCTCAAACCTCGGGTAATAGGATCGGGGTCCTGCAGGCCGCGGGACCCCGGATTCTGACGAGCGGGAAGGATAGGGGGTGAGGGGCCATAGATCAAGTCAGGGCGCCCAGTTAACTTGATCCTGACCCGCTTCACGGAAACCGGCCCTGAACCTGACCACCGACTTCATTTGAACCAGAGCGGCCCACCCTCCACCGCCCTCGGTGGCGACCCGGGGTTCGTCGTCCAGCTGGACGCGTACTCGGGCCCGCTCGACCTGCTCATGCACCTGCTGCGTGAGGAGCAGATCGACATCGCGGATATTCCGATTGCTCGGATTGCCGACCAGTTCCTGGGCGCGATCCACCAGCTCGGCCTCAACCAGGCGGCGGATTACCTCGACATGGCGGGTCGCCTGCTCCGGTTGAAGGCGCAGATGCTGCTCCCCCGCCGGCTGGACGACGACACGTGGGAAGATCCCCGCCATGAGCTGGTGCGCCGGCTGCTGGAGTACCAGCAGATCCGCGAGATCGTGACCTGGATGGAGCGCGCGGTCGAGCGCCGGGCCAGCCAGTATGCCCGGGGATACTTGCCGCCGCCGCCGGTATTGCCGCCCCCTCCGCTCACCCTGGACCTGATCGAGATGCTGAGCGCGGTGGAGCGGGTTATCGCCGCGATCCCTTCGCCGATGTTCCACCGGGTGGTGCCCCGTCCGCTCGATGTCGAAGGCGCGACGGTCCGGCTCGAAGCGCTCCTGGCCGAGAAAGAAGAGTTCGGCTGGCTTGAAGCGCTGGGGCCGCGTCCCACCATTACCGACGTGCTGTCCACTTTCATTGCCCTGCTGGAGCTGGCGCGGCGGGGCCGCCTCAACCTCGTGCAACCGGTGCCATTCGCGCCGATGGTGATCCGCCGTGAATCCACTCACCCAGCTGATTGAAGCGGCGCTGTTCTCCGCCGCGCGCCCGCTCACGGTCGAAGAGCTCCAGACCCTGGAGCCGGATGCCAGCCTGTCGGACGTCCGCCAGTCGCTGGACCAGCTTCGCGAGCGCTACGACTTCAATCAGCACGGGATTGAAGTGGTAGAATTGGCGGGCGGCTTCCAGATCGTCAGCCGGGCCCACTTCGCCGCGGCGCTGGAGCGGGCCCAATTCACGGTCCGCACTCCGAAGCTCACCGGCGCGGCGATGGAGACCCTCGCCGTGATCGCCTACCGCCAGCCGGTGGGGCGGGCGGAAATCGAGGAGATCCGCGGCGTGAACGCGGCCGGCGTGCTGCGCACCCTCCAGGAGCGCGATCTGATCGAGGTCGTGGGCCGGAGCGACGAGCTGGGACGGCCGCTGCTGTATGGCACCACCAATCTCTTCCTCGAGCTGTTGGGATTGCGCGAACTGGCCGAGCTGCCGCGCGCCGAAGAGCTCACCATCGCGCTGCATCCCCACGTGCCGGAAGAACCCGCCGAAGGCGAGGCCGCCGCGTACGTCGAATCGGAATCATGAGCGAGATGCGGTTGCAACGGGCGTTGGCCCGCGCGGGCGTCGCTTCCCGGCGGGCCGCCGAGAAACTGATCACCGAGGGCCGCGTACGGGTGGACGGCAAGGTGGCGGAACTGGGTTCCAAAGTGGACCCCGCGCGCCAGTCCATCACGGTGGGAGGCAAGAAGGTCCACGTAAAGGAACGCCGCTGGCTGGCATTCAACAAGCCGCTCGGCGTCGTCACCACGGCCGATGATGAAGCCGGCCGCCGGACCGTCTTCGACTTCATCCCCGATTCCGCCGGCCTGACCTACGTCGGACGGCTGGACGTCATGACGACCGGCCTGCTGCTGCTCACCACCGATGGTGAGGCGGTGCACCGGCTCACCCACCCGAAGTATCGGATCTCCCGGCGCTACTCGGTGCTGGCCCACGGCCGTTCGACGGCAGAAATCGCCAAGGCGGTGCGGGAGCCGGTCGCGGTGGATGGCCGGCCAGTGGAACCGGAACGGGTCCTGGTGAAACCGGGGCATGACGGCCGCAGCATCATCGACGTGACGCTGCGCGAGGGAAGAAACCGGATCGTGCGGCACTGGTGCGAGGCGATGGGGCTCAAAGTGGAGCGCCTGGCCCGGCTATCTTACGGCCCGGTGCGGCTGGGAGAGCTGGCAGCGGGACGCTACCGGCCGCTGACCCCGACGGAAGAGTCTGCGATCTATAAAGCGATAAAGATGAAAGGCGAGTGATATGAAGATCCGCAACTGCGGGCAGGGTGCAGGGTGCAGGGTGCAGGGTGCAGCGGAAAATGCGTGCAGGGTACCACGTGCAGGGGAACCTGACCAGCGTACACTCTGCACTCCGCACGCTGCACCTTGGTTACTCTGCACTCTGCACTCTGCACTCTGCACCCTGCACCCTGCACGCAGTTCTGACATATGAGCGCACAACCCACACCAAGACCGACCGATACGACGATGGCCCAGACTGCCGTGCATGAAGTGGCGCGGCGGGTGGTTGGCCAGGACACCATGGTTGAGCGCCTGCTGATCGGCTTGCTCACCGGCGGTCACATTCTGCTCGAAGGAGTTCCCGGGCTGGCCAAGACCCTGGCGGTGCGGACCCTGGCGGAGATCATCCACGCGTCCTTCTCCCGGATCCAGTTCACTCCGGACCTGCTGCCCGCCGATCTCATCGGCACCATGATCTTCGACCAGAAGACCCAGGAGTTCCGGGTAAAGAAGGGCCCGCTCTTCGCCCAGATCATCCTGGCGGACGAGATCAACCGGGCACCCGCCAAGGTGCAGGCCGCGCTGCTGGAAGCGATGCAGGAGAAGCAGGTGACCATCGGCGGCACGACCTACAAGCTGGAAGAGCCCTTCCTGGTCCTCGCCACTCAGAATCCCATCGAGAGCGAAGGCACCTACCCGCTGCCGGAAGCCCAGCTCGACCGCTTCATGCTCAAGGTGCGGGTCGGCTATCCCTCCCGCGACGAAGAGCGGGAGGTGCTCATCCGGATGAGCGGTGGTGCCGATATCCCGGTGAAGCGGGTACTGGACCCGGTCGCCATCCTCGCGGCCCGGGCAACCGTCGCCGCTATCTATATGGATCAGAAAGTGGTGGACTACATCGTGGACCTGGTCCGCGCGACCCGCGATCCCGCCCTGGTGGGCGCCAGCGATCTCAAGCCGATGGTTGCCTT
>Ga0070699_100004708_pt1 | contig 12068 bp, 11 predicted proteins | sample KBSK1503metaG_FD_65473 | JGI IMG/M metagenome (GOLD analysis project Ga0070699, IMG submission 65473) | Corn, switchgrass and miscanthus rhizosphere microbial communities from Kellogg Biological Station, Michigan, USA - KBS K1-50-3 metaG | ecosystem: Host-associated > Plants > Roots >...
GCAGCGTCGCGCTTCAAATCAACCACCACGACCTTCGCGCCTTCGCGTGCGAAAAGCAGACACGACGCTTTTCCGATTCCGCCTGCTCCGCCGGTGATCAGGGCAACTTTGTTGACTAATCGCATATTAATTTCGGAGTGCGGCGGCTTGCCGCCGCTTTGAAAGCGGTGCCAAGGCACCGCACTTCAAAGGCGCATCACGCCATTTCAAAATACCTTCGTCTTTCCCAGTCAGTCACGGCCGCGTCGAATTTGCGCTGCTCGGTTCGGAAGAAGTGGAGATAGTGATCGATGACGTTCTCGCCGAAGATGTCGCGCGCCCAGTCGCTTGCGGCGAGCGCATGGATCGATTCGTTGAGGGAATGCGGGACTTGCGGCAGGTCCCGCGCGGCGTAGACGTCGCCTTCGAATGCCGGCGGCGGCTCGACGTGATGCTCGATGCCGTCGAGACCTGCTGCGATAGTGGCAGCGAATGCCAGATACGGATTGGCGTCCGCCCCGGCCGCCCGGCACTCGATGCGCAGCGATTGCCCGTGACCGACGATCCGAAAACCGGCCGTGCGATTGTCGTAGCTCCACGCGATTCCGGTCGGCGCGAACGATCCCGCGACATAGCGCTTGTACGACGCCGGATAGGGCGCATAGAACGCGAAAAGCTCGCGCAGCCGTTTCATCCAGCCGCCGAGGAACCAGCGAAATGTCGAAGAGCAGCGGATCGGGCCGAGCTCTTCCTTCCCGTCGAACATCGATTTGCGCCCGTCGCCGTCCCACAGACTCATATGAATGTGGCAGCTCGATCCGGCGTGATGCTCATTCCACTTCGCCATGAACGTCACCGCCCGTCCGTGCTTCCACGCGATCTCTTTCGCGGCGTGTTTGTACAAAACATGGCGGTCGGCCATCTCGAGCGCGTCGGCGTAGCGCAAGCCGATCTCCTGCTGGCCGGGTCCCCATTCGCCTTTCGACGACTCCACCGGAATTCCGGAGCGCTCGAGATGCGAGCGGATGTCGCCGATCAGCGATTCTTCTTTTGTGCCCTGGAGGATGTGATAGTCCTCGATGACGCGTCCGATCGGCTGAAGATTGATGAATCCTTTTTCGGCGACCGTCTCGTAGGAATCCTTGAAGACGTAGAGCTCGAGCTCCGACGCCGCCATCGCCGTGAAGCCTTTCTCGGTTGCGCGCGCAATCTGTTTGCGCAAAATGCTGCGCGGCGCGAGCGGCACCATCTCGCGGCGATTCTCGTGATAGACGTCGCACAGCACGAGCGCAGTCTTGTCGTGCCACGACGCGACCCGAAGCGTTTCGAAGTCGGGAATGGGATGAAAGTCGCCGTAGCCCTTGGCCCAACTGGTGAAGGCGTAACCGGGAACGGGATCCATGTCGATGTCGCAGGCGAGGAGGTAGTCGCAGGCGTGGATGCCGTGCGTCATCACCTCATCGACGAAAAATCGCGCGACCAGCCGCTTGCCTACCAGCCGGCCGTACATATCGGGAAACGCGGCGATGACAGTATCGATCTCGTCATCGGCCACCATGCGTTTGAGTGTGTCGCTGTCGATTTTTCCGATCATGGTTGCTCGTTGCTGGGTTGCTCGGTTGCTTGGTTGCTGGGTTGCTGAGTAACCGAGCAACCTAGCAACCTAGCAACCTAGCAACTCAGCAACCTATCTCACATCCAGATACACCGTCTTCCACTCCGTATAGTGCTCCAGCACCTGCATGCCGAGCTCGCGTCCGAGCCCGCTGCGCTTCACGCCGCCGAAGGGTGCCTCGAGATGCACGCTGCTGCCGGAGTTGATCGAGAGATTTCCAGTTTGCACTGCCCGCGCCACGCGCATCGCGCGGCCGACATCGCGCGTCCAGATCGAGCCGGAAAGCCCGTACTGGCTGTCATTGGCCATTCTCACGGCGTCGTCTTCGCTGTCGAACGGCATGACCGCCACCACCGGCCCGAAGATCTCTTCGCGCGCGATTTTCATCTCCGGCCTGGCATCGAGGAAGACCGTCGGGCGCAAAAATGATCCGCGGCCAGCGGGAGTGCTGCCGCCGGTCGCCAGCGTCGCTCCCTCCTGCTTTCCGGTTTCGATGTAGCTCATGACGCGCTTGCGATGCGCATCGGTGACCAGCGGGCCCATCTCAGTCGACTCGTCGAGAGGATCTCCCACTCGAATTTTTTCGTAGCCTGCGATCACGGCGCGCGAAAATCGATCGTAGATTGTTTTCTGCACCAGGATGCGGCTTCGGGCGCAGCAATCCTGGCCGGCGTTGCCGAGGGAGCTCGAAACGGCAGACTTGACTGCCCGCTCGAAATCGCAGTCGTCGAAAACGATATTCGCCGACTTGCCGCCGAGCTCGAGGCTCACGCGCTTGATGTCATTCGCCGCGAGCTGCATCACCCGCACACCGACTTCGGTCGAGCCTGTGAACGCCAGCTTTCGGACTGCGGGATGTGTGATCAGCGCTTCACCGACCTTCGATCCCGGGCCGGTGATGACAGTGAAGACGCTTTCCGGGATACCCGCCTGCAGCGCGAGCTTTGCCAGGCGCAACGCGGTCAACGGAGTTTGCTCCGCCGGCTTGAGGACTACGCAGTTTCCCATCGCCAGCGCGGGCGCGACCTTCCACGACGTGATCGCGATCGGAAAGTTCCACGGCACAATGATTCCGCAGACGCCCACCGGCTCGCGAAAAGTCATCAACACGCCGGAGGCCGCGGACGGGATCGTCTGGCCGAAAATCTTGTTGGTCGCGCCGGCGTAATACTCGAAGCAGTCGGCGGCCAGCGCGACTTCGTCGCGTGCATCGCGAATCGGCTTGCCGACGTTGCGCGATTCCGCGCGCGCGAGCTCGTCGGAATTCTCGCGGATCAGCGAGGAGAGTCGCAGCAGCATGCGGCCGCGCTCGCGCGGGTTGACCTTGCGCCACGACGCAAAAGCGATCTCCGCCGCGCGCACTGCGCGATCGACATCGTCGGGAGTGGCCTGGTCGATCGTCGCCAGAGGCTCGCCGGTGGCCGGTTCAATCAACTCGATGGTGGCCATGTTCCTCTAATCGGGCGCGGGCAATTCCATCACGGTTTCGGCGGACAGCGTATGCCATGCAATGGCCGTGAGCACAACCACGGCGCCGGCGATCGCGAACGGCGACGGATGCTCGCCGAGGATCAGGAAGACCCACATCGGATTGCAGATCGGCTCGAGCATGCCGGTGATCGATGCCTGCGTGGCCGTGACGTACGCCAATCCCTTGGCGAAGAGAAAGTACGCCAGCGCGATCTGGAAAGCACCGAGGAAAAGCAGGACCCCTAACGAAGTCAGAGAAAGGCTCAACTTCGGCGCGACGAACGGCAATACCACCAGAGCCGTGAGGACATTTCCCCATGTCACCGTCGCTTGCGATGCGTCGTGTTCCCGGCGCAGCGACAGGATTAGAGCAGCGAAAAATACGCTCGAGAGCAGCGCCATGACGTTGCCTGCCATCCCGCGCGCCTCGAACCGCCCGACGAAAAAGAGCGCCATGCCGCCCAGGGCCACCGCGATCGCGATGGCATCGCGGGCGCGCAACGGCTCGCGCACGACAATCGGTGAGAGAAGCAGGACCCAGATCGCGCCGGCATACTGAAGAAAGATCGCATTGGCAGCGGTGGTCCACTTCGTCGCGACCACGAAAGTGGTGAGACAGGCCGCATAGCTGACGATCGCCAGGATGAACGCCGGCGTCGACCTCCACCGCCGTGTGGCCCACGCTTCTCTCGGCAGAAAGACCATCAGCGCGATGGCGGCGAACAGCGAGCGGTAAAACGTCACTTTCAGCGGCGGCTCGGCCACCGCTTTGATGCCGATGCCGCCTGTCGACCACAAGAGAGCTGCCGCCGCGACGAGCAACACTCCCTTGCGACGCGCGTTCATCGGCGCGGGATTGTATGACGTAGAGGACAGCGGCCTTCCACTGTCCGGACAGCCGTGGGCGGCTGTCCTCCATCAATTCGGCAGCACCTCGCCGCGTTCCATCCGGCTCCGAATGTCGCTCTCAGAAGGCGGGCAGGTGAGCGGATCGTCCGGTGCCGGAACTGCCAGCGCGCATTCGCGGACGATGTCGGCGAGCGTGTCGATTTCGAGCGGCTTATTCACGACCGCATTGACCGTGCCGTGCTCGAAATGAACGTCGGCGCTGGGATCGCGAACCGCCAACACGAACGATGTCGTCTCCGGCCGAAACTCGTGGAAACGGCGGAGGAACTCCTGGCTCTCGTCGCCTGGAAGATCCATATCAATCAGGATCAAGGCGTAATCGCAGGACCTCACTTTTTCCATGGCGTCCTCAGCAGTCGTTGCGGTATCCACTCCCAGAGGTTGATGGCGCAGGACCGTGAAGAGGATGATTCTGAGGGCGTCGTTGTCTTCGATGATGAGGACGCGCGCATTCATTTCCGGCATTTCATGATTCCTTTTTGTGGGCAAATAAAGTCAAGACTTATGCCAGTTTGTCTGGTTTTCGATCACTTTCGGAAAGTGGGCAGCCGGGGGGCTGCTGCTGTGGCGAGAGCGCGGAAACGCAAGCCGTAATCGTGTCGTGCAACAGCTCAACGTCGAACGGTTTGCGCACGGTTCCAAAAACGATTTGAGGATTGAAGTCGCGCGGCTCCACCCCGGCTGTCAGGAGAATGACCATCGGCCGCGCGGCCGGATCGAATTCGGCCAGACGGTCTAACACTTCAAATCCGCTGAGCACGGGCATCATCAGATCGAGCAGTATCAGGACGTAGCGGCAATCCCGGAGGCGATCGAGAGCTTCCGCGCCGTTCCGGGCGGTGTCGACGGCCATTCCGCGACGCTGCAGGATTGTGAACAACAGCGCGCGGATGGCCGCATCGTCGTCGACGACCAGGATTCTCTTCTCCTCCATCTTCTCCCGATCTTGACGCGTCAGGCGCGAATCTCGGCGCCTTCCTTTTTCTCTGCCCGCATGCGTGATTCGGAGAACAACTTCACCATCTCGCGGTTGAACACCGGCAGGTCGTCGGGCTTCCGGCTGCTGACCCAGTTGCGATCGCGGATGCATTCCTTGTCTTCCCACTGCGCGCCGGCGTTGCGCAGATCATCCTGGAGCGTAGGCCAGCTCGTGATGCGTCGTCCCTTCATCACGCCCGACGAGATGAGCAGCCACGGACCGTGACAGATGACGGCAATCGGTTTTCCGGCGCGCTCCAGCTCCTGCACGATCTGTTGCGCTTTTTTGTCGATGCGAATGGCGTCGGCGTTGATCACGCCGCCGGGCAGCATGAGCGCGTCGAAGTCCGATGCATTCGCCTTCTCCAGCGTCAGCTCGACTTTGAATTTGTCCGCTTTGTCATGGTGCTTGAATCCCTGCACCTGGCCGTCTTTCGGCGCGATCAGGACGCACTTCGCGCCCGCTTTTTCGAGCGCCTCACGCGGACTGGTCAGCTCGATTTGTTCGAAGCCATCCGTGACGATGATGGCGATACGTTTTCCCTGAAGCTCGTTCATGCTTGACCTCCCGACGATGGAGGTGCAAATCGCGGGCACTCAGCTATTTCGCGAGGTGTGCCGGACGCGACGGTGGGCTCGAAGAGCATAATAGTGGCAGTCCCATGAGCGACTCCTCACCGACCGCGCACCGCGGGGAGATCGGTCGAACTTTCGGGCCGTATCGCCTGATCGAGTTGCTTGGCGAGGGTGGTATGGGAAGGGTCTACCGGGCAGTGGACCCGAGGCTGCGACGCGATGTCGCGGTGAAGATCCTGCATGAACAAAATGCCGACCGCGTGCGGCGCTTACGCACAGAAGCGCGCGCGGCTGCAGCGCTGAATCATCCGAACATCGTCTCGGTGTACGACGTCGGCGAAACGGACGGTACCGAATACATCGTCACGGAGCTCGTCCGCGGAGCTCCGCTGCTGTCGCGGATGCGAAACGGTCGGCTCTCGATCGCCGAAGCGCTCGATTACGCCATTCCAATCGCCAGGGGTCTTGCGGCTGCGCACGAAGCGGGCATCGTCCATCGCGATCTGAAGCCGGCGAACATTCTTGTGACCGATGACGGCATCGTGAAGATTGCAGACTTCGGGCTGGCGCACTTCGACAGCGGTGAGCCGGATTTGAAGACTGCGGAAGGAACGGTGATCGGCACGTCGGCGTACATGTCGCCTGAGCAGGCGCGCGGCGAAGCTGTCGATTTTCGCTCGGACCAGTTTTCATTCGGCTCGATGCTCTTCGAGATGCTGACCGGCCGCCGCCCTTTCGAGCGTCCGAGCGTCACGGGGACGCTGGCTGCAGTGATTGCCGAGGACCCTCCGACGCAGGAGCTCGATCGCATTCCACGCGAACTGCGTCGAGTGATTTTGCGATGTCTGGCGAAGGATCGCGACAAGCGCTATGCAGCCACCGCGGATTTGGTTCGCGACCTCATCGGAGTGCGCCGTCCGCAGCCGCGCTGGATCCGCTGGATCGCAGCCGCCGCTGTCGCCATCGTGATCCTCGGAGCGGCGCTCCTCCTGAGCCGAAGGCCGACTGCATCTCCGCCGAGCAAGCCCGTCGAGAATTCGCTTGCGGTTCTGCCGTTCCGAAATATCGGCCGAGATCCTTCGCTCGAACATTTCGGATTGGGAGTCGCCGACAGCATCACCGGCCAGCTCGCCGCTTTACCGAATCTGACCCTACGACCAACGAGCGCGGTTGCGCGGTTCGCCGGCGTCGATGCCATCCGCGCAGGACGCGAGCTGGGAGTATCGACAGTCCTCGAAGGAACAGTCGAGCGTGTGAACGACTCGCTTCGCGTCACCGCGCAGTTGTCGGATGTTCAGCGATCGGCGATTCTGTGGAGCACTCGGTTGCAGGTCCAGCCTGGAGAGCTTTTCAAATTACAGGACACCGTCGCAGAGGCGATCTCGTCGGCCTTGCGACTTCGTGTCACGCCGCAGACGCGACAGAGCTGGTCGAATGAAATCAAAGTCAGCGACGCTGCGATGGAGGAGTTCCTCGTGCTTCGGCCGTCGCTGCTGGAGATACTGCGCGGCGGCCGTGAGCAGAGTCAGCATGTACTGGAGCGCCTGAATTCGCTTCTGGAGCGGGAACCGAATTTCGCTCGGGCACTCGGCGCGCGTGCGTCTGTCGAAGCGTGGTTCAATTTTTTCGAGCCGTCACGCGAATGGCAGGAGCGCGCGGAGGCTGACGCCAGTCGCGCGCTGTCGCTGGATCCCACGCTGGTCGAGGCGCGGATCGCGCGCTCGCAAATCCTGAATTCATCCACCGGCGGATGGCGGACCTATGATTCGCTGCCCGATCTACTGGCCGCAGTTCATCAGGCGCCCGGCAGCGACCTCGCTCATCTCCATCTTGCACGTCTCTACCGCCATCTTGGCTGGTTCGACAAGGAGGAAGCGGAGCTTCGCGCCCTCAGCGCCATCAATCCATTCATGGTCGAAGTCAAGCGGCTTCATGCCAACGTTCTCGGCGACCTCAATCGATGCAATGAATCGTTCGCTGCTTTCCGCGAAGCGAGACCCACAGCCGGCGATTCCTACCCCCTCTGGCAGGTTGTGGCGGCCATTCGACTTCGTTGCGGAGAAGTTCATCCCGTGCGCGAAGAGATCGAGGAGCAATATCGGAAGTCGAATCCCGATGCCCTCGACCACGCCATGACCGTGGCACTCCTGGCGCTGGCGCGTCTGCGCGACGGAGTCCGCGATGTGGCGGCTCTGGAGAATGAAGCGCTCTCCGTCGATCAGCGCGTTGGACATTTCCATCACACCACACTCGTGCTGGCGGATATCTCTGCGGTTCAAGGTGATTCTTCACGAGCCGTCCGGTATTTGCGCCAGACGGCGGAAACAGGGATGCCTTCGATTATCAATTTCGAAAACGATCCTCTTCTGGCCGCAACCCGAAAGACCGCGGAGTATCGGAATCTGATCGCGGAATTGCGTCGGCGCGAACCGCCACACTAGACCACCCGGTGCAGTGGCTGCTGACCCTTGAGAAAACGATACACGTCAGTGGCCGCGATCCGCGCCATGGCGCTGCGCGTCTCGAACGTCGCCGATCCGATGTGCGGAGCAAGCACGACGTTCGGCATCGCGCGGAGTCGCGCGTCGACGGCCGGCTCGAACTCGTAGACGTCGAGCCCGGCGCCGCCGAGGTGGCCGCGCTCGAGGGCATCGCAGAGGGCGCGCTCGTCGATGATCGGGCCGCGAGCAGTGTTGATGATGAACGCGCCGCGCTTCATCATGGCCAACGCCGCTGCGTCGATCATATGATGCGTCTCGCTTTTGAGCGGCGCGTGAATCGATACGATGTCGCTCGTGCCTAACAGTCTTTCCAGGGAATCGCCGCGGCGGACTCCAACGACTTCCATTCCGAAGGCCCTGGCCCGTGCGGCGACTGCGGTCCCGATCCGGCCAATTCCGATAATTCCCAGGCGTTTTCCCTGCAGCGACATGCCGAGCCACTTCAGCGGCTCCCATTCGCTGCGGCCGGACTGGCGAACGTCGCGATCGCCTTCGACCAGCCGGCGCGTCACCGCCAGCATCAGCGCCATCGTCAGATCCGCTGTTGCCTCGGTCAACACGCCGGGCGTGTTGGTGATCGTGATGCCGAGCTCCCGTGCCGCATCGACGTCAACGTTGTTGTAGCCCACAGCGTAGTTCGCGACGATGCGCAGATTCGGATTCGATGACAGCACGCGGCGCGTCAGAGGATCGCTCAGCAGCGTGATGGCAGCATCGGCCTCCGACAGAATCGTGATGACCTCATCCTCGGTTCGCTCCGGCTCGGTCGGGTGCTCGATGACATCGAACTCGCCCGCGAGGATCTCGCGCGCGACGGGCGGGTAGGCGGCGGTCAGGACGACGGTGTATTTCATAGAGCGGATGTCATTCCGAGCGTAGCGAGGAAACGGTGTGGGTGGGGGGTTCGAAGCATGTGGCTCGTGCCTCACGACCACACCGATCCGTCGCTACGCTCGGGATGACATGGCGTCTCACTTCCTTCTCGCCATCAACCAACCCACCACGAAAAATGCGCCGCCGATGAAAAGCATCCGCACCTCGAGTCGCAGGTTGTCCTGAAAAAGCCCGATGCTCAGCCCGATGGGCAGAAGAATCATCCCGACGAGCTGAAAGATACGGCCGAAGAGCAGAGTCATCGGTGGAGAGCGGGCGTCTCGCCCGCAGCGGGCGCGCGTCTCGCGCGGCCGCTCTTGAGGTTGCCGGCCGGGAGGCCCGGCGACTGCGGCCGGGACGGCCGCTCTCCATCGATCGCGATCGACTCCACGCGGTCGCCGCGCTCGGTCTGGTCGACCACCGCGTTCATTCCCTCGGTGACCCGGCCAAACACGGTGTAGCCGCCGTCGAGATGAGGCTGCGGCGAATGCGTGATGAAAAATTGTGAGCCGCCGGTGTCCGGTCCCGACAGCGCCATGCCCACTGTGCCGCGCGTGTACTTCTGCAGATTGATTTCGTCGCGAATCGAATAGCCGGGACTTCCCTCCATGTCGTTGCGCCGGTCGCCCCCCTGAATCACGAAATTCGGCACCACCCGCATGAATGTGGTGCTGTCGAAGAAATGCTCGCGGGCCAGTTGCGCAAAGTTCCAGGCCGTCATCGGTGCGTCGTGCGTCAAGAGCGCGATTTCGATGCGACCGCGCACCATCTGAATCGTGGCCGTATGAGGCTGGCGTGCCCACTCGACGATCTGCGCGTAATCGTTGCGCGCGACAGGCAAGGGCGTGAATTGCGGTCGGTTTTTTTTCAGCTTTTGCTCGATCAGATCGGCCGCCACGCGGCGAACGACCGGATCGTGATCCTGCAACAGGCCGCGTAGAAACGCTTCGCGTCCCGGATAATCAACATCGGCCAAACCGCGGATCGCGGATAGTCGCGCGTCATTCTGATGATCCTTTCGCGCGCGTTCCTCGGCAGCCGTCAGCGTCCCGGCCTTGGCGGCATCCTGCGATTTCGAATACCGATCGATGGCATAGCCGCGAACGATGACGTCCGGATCATCGAGCCCGGCGCGAATGAGCGCGAGATTTGCGGCCACCCGATCGTCAGGAATCGTGCTCATTGCGCTCGAGCGCACCAGAGGCTCAGGATCGCGCGCAAACTGCGCGCGCAGACGATCGGAAACCGGCGATGCCGCTTCGAGCACGCGTACTTTTGCCCATCCGGTGAGGTCGGCCGGCAGAAGTTTTTCATCATTGAATTGTTTTGCGATCGCGCCGGCAGCGAGCTCCCGTTCCCAGCGTGAGCCGGTAGTGGCGATCTCCATCAGCCGCTTGCGCGCGACTTCACTTTTGGCTGCGTAGTACCCGATGGCCTCGATCGCCGACGCGCGCGTTCCTGGATCGGGATCGCCCGCCACCGCGAGAACGCGCACGGCATCCTGTGCGTTGTCGGCGGCCGCCGGTGTTTTCGTCGCGATGCGCGCGATCGCGACCACCGCATTCGTTCGCACCCACGCCTGCGGATCGCTCAGCGCGTTTACCAGAACCGGAATCGACTCCGGCGCGGCAATCGCGCCTAACGCGCGCTCGACATAGGTACGCGTCAGCGTATTCGGATCGTTGATGAGCAACTCCAGGCGGGCGCGCGCGGGAGCGTAAGCGCGGCGCGCGAGCGCGTAAGCCGCTTCCTGACGCATGACCGCCGACGGCGATGCCAGCGTATTCGCGGCAATCGCCAGGGCATCATCTGAACGGAATCGGAAGAGATATCGGATCGCGCGTGCGCGAACGCCTTCGCGTTGATCGTCGCCGCAGAATCGGGTGTAGGACGCCAGGGGAATCCGCGGAGCGAGCTTCGACAGGGCCTCGACAGCCTCCGCCGCCACGTCGGCATTTTCTCGATCGCCCGCGAGCCGCAGCAGAGTGTCGCTGGCGCTGAGATCGCCGATCTGCCCGAGGGCAAAGGCGGTGTTGACGCGGACGAGTGACTCGCGATCGTTTGCCAGCTCGATGAGATCCTCCACGCCCGCCTGACGTTCGTTCGGATCGCGTTCACCGTTGCCGTTGGCGTCGATGAAGGTGTGCGGTCCGATTCTGCCGAGGGCCAGCGCGATGCGGGCGCGGTGGAGGGAGTTCGGGTGATGCACCCATTGCGCGGTGAGGGACGGGTCGTATTCGCGGCGATCCTCGAGCGCCAGGATTTGCGCTTCCTCTTCGATGGTGAATCCGTACGGCGACGCGGGCTGGACCGGCGCGGCCGGCGGCGGTGACGGCACGGTGGTGCAGCCGGTGATCGCGATCACGGCGAGGAGTCGGCGCATCGAGCGCTGATGATACCGTTATGCCGATGGAGTCGCTGGCGATCGACGCCTCGCATCTGGCGCGGCGCTACGGGCGGCGTTGGGGGCTGGTCGACGTCTCGTTTCAGCTCGCGCGCGGGAAGGTCATGATGGTCGCCGGCCGCAACGGATCCGGCAAAACGACGCTGCTGAAAATCCTGTCGACCGCCATCCGGCCGGATGCAGGAGGAGCGCTGGTCGGAGGATTCGACATCAAGACGCAGCGCGAGGAGATCCGGCAGTCGACCGCGCTGCTGTCACACTATTCGTATCTCTACGAATCGTTGAGCGCACTCGAAAACCTCGAGATCGTCTCGCGTTTCATTGGAGGGCAGCCGCCCCCGGCTGTCCTCGAACGCGTAGGCCTGTTCGATCGCGCCAACGATCCGGTCTCCACTTTTTCCGCCGGAATGCGCAAGCGGCTTTCATTCGCGCGGGTCCTGCTGCAGCGGCCGGCGATCGCATTTCTCGATGAGCCGTTCGGCCAGCTCGATCCGCAGGGATTCGTTCTGGTCGAGGACGTTGTCGCGGAGCTGAAGCGCGGCGGTGCCACTGTCGTCATCGCGACCCATCAGGTGGAGCGGCTGGCGCGCATCGCCGACGTGCAGCTCACTCTGGAGAGCGGTCGAGTCGCATGATCGCAGCACTGCGCAAAGAATTTCTATTGCAATGGCGGACGCGCGCGCAGGCGGTGGCGATTTTCGTCTTTGGCGCCACATCGCTGCTGCTCTTCAGTTTCGCGATCGGACCGAATGCTGCCGCGCTG
>Ga0070699_100004709_pt1 | contig 12066 bp, 11 predicted proteins | sample KBSK1503metaG_FD_65473 | JGI IMG/M metagenome (GOLD analysis project Ga0070699, IMG submission 65473) | Corn, switchgrass and miscanthus rhizosphere microbial communities from Kellogg Biological Station, Michigan, USA - KBS K1-50-3 metaG | ecosystem: Host-associated > Plants > Roots >...
CAGTTACCCGAGCGATTGGTTTGGGCCCAGCTGAGCGAGGGCGATCCACACGAGCCGCTGGATGGCTGCTTCGCCTCGCAGATGGGACCCGGCCAGTTCCGGGTGCTTGGCATCTTCGGTTTTCACCCGGAACGTTCCGGTCTGAGCGTCGCCGAGGTCATGGGCCCCCGCCCTTCCGGCGCCCGGCGGGAAGACGGCCAGCCATTCTTTGCTCCCCTGCTCCAGGGGGGCACGGCCGCCCGGCTCTACTCCATTGGTGGGCCCGGCGAGCTGCTCGAACTCGGCGCCCGCGGGATGACCGCCGCCGCGCCCGCCCTGGCGGGAGCCGAGCCGGGCAATCCTCTCGAGCTGGCATGATCGACAAGCGCTCGGTCGCGCAGGTCCTGGAGCAAATCGCCGCCTTCATGCAATTGAAGGGAGAGAATGCGTTCCGGGTTCGCGCCTTCACCAATGCGGCGCGGGTGGTGAACGGGTTTCCCGAGGATCTCGACCTCGCGCTGCAGGATGGATCTTTGGCCGCGGCGCGCGGGATCGGCCCGGTGACCCTCCAGATCGTGAGCGAGCTGATGAAGACCGGCCGCTCCAGCCTGCTGGAAGAATTGCGGGAGCAGATTCCTTCCGGCCTGGTGGAGATGCTGGACATCCCCGGCCTGGGCGTCGCCAAGATCCGCCAGATCCACGAGGTTCTGGGCATCGATTCCATTCCCGAGCTGGAGGCCGCCGCCCGCGACGGCCGCCTCGCCAGGCTGCCACGCTTCGGGCCCAAGACGGCGGACAACCTGCTCCGGAGCATCGGATTCCTGCGCCAGACCAGCGGGCTTCGGCTGAGCCACCACGCCGCCGATGAGGCGAACGGCCGCCGGCTGGCGCTGGAGCGGATCCCCGGAGTCCAGCGGGCGATCGTCGCCGGGGAAGTCCGCCGCCGTTCCGAGGTCGTGCGGGACATCGTGCTGGTCCTGGTTGCCGAGGTGGCGCCGGAGGAGATCTTCAGCCGGTTGCGCGAGTTGCCCGGCGTTCATGAATTCGCCGGACAGGATGAACGGCGGGTCACCCTTCGCTTTGCCGGAGGCTCCAGCGCCCAGATCGTAGTCACGACCCCGGTCAACCACGGCGCCGTTCTGGTCCAGGCCACCGGCAGCGAGGAGCACCTGGCGCAGCTGGCCCGGCGCGCCAGCAGCCTCGGCTTCACCCTGAACGGCGCGGCCCTGTGGAAGGGGAGCGTGTTCGTCCCGACCCCGGACGAGGCGGCGTTCTATCACGCCTTGGGCCTGGACGAGATTCCAGCCGAGCTTCGCGAAGGCCGCGGCGAGATCGAAGCCGCCGAGCATCACCGGATTCCCCGCCTGATCGAGGCGGGCGATCTCCAGGGCCTGCTCCATTGCCACACCACCTACTCGGACGGCTCCTGCACCGTCCGGGAGCTGGCGGTCGCCTGCCGCGAGGCCGGGTACTCCTACGTCGGGATTACCGACCACAGCGAGACCGCAGCGTATGCCGGCGGGCTCACCGCGGATGACGTGCTTCGCCAGGGCGCCGAGATCGATGAGGTCAACGCGAGTATTCAGGGAATCCGGATCCTCAAGGGGATCGAAGCCGACATCCTGGCCGACGGCCAGGTGGACTACTCCGAAAGCATCCTGGCCGGGCTCGATTTTGTCATCGCCTCGGTGCACAGCCGGCTCAATATGAATGAAGGGGAAATGACCGCCCGGATCCTGGCCGCGCTCGACAACCCGTACGTTTCCATCCTGGGGCACCCCACGGGCCGGCTGCTGCTGTCCCGCAATCCGTTTCCGGTCGACCTGGGCGCGGTGTTCGCCCGGGCGGCCGAGCGGGGAGTGGCAATGGAGATCAATGCCGATCCCCACCGGCTGGACCTCGACTGGCGGCTGGTTCGCGAGGCTCGCGATCATGGCGTCGCGATCACGATCGGCGCCGATGCCCACAGCGTGGCGACGCTGCGCCACGTGGAAAGCGGGATCGGCATCGCGCGAAAGGCCTGGCTTACGCGGGATGAAGTATTGAACGCGCTCCCGGTGGACCAGTTCACCGCCCGGATGCAGCGAGTGCGGTCGTGAAGAAGCCGGCGCGAAAACCGCCCCAGGCCCGGACCGGCCGCCGCCGGGGGATGCGGACCAAGGCCGCCGCGCCTCCGCTCGAGGTGCTCGACCGCCTCAAGGCCCAGTATCCCGACGCCCGCTGCGCGTTGGACCACGAGTCGCCCTACCAGCTGATCGTCGCCACCATTCTCTCGGCCCAGTGCACCGACGCCCGGGTGAACATGGTGACTCCGCAGGTGTTCAGCCGCTATCCCAGCGTATACGAACTGGCCCGCGCCAATCCGCTCGAGCTGGAGGCGATCATCAAGTCCACCGGCTTCTTCCGCAACAAGACGAAGAGCCTGATTGGAATGGCCCAGGCGGTGGTGGCGGACCACGCCGGTGAGCTGCCGCGGAGCATGGCGGAGCTGGTGAAGCTGCCCGGCGTGGGACGCAAGACCGCCAACGTAGTGCTGGGGAATGCCTTTGGAATCGACGAGGGAATCGTGGTGGACACCCACGTGACCCGGTTGAGCCAGCTGCTCGGCTGGACCGTGAACTCCGATCCGGAGAAAATCGAGCAGGAGCTGATGCAACTCTTTCCCAGGAAGGAATGGACCATCCTCTCCCACCTGCTGATCTTCCACGGCCGCCAGGTGTGCGTCGCGCGCCGGCCCCAGCATGAGATCTGCGTCCTCAAGGACATTTGCCCGGCGGCCCGGCTCTAGGCCTTCTCCATGAATCGCCTCGGCTCTGCCACGTCGGCCTATCTCCATTCCGCTGCGCACCAGCCGGTCCACTGGTACCCCTGGAGCGATGAGGCCTTTGCCGCGGCCCAGCAGGGAGATCGCCCGATCCTGCTCGATATCGGCGCGGTGTGGTGTCACTGGTGCCACGTCATGGACGGCGAGTCCTACGAGGATCCCGCCCTCGCCGATTTCCTGAACCAGAATTTCATCGCCATCAAGGTCGACCGGGACGAGCGCCCCGACGTCGACGCCCGCTACCAGCGCGCAGTCCAGGCCTTTTCCGGCCAGGGCGGATGGCCGCTGACCGGTTTTCTCACGCCCGGGGGCGAGGTCTTCTACGGCGGCACCTATTTCCCCCCGGACGGGAAGTATGGCCGCCCCGGCTTCCGCAGCGTGCTGCAACAGGTCCTCCAGATCTACCGGGAACAGAAGGACCGCGTGGTATCGCAATCGGACGCGGTGCAGCGGATCGTCGCCGAGTCGCTGGACGAAACCGAGCCCGGCACCCCCAGCGACGCGATCCTGGACCAGGCCATTCAGCAGATGACCCGCAGCTTCGACTTCGCCAACGGCGGCTTCGGCAGCGCGCCCAAGTTCCCCCATCCCGCGGCGATAGAGCTGCTGCTGCGCCGCTACCGGGATCAGCTGGCGCCCGTCCTCCGGGAGATGATCGAAGCGAAGCTCGACGCGATGGCCCGCGGCGGAATTCACGATCACCTGGGGGGCGGCTTTCATCGCTACAGCACCGACGCCCGCTGGATCGTGCCTCACTTCGAGAAGATGTCGTACGACAACTCGGAGCTGCTCAAGGCCTACCTGGACGGCTACGCGGTATTCGGGGCGGAGGAATTCCGGGAGACCGCGCGGGGCATCGTGCGTTTCGTTCGGGAGGTGCTGACCGATGCCGGGGGAGGGTACGCGGCCAGCCAGGATGCCGACGTAGGGCTCGAAGACGACGGGGATTACTTCACCTGGACGCTGGAAGAAGCCCAGGCGGTGCTCTCCGGGATCGAGCTGGACGTCGCGACCACCTATTACGACATCGGCACCGCCGGCGAGATGCATCACAATCCCGGCAAGAACGTGCTTTATATCAGCGCCCCGCTGGAAACCGTCGCGATCCGGCTCGGCATCGCGCTGGAAGAAGTGATGGGCGCCCTTCCGGCCGCCGTGGCCCGGCTGCGTGCCGCTCGCGCGAAGCGCACGCCGCCGTTCGTCGACCCGACCCGCTTCACCAACTGGAACGCGATGCTGGCGTCGGCCCTGCTCGCCGCCGGCGCAATCCTGGACGACGGCTGGGCCAGGGACAACGCCCTGGGAACTCTGCGCCGCATACAGCGCGAGAACGCCGAGCCGGACGCGGTACGGCACACCCCGGGCGGCCGGCAGAATCTGCTGGAAGACCAGGTCCAGGTCGCCCAGGCGAGTCTCGATGCATACGAGAGCACCGGGGAAACGGCCTGGCTCGAGTGGAGCACCCGGATCATGGAGCGGGTGTGGCGGGATTTCTGGGACCCGCAATCGGGCGGGCTCTTCGATTCGCTCGCGGAGCCGGGATCAGCCGGCCTGCTGCCTCTCCCCTCCAAACCGGTGCAGGACGCGCCGACGCCTTCGCCCAATGGCGTGGCGGGGATCGTGCTGGCCCGGCTGGCGGAGATCAGCGGCGACCAGCGCTGGGCGGAACGCCGCGATCAGCTGATCAAGGCGTTTGCCGGCGGCGCGGCGCAGCTGGGACTCCACGGTGCCACATTCCTGATCGCGATGGACTGGACGCTCCGGCCGCCGGCCCATCTGGTGATCGTGGGCTCGGCCGATGATGCCGAGGCCAACCGGATGCATCGCCGGGCGCTCGCCACCTTCCTGCCGCGCCGCGTCGTGCAGCGGGTCACACCCGAGGCCGCGGCCTCACGGCCCTTCCCGCCCGCGCTTGCCGGCATGCTGACGCAAGGAACCGCCGCCTACGCCTGTATCGGTGCCACATGTTTACTACCAGCCAGGACTGACTTGGAGTGGAAAGTCACCCTGGATGAGGTGACCTCATCGCCGGGGGGCGGGCCTTCCTCTTCGGTCACCCTTTCCAACACGTAGACACGTAGATCACATAGGTCACGTAGAACAACAACACTCCTTTCAATTCTCCAACCCGTGCTTTTTCTATGTGTCCTACGTGTCCTACGTGGCTACGTGTTGAAAACGCGAGCCCGGGGAGGAAACTCGAGTTCTCCGGTTGACTAAATGAGGCCTTCCGTGTCGATTCGGAGGCGAACCAACTTTACTTCTCTCTCCGAGCCTCCTCCGTTTATGAAAACAGCTACCATCGACACCTCGCGCGGCACCATCACGGTCGACCTCTTCGACACCGAAGTCCCGGGAACCGTCGCCAACTTCGAGAAGCTGGCCAGCGAGAAATTCTATGACGGGACCCGGTTTCACCGGGTGATTCCCAACTTCATGATCCAGGGCGGCGACCCGCTTTCCCGGGATGCCAACAACCCGCGGGCCGGCACCGGCGGCCCGGGTTACAAGATCAAGTGCGAGACCCACCTCAACACCCACAAGCACGTCGCCGGGACCCTGTCGATGGCCCACGCCGGCAAGGACACCGGCGGCAGCCAGTTCTTCATCTGTCACGCGGCGCAACCCCACCTCGACAAGGTGCACACGGTATTCGGCCAGGTGACCAAGGGCATGGATGTGGTCAACGCGATAAAGCAGGGGGATGAGATCAAATCGATCAGGATATCATGAACCGGTCATTCCGAGAGCGCAGCCCGGGGAATCTCAAGGGTCCATGAATCTCGACTTCGCTGTCCTGGCCGATTATGCCCTGATCGACCAGCAGGGCAAGCTCTCGATCATCGGGATCTTCCAGCACGTGTGGGTGACTTCGTTCCCCACGGTAAACGCCCGCACCCACCTGGTGCTCCGGGTCAAGGGTCGCCGCACCGAGATCGGCAGTCACTCGATTCGCATTCGCTTCGTGGATGACGCCGGCCAGGAGCTGCTGGGCGGCGAGGGCACGGTGCAATTCGGCGAGCCGGTCGCCGGGGTGACCGAGCTCGAAGCCGGGGCTGTCCTGGTGTTCGATATCCCGCTTCCCAAGGCTGGCCAGTACGCGTTCGAGATCGGGCTCGACGACCAGGTGTCGACCCGGGTTCAGCTGACCGCGGCACAGGTGGACCGATCGAAAGAGGGGCAGCACTAAGGGCGGCTTTACATTCCCTTAAACCCGCGGTACTGTTGCCAAAACCCCCCTTCCCCCCCACAGACGCGGCATGCGGAGTTCCTCTATGCGACGGTTTCCAGTCTGGTTGGCCGCCGGGGTTTTCGCCGGTACGCTGGCTACTCCCCGAGCGATCCTGGCGCAGGGCTACGGAGTCTACGAGCACGGCACCTGTGCGATGGCCCGGGCCGGGACGGCCGTCGCCTCGCCCTGTGACGACGGCTCCACCATTTTCTTCAACCCGGCCGGTCTCGCGCTGGCCACCCACAAAGTCATTAGTGCGGGCGGAACGCTCATCGCGCCGTCGGGACAGTTCGAAAACGACAGTACTGGGGAAAAGACTTCGATGAACAAGCGGGTCTACCCGGTGCCGCATGTCTATTTTCAGCACCCCATGAGCGACCGGATCGTCGCCGGGTTCGGCTTCTTCGTCCCCTACGGCCTGGAGACCGACTGGCCGGAGAACTTCGAAGGCCGCTTCCTCGGCTACAAGAGCCTGGTCCAGGGGTTCTACCTGCAGCCGACCCTCGCCGCGAAAATCACCGATCGCGTCATGGTAGGCGCCGGGGTGGACGTGACCTATCTGAAGGTGGGGCTGCATCAGCATCTCGACCTGGCCCCCCAGGCGTTGCCCCCGCCGGCGCCTCCCGGGACCACCTTCGCCAACCTGGGTATCCGGTCGGGAACCGACTTTGCCAACGCCGACCTCGAGGGCCATGCCTGGAACCTCGGCTTCAACGTTGGAATCATCCTGCAGCCGACCGACAAGCTGTCGCTGGGAATCCGCTTCCTCTCCCGGCAGAAGGTTGAAATCGACGACGCCACGGTCAGCTTCACCCAGATCGCCACCAACGACACGCTCGCCGCGGGCAACCCGTTCGGCGTCCCGGCCGGCACCACGCTCGACCAGGTGCTGGCGCCGCGGTTCCTTCCCGATTCCACGCTCAGTAATCAGGGCGGCAAGACCACCCTGACGCTGCCCGAACAACTGGTGCTCGGCGCTGCCTATCAACTGACACCCCGGCTGAAGCTGCTCTTCGACTACCAGCGCACCAACTGGAAGGTCTTCAAGGACCTGGTGATCGACTTCGAGCATGCCGGCCGGCGGACCATCGTCGAAGATTACCAGGCGAGCGACGGGTTCCGGGTGGGCGGGGAATACGCCTGGACGTCAAACACCACCGTGCGGGCCGGGTTCCTGACCCACACCGAAGCGGCGCCAGACCAGACGGTGACGCCGAACCTTCCTGAGGGACCCCGCTCCGAGCTCACCCTGGGCTTCGGAACCCGGTTGACCAATTCACTTCGCGTGGATCTGGCCTACCAATACATCGACCAGGCCGACCGCCGCGGCCGGACCACCGACGGCGGCCAGGCCGCACCGACGACCGCGGTGAACAATGGCCTCTACACTTTCCACGCCCACCTCTTCGGCGCGACCCTCGCGCTGGCGTTCTGACAGGGAGACACCGACCATGACACCTCGTTACCTCGCCGCCTCCCTGGCGCTGGCCCTGTCGATTCTCGCCGGCTGCCATTCGGATGACTCGCTGAACCCGCCCCCGGCCCCGCCGGTGCCCAGCGGCGGCGCGATGTTCCAGAGATACGTCGCGATGGGCAACAGCATCACCGCCGGCGTGCAGTCGGCCGGCATCAATGACAGCACCCAGGCCCGCAGCTACGCCGTATTGGTGGCCGCCGCCATGGGGACCAGCTTCGTCTATCCCCGGCTCAACATGCCGGGCTGCCCGCCGCCGTTCCTCAACAACGTGACCCAGGCCCGGGTGAATCTGCCGGGGCTGCCGACTCCAACCAGCACGACCTGCTATCTCCGGCAGAGCAACGTCACGCCCAACGACGTTGCGGTGCCTTTCGCCCGGGCAATCGAAGCACTGACCAATTTCGCGGTGCCTTCCCGGGCCAACGCCCTGACCACGATGTTCCTGGGCGGCCGGAACCAGGTCCAGGCCATGCGCGACCAGAACCCGACCTTCGTCTCGCTCTGGATCGGCAACAACGATGCGCTGGCCGCGCTCACCAACCTGGCGAATCCCGGCAGGACTGACTCGGTCACCGACGTGGCCCTCTTCCAGACCCAATACGGCCAGATCCTGGACAGCATCGAGGCGGCCGGAGCCCAGGCGGTGCTGATCACCGTGGCGGACGTGGCAGTCATCCCCTACGCGTCACGCGGTTCGGTCTACTGGTGCCTCAAGACTGGGGCGTGCCCCGGCGTTCCCGCCTCGTTCCCGCCGGGGTTCACGGTGAACAACAACTGCGCACCGTTGGCCACCGGCATCCCGGGAGCCAATGGTGACTCAATCCTGGTCCCGTGGCCGATTGGGGTTCCGAAGATCGCCGCCGCGGCTGCTGGCGGGGCCACCAATCTCGATTGCAGTGTGGATGCCGAGGTCGTCACGCCGAGCGAATACGCCGGACTCCGAAATGCTGTGCTAGGCTACAACACTTACATCCAGGCCCAGGCCACGGCCAGGGGGTTTGCGTTTGTCGATGTCAATGCGCCACTCCTCCAGGCGGTAGTCGCCGGCTTCATTCCGCCGTTCCCCGACTTGAGCCAGGCGCTCTCCGGCGGCAACATCGGGTTCGGGCCGTTCTTCTCCCTGGACGGCGTGCATCCCAGCACGCTCGCCCATCGCCTGGTGGCCGACTCGGTTGCCTCGGCGATCAATCAGAAGTACGGGACCACTCTGCCAGTGCCGGTGTGTAGTGTCGTGACCTGCCCGAACTGAGGCGGCAGGACGGTAGGACGGTAAGGCGGTAGGGGATCTCACTCCACCCTACCGCCTTTCTCATTTCCACCCTTTATTCATCTTATGACCTGGACTCGCGAACGCGCGCTGGCGATCATGCACGAGTACACCGCCTCGGAAGCGCTGCGCAAACACATGTACGCGGTGGAAATCTCCATGCGGGCGATGGCGGTGAAGTCGGGCGAGAACCCCGACGACTGGGGCATCGTGGGGTTGATCCACGATTTCGACTACGAGCGGTTTCCCAACGCGGCCCATTCGCCGACCGAGGAACATCCGGCCGAGGGTGTGCGCATCCTCGCCGCCCAGGGCTTTCCCGAGGCATGGCAGCGGGCCATCCTGGGACACGCGAACTATTCCGGGGTACCCCGGGATACGCCGCTCGCTCGCGCACTCTTCGCGGTCGACGAGATCTCCGGGTTCCTGGTCGCCTGCGCCCTGGTCCGTCCCTCGAAGAGTCTGAAGGACCTCGAAGTCTCCAGCGTCAAAAAGAAGTTCAAGGACAAGGCGTTCGCCCGGGGGGTGAGCCGGGAGGACGTGATCCAGGGCGCCGCAGAGCTGGGCGTTCCCCTCGATGATCACATCCAGTTCGTGCTGGAGGCATTGCGGCCGGAGGAGCAGGTCCTTGGATTAGGGGCGGGGTGACCGTAACCAGGGCGGCCGCGCTGGAAGCTGCCTCGGGGACTCCCGAGGCTGGAACGCTCGAACAGATCATCAACCGGGCCGCCGACGCGCGGCCCATCCCCGGCAACAACGTCCGGCTCCTGATCGATGGGCCCGAGTGCTATGCCGCGATGCTCGATGTCATCGCCGGGGCCCAGCGCTGGATTCACTTCGAGAACTACATCATTCGCTCCGACCGGACCGGGTGGCGCTTCGCCGAGGCGCTCGCGGCGCGGGCCCGCGAAGGCCTCCCGGTGCGGGTGGTCTACGACTGGCTGGGGTCCATCGCCACCCGGTCGAAGTTCTGGAGGTTCCTGCGCCAGGCCGGGGTGGAGGTACGCTGCCACAACCCGCCCAAGTTCCTCGATGCCTTTCTCAACCTGACCCGGGATCACCGGAAGCTGGTGGTGGCCGATGGCGTCGTGGGTATCACCGGCGGGCTCTGCATCGGCAACGAGTGGATGGGAGACCAGTCGAAAGACATTCAGCCCTGGCGCGACACCGGCATCGAGATCAGCGGGCCGGCCGCGGTCGCGCTCGACCAGTCGTTCGACCGGCTGTGGCGGATCACCGGGAAGGGAGCCGGCGACGACCACAGCCCGGCCGAAACCCCCGGGCAAGGCGACGCGAATATCCGGGTCATCGAGGGCAGGCCGGGGCGGGAGCGAACCTACAAAGTCCTGGAGATCCTGGCGGCGAGCAGCGTACGGCGGCTCTGGATTACCGACGCGTACATGGTGCCGCCGCCCCGGCTGTTCCAGGCCTTCGTCGATGCGGCCCGGGACGGGGTCGATATCCGGATGCTGGTGCCGGGGTCGAGTGACGTCAGCGTGGTGCGGAACCTTACCCGGGTCGGGTATCGCGACCTGCTGCGCGCCGGGGTCCGGATCTTCGAATGGGACGGCCCCATGCTCCATGCCAAGACCATCGTCGCCGACGGGCGCTGGGCCCGGATCGGCACCAGCAATCTCAACGCGTCGAGCTTGACCGGGAATTACGAGCTGGATGTGCTGGTGGATGATTCACGGGTGGCCCACCAGCTGGAAGAGCAGTTTCGCCGGGACATCGCTCGCAGCTCGGAAATCCTCCGGGGAAAGTTGCGGGCGCCCGAGCGGTTCCAGAAAGTCCTGCCGTCCCGGCTGGCCCGCCAGCAGCCCGAAGAAGCACCCGCCACCCACACCCGGACGCGCCGGGAAGGCCGCCGCCGCGCGGTGGTCGCGCTGTGGACCGTGGTGACCGGGGCGCGACGGTCATTGTTCGGCCCTGCAGCCCTGGTCCTCATCGCCCTGGGCGGGCTCTTCCTGGTGTTGCCCCGGGTGATGGCCTACGTCTTCGGCGCGATCTGCGTCTGGCTCGCGGTGGCGGCGACCCGTGAAGCCCTCCGCCGGCGCGGAGGATAAGATCTTTGATTGTAACGCCTTAGTAAGCTACCTCCCGCCCCGGAACCTCTCCGCTATTCTTCCTGTCACATGCGAGCCTCGGACCTCAACGATCGTACCTCTGCTGACGTAAAACCGACGTGAGCGACGCTGATCTCGCCCGCCGCGCCTCTTTGGGCGACAGCGATGCTTTCGGAGAGCTGGTCAACCGGCACGCCGCCGCGGCGCGCCGCCTCGCACGGGCAGTTCTACAGAACGCCGAAGATGCGGACGATGCCGCCCAGGACGGGTTTCTGCTCGCCTGGCGTTATCTCGAGCGTTATGACCCGGAGCGGCCTTTCGCTCCCTGGTTGATGCGCATCGTACTGAATGCAGCGGCGGACCTCCGCCGCAAACGCCGGGTGCGGCAGACCGAGATGATTCCTCCGGCGTCGCTGTCCTCGGAGCCATCGCCGGAAGAGCAGACCGACTGGCGGCTCTTTCGCCGCGAGCTGAGCGAGGCCCTGGAGCGGCTCCCGGAGCGGCAGCGAATTGCAGTGACCTTGTTTGATGTCGAAGGCTACAGCCACGGGGAAATTGCCGAGCTGCTGAAGATTCCCGAGGGAACCGTGCGATCCGACGTCTTTCACGCGCGGCGCACGTTACGCCAGGCCTTGAGCGCCTTTCGCGAGGAGCCGGAATGAGCGACAACCTGTTCGGAAGCGAACGCGACAACAAACTGGGCGATCTGTTGCGCCGGTACCTGGAACCGTCGGATCATGCGGGGTTTGTGCGCCGGGTCATGGTCGGGCTCCATGCGACCGACAACAGTTGGGACGTGTTGAGCCGCTGGGCCCGCCCCGGCATCGCCGCCGCGCTGGCATTCATTCTGGGCGCCGCCACCTGGGTGATTCTCCAGACCGGCGCGGAGCCGCAATCGCTGGCCGACGCGGTGCTCCCCGGCGACGCGCCGGCTTCGCTCTTCTCGGCGACACGACCGGACAACGAGCTCGTGCTTGAGGTCGTGCTGGAGCGGTAACTGAAGGGACTAAGGACTAAGGACTAAGGACTCTGCGATTCACGGTCCCAGCCCTGATCTGAATTCCAATACTGTTAGTCCCTGGTCCTTAGTCCTTAGTCCCTGGTCCTTGGTCCTTAGTCCTTAGTCCTTAGTCCTTTGAGGTGTGATGCGATCTACCTGGAAGGCAAGCCTGCTTCTCATTGCGGTTTTCGCCGGTGGCGCGTTGGCCGGAGGCGCGGTGA
>Ga0070699_100004712_pt1 | contig 12061 bp, 11 predicted proteins | sample KBSK1503metaG_FD_65473 | JGI IMG/M metagenome (GOLD analysis project Ga0070699, IMG submission 65473) | Corn, switchgrass and miscanthus rhizosphere microbial communities from Kellogg Biological Station, Michigan, USA - KBS K1-50-3 metaG | ecosystem: Host-associated > Plants > Roots >...
GCGTCGGGCCGGGCACTCCAACTGCTCTACCTGAACGCTCCCTTGAGCGCCGGGAGCCTTGGTCGACGCGGGACCGGTTGACCAGCCTTCTTCTTGGCCCAGTACCCTCGTGGAGGCATCGGGATCTCGAGCTGCTTGCATGCCTGCAGTAGTTCTACGGCGGGCATGCCGTATCGGCGCGCGACCTTCGCGATCGGCTTCGACCAGACGGCATCGAAGACACGCCAGCGGTCATCCCACGTGAGGATCTGACCAGGTATTGCGCGCGACGTCGACGCGGATTGCTGACTCGCCTCTTCGCCGCCTCCAAGGCGCGCCAATCGCCGTTCACAGAACGCCAGATACTGCCGCAGCTGCCGCACTCGGAGCAGTTCGCGGAGCGCCGACTCGCCGGTCTCACGGGTGCGAAGCTGGCCGAGGAGCTCGACGAGGACGTCAGGCTCCAGCTTGTAGAGAATCCGTCGCGTGGACTCCAGCGAAGAGGCATCCGGAGTCCAGACGGCGCCGTGCCGAAGCAGAACCCGAATTGCGCTTCTTCCACTCGACGGCTTCTCCGGCGACTCCTCGTAGATGGCGAAGTCACCGTGCTCGACACGCTCGAGCTCTTCCCAGCCGAGGATTCGGAGGCACGAGTCGAGCGCACTCGAGCCTCCGTCCGGCTTGTCGTTGGGGTTCGCACCCAGGGCGAGGAGGTACTGGAGCGTGTCCGCGTTCGCGCGTTCAGCTGCCCGCTCCAGCATGCCGCGGAGGTCGTCGCGCTGGTCGGGCCGAAGCCGCTTCAGGACGCCGACGTTGCCCGATCCGCACGCCTCATGAAGGGCGGTCGTGGACCATTCGGAATCGTCCGCGTCCTCGACGGTGGGACCGGATGATCGCGGGTCCGCACCCGCCCACATCAGCAGGCTGACCCACTTCAGATTTCCGTCCTGGGCGAACTGTCGCAGGGCCATGTCCGCCTGCCGCTGCAGGCCTTCCGCGAGGTCAGGCCGGATGCGCCGGCAATCCAGGTACGACCCGATGGTCGTCTTGGCTCGGAGTTGGTGGAAGGCCCGGGCGAACGAATAGTTAGCGATGGGATCGGCGCCCCGCTCGATGAAAGAGGCGACGAGGCCGCGGTCGCCGGTCAAGAGGACGTCCAGGAACGGCACCGACGTGATCTCGGCGCCAGACGCGAGCGCCAATTGGACGACCTCGGGCTTGTCCATGAACAGCGCCTGACTGAGCGCGTCGTTCTTGACGTGCCGGCTCTCCTCATGGCGCAAGAGCAGCTCGATGAGGCTGTGGAATCCGGACTCCAGCGCGACACGGAGAGGCGTCCTGACCTCCCTCGGAACGTTGAGCGAGCGGCCAGCGCGTATCCACGCCTCTACCTCGTATAGCCTCCCAGCCCGACAGAGCCGGATTAGCTCCATGGCATCGGAATGCGACAGGGGACTTGGCACTTTATCAGGAGCCTCACAGCCGACGGGCACATCATGGCCTGCCAGCGAGTCGCGAACCCACCGCTCGCCGCCATCAGAGGGCATCACGGCCGATCTGAATTGCTCATCAGCGTCGGGAACTTCGACGCGATCCATGCCTCGACAAGATCGTGGAACTCGCGCGCCTTGTTGAGGATCTCGTCTGCCTCGGTGTCGGTGGCCACCTGGGACCGTGTGTAGTCGATGACGTTGCGCTTCCGCCGGCAGGTCTCGAAGTAGTCCGCATAGGCTCGCGCTGCAGAGCCGACTGCCAGTGTGATTGCCTCCACTGTCACCTTGTGGTGTCCAGCCTTGGCCGTGACGCGGTATCCGGCGCATGCGATGGCCATGTTCGCCGCCTGAAGGGCGGCGTTGTACGCGGTAGCGAACCGACGATCCGCCGAGAGGCCTGGCACCTGCGCGTCCGCGAGATCGCGGGCGACCAGGGCCCGCATGTCATCGAGCTCTTGCTTCGATGTCCGATGCCGTTGAACGTCGCGGCTTGCCAACAAAGTCGTCCACGTCACGCTGGTCGCCCTTCACGAATAGTTTCTGGCCACGCAGGACCTCCGAAATGAAATGGTCCTTCGTAGCAGCCTTCTTGCGAAACTCCGCTACCGAATAGCTCGTCGCGTTGACCTCGCGGCCAAGTCGAGCCTCGGCCTTCCGCAGCGCCGGCGTGATGTCTGCGAGCCCGACATCACCGACCACCATCAGGTCGATGTCACTCACAGCATGCTCCTCGTTGCGGGCGACGGAGCCGTAAATGAAGGCGCAGGCAATCCGTCGGTCCAATGGACGAAGGACCTCCCGGAGCGTCGGCAGTACGCCGGCTGTCTTCTCGATCAGACTGCGTAGCTCGGGAAAGACCGGCGACCGTGTGTCCGCCTTGAAATAGGCGCGGGTGCTCTCTCGACGGGTTTCGAGAATGCCGCCGTCGACCAGCGCTTTGAGCTCGCGCTGGAGGCTCGACGGTGAGGTCCCTAGGAACTGCGCCAGTTCAGAAAGGTACCACCACTTCTCGGGCTGCGTTAGAGTTGCGGCGAGCACGTCACCCCGAAGCGTCGGAAACAGCGCGGCCAGCGTCGCGGGCTTACGCATATCGCGTAAATTATTACGCAGAATGCGTAAGGACGCAACTTCCGACACGCTACGCCACTCCGGCCAGCGGCGCGAGGTGGCTGTAGGCATGCGGCAACACGAGCGGCTCGATCTTTCCAACACCTGACTCCATTGCTTGCCCGATCACCGGCGACGATACAGTCGCCAGCACCCGCTCGCCCTCCTGTTTCCAGCGCCGGTAAAGCACGGCGTAACGGTCACCGTTGAAAGCCTGGCGACATCGCTCAAAGCGAGCGCGATCGGCAGCCGGGCAAGCCTCTATGGGAGAGCTGGAGCAACGTTCGAAATACCAGCGCAGCTCGGCGAGCACTGCCTCTCTGAGCGGCGAGGCGAGTTCGCTCCATGCCGTCTCGAGCAGGTCTTCTGCCGAGCCCTCGAGGTGGGCCGGAACCACGATTCGAATCGTCCAAGCGGGTAGCTTCTCAAGGAGCAGGGCGTGTCGCTGGAGGAAGTCACGAAACTCGTCGCGCATCGGGTCCGAGTAAAGGTACACGAGGACAAGTTGGCCTGACGGATGGACGCCGATCGGCAGGCGATCCGGGAAGTAGCGAGCCCGCTGCTGATCGCCCTGGCGGATGACCAGGCGCGGAGCGCTCTCAATGGCGATGCCGCGGCTCGACAGGTAATCGAGCTTCTCTGCCGACGATGACATCCAGATGCTCTCGGGGTTCTCCAGAATCGCGTCCAGGAGCATCAACCGTTCAAGCGCGCGAGGTACGCTGGGCGGCCTGCGAAGCCGGCTGTCGGGCTCGCCGATCGCCTCGTAGATCGCTCCATGACGCACGTGATAAACGCGTCCGCGGCTGTGCGCGCAGTCGTACGTCGACACGAGTCGAGCGCGCACCAAGTTGGCAAAGAACTTCCGCGTTTTCTGGCCAAAGACGATGCCTGCGAAGGCCGAGTACTGGCGCATCACGCAGACGCCGGAATGGCGCGCGACAAGGACCAGAAAGCGCGCCTGGCGGTCAGTGAATCCGCGCTTCGCGATCGTCTGAATAGCGCGCTCGACGTTCATCGCAACAACTCCTCAGCGAGCCGCGGATCGGGGACACGACCACCGCTTCGACCGTTGGTACTGACCGCGAGGCCGAGGCCGCGCGAGCCGCGGCGGCCACCGGCGCCGCCAGCTCCTCGACTGCTGATCACACGCACCGAACCGGCGCTGTGACGACTGAATCCAGACGAAGCCTTGGAGATGGCGTGAGCGCCGCGGTAGTGCAGCGTCTCGACCTCGATGTCGAGCGTTCGGAGATGCCCTTCGCGGTCCTCGTACTCGATGCGCGCGTCGGGAAACTGGACGTGACCGTCGTTGTCCGGAAGCTCGTGCTCGACGGCCCACCGATGGATCTCCTCCGGCGTTCGATCGGGCCGCCCGTCGCTGTCGGATTTGCCGCGATTGCGCTCCTGCAGAAACTGCTGGTACTCGCGCTTCAGCTCGTGATCCAAGACGACGCGGCGGATGGACGCGCCGCTTTCGCGCAGTCGTTCCGCGTCCTTGAGGTAGGCGCGATAGACCTGCGCGTCGTGCGTCAGCTCGCGCGGACGGTGAACGGCGAAGCGCGTGTGGCGAACGCTTCGAACACCGACGTGGAACTCTTGCCGGCGTCTCGGTTCCTGATGTCGACCGCGGTCGTCGTCCACATCACGATGGTTGCGGAATTCCCGCTCGATGGCAGCCCACTTCAGCTCTTCACGGTGCACGTTGGACCATCGGTTGGACTCGAGTACGTCTCGTCCTCGCTCCGTGAGCGCGACCAGCGCCCGGTCTTCACCGATTGCCGGAATCGTCTCGACCAGGCCCTGATCTTTCAGGTGCCGGAGATCGCCGCGGTGTGGATCGAGCGGTCGGTCCTGGCCGTCGCGAAGATCGCCGGCGGGCACCACGCGGAAGGCCCCGACGGTGGCCAGCGTGCGCACCTCCGAGGCGCGCAGCGTCACATCGCTGTCTCGCGCCCACACACGCTCGCGTTCATGGCCGCGCGGGAGTTCCAGGTCGCGCGTAAACACGTCGCGTGGATAGAGCCGCTCGCGTTCCCGTGGATTGGACAGCCCACCACGGCTGCCTTGGTTGAGTTCGCGACCGTAGACATCGCGGTCGCGCGAGTCGTCAATCGACCGGGGGTCGAAATCCATAGAAACCTCCCGTGGGAAAACCTCGCGTGAGAGCGAGAAGGGAATGGCCGTGCGGCGCCGCGCATCGCCATGTGGGCCCACTTCTCGCGGCGGCTTTCCAACAACCGCCAGCGTTTGCATCACTTAGCTGCGATTCTTGTGGGCCCAAATTTGGGCCCAGTCCGATGCAAAAAGTGGCGAATCGCGGCGACGCGAGGCAGATCGCGAGTACTGCTGACGATTCAGCTAACTCGCGTTCTTCATGTATGTTGTGAGGAATTCCGAAGAAAGTGGTCGGGGCGACTGGATTCGAACCAGCGACCCCCTGCGCCCAAGGCAGGTGCGCTACCAGGCTGCGCTACGCCCCGACCCACCACCATCATAAACGTTTGAGCGCGCACGTGCAGCGCGGACCATCGAGCTCGTTGAGCGTGCGCCCGCAGCACGTTGATGTGCGAAGCGAGCGCACGGCGCTGGCGCGCGCACCGCTTCGTGCACGCCGGACGTGACGCGGAGTCGGTACGCGGATCCGCGGAGCGCGTCGCAGCTCGCGCGAAGCGAGCCGAACACGCAGGAGCGCGCGTTCATTCGCGACGCGCCGATGCGAAACTGATTTTTTTCTGCAACGCGCACCGCGACGTCAGTCTGCGCGCCGTGTTGCGAAACGGAACGCGCGGCGCGCCAGCGCGTCCGCAGGCAGGTCTCTTGGAGTCGCGTCGAACACCACTGGCGCTTCACTCGCTGCCCGTCCGTGGTGTTGACTGCACACGTCGCAAAAATCGCCTCCCGAAAATTTCTGTGAAAGCGATCCGCCTTTTTGATTGATCACTCCGACGGTCGGCTGTTGAATGTGCGCCGCGTTCCCATCATCCGACGCCGCAGTCATCACGCGACGCGCGACCACGACCACGTCAACCATCAAGGAGGATCGTTATGAAGCGTGTACGCAGTGTAGTGGTGTTGCTGGCCGGCACGGCCGCCGCCTGGGTGATGGCGGCGTCGTACGCGGTCCATGGGCAGGGAGGTGCCGCAGAAGCGCCGACCGGATTCGACAACCTGACCAACGGGTTCCTCACGCAGCCGGACTTCGACGCCGCTCTTGCGACGTTCGAGGAGCGAGACACAATCGGCGACGGACTCGGCCCGGTGTACAACGCGCAATCGTGCGCCGAGTGCCACCAGAATCCGATCACGGGCGGCATCAGCCAGATCAGCGAGCTGCGTGCCGGTCACCGTGACGCCTTCGGCAACTTCGTCGACGCACCCGGTGGCTCGCTCATCAACGATCGCGCGATCGACGCGTCGATTCAGGAGCGCGTGCCGGGCGCCGAAAACGTCCGCACCTTCCGCCTGTCGACCAATTCGCTCGGCGACGCTTCGTCGAGGCGATCAACTCCAACACGCTCGTCGCGATCGCGAACGGCCAGCCCGGCTAGAGCGGCGGCTGCATCGCGGGACAGTTCATCCAGGTGCCCGTGAGCGAATCGCCCGGCTCCAACCGCGGCGGACGCTTCGGCTGGACGAATCAGCACGCGAGCCTGCTCTCGTTCTCTGCCGATGCGTACCTGAACGAGATCGGCATCACGAGCCGTTTCCAGCCGACGGAAAACTCGTCGCTCGGACGATCCCTCGCCGTGTTCGACCAGACCCCCGACCCTGAAGACACCACGAACGATATCGACGTGTTCGCCAACTTCATGCGCTCGACCAAGGCGCCTCCGCGACACACCGTGCTCGCCGGGACCGAGGACGCCGTCGCCGGATCGAATCTGTTCAACGCGATCGGCTGCGGCATCTGCCAGGTGCCGAACATCACGACCGCGGCCGTCGGCACGGTGATCAACGGCGGCGCGTTCACCGTGCCCGGTGCGCTCGGCAACAAGGTCATCCATCCGTACAGCGACTTCCTGCTGCATGACGTCGGCACCGGCGACGGCATCGTCCAGAATGGAGGCCAGGCGAGCGCCAACAAGCGGCGAACGCAGCCGCTGTGGGGCGTGCGGACGCACGACCGCCACATGCACGACGTGCGACGCTGACGTTCAACGAGTCGATCCTGCGCCACGCCGGGGAGGCGACCTTCATCATCAACAACTACCGCGCTCAGCGGGACTCAGCAGAACCAGATCATCACGTTCCTCAGGTCCCTCTGACAGGAACGCAGAGATCGGCGAGCACAAACACTCGGCGGGGCTCACCGATCTCTGCGTCAAAACGATCTGCGCGACGGCGTCGGCAACGGGACGCGGCGTCTCAGGCCGAAACCATCGCCGCGATGGCCTCGCCTCGATGCGACGCGGCGCAAACAGAAAAGCGCAGACATTTGTCGGCCAGCCCGCAGACGTGCCGTGCAATGCCTCGCAATTGCGGGGTAAACGGCCGGCAGGCCCCTTGCAGTAAACGCCGCGCACGTGCAGGAACTTTTCGGTCGAACCCTTTCGCAGGGGCTCCAGGCCTTCATGCCTGTGGCCCTGTATCTCACATACGCGCGCAGCAGCGGACGCCCGCACCTTCTCACACCGGTGCGCGCCGGCCTTGCCGCCGCGGTGCCGCTGACGTTCATCGCCGGTTCACTCTTTCAATCGACGCCGCATCAGTCGCGGTGGGAAGCGGCGCTTGCCGTATTCGCGCTGATCGCCGCATGGCAGGCGGCGCGACTGACAGGCCCATTCCTCGCCGCCGCTGTGGCAGTCGTCGTCGTGCGCCAAACGATGGAGATTGACGTCGTGCTGCGCGCCGCCGTCGCGCTCGGTTCGCGCGACGCCATCGCGTCGTGTGCAGGCGCGGCTGCGGCGTCGGCGGTCGTCGCGTTCGGCTGGCAGCGCGTGATCCGGCGCCTGCCGGTCGAGCGGCGCCGGCGCGCGATTGCGGCATGTGCATCGCTCTTCATGCTGCAGGCGCTGATCTACGCGTTCCACGAATCCGCGGAATCGCACGTGCTGCCGTGGAGCGAGACGCTGCACACCGCGACCGAGCCGTACGGGCCGGAAGGTTCGTACGGACGTGGGCTGAGCGTCGCGCTGGTGATCGTGCCGATTGCGTTCGCCGCGGTCGGGCCGATTCGCATTCGGCGGCGCGTTGCGGCTGCAATCGCCCTTGCGTCGGCCGCGTTTCTGTTCGCCGCGGTCGCCCAACGGGTGACCGCGAGATCCTCGGGCGCCGCTCCGCACCCGGCCGCACTGAAGATTGCCGCGTCGCCGCACCTGCTGTTTCGACACACCGGCCTCGACGCGAGCTACAGCGCGATGAGCGTGGCGCCGCTGGATCGTCCGTCCGCGCGCGTCGCCACCTCGCTCGAATGCGATCGCGTTTCGTTCGGCGACGGCCGCGGCATCTGCCTGCAGTCGGACCGCGGTGTGTTCACGACCTACCGCGCCGTCATCTTCGATCGCACCTTCGCGAAGATCGGGACGTTGAAGCTCGAAGGCAGTCCAAGCCGCACGCGCGTGTCGCTAGACGGCCGCGTGGGCGCCGTCACGGTATTCCTCGCGGGTCACGGCTACAACGCGACGGGATTCTCCACGAGGACGAGCCTCGTCGACATGTCGACGGGCGAAGAGCTCGGAGACCTCGAGCAGTTCGCGGTCTGGCGCGACGGCGCGCGGTATACGGCGCGGGACATCAACCTCTGGGGAGTCACGTTCGCGCAGAACAGCAACGTCTTCTATGCCACGCTCGCCAGCCAGAACAAGAACTACCTTGTCAGGGGCGATCTTGGACTTCGGAAGCTCACCCTCGTCTACAACGACGTCGAGTGCCCGTCGCTCTCGCCCGACGAGAAAGCGATGGTCTTCAAACGGCGTGTCGGCCCGCGGCCCGATGCCTGGCGCCTCCACGTCCTCGACATGAAGAGCATGACCGATCGGCCGCTCGACGCCGAATCGCGCTATGTCGATGACCAGGTCGAGTGGCTCGACAACGGCCACGTGCTCTACGCCATTCAGCGGCCTTCGTCAGCGGCATCCGACGTCTGGGTCGCGCCGACCGACGGCAGCGGACCGTCGCGCCTGTTCCTTTCCGAAGCCAGCTCGCCCATCGTCGTCCGCTGACGCGTCCGCTCGCGCTGACAGGATACTCAATCGAACCGATCTGATGACGACCGATCATCGGTATCCGTCGCTCGTGGACGATTCCGAGTGCCTCGCCGAGCTCGGATCTCCCTTCGCCGTCAGATGCGTCGACCTCGAGCGCTCATCCTTACAACGACGAGGCCGACGCCCGACGATAACGCGCCCGACGATAACGCGCCGGATACGTCCTGCCGCCATCGCGTCGCCCTGGCGATCGGCGGCTTCCCGCGCACGATGGGCCCCGGCGCCGCTGCGGCCGCGCTCGTCTTCCACGACCGCAGCGCAGCTCCTCGGCTGGTGGCTGGTTGCTGCTGGTCTTCGCTGAATCATTCTGGTCTTCGCTGAATCATTCCCATCGCGCCGTAGCCGCGAGACTCACGAAATCACGAACCACACGACGCCTTTGAAACGCTTCCTGCGTTTCCTGGCTTCGAAGTTGACCGGTCTCGTGGACTCCGACACTTTTGATTGAGAGGACTCCACGATGGGGAAATCTCGACGCTGGTATCCGCCCGAATTTCGGGAGCCGATGATCGAACAGATGCGGTCGGAGCGATCGGCAGCAGAGCTTGCAAGCGAGTTCGAGCCCACCAAGCAGAGCATTCTGAATTGGGTCCGACAAGCAGACCGCGACACCGGGCGAACTAGCGACGGGATGACGACTGACGAACGGACTGAATTGCGCGCTTGCGGCGCGAAAATCGACGCGAGACGATCGCGAGATCTTGAAGAAAGCCGCGGACCATGCGGAGCCGCTGATCCTGCGCGACCTGCGCGCGGCTGGCGTGCGCGTCGGATTCAAGCGGGTCGCGCGGCTGATGAAAACGCCGGGTCGTATGGCGTGAGTCGTCGCGAAATGGTTGACTATTCGCGCGGCCTGGCGCCGCGGGCGCCCGATTTCGTTCGACGCTGCTCCACGGCGGCTGGGCCGAGTCAACTGCAGGTCGCCGATATCACCTACATCCCGACACATCCTGGCATGCTCTACCTCGTGGTGATCCTGGACGTCTGGAGCGGCGGGGTGATCGGATGGGCAAGTGGAAACACATCTGCGCACGACGCTCGTGCTTGCTGCGCTGGACATGGACGTTGATCGACTCGCCGACGCCTTCGAAGATCAGCAGCATGGCCGCGCCGCAATCACCGGAGCGCGGGCGCACGCGTAGCGCATGAGCCCTGTGGAGGCCTGCTGAGGATCCGAAACGTTAACCTGTCCATGAAACGGGGCAGGCTCAGCCTCGCGATTGACTTGTCGCGTGGACGCCCTAAGACACGAACGGCTCCAGATCTCGTGCTGCGTCGTGACTGCGGTGAACTTCAGCCTTGAGGGCGCCGGTTGAACCAGGCCCGGGCGTGCGGCGGATTGAGCTCTCTTGGGTGACTCGAGGCCGGTTACATCGGCCGCGTCGCGAACGCTCGAGAAACGAGCGCGAGCAGTTCAGGCGCGCTCGGCGCGATGGCGCACGCGGCACCGAACGAACTGGCTTCAGCCTGAAATACAGGATCGTTCGTGTCGGCCGTGACGATGGCGGCCATCTCGGGATGATCGAACCGGCCTCTCAGGACGAGGTGCAGCCCGTTGAAGGGTCCCAGCCTCTCCGCAGCAATCAGCAGATCGGGCGGCTGCGCGGCCAGCCGTTCACGCGCGGCCTCGAACGTTGTCGCCGTCGCGACCGCGTAGCCCGCCCCCTCCAGCGGTTTTGCGAGCCGCGCCACAGCCGTCGGTCGTTCGTCGACGATCAGGATCGAATACGCCACGCCGACACTCCAGCAACTGTATGGCCAACTCAGGTTCCTTCAAACGCGGCAGCAACCCGAACGGTGCGAACTGCTTACGATTGCAACCTAATCGAGCGAACTTCGGATGCTCGGCAACGTGTTGTGTTGTGGAACATTCCAAATACAAAGTCGAGTGGCTGCTCCAGCCAAACGACTGTATTCAGATGCGTTCCTGCATCGTGTCCCGGTTCGTGACTTCCAACAGCTGGGTCAGCGAGAACGGCTTCATCAAATAATGAGCGCCGCAGCGCGCCGCCTCGTCACGAAGCGTGGCGTCATCGAACGCCGACATCACGATCGCAATCGTTTCCGGACTCTGCGCTCGGGCCAGGATGACGAGCTGCAGCCCGTTGAAGGCACCCAGCCGCAAATCGGTGAGCAGCACATCGGGCGGCGACGTCGTCAGCTGTTGCTTAGCCTGTTCGAACGTCTCGCAGGGGACGACCGTGTAGCCAGCGCGCGTGAGCCAGTGCGTCATCAGGCGAAGCACAGCCTGATCGTCGTCGACAACGAGTGCTCGCTTGCCGATCGGTACTGTGCTCATCGCGACAATGTCGCTATGCGGATGCAATCGTATTGCCGTCACCTGCCGTCCCCTGACCCCGCGGCCCTACGTGCCGGGCACCGGAAGAATCTCACAGATCGCTAAATTGAATCTATCGCCCGTCGGTGCAGTGTCGTTGATCGTCACGTTCGTGCCAGCCAGCGGCGTCGGTGCGTTCTGCCGCTGCACCCAGTACGTATCGCCGACGGGCGGCATGTACTGGTGCACGAGCGTCTGATTCGCGCCAACCGTTCGGGCAATCGCGTTGTCGTAGTCGTTACCCGCGCCGATCACCCAGGAGTTGTTTCGCGTGGTGACGAGCGAGGCGGACGGCGCGCCTGAAATCGAATTCGCGGTCGCTATCGCACCGATTGCGCCCGAGCCGTTCGTCCCTGACGTGTCGACGCCCGAGAAGCTCATGACGGTCAGCATCGAATCGACCGACTGCGAGAGTGTCGCGGTGACGCTGACGTTCGTGAGCGTCGTCGGCGCGAACGCGCGCCAGACCTCCGACGTTCCCGACTGAACGTTTCCGCGGACGACGAGCTGCCACGTGAGTCCGGCACCGGTGACGCCGGTCACCGTCGTGTTCGCGCCCGAGAGGTAGTCGGCGACGACGAACGCGAGCAGCAGCTCGTTGGTCGACGTCGTCGAGAACGCCGGCGACGTCACCGTCGTCGCCGACATCGGCTGATCCGTCGAGACGTTCGCGTCGATTTTGATGCCGCTGGGCGGAGGCGCCGGCGCAATCGTGAAGTTGACGCCGATCACGTTCGCGCCGCTCACGGTCACCGGTTGGCTGGTCGGCGTGAACACGAAGCCGCTCTTCGACGGCGTCACGGTGTAGCTGCCGTTGTTCAACCCGGTGAACGAGAAGTTGCCCGATGCGTCGGCCGTCGTCGTTCCCGTACCGGCCCCGCTGAGCGTCAGCGTCGTGCCGCTGCCGTTCGCCGCCGGACTGACCGTGCCGGAGA
>Ga0070699_100004715_pt1 | contig 12058 bp, 9 predicted proteins | sample KBSK1503metaG_FD_65473 | JGI IMG/M metagenome (GOLD analysis project Ga0070699, IMG submission 65473) | Corn, switchgrass and miscanthus rhizosphere microbial communities from Kellogg Biological Station, Michigan, USA - KBS K1-50-3 metaG | ecosystem: Host-associated > Plants > Roots >...
CGCGGACATTCCCCTTCTAGTGCGGCATTTTGCCCAGCAGTTCGCCCGCCGCATGAGCAAGGTGATCGAGACGATCCCGTCGGAGACAATGGAGGCGCTCACGCGGTACGGCTGGCCGGGCAATATCCGGGAGCTGCAAAACGTCATCGAGCGCGCGGTGATTCTCTCCCCCGGTCCGGTGCTGCACGTGCCGATCGAGGACCTGCTCAGTGGCCCCGCACATGCGAGGGACGGCAAGCCGGAGACCATGGAAGAGGCGGAGCGGGCCCACATTCTCAAGACCTTGGCGGAGACTCGCTGGGTGCTCTCCGGGCCGAGGGGTGCGGCCACAAGGCTCGGCATGAATCGCTCGACTCTGCAATTCCGCATGAAGAAGCTCGGTATCGTACGCCCGACCGGCTGAGATAAGAGATCAGGCATTAGTGCACGCCTACATCTGCTCCAGGGTCTTGCCCTTGGTCTCGCGCACCGCGGTCCACACAAAGCGCAAGGAAAGCAGGGCAGCCGTCGCATAGAGCGCATATGCCCCGGCGAGCCCGAGCGTATTCAAGAGCGGCAAGAATGTGACGGTCACGGCGAAGTTCGCCGCCCAGTTCGTGGCTCCAGAGACGGCCAGCGCAGCGCCGCGCAGCCGGTTGGGGAACATCTCACCGAGCAGGACCCACATCACCGGCCCCCAGGATACCCCGAAGGCCACTATGTAGAGGTTTGCGGCCAATAGTCCCGCCACCGCCGCAGCGTGAGTGAGCACCGGCTTGCCGTCGGGGCCGACGCCGGCCGTGGCGAAAGCGAGGGCCATCGCACCCAATGTCAGAGCCATGCCGGCCGAACCTACCAGCAACAACGGCTTCCGGCCCACGCGATCGATGAGCAGGATCGCCGGGATCGTGGCCAGAATGTTAACGAAGCCGGTCAGCAAGTTGATCCGCAGGGCCCACTGCTCCGTTGCCCCCACTGCCTTCCATAGCACCTCGCCGTAGTAGAAGATGATGTTGATGCCGACCAGTTGCTGGAAGGCCGCCAATCCCATCCCCACCCAGACGACTGAAGCGACTCGACCCGTGCCCGGGACAATCAAGTCCGAGAGTCGCGGCCGATGCTCACCCACCAGGCTCTCATGCACCTGCCGCACCAGTGCCGCGGCGTCGCCGCCAACACGAGCGAAGACCTGGCGGGCATCTTCCAATCTCCCGCTCACGACTAGAAAGCGCGGGGACTCGGGGATGAACAGGACACCGACCAGAAATGCGGCCGCCGGCACCGCCTCCATCCAGAACATCCAGCGCCATGCCGGTAGCCCCAGCCACAGGGTGGCGCCGGCGCCGCCGGCGATCCTGGCGAGGATGTCATTGCTCAGGAAGGCGCCGAACAGCCCGAGCACAATGGCCAGCTGCTGCAGCGAAGCCAGGCGCCCGCGGATTTGCGGCGGGGCCACCTCCGAGATGTACATCGGAGACAGCACGCTGGCACCGCCGATAGCCAGACCGCCAACTATCCGCGACAGGCTGAAGAAGGAGGCCGAACCGGCCGCGCCGGCAGCGATGGCACTGCACATGAAGAGGACGGCGTTCAGTAGCATGGTCGGGCGCCGGCCATGGATATCAGCGAACCTCCCCGCACCGAAGGCCCCGACAGCGCAGCCGAGCAGCACCGAAGCGACAGCAAAGCCGGTAGTAGCCGCCCGGGTGTGAAAAGCGGCCGCCAGCGCGTCCACGGCCCCGTTGATGACGCCGCTGTCGAAGCCGAAGAGAAAGCCGCCGATGGCGGCGACGGAGCACAGCGCGATGACATAGGTCGAGCTGGCGGCTGCGGGGGGAATCGCAGCATTTGCGTCCGGGGGCCGCGATGCCGAGCCTGTCAGACCAGCCTGTATGCCTTGGACCAGTTGATTCACGGCAAACTCCGTTTCAGAAATTGATCCCCGCCTGCAGGCCGCCCACGAATGCGTCGGAAATCTGATCCGTGCCGGCCGGCCGGATGATGTACTGCAGGTCCGGCTGCAGGAACAGCGCGGCTCCCAGAAACCGAAAGCGGTAGGTCAATTCCAGCGCCGTCTCGTGCTCCTGGACACCGAGCTGCATGCGTCGTTGGGAGTCTTTCAGGTCATTGCTGAAGTAACCGGAAGCAACGCCGAGGCCACCCACGTCGGTTGGCCGCGACGGGAACGCGCCACGGACCAGCAAGCCGGCCGTGAAGAAGTAGGGCATTTGGCTGACGGACTGATCGGGAGCTATGAGAAGCGAGCCGGTGACGCCGAATCCTCGGTAGCTGCCACGCTCACCGAACCGAACCAGCACCTGATCGGCGAGGCCATAGAAGCCCCAGTTGCCCCGGTTGAGCTGAGGCGATGAGCCAAGCCCGACGGTGGTGAAGTCGAGGTATTCACTGTGGTCGTACCAGAGCCCGGCCTTGTAGTTGCCCAGCAGGCCCGCGTCGCCCGGAAGCCCATTGAGCTGGTACCCAACTTCTCCGATGGCGAACACCGGGCCGTGCATCGACCAGTCCAGGCCGTGGTGATGGTCGGACCGAATGGAGGGATCTCCATTGTAGACGCCGCCCATCAGGTACATCCGCGGAGTCGGTCTCCCCTTGACCAGAGCGCCCCAAGTGGCGTTGGGGTAGGCGGTCATGCCAGGCGCGTTTAAGAAGACGCTTACCGGATTGCCGTCGAACGCGTTCTGGACAAAGACGTAGTTGTAGGGAGACACCAGGAAATCGTCTCCCGCGGCGATACGGCCTACTCGAATTTCGACCCGAGCATCCAGCAGGCTTTGCTGGTAGGCGACATCGACGACGCGGAACGTTTCGCCGCCGAAGACCTGTTGCACGGTGAAGACGTTGCCGATGTCCCTTTCTGAGAGGCTGGAGCCGAAGCGCTGCGACAGGGAGACCTCCAACCGTCCGCCGTTGAGCCGGAGCAGTTTCCCCAGATCGAAGCCCAGGTCGAGGCCGAGGTTGTTGGCCGCCCGGAAGCCGTGTTGCTGGCCACCCGAGGGATTTCCGAGAGCATCGCTGACAAAGGTCAGGGTTGGGGTGATGCCGCGGTCCTCGAGCGCGGTGCGGATGGCGAACCAGTCTCCCAGCAGATGCTGGCTGGGCAGGATCAGCTGGAACGGCGTATTCGCTAAGACGCGTGTGCCGGCAGAGGCTCGGGTGGTGTCCTGGGCGCAGGCGACAGCCGACCAGCCGAGAAGCGGCAGGATCGCGACGAAGGTCTTAGCAGAGTGAGGAATCGCGCCGCCTCGTTTCCGGTTCACGCTCCCCGGCGCGATGAAGCGCGGGGACGATCGCCGTCCGAGGGGGCAATAGATATGCCCGGCCGGGAGGAGGGTGTCCGGCAGAGCAAGTCACGGAACGGAAAGGATTTATCTCCTACGGGACGATCCGATAGAGCCGGCCGATGACATTGGGGTGCTAATGGGCTACCGGCCGCCAACGGCTCGGCACCCCGCGCCGACCACAGCCGCGGTCCGGGGTCAACGGTCGCCGGTTGAGCGGTCCCCCGGTTCCACACCGCCGATTAGCACCACGACGGAGCGCGCCTCCGCGCGATAGGTCAGACCACTGACCGGAGGAGCCTGCTCCCAGTCGACGATATCGTCAGGAGAATCGAGGAACGTGTCGATCCAACGCCGCCATGGATACAAAACGCCCCCGGCGAGGGATGGGAGCTCGAAATCGAGCGGCTCCCGGTAGGCGTTCAGGATCGCGTGGAAGGACATCCGTTCAGGCGTGGAGGTCGTGAACGCGATGCTGTGTGAAGATTGGCCCCAGTCCGGTTGGCGAAGCTTGACCCCGTGCCAGGTGAAATCGGCATGCCGAAGCAGCTCGCTCAGGGCCACCCGGTGTCTCTCCGGCTCGACGTCTCGCAAGACTCGGCGCGAAATGAGCAGAGTCACGAACCGGCGGAGGTCGGCCCATTTCTCCAGTAGCGTCCAGTCGAACCAGCTCGTCTCGCTGTCCTGACAGTAGGCATTGTTGTTCCCGCCCTGGCTGCGCCGCACCTCGTCGCCCATGAGCATCATGGGCAGTCCCACCGACAGTATGGTCACTGTGAGGAAGTTCTTGACCTGTCGGGTCCGGAGCTTCTCGATCGCCGGATCCTCCGTCGGACCCTCGATTCCACAGTTCCAGCTTCGGTTGTCATCCGAACCGTCCCGGTTATCCTCGCCATTCGCCTCGTTGTGCTTGCGATCGTATGACACGAGATCGTTGAGGGTGAAGCCATCGTGGCAGGTCACGAAGTTGATGCTTTGCTCGGCCTCGCGTTGCTTGTGGCCGTAGAGGGATGGGCTCCCGAGCAACCGGTCGGTGAACCGCCGAATGGAACCGTCCTCACCGCGGAAAAAGCTGCGGACATCATCGCGGAAGCGGCCGTTCCATTCCTTCCAGCTGTCGCCGATGAAGCTCCCCACCTGGTAAAGCCCGGCGGCATCCCACGCTTCCGCGATGAGCTTGGTCCCGGCCAGGCACGGATCCGACTCGATGTCCCAGAGGACGGGCGGGCTTTGCATCACACTGCCCGACTCGTCTCGGTCGAGGATCGACGCCAGATCAAACCGGAAGCCGTCCACATGCATCGCCTCGACCCAATAGCGGAGGCTATCGACGATCATCCGGCGAACGATCGGATGGTTGCCGTTGAGCGTATTTCCGGTGCCGCTGAAGTTGGCGTAACGAGAGCGATCTTCTCCGAGGATGTAGTAGGTCGTATTGTCGAGCCCGCGGAAGCTCAGCGTGGGCCCGGTGTGATCTCCCTCCGCGGTGTGGTTGAAAACGACGTCCAGAATGACCTCGATCCCGGCCCGGTGTAACGCCTTCACCATGTCGCGAAACTCGGTAACCGGACCGAGCGGATCCCTCCGGGAGCTGTAGCTCTGATGTGGGGCAAAGAAGGAGATGGGCGCGTATCCCCAGTAGTTGAGCCGGCCGGGCGGGGCGTCTTGGGCGTCGAACTGGAATACCGGCAGCAGTTCGACGGCGGTGATGCCCAGACTCTGAAGATATGGAACCTTCTCGATCAACCCCGCATAGGTGCCCCGCGTCCCCTCCGAAACCCCGGAGCTGGGATGACGGGTGAATCCTTTGACGTGCATCTCGTAAATGATGGTCCGCGCCGAGGGGCGCTGCAGTGGGGCGTCACCCTCCCAGTCGTATGCCGAGACGTCGACCACGACGCTCTTCATTGCCGATGCGGCGTTGTCCTCGCTCCCGTGCGCAGCCTCCCGACCGTACTTCGTCGGCACCACGACCCCTTTGCCGTAGGGATCCAGGAGTACCTTGGTGGGGTTAAAACGTTTTCCATCCGCCGGCTCCCACTGTCCGTACGCGCGATAGCCGTACAGCTGGCCCGGCCTCAGGCCGGGCACGAAGACATGCCAGTAGTGGTAAGTCCGGTTGGATGCGGGATCGATCAGGATGACCCGGGCGGGACGGTCGTCGTCCGCCCGGTCAAACAACAGCAACTCTACGGCGGAGGCTCCCCGCGAGAAGACACTGAAATTGACGCCGTCCCCGAGGATCGAGGCTCCCAGAGGGTAGCTCCACCCGCTGCCCTCCACACCGTGTACCCCCACGTTAGGTCCGGCCCACCAGCTCCTTCGCTGCCGCAACGACCTGGTCAGGCTGGAACCCAAACTTCCGTTGCAGCTCGCCCAGGGGAGCCGAGGCTCCGAAAGTGTGCATCGCGATCACCCTGCCGGAAGGGCCAACGTACCGCTCCCATCCGAAGGTGGAGGCTTGCTCAACCGCTACCCGAGCCGGCACCGTGGGCGGCAATACGCTGTTCCGATACTCCGGCGGCTGGTGCTCGAAGATGTCCCAGGACGGCATGGAGACGACGCGGGCGCGGATACCCTCGCTGAGGAGCTGCTTATGGGCTTCGACGGCAAGACTCACCTCGCTGCCCGAAGCGATGAGTATGACCTCGGGATTCCCCTCGGGGGGATCCGCCAGCACGTAGGCCCCCCGGGCAACCCCGCTCGCCGGGGCATAGCGGCGCCGATCCAGAGTCGGCAATGGCTGCCGTGAAAGCGCGAGAACCGCGGGCTGATGTCGGAGCTGCATTACATATCGAAATGCCTCCACCACTTCGTTGGCGTCCCCGGGGCGCAGCGTCACCAGGCCGGGGATGGCCCGGAGCGATGCCAGGTGCTCTACCGGCTGGTGGGTGGGGCCGTCCTCGCCGTCGCCCATGGCATCATGGGTGAACACGAAGATGCTCGGCAGCTCCATCAGGGCTGAGAGCCGAATGGCCGGCCGGGCGTAATCACTGAAGATGAAAAAGGTCGCGCCGAAGGCACGCACCTTCGACAACGCGAGGCCGTTGACGATCGCGGCCATCGCGTGCTCTCGGATGCCAAAGTGCAGATTCTTGCCACTCCATTTCCCGGCCTGGAAGTCACCCGCGCCCTCGTACGTCAGAGTCGTCTTGTTCGACGGCCCAAGGTCAGCCGAGCCGCCGAGGAACCACGGGATGCTCTGCGCGAGGACGTTGAGCACTTTGCCCGAGGCGTCCCGGCCCGCGATACCCTTGGCGTCCGCCGGGAAAACCGGCAGGTTCCGATCCCACCCGGCCGGCAACTCGCGCCGCTGCATCTGATCGATCTCGTTGGCCAGCTCTGGATTCGCCGCGCGATAGGAGGCAAGGAGCGCCGTCCACTTACTGCGGGCGGCCGCCCCGCGCGCTCCGATCCCCGCGGCGAAGTGCTCACGAACACCATCCGGCACCAGGAACCGGGCTCCTTCGGGCCAGCCGTAGCTACGCTTGGTCAGGGTGGCCTCCTCCTCACCCAGTGGCTCACCGTGAGCGGCGGCGGTGTCCTGCCGGTGGGGAGAGCCATAGCCGATGTGGCTGTCGAGGACGATAAAGGTCGGGCGTCCCTTAGTTGCCTGGAAGACCGAGAGCGCATGCTCGATCCGATCGAGGTCGTTGGCGTCGCCTACACGCAACACATTCCACCCGTAGGCCAGGAACCGCGCGGCGACGTCCTCGGTGAAGGCGATACTCGTCGACCCTTCGATCGTGATATGGTTGTTGTCGTAAATCCAGCAGAGGTTATCCAGGCCCAGGTGGGCGGCGAGAGAGGCCGCTTCCGACCCGATGCCCTCCATGAGGCAACCATCCCCACAGACCGCGTAGATGTTGTAGTCAAAGATCGGAAACCCGGGTCGGTTGTAGCGATCGGCGAGCCACTTCTGTGCCATAGCCAGGCCCACGCTGGTGGCCACACCTTGCCCGAGAGGACCGGTGGTGGTCTCGACGCCCGACACCCAGTGATACTCGGGATGCCCGGGCGCCTTGCTGTCGAGCTGGCGAAAGCGGCGGATGTCTTCCAGCGACACTGAGGGCTTGCCCAGCCGCTCGTACTCTGCATTCACCGCTTGGGTTTCCGTCAGATGCAGGATGGACCAGAGCAGCATCGACGCGTGACCGTTCGAGAGCACGAACCGATCCCGGTTGGGCCAGATAGGGTCCTTGGGATCGAAGCGCATCACCCGATTCCAGATGGTGTAGACGAGTGGTGCGAGCGCCATCGGTGTGCCGGGATGCCCCGACTTCGCTTGCTGAACCGCGTCGATAGAGAGCGTACGAATCGTGTCGACCGCCAGTTGGTCCAGCTTGGTCTCGGTCATAGGTTCAGCGACAGTTGTAGCACTCATCGATTGCTCCTGGTCGCTTGCAGTTCCAGCTGGGCGACCTTGCTCAGACGGCGGACGTGTCGTGGGGCGTGGCTGAATTGGGCGGCCAGGAATGTCTGCACCAGGTCCCAGGCCACTTCCGGCCCGACGGTGCGGCCGCCCATGCAGAGAATGTTCATATCGTCGTCTTCGACGCCCTGCCCGGCGGAGAAGTGATCATGGATCAGCGCGGCACGAATGCCTGGCACCTTGTTGGCGCATACGGACGCGCCCACCCCGCTGCCGCAGACGGCTACCCCGCGTTCGACCATTCCCGCGGCCACCGCATTAGCGAGAGGGATGACGAAGTCCGGATAGTCATCATCCGGAGCCAGCTCGGCGGCCCCGAAATCGATCACTTCGTGCCCGGCGTCTCGCAGGCGTGCGAGCAGACCCTCTTTCAGGTCAAACCCGCCGTGATCGGTAGCGATTCCCACCTGCATACAGATTTCCCCCTGTTGTGACGTCAGCGTAGTGACGGTTCAGGTCCCAAAAGTGCCGCGGCTGCGCGATCGGCCAGGACCAGCGCCTGGTCCTGACTGACCCGTCCGGCGGGAATGGACCGGTCGCGCCGACACAGGCGTGTCAGCATCCCACCCTTCTCTTCCCCGGTCACCAGCCAGACGATGCGTCGCGACTGGTTGAGCACGGGATAGGTCAACGTCATCCGGCGCCGCCCTTGATAGGGCCCAGCAAGCGCGACGTCTGCGCCGGTGACGTCGAGCACCGGGTCCCCAGGCACCAGCGAAGCCGTATGGCCGTCCGGCCCCAGACCCAGATGGATCAGGTCGAGCACGGGGGGAGCGCCTGCGATCTGGCGGAGTGTCTGCGCGTAGCTCCGGCTCGCCGCTTCCAGGTCAGCCGATTCCACCGGCATGGCGTGAACCTGTTCGGAAGCGATCGGACAATGGGCGAGCAGACTCTCGCGAAGGTGGGTGAGGTTTCGGTCGGGGTGTCCGTCCGGTGCGACGCGCTCGTCTACCTGGACGATATGCACGGCCGCCCATGGCACGGATTCATCGGCCAGCGCACGCAGCATCTGCCACGGGGTGCGTCCTCCGCTGAGGGCCACAATGAAACGGCCCCGCGATGCTACCGCCGCGCGTGCTTCCGCGGCAGTCAGCGCGGCACCCGCTCGAGCAACCGACTCGGCATCGGCCAGAGTTTGGATCTTCATGGTGAAGCCACCATCGGGTTCTGCCAGCCGCCGGGAGGGGCGACTCTCGAGTCGACCTCTTTTGGTCCCCAGCTGCCGGGCTCGTATCCGCAGACCGGCGTATCGTCCTTGAGCACTGGATCGACGATGCGCCACGCCTCTTCGACATAGTCTTCCCGCGCGAAGAGGGTGGCGTCTCCCTGCATCGCGTCGCCCAGCACTCGCTCGTAGGCATCCATTTCATCGGCGCGGGGGTGCCGAGTGCCCACCATTTCCGCCGTCTGGCTCTGCGTCTCTTCTCCCGGGGCAATGACATTCGCTCCCATCGCGATGGTCACGTCAGGACTGATCCGGAAGCGGCAGTAATTCGAGCTGAGATCGAAGCCGTGGAACATGGTGGGCGGCTGACGGAGCCGGACAACGACCTCCGTGCATGTCACCGGGAGGGATTTCCCGGCGCGGATGTAGAACGGTACGCCCTGCCAGCGCCAGGAGTCGATCGCCAGTCGCAAGGCGGCAAAGGTCTCCACCTTCGAGTCCGGCGCCACCCCCGCTTCCTTTCGATAGCCGCGGAACTGCCCCCGGATGACGTTTTGCGGCTCGAGCGGCGGCATTGCCTTCAGCACTTTGACCTTTTCGTCACGGATGGATTCGCTGTCGGGCCTAATCGGTGGCTCCATCGCCAGGTTGGTCAAGACCTGAAACAGGTGATTTTGGATTACATCGCGGATGGCGCCGGTCTTGTCGTAGAAGCCTCCGCGGCCCTGAACCCCGAAGTCTTCCGCCATAGTGATCTGCACGCTCTCGACGTGGTCGCGGTTCCAAAACGCCTCGAGCAACGCATTGGCGAAGCGGAAGAAGAGCATGTTGTGCACCGGCCGCTTCCCGAGGTAGTGATCAATCCGGAAGATCGACGATTCGTCGAAGGCTCCGAGCAGAACCCGATTCAGATCCCGGGCTGAATCGAGGTCGTTGCCGAAAGGCTTTTCGATGATGACGCGGGCTCCCTGGGTACAGTCGGCCTTGCCAAGCTGCTCCACCACCACTTCGAATAGCACGGGTGGGATGGCCAGGTAGTGGGCGGGGCGGCGCGCCGATCCAAGCTCTTTACGGATTGCCTGGAAGGTCGCCGGGTCCTGGTAGTCGCCATCCACATAGCGCAGCTGGGTGGACAACTTCTCGAAGGCCAGCGGATCGAGTCCGCCATGCTTCTCCAGACTGTCCTTAGCCCGGGCCTTGAGCTGATCGAGGGTCCAGCCGGCCTTAGCCACGCCGATCACCGGCACGGTCAGGTGCCCGCGCTTCATCATTGCCTGGAGCGAGGGGAAGATCTTCTTGTAGGCCAGGTCGCCCGTGGCGCCGAAAAACACCAGGGCGTCAGATTGGGTGGCGCTCATGTGACCGCTGCCTTCTCGACGTGCCCACCGAACTCGTAACGGAGAGCAGACAGCATCTTGTCGGCGAAGTCCGCCTCGCCGCGCGAGCTGAAGCGCTCGTAGAGGGCCGCGGTGAGCACGTGGGCGGGCACAGCTTCGTCGATAGCCGCCTTGATGGTCCATCGGCCCTCGCCGGAGTCGGACACCCGACCTTGGAAGTGCTCGAGTTTCGGGTCTTTGATGAGTGCCGACGCCGTCAGGTCGAGCAGCCATGAGGCAATCACGCTACCGCGCCGCCACACTTCGGCGACATCCGGCAGGTTGAGGTCATACTGGTAGTGCTCGGGATCACGCAGCGGTGTCGTTTCCGCATCGGCGGTGTGCTCTTGCTGCTTGCCGACGTTGGCGGACCTCAGGATGCCGAGCCCCTCGGCGTAGGCGGCCATGATCCCGTACTCGATCCCGTTGTGGACCATCTTGACGAAATGGCCCGCGCCGTTCGGGCCACAGTGGAGGTAGCCCTGCTCCGAGGTGCCGTTGGCCTTCTCGCGTCCTGGCGTGCGGGCGATGTCGCCCGCGCCGGGCGCGAGCCGGGCGAAGATCGGATCGAGCCGCTCGACCACCTCCGGCTCGCCCCCGATCATCATGCAGTAGCCACGTTCCAGGCCCCAGATGCCGCCGCTGGTCCCCACATCGACGTAGTGGATCCCCTTCCCCGCGAGATCCTTGGCCCGGCGAATGTCATCGATGTAGTAGGAGTTCCCGCCGTCGATGATGGTGTCGCCCTTCTCGAGCAGTGACTGCAAGTCGGCGATGGTGGCATCGACCACAGCCGCCGGCACCATCAGCCAGACGGTCCTCGGCTTTTGCAGCTTCTTCACCAAGTCCGCCAGCGAGGAGGCGCCAACCGCCTTCTCCTGAGTCAGCTCCTTCACCGTCTTCGGTGACCTGTCGAAGACCACGCACTGGTGGCCACCCGCGAGAAGCCGCCGCACCATGTTGGCGCCCATGCGGCCAAGTCCAATCATTCCGAGTTGCATCAGTGACTCCTTTGAAGAGCCGATTGCTCGACTGCTTCGGTTCCTTGCTCCCTGTGGCTCGCGGCCGTCCGCAAGTGGGTCATCGCCGCGGCGATGCCGTCGCGGGCGCCGAAGATTGACGAGCCCGCCACCAGCACCGTGGCACCGGCCCGAACGACCAGAGGCGCCGTCGTCGCGTCGATGCCTCCGTCGACTTCCACCTCGCACCCGGGCTTGAGCCGGTCGACCAGTTCGCGTACTCGGGCGATCTTGGGCAGGGTCATCGGGAGAAATGGTTGGTGGCCGAACCCCGGGTTGACGGTCATGACCAGCACCTGGTCGAGGTCCTGGACGATCTCCTCGAGAACCCCTGCTGTCGTCGCGGGGTTGATGGCCACACCGACGCGCTTCCCCATACTCCTGATCCGCTCCACCGTGCGGTGCAGATTGTTGTTGCCCTCCCAGTGGACCAGAAACGAGTCCGAGCCCGCCTCGGCAAACTCCTCGAGGAAGCGGTCGGGGTCGGAGATCATCAGGTGCGTCTCGAGGGGCAGCTGGGTCACCCGGCGAAGCGACTCGACAATCACTGCCCCCAGGGAGAGGTTCGGCACGAAGTGTCCGTCCATCACGTCCACGTGGATCCGATCCGCCCCGGCCCGCTCCGCCTCGACCACCTGATCTCCCAGACAGGCAAAGTCGGCGCTCAGAATCGAGGGGGCCAGTTGCACGGCGGATCGGTTCATGTCCGGGCGCTCATGTTGGTCTTCACCCGCCCCCGGGCCCGCTCGAAGATGTCCACGAATTGGCGGTATCGACGCGCGATCTCG
>Ga0070699_100004716_pt1 | contig 12057 bp, 9 predicted proteins | sample KBSK1503metaG_FD_65473 | JGI IMG/M metagenome (GOLD analysis project Ga0070699, IMG submission 65473) | Corn, switchgrass and miscanthus rhizosphere microbial communities from Kellogg Biological Station, Michigan, USA - KBS K1-50-3 metaG | ecosystem: Host-associated > Plants > Roots >...
CCCGACAGTCTGCTCGTCGGTCGCAATGGCAACGTGCCGCAACAGACGCTACAGAACAAGCATCAGTTTCATGACGATCTCTCGTGGACTCGCGGCAACCATGGTTTCAAATTCGGCGGCGACTTTACCTACGTGCCGAAACTCGGTGGTCTTTTCGCCTTCAATTCGGCTCCGGAATATGACTTCAACTTCAACGCCGATGAGATCGCATTGAACCCTGGCCAGTTTCCGCAGGGATTTCACACGACCCAAATTCAACCGGGACCGATTACCTGTGGGGCTTTTGCTAGTACGTCCAATTGTACGTTGGCCGACCTCGACGGCATTGGCGTCGTTGCTCAAGTCGTTCTCTCAGGCGGAGACCCGAACTTCAACTTGCGCGAGGGTGCGAAGCAGTTCGCGCTTTATGCTCAGGACGATTGGAAGGTTACGCCGCGCTTCACACTTAATATCGGAGTGCGGTACGACGTGGACTTCGGTTTTGTGGACCACGCACACGCCGCCGAGAATCGAACCTTCCAGGCGCTCAAGATCATCGGGAGTCCATTTGCGCGCAAGGTAGTGGAAGACGACAAGAACAATATTAGTCCCCGAGTCGGGTTCGCGTGGGATTTTCGCGGCGATGGTCGTTCAGTGATCAGAGGCGGCTATGGCATTTACTTCGACCAATCGTTTTTGAATGTCCCGCTGTTTGCGGTGCAGCAGGCAAACCCGGAAATTTACGCGACATTCTTCAACGATGGCGCCAACCTGAGTATCGATTCACCACCACCTGTTGTTCCACGTCCGCTCACCAATCCGCTGCCAAATACGCGAGGCAGAATGCTTGATCCTGACTTCGAGTCGCCGTATACGCAGCAGTGGAACCTCGGTTACGCTCAGGAGTTTGGCAAGAACATGGCTCTGGAATTCGACTATGTCCATATTCTTGGCTTACACGAGTTTTCAGGTTTGGATATCAACCCGCGGCCTGGTCCATTACTTAATTTGCAGCGCAACAGCCCAACGCCTCCCAACTCGGCGCGAATTTTGGCCCCCCAGTTTGCTGCGCACGCCGCTGAACTAATTGCGGCGTTCGGCACGGCAACGCCTTTCGCACGCATCAGTGTGGCCCAATCGGACAGCCGCTCGCGCTATGATGCCTTCACCGTGGCATTCAAGAAGCGTTATGCGGACAAGTTTCAATTGAACGCGCACTACACGCTTGCGAAATCTCGGGCCTGGTTTGGTGCAACGGCGGATTTTGGTAACGTCCCGCAGAACCAGTTCGTCAAATTTGACCCGATTAATTTCGGACCGACACAGGAAGACGAACGACATCGCTTCGTCTTGTCTGGTATTTTTGACCTTCCCTGGGACTTCCAGGTCGCGCCAATCTTCCAGATGGCGTCGGCTCGTCCTTACAGCATTCTCCCGTCCTGTGGTTGCGATGTTAATAAGGACGGCGTGACTAACGACCGCGAGTCGGTCAATCCAACGGTGGACGATCAGCACCCGTTGCCGTTAAACGACCACCGCGGCGACAACTTTTCACAATTGAACGTGCGCGTTTCGAAGTTTTTCAACTGGGGTGAGACCAAGAAACTCGGCCTCTTCTTCGAAGCCTTCAACGTTTTCAACACTGGAAACTTCGGTAAAGATTTTCAGAATACAACCGGCACGCCCGACTTCGGTAAGCCAATCAATTTCTTTGGCGCTACCGGATTCTCTGAGCCACTCGGAATTCCGTTCCAGGCTCAGCTAGGCGTTCGCTTTAGCTTCTAGAATTCAGCCACGGATTACACGGATTTTGTCCGGATCGGATATTATCTGTGTAATCCGTGGCTAAAATTTCATCTATGAAGTGTGCGATCTTCCTGTTGTTGTTCCTCGCCTGCTCCTCTTTAGCGTCCGCACAAAGCGTGCTTTCAGGTAAGGTCATCACTCCTTCCGGCACTCAACCCACGAATCCGGTACGCGTGAAACTCACTCTCAGCGGCAGACCAATTCACGAAACGTTTACCGATCTCAGCGGGCGCTTTTCGTTTCCCGGTCTCGCTCGCGGAAACTATCAACTCACTGCCGAAGGAGACGGAATCAACTTTGAAACTACAACTGTTTACGCGGAGATCCCCGCGTACGGCTCAGCCCCACAAAACTTCACCCAGGATATTCAACTTCGGCCCGTCAGACACAAACCAACGACACAACCGGGCGTAGTCAATGCTTTTACTCAGAACGTCCCGGAAGCGGCGAAGCAGGCGCTCACACTCGGAGTCAAACTCGCCAAAGAAGGAAAGAGCGAAGCAGCGGTGGAGAATATTCGTAAAGCGACAACGATCTTCCCCGAATATTTCGATGCCCACCTGGAACTAGGCAACATCTTTCTCAAAGCCGAGCAGTTCAACGAAGCGATCGCAGAGCTGGATCTGGCACGCCAGGTTAATCCCAACGATGAACGTCCGTATCAGTCGTTCGGCTTATTGCTGATGAAGCAGCGAAACTTTGCGATGGCGGTGACGATCTTCGCGGAGGCAGCACGACTGAATCCGGCAAACCCGATGAACGCAGTGATGAAAGCGACAGCCATGATTCATCAGGCTGCACTTGCGCCTGAATCTGCACCCGCTACTGAGAATCGAAGCTATCTGCTCGGCCGTGCCGAAGTTGCGCTCGCGCAGGCTGCGGAGCTGAGTGAGAATAAACTCAAGCCTGACACGATGACGATGGCATTGTTTTATGAGTTGAAAGGCGAACCCGAACGCGCTGCGACGGAGCTGGAATCGTATTTAAAGAAGACTCCGCAAATGAAAAACTCAGCGGCGATACAGAATGAGATCAAGCGACTGCGTGAGAAGGCAAAAACGAAGCAGTAGCTTAGCTTCGATCTTTTTGTAGAAACTTCGTGATGCGTTGTTGGCAATCGTCGGTAAGGCGGGCAATGACGTTGGCGTCGGCGCCGGTTTCCAACGCTTCCGAAAACGCCATTCCATCCATCTGGTAAAGCAACGTCTTGGTGAGTCCGATCGCTGACGCGCTCATCTTCTCAAACTCGCCGGCATACTGGTTCACCTCTTCCGCAAAAACATCGTCCGGAAAAACCTGGTTCAAGAGTCCAATTTGTTTGGCTTCGTCAGCGCTAATCTCAGCGCCGCGTGTGATGAGCTCAAAGGCGCGTTTTTCAGAAACGTTGCGCCGCAGGATCGCCATCACCATCGCCGGCACAAACCCGATCTTCACTTCCGGATAGCCAAACCGCGCCGACGAAGCGGCCAGCACGACATCACATGCTGTCGCCAAACCACAGCCACCCGCGAGCGCTCTGCCAGTCACTGCGGCCACCACCGGAATCGGGAGTTGCCGTATCAACAAAAACAACTCCAACAACAGTCGTGCATCCTCGGCGTTCTCGGCCACCGAGGCGCCGGCGATCTTCTGGAGCGCCGAAAGATCCGCTCCAGAGCAGAAGTCCTTCCCTGCCCCGGAGATCACAACCACTCTCACGCGCTCGTCTTTCGCCGCCTGCTGCAGCGCATCCTTGAGTCCCGCAATGACCGTATCATTCAACGCATTGCGCTTCTCCGGCCGGTTAAGCGTAACCCGCGCCACCGCGCCTTCAACTGAGTAAAGAATCTGATCCGTGTTCATCCGTGTAAATCCGCGGCTTCTGTGTCACTCAAGTCAATCTCCATCCGTAACAACGCAGTGGAGAAAGTCTTTCCCTGCGCGTCAGTCATCAACGACAGCGTGCCGCCGCCACCAAGACTCTCGTGCAACAGGAAATTGAGCGCGCCCAGATTCGGCAACTCAAATCGTTCCACGTCACCGTGACAGATCCCTTTGAAGTGCTGTTTGACGCGCTCCGCCGTGACCTCGCGCACGAGTACCGGATAATGCTCGTCCTGCAACGCGATCAAGCCGATGTTTGCCGTATCACCCTTGTCGCCTGAACGCGCATGGGCCAGTTTTACCAGTTGTACTTTCACGTCTCGAGCACCTCAACTACCTGCGTGATCTCTTCCTTCGGAATCAGCGCCGGCCAGTAAGCCACGATCTCTTCCACCTTGGGCCTGCCGCCGGCAAAGCCGGTGACCGCGGGTGGACCGGTCAGGATCAGTGGAGCAATCTCTTTGGTGAACCGTTCGATGGCGCCGCGGTCCTGACCACGCACGCCAACACGCAGTTGCACTTCCGGAATATCTGCGCCTGGTCTTCCCGCCAGTGGTCCATGCGTCGCACTCACGCCCACAAACTCGGTCAGGATCTGTTCAAACTTCAACCCGAGCCGATCGAGTCGCTGGCGCAGAATTCGATCCGCCGCCAGCGCTTTGTCGTAAGCGTCGGGCCAGGAGTAGACGAGCGTGCCCACCGCCTTAAAACCCGCGGAATAACTGATCGAAACTTTCAAAAACTCCGTCGCGGGCCGGCCTTCGATACCAAAAACCCGAACGCGATCACGGCCCTCGTACTCCAACCTGATCGTCGTGAAGTCAGCGACGCAATCGGGCGTGATGTACTCGTGCGGATCGCCCATCTCATAGACCAGCTGCTCCTTAATAGAAGGAATGATGATCCAGCCGCCGGTGCGCTCGTGCTTGGTGATCACAAACGTTCCGTCAGGCGACCCTTCCACAATCGGAAAACCAACATCAGCAAGATTCGGAATACTGCGCCATTCATACTGGCAGTTGCCGCCGGAAGCCTGCGCGCCGCATTCGATGATGTGACCGGCAATCGTGCCCGCGGCAAGCCGGTTCCAATCGTTGTTGGACCACCCGAACTCGTGAATCAACGGCGCGAGCGTCAAGCCGGTGTCAGTGGCTCGTCCGGTGATCACGATCTGCGCGCCCTGGTTCAACGCGTCAACCATCGGCCACGCGCCGAGATAAGCGTTCGCGCTTTGAATGCGATCGCGCACGGTTGAGAGTAGCTCTCCCGTATCCATGTTGCGCAGCTCGATACCACGCTCGAGCATCTCATCAAGCCGCGACATGATGTCGTCGCCGGTGACAATGCCGATGCGAACCTTTCCAGCCAGACCGAGCTCGCGCGCCACCTGAATAACTGCATCGGCACAGCCACGCACATTAACGCCGCCTGCGTTCGCCGTAACTTTTATGTCGCGCTCAACACAGGCTGGCAGGATCCGGCGCATCAGCGGCACGAAGTCTTTCGCGTAACCCGCGTTCGGATCGCGCGCTTTCTGTTTCTGCATGATCGACATCGTGACTTCCGCCAGGTAGTCGAGCATCAGGTAGTCGATTGGGCCACCTTCAACCTGGCGCACGGGCGCGTCAGGAAGATCTCCCCAAAAGCCTTGTCCGGCTGCGATACGTATTTTCTGTTTCATCGAGGCTACGGATTATAGCCACAAAGGGGAAAGGTTTCACGCAAAGACGCAACCGCGGATGACACGGAAAAAATCCGGATTTCATTCCGTGTCATCCGCGGTTGCGTCTTTGCGTGAAACTTATCCTACATAACCTGGACTTGGACTCGGCGTCGGGGTTTGGCTTAGAACAGGAGGGAACACCTGATCTTTTACCACTCAGACCCTGAAATCTCAACCCTTCGGTTCGCTGTAGAGACAAATCCACAAATTTCGCATTTATAACGCTTTGTCTCGCGAAGTCTTTGTGGTAAACATCTTTTGCGAACAACCCAAACTAAGTATCGAGGAACCCAATGCGACCAAAACAATTCCTGCGACCGATTTGTGCCTTCGTTTGTACGCTCCTGCTCTCGTTCCTATTCGCAAGCTGCCAGCCTAAAACCTCGACCAATGGTGGCGCAGGCGGGGCCGGAACCAAACACAAACTCGCCTTTGTCACCAACAATGCATCGCCATTTTGGGTTATTGCACGCAAAGGAACTGAGAAGGCGGTTACCGACCTTTCCAACATTGAAGTCGAGTTCAGGATTCCCGCCGACGGAACAGCCGCCGAGCAGCAACGCGTAGTTGACGATCTGCTGGCGAAGGGCATTCACGGAATCGCCATCAGTCCAGTCGATCCAAAGAATCAGACCGAGATGCTGAATCGCGCCGCCGCGCAAACACTCGTGGTAACGCAGGACAGCGACGCGCCAGGCAGCAATCGCATCTGTTACATCGGCACCGACAACGTCGCCGCCGGACGTCAGGCGGGTGAGTTGGTTAAAGAAGCCTTGCCGAATGGCGGCAAGATCATGGTCTTCGTCGGCGTGCTCGACGCCGCCAACGCCCAGCAGCGTTACCAGGGTTTGAAGGAAGCACTCGCCGGATCGAACGTGCAGATTGTTGACGTTCGCACAGATGCCACCGATCGCGTCCGCGCGAAGTCAAACGCTTCCGACACGCTCGTCAACATTTCCGATATCGCCGGCATGGTCGGACTCTGGTCCTACAATGGACCAGCGATTCTTTCCGCCGTTAAAGAAGCAAACAAAGTCGACAAAGTGAAGATCATCGCTTTCGATGAAGAAGACGAAACTCTCGGCGGCGTCAAGAACGGTGAGATTTACGCTACTGTCGTGCAGCAGCCGTTTGAGTTTGGTTATCGCTCGATGGAGCTGATGTCGAAGGTTCTGAATGGAGACAAATCCGGAATTCCGGCCAGCAAACAGATCTTCGTGCCGACCATCGCCGTGAAGAAAGACAACGTCGTAGAGTTTACGAAACAGCTCAACCAGCGCCTCGGTAAGAGCTAAGCACCGACACGCCCAGTGGCCACGAGCATACCACTCCTCGAAATGGAGGGAATCAGTAAACGGTTCCCAGGGGTTGTCGCGCTCGATGACGTCAGCCTCAGTGTCGGCGAGGGCGAGATCGTGGCGCTGATCGGTGAGAACGGCGCCGGGAAATCGACGTTGATGAAGATTCTCGGCGGCGCTATCGCACGCGACACCGGGACGGTCAAGATCAGCGGCGCGCCGGTGGAAATACGTTCACCACGTGAAGCGAGCGCGCTTGGCATCGAGTTTATCCACCAGGAGCTCAGCGTTCTCGATAATCTCGATGTCGGCGCCAACATCTTCCTGCGCCGCGAGCCAACCACTGCCGGTTTTCTGAAACTGATCGATCGCAAACGGATCTATCGCGAGTCAGACGATATTCTGCGCCGGCTCGGAGTTGACGTTTCGAGTCGCACGCCACTCAGCCAACTGTCCCTCGCCCAACAGCAGTTAGTTGAAATTGCGCGCGCGCTCAGTGCCGGTGCACGGATCATCATCATGGATGAGCCGACGTCGAGTTTGACGCTCACCGAAACTCGCCGTCTGCTCGAGCTGGTAAAGGATCTCAAGGCACACAACGTCAGCATCATCTACATTTCGCATCGCATGCACGAAGTGGAAGAGATCGCGGATCGCGCGGTCGTGCTTCGCGACGGCAAGAATGCGGGCGAGATTCAGAGTGGCGAGATCACTCACGAGCGCATGGTGCGAATGATGGTCGGGCGTGATCTGAAGGAGTTCTTCAAAGCCGCGGCGACGAATGGAGAAAGCGATCACAGCGGCGGTTTTGAAGTGCGACGTTTGCGGACTCTGCGCTATCCGAAGCATCAGATCACTTTCAACGTCGGCAAAGGTGAGGTGCTCGGGTTTGCGGGGCTCGTCGGCGCCGGGCGCTCCGAAGTCGCGCGCGCGATCTTTGGGGTTGAGGAAGCGATCGAGACGGACGTAGTGCTCGAGGGAAAAGGTTTGCAGATTCACGGTCCGCAGGATGCGATTACGCACGGCATTTATCTTATTCCTGAAGATCGGCGGCTCTCCGGTCTGATTGTTGACTTCAACGTACGCGAAAATATCTCGCTGCCGAATCTCGACAGTTATTCGTCCGCCAAAATAATCAACTTCAAGAAAGAGGCGAGCGCCGCTCGCGAGGCGTGCAAGGCAATCAATATCAAAACGCCGACGACTGAGATGCGGGCAGCGAATCTCAGTGGCGGTAATCAACAGAAAGTGGTGCTGGCGAAGTGGCTGACGTTTGCGCCGCGAGTATTGATCTTCGACGAACCGACGCGCGGCATCGACGTGGGCGCGAAGGCTGAGATCTACCAGCTCATCCGCAACCTCGCCGCGAAAGGCGTGTCAGTGATCGTCATCAGCAGTGAGATGGAAGAGGTGCTCGGCATCAGTGACCGCATAGCGGTGATGCATGAAGGACGCCTGACGGGAATTCTGGACCGCGCCCAGTTCAGCGAAGAGGCCGTCATGCGTCTCGCTACCGGCACATAAAACATAGCCACAAAAAGGCACAAAGAAGATCACAAAAGGCACATAAATATATTTTTGAGCTGGATGGTTTTTTAATTGAACTCTTGATGTCTTTCTTTTCTGTTTTTGTGCTTTTTGTGCCTTTTTGCGGCTAAAAAGGATTTCTTATGAAAAAAGAGCTCGGTATCTTTATTCTCCTAATCGTTCTCTGCATCGTCGTCTCCGTCATCAACCCCAACTTCCTGCTCGCGATCAATCTCCAGAATCTCGCGCGGCAGATTGGCGCGTTTGGCATCTTCAGTATCGGTCTCGGCCTGGTGATCATCACCGGCGGCATCGAGCTTTCGGTAGGTTCAATGATGGCGCTGCTGGGTGTGTTGTTGTCGATGATGCTGACTGAGTGGGGATTGGGTGTGCCACTCTCAATCCTTGCCGTCATCGGGATCGCGATGGTGTTGACGCTCGGCCACGGTCTCCTGATCACGCGTCTGAACATGCAACCGTTTATTGTCACGCTCTGCGGTTTGCTGTTCTATCGCGGTCTCGCGCGCTTCATCACCAATGACGAAACGAAAGGATTCGGAACGGTCGAGGGACTCGATTTCCTTCGCTTTCTCGCGAACAAAAATCTCTTTCAAATCCCGATGCCGTTCGTGCTGCTGATCATTATCAGCGCGATTACGTGGGTTGTCCTGCACCGCTCGGTTTACGGTCGTTACCTGTTCGCGACCGGCCGCAATCCCGAAGCAGCCCGCTACGCCGGTATCAACACCAAGTGGATCGTCACGCTTACTTACGTCACCGCGGGTGCCCTGACGGCGATCTCCGGAATCATCCTCGCCTTTTACACCAACTCCGTGTCGCCCGCGAATCATGGCAATGCTTACGAACTTTATGGCATAGCGGCAGCGGTACTCGGCGGCTGTTCGTTGCGCGGCGGTGAAGGATCGGTGGTGGGCATCGTGATCGGCACGGCGCTGCTCCAGGTGCTGCGCAACCTGGTCAACCTGCTCGGCATCCCGAGCTCACTCGACTTCGCGGTTATGGGAGCAGTGATCCTGATCGGCGTAATGGCCGACCAGATCTTCACCGAACGCCGCAATCGACGCCAGGTCGCCATCATGCGCGAAACCAGCGCCCAGTAAATTGTCTTTTGCGCCTTTGCGTGAAAAAACGGAGAACCGAATGATTAAACGTCGAAACCTTTTGCTGATCCTGCTGCTCCTGGCTTGCGCCGTCGTTACCCAGGCTCAAGCCACTGTCACCAAAGCACCCTTCGGCACCGCCGACGGCCAAAGTGTCGATCTCTACACCTTGCGCAACGTTCACGGCGTCGAAGCCAAAATCACTAACTACGGCGGCATTCTCACGTCGCTCAAGGTCCCGGATCGCAACGGCAAGTTTGACGACGTCGTACTCGGCTTCAACGATATCGACACCTATTTAAAAGGACATCCATACTTCGGCGCGCTCATCGGTCGCTACGGCAATCGTATTGCCAAAGGCCGCTTCTCGCTCAACGGCGTCGAGTACAAACTCGCGGTCAACAATGGTGAGAACACCTTGCACGGCGGGCTCAAAGGCTTCGACAAAGTCGTCTGGACCGGCAAAGAGATGAAAACGAAAGCTGGACCAGCTGTCGTCCTGACTTATCTCAGCAAAGACGGCGAGGAAGGTTATCCCGGCAATCTCAACGTCAGGGTCGTCTACACTCTCACCAACAACAACGAGCTCAAGATCGAATACTCAGCCACGACCGACAAAGACACCGTCACTAATCTGACGCATCATTCGTATTTCAACCTCGCGGGCGAAGGCAACGGCGACATTCTCAGTCAACTCGTCACGATCAATGGCAGTCGTTTTGTTCCGACTGATGCGGGCTCGATTCCGACCGGAGAGCTGAGGAAAGTCGCCGGAACGCCGTTCGACTTTCTCACTCCACACGCCATCGGCGAGCGGATCAATCAGGACGAAGAGCAACTGAAGCTCGGTAACGGTTACGATCACACCTGGATCGTCAACGGCCGGCCCGGTGTAATGCGGCTGGCAGCAACCGCTTACGACTCGACCTCAGGCCGCACGATGCAGGTGTGGACCACCGAGCCGGGAGTGCAGTTCTATACGGGAAACTTTTTGGATGGAACGCTGACGGGCAAGTCAGGCAAGATCTACCAGCGGCGCTTCGGTTTCTGCTTCGAGACGCAACACTATCCGGATTCACCGAATCATCCGGCGTTTCCGACGACGACGCTCAAGAAGGGCGCGACTTACCGATCGACGACGATCTATCGATTCGCGAGTAGAAAAGGTTAGACAGGATAAACAGAATTTCAGGATTAACAGGATTATCCTGCAAATTCTGTTTTCCTGTAATCCTGTCTAATTGATACCTCACAACGGCAGTCGCAGCCGCGCTTCACAACCGCGCAATTGCTGTCGATTCTCGAGTGTCAAGGTGCCGCCGTGCGCCTCAGCAATCTGACGCGAGAGCACCAGACCAATCCCTGAGCCCTGCGCTTTCGTCGTAAAGAACGGCACGAAGAGATTCGCGGTGCTCGCGATCCCCGGACCTTCGTCACGTACCCACACTTCCACCTGCCCGTTCTTCTGTTGCCAGCCGACATCCACGCGCCCGTGCGTTTCGATCGACGCATCAACCGCATTGCGCACGAGGTTGATTAGTAGCTGCTCGAGTTGCACGTCGTCGCCCTGAACCACTAGCTCCGGACCGGGAACAACGTTCACCGGCAGTCGCGTCTCGAGACTCGCCACTCGCGATAAGAGTGCGCCAACCTTCAACGGTTCGAGTCGCGGCGGTGGCAGCCGCGCAAGTTTTGAATACGACTCGACGAAACGCGCGAGCGAGTCAGCCCGCGAAGAGATCACTGCTAGCCCGCGCTGCATATCGTCGCGCCAATCCGGTGGCTCCGGTTCCCTGCCCATCAGGTCCGCCAGACTTCCGGCCACCGATTTTATCGGCGCGAGCGAGTTGTTGAGTTCGTGGCCCAACACGCGCAGCAGTCGCTGCCACGCGGTGCGTTCTTCTTCGCGCAGCGCCTGGCTCAGATCCGTCAACACGAGCAATTGATGTTGCTGGCCACCTTCGCGAAATGTACTGCGACGAATGTCCCAGCGCCCGACCTTGCCGGGAAAAACCATCTGCATAGTTTGTGGGCCACCCGCGGACGACTCAAGACAAGCGGACAATCCGAGCTCGTCGGCGGTGCGTCCGAGCAAGCGCGCGGATGGCTGGGCCAAAAGTCGTTCGCCGGCGCGGTTAACGAGTTGCAAACATTGCTCGCCATCGAAGGCGAAGACGGCGACGTCAATCTCGCCCATCACTGTGCGCAGCAGGGCCGTCGCTTCCATTGCGCCGAGACGTTGTTCGCGCAACGTTTGGCCCAGGTCGTTGACTTCGAGCATCACTTCGCCGAGCGCGTCCCCGGAAAGCGCGCGGCGCCCGCGAATCGAGTAGTCGCCTTCGCGAATGGCGGCGAGAATGTTGGAGAGTGTTTGCAGCGGCCGGACGATGCGCGTGCGCAGGTTGAACGCGATGCCGAGCCACAGCAGGACCAGGAGCAGATCGATGGTCCATTGCACCTGGGCGGAATAGCCGTCGTACCAAAGCAACAGCGCACACAGCGCCACCGCGGGAAAACCAGCGAGGAGGGCAAGCAGAGTGATCCGTCTTTCAAATTTCAGACGATGGCCATGCCTCAGTTCCGGATCGAGCGAGGAGAACGACACGGCCTGTTTTGGCGGCTTAACGGGCGTACTCACAGGCGTAATCATACTTGGTGCGAGCGAGTTTTTTCACGCAAAGGCGCAAAGAAAAGCAGGAGACGCAAAGTCATCTTGCTTTGCGCCTTTGCGTCTTCCTTT
>Ga0070699_100004720_pt1 | contig 12053 bp, 10 predicted proteins | sample KBSK1503metaG_FD_65473 | JGI IMG/M metagenome (GOLD analysis project Ga0070699, IMG submission 65473) | Corn, switchgrass and miscanthus rhizosphere microbial communities from Kellogg Biological Station, Michigan, USA - KBS K1-50-3 metaG | ecosystem: Host-associated > Plants > Roots >...
ACAACGAGTGAGTTAGCCTTATATGTGTAGATGTTCTATCTATGTAGAACATCTATAGGTGTAAAATGAATGAAATGGGTAACCCGAGAGAAGGCAAAAGTTGACAGGATAGCCTGTCCATGGCTGATCAAGAAGTTCGTAGACAAGAATCCAGAATTCCTCTTCGTCCCACCGGAAAACATTCCACAAGTCGTTAAGGAAACGGGCGCGATACCCTACGACGCCAAAGGCGTAGAACTGACACACTACAAAGAGAACGGCCAAGAACGAGTCAGCTTCGACCACATAATCAAAAAGTACAAGTTAACAGACCCGGCGCTGCTTGAACTAGCCAAGATCGTCAGAGGCGCCGACGCGAAGATCCCAGATCCTCCACCGGAGTCAGCGGGGCTAGAAGCCATAGCTCATGGTTTCAGAAACCTTGCGAAGGACGACTTTGACAACATGAGACTCCAGTTCCCCACCTACGATGCGCTCTACAAGTTTTGCCAGCTCAAAGTCGAAGGAACGCAGAAGCTCGAGTACAACGTTTCGCAGCCTACCGGGTAGGGTCTCAGCATCACGCTTCACCACCTAGGTTACATCGAACTCCCTCGAAATCAGGGAAGAGGGGGCTTCGATCACGCTGCAGTCCACACCAAGTCCTCGACCCTATACGTGGCTCACACCTCGAACGACAGCTTAGACGTGATCGATTGCAAGCAAGACAAGTACCTAAGATCGGTTCCAAACTTAGCAGGCGTTGCAGGGGCACTGGTTTCCAATGAAAAGGACATGGTGTTCACGTCAAACCGCGGGGAAAATACAGTTGGCGTATTCAATCACGGAAATGATCGGAGTTTGCATAAGATCAAAGTTGGCGGTAGGCCCAACGGACTTGCCTTCGACTATTCGAGCAACATGCTCCTAGCTGCCAACGTACCACGGCCGGAGAGTAGAGATGACGTTACCGTGTCTATTGTTGATGTGGCAAAGAAGATAATGACTGCGGATGTTGCGGTTCCGGGCCGGACAAGATGGGCCGTCTTCGACCCCGACACAGAACGGTTCTACGTGAACATAGCCGATCCCAGCGAAATTGTTATGGTCGACTCGAAGGACCCTGACGGACTCGTGGGGTCTTATCGCATTCCATCTGCAGGCCCGCACGGGCTGGACCTAGACCGGCTAGGGAGACGCTTGTTTTGCGCCTGCGACGCAGGCCACCTTTACAAGATCGACCTTGAATCGAAAAAGATCTCTGACCCCTCCAAGCTTGCGGGACCTCCTGACGTCATATTCTACAACCCGAAACTCGATCACCTGTACGTGACGATCGGCGACCCAGCTGTCATTCAAGTCTTCGATACGAAAACCATGAGAGAGATTCAAACAGTCATGACTGAACCGGGGACCCATACAATCGCGTTCAACCAGCACACTGGCAAAGTGTACGCGTTCATGCCCGAGAGCCACCGGGCCTCGGTATACGAGGAAACATAGCGCAGGAACGGACCCGTCAGCTTAGCACGCTCGTTGCGGTGAGGTCCCTCGCCAATTGCCTACGCGAGAGTCTTGTCTCCAAGTTCTCGGAGCGAAGAGGCTGCGGAACCCGCAGACGGTCGATGCCGGGGGTCTTTATCCAACATTTTCTTGAGAACAGGGACCGCCGGTACGACCTTGGAAATCCGATCGAAGTCAGGATTGAACGAGTTCCAAGCCGACTTCAGATCACCTGCCGTTCTTCCCGAGGCGGGGTTGGCAGTGGTCGCGTTCATGAATTCGATAAGCTTTTTGGAATTCACCGGGGTCTTTGTGAGCATGTTGTAGATCGTTGCTCCTAGCGCGTAAATGTCCATGGAGGCGGCAGCCCCTTCTCCCAAGACTTGTTCTCCCGGAGCGTATTCCGAGGTGAATTGGCCGACTTTCCCTCCAATCCTGACGACGGACCCGAGGTCAGCTAGTTTTGGAACAAGGGTTCCAGACTTCATCTGGTCCCTCATCTCTTGTCCGGTAGCCGGTGGTCGCAGGTTGAATAGAATGTTCTGCGGTTTCACATCGAGATGGACAAAGCCCGCGTCGTGAATCGTCGCTAGTCCAGTCGCAATCATGGAGCCGATCAGCATGACAATACCTCCCCATTTCTCGGAATAGTACAACGAATCATACGCTGGATCCTCCAGAAGCCCCTTTGCGGCGCCGCCCTTCATCAATTCCATCACGATTGCGGGGGGACTGCGCAGATACAATTGAGTGTCACCTTTCACGATTTCCTGAATGTTTAGCCGGTCCACCAGGATACCTCTGAGTTGGACAACGTATTTTGACTGTGCCGACAACTCCAACAGCCGTGTGGCTTCGGACATGGTTTCCTCAAGAGCCGCGGGACCTGTTCCAGTCTTGAGGATTGGAATCTTGATCGCCATTTCAGCTCCCGCCTGCCCGAAGCTCGCTCGGAAAACATATCCTGTGAGGCCCGTGGCCAAATGCTCCGTTATCTTGTAACTGTGGACTTCTTGTCCCACCCAGACTCTTGGGTCCCAATTGTCCAGTCGTGGGATACTACCTTTGACGAAGGGCACCGCGGGAGGTAGAGGTGGGAGAGGCGTGAATTGTCTCGCAGGTTGAGGTGGTAGACGACTTGGGGAAGGTGGACTCGACATAGTTGGTGGAGGAGTGGATGTTGGAGATTGCACGTCGAATGAGAATGATTGGTTTGCCGTCTGGTGTTCCTTGCTTGTTGCACTGACGCGCACGGCGTAGCTTCCTGAGCCGCCCGGTCTATAGTGCGCGTTGTATTCTCCTGGTGAAACCTGTGACATCCTTAGGGGTTCAGTCTTACCTCCTGGTCTAGTGATTGTTGCAACGATCTTGGCCATTTTCTTTGTATGTCCACTAAATTGGGTGGCGATCTTGAGTGTCTGTTCTTTGCCTTGTCGAACTATTGGTGCTCCCGTAATGATGATTGTTGGCCCAGGGGTTGGTCCCAATGAGATTCGTTGCGCGAGGTTGCTGGATCCGGCTCCGACAAATGCTAGCACGGGCAAGAATCCTAGGGACGAGACGAAAGGATAGAGCTGGTTCAGGTCTTGCGAGGCAACAAACCCTAGTATGGCCAGTAGATTGAAGCTGAAGAACAAAGTCGGCATCATCGACATGGAGAGATTCTTGGTCTGCCATACTCTGTCCAGGAAGTGGAAGAGAACCATCTGACCAATGTTTGCAGCCACACCAAGCGCGACGAAGAACACAAGGGTGAGCGAGTCTATTGACAAAGCTGTACCGGCTTTCATAGCCGATCCCAATCCCAGCCCGACGGCCAACGCGATAGACGCTACGACATTTGCCTTGATCATCTTGTAAGGCGTCGCCCTAGAGAACAGAAGACCGGCCACAAGGACGCCAATCGATGGTGGAAGAGCGACGAGGAGTAGAGACAGGTCCCCGAACGATAAGGGCGAAAAACCCTGTCCGGCCACAGAGTGTCCAATCACGTAGAGAGAGGCAAGGAACGAAACGGCGAATCCGACCCCGGCCCTTGAGATTCCGTTCCGTAGATCAAGAGAGGTCAGAACGCCGAGGCTCACCAGTCCGATGATGTAAGCTGAGGAATCACCCTGTATTCCCAGACCGAAGAGGTACGCGATAGGTAAAGAGAGGACTACCGTGAGGACCGGTCCGAGGGACTCCCGCGTAAAGGGAAGGCTGCGGGCTTTCTTCAACTGCGGCAACTACGAGCAAGCGCCTTCCTATCGAGCGGACTTTCAGTATTCAAATTCCTAGTAATCAACGGTGTGACCGACGCGAGGCGGTTTTCGTTCCAGCGCAATTACATGCCCGCAAACCGAGTAAGACGGAAGAGTTCATTCATGAAGCGCCCATCTATCAAGCATAAGGCAAAGCAGAAGGACCCTGACCTGGACGCGGAGTCTGCAGAGACTCTAATCTGGACGTGCTCCGCCTGCGGAGCTGACAATCCCGACTCAAAACAAACCTGCGTGTCATGCGGCGGAGACAGAGCTGGAGATTCGGCGACGCCGAAGCCGATAGAACCTACAGTGGAGCCAACAATAGAGCCAACAGAAGAGCCAGAGACTCTCGAGGCGCCGGAGCCAGAGAAGACAGACGCCGAGGAAACACCCGAACCAACCATTTTCTCCTTCGACACTGATCATGCGAAACTAGAGGCCGCACTTTCAGCACCTGAGCCTGAGATTACGCCCTTCCTGCCCAGCCCTACCCCATACAGCCCAGCAACATCCACGCCGACAACCGGACATGGACGATTCTACATGGTGTTCGTAAACACCCCCGCCGCATCCCTCATCAAGTCAAAGGTGCCGATCGAGTTTGACGACTTCCCCGTTGTTAGTATCGGACGAAGCCCTGAGAACGTGATCGTCATCCCGGACCAAGAAGTCTCAAGAAAACATGCAGAACTCACAATGAGCGGAACAAGGCTGATGCTGAAGGATCTGAACAGCAAGAACGGTACATTTCTCTACAATGGAAAGGAATTCCAGCAGGTTCACGATAGTGTCGAAGTCAAACCGAACAGTATAGTAAAGTTCGGTACTGGCACTATCGTGAGGCTCACTGGTGAATGATTTCAGCCCTGGAAACCCCCAGGCTCATACTCGAGGCAAAAGAAAAGATGGAAGGACCACTCCTCGACTCGAGACGGGAAAAGAAAGTAGTCTTCGTCGGAGACACGCATACTGCGATGGACCTTACACAAACTATCTTCGACAAGTATTACGCGGATAGCGACCTAATCGTCTTCCTCGGTGACTATGTAGACAGAGGAGAGACCGGCGTGGAGAATCTAGGCCTAATAGCCTCAAAGCTTCTGGAAGATCCTACCAAGATCATAATGTTGAGGGGAAACCACGAGAGCCCCTTGACAAACGCCTACTACGGCTTTCTTGCGGAGGTTACAGAGAAGCTAGGAGAGACCGCTTATGATCAGTTCAAAGAGTTCTTTCAAGCCATGCCGTACGCTGTCGTTGTCAATAGCTACCTTTGCCTTCACGGTGGCTTAGCGACAACTCTGGACAGTGTGTCTCAGATTGCTGACCTGCCTTTTCCTGATATGAACCCTGACGATCCGACGGCGTTTCAGCTTCTATGGAACGACCCTAGAGACATGATCGAAGGTTTCATCCCAAGCGTAAGGGGAGACGGAGCATTCTACTATGGCAGCGACGTTACTGAGAAATTCTTAGCGAACAACTCGCTCAAGGGCATTATTCGCGGCCACGAGGTCGTTGATGGGTTTAGAGAAGACCTTGGAGGAAAAGTAATGACAATTTTCACCAGCAAGTACCATGGCGGCGCCGCCGGCGTACTCGTTCTGGAAGATGACAAAATGGAGAAGGTCACACTATGACACTGTCAGCTAGAACCGAGCTAAGCCACATTTACTCGTACGATTCGAAGATAGACGCGATTTTCAAGCTAACTCTGGTCGCAGAGAGGCGTACGGAAGCGAAAGGCTTCCACCACATAATCGTCCTCGACACCAGCAAGTCGATGGACGGCCAGAAAATCGAACTTGCAAAGAACGGCGCGCAAGAATACGTGAAGAGTATTCCTTCCGGAAACACGGTCTCTGTAGTCCTGTTTTCGAGTACAGTTCAGGCGTACCCTGAAACCAAACTTTCGGAGGTTCTGCCCAAGATCAGAGCCTCAGGTTTGACCGCTCTCTACGCAGCGCTCCAATCCGCATTTGAAATAGCGCAGAAGAGCCGCCTACCCGGATGGATCGTTCTTCTCACCGACGGTGAACCCACCGATGTTACCAAACCCGAACAGTATTCGAAGCTGAAAATGCCGACAGGATTCCAGATGATCGAGTTCGGAATCGGCGCAGACTATAACCAGTCAATCTTGAAGGCTCTCGCCGACGCATCTGGCGGTACGCTCCACAACATCACGGACGCCCAGAAACTCAAGCTCCCCAGCTTAATGCAGGAGAGCGCGGTAAACGAGGTTGGCGCCAGGAACATAAGTGTAGAGTTTGGAACCTCCGAGGTCAAGATCCTCAACTACAAAGGACCGCCAGTCTCGATCAACGCTGTGGAGACGGTTGCAAAGATCTGGGGCCGAATCCCAATACCTGCCGGATTCAACGGTAGACTGCTCAACATTCAAGTCACGTACTCTGACACGATCGATGACAAGAAAAAGACTATCAGCGCCCCTGTAGAGGTTAGAGTGGCGAAGAACGAGGAACAGTTCTCGGAAGGAATCAACAACAACCTAGTCTCGGAATTTACATACTACCAAGGGCTGGAAGAATATTATCAGCACCTTGCGGCAGGACAGCTGAAGGAAGCTACCAAGACTATGAACCAATTGTCTGCAAACGCGGAACAAACGCGACGTACAGATCTCATCGAGGCTACGAAGCGATTGTCTGATCAGCATGAAGCGACACTCCGGCTCGGAGGAAATACCGAGAGCACAAACAGACTCTTGAAAGAAGCTGCAAGCGAAACCACGAAGAGAACCAGAGGAAAGTAGATCCGAAACTACTCTGAGTATCTGAGAGCTTCGGCAGGGGGTATGCTCGCGGCTCTCCGTGCAGAACTGATCGTCGCCAGCATAGACAGAGCATAGGCTAGCCCTACAATCTCAAGGATTTGTTGCCAGGGAAGTACAAAGTTGAGTCCCGAGTTCGGACTCACTGCGAACGCGTAGCCCACATCAATTCCCAAGAGGATTCCAATCGATATGCCCAGCAGTGAAATGTAGCTGTTCTCTAGTATGAAGACGGCGAGGATCATTCTCCGCGTGAATCCTAGAGCCCGCAGAATGCCAATCTCTTGGCGTCTCTCCGCTACAGACCTGATGGATATTATTCCTAACCCTGCGATGCCTACTACGAGACCCAGTCCGAGAAATCCCTCGAGCAATCCTTCGAATGATTGGCCGATTTGAAGGAAAGCGCTCAAGACCACCGGAATCACGACAGTCTGCATCTTCAGATTCACAAACTCCTTCCGCAGAAGGTATGACACGTTCGTAGGATCAGCTCCGGAGGCGACCTTGACGAAAGAGAGCCCTCCAGTAGAGATTCCAAAGTAATCCTTTAGCAGCTTGTTGGTCCCCACGATTCCGTTGAGGAACACTCCATTGACAAGCCCTATGACCTTGACCGACTGTTGTACGGGAACCTGTCCCGGCGTGAGACCGGTGAGAACCAGTACGTCTCCAACGTTAGGCGTTGGAATCGAGGTTGGAGGTCCGCGATTGCTTACGGCACCGAACGACCAAACAACATTGAGAGGATCGTTAGTGACGCCGTTCCATGTCTCACTTGCAGTCTTGTACTCGGAACTCATGTTAACCATCTGAAAAGTGTTTGACAGAAAGAAATTTGTCGCCGGGGGAGCGTCAGGGTCCGCACCGATAAGCAGAGGATATGAGAAGACTTGGTGAGAAGTGGTATCGTTGGCCGAAAGTAGGATCGTATTGTTGAAATCTATTACGGCGACGATTTTATTCTGGAATGCAGTGTTATTGGTGACCATTGAAGCAAAGTTCGTAACAGGGACGGCGGATTCGGTTATGATATCGTAGCCGCCGGAGTCTTGTTTTACAACATTGTCCAATGCTGCGTTCTGCTCAGCGGTGAGGGCGGCAATTGCGGCAACTGTGAAAAGTACGAGAGAGAACATAGCCACTGTTGCTGCTGTTCTGAACCTCTTGTTCTCCGGATAGGCTAAGGCGGTTCTGAAGATGGGAGTTAGCGTCTTTCTCCCGCGGTAAAAGAGGTGAAGAATTTTCAAGGCGACATCCGTGTTGTACATTACAAGCATGACTCCTCCAAGCACCATGAGGATTCCTCCGGCGAAGTAGATCTCAACACCAAAGTTGTACTTTTGAATAAGGGGGTTGTTCCAAGAGAAACTTGGGACACCCCACTGGATGAGCAGCGCAATTCCTGTTATGGTGAACGCATAACGATTCCGAAGGAATCGTGATAGGATGAGCCCTGCCCCGAAGATTATGATGCTCGGCCCAACCAGCGCTTCCACGGCAGACTCTGCGCTGTAAGAAGTCTCGAACACAAGGGCCCCGAGCAGGATTGAGATGACTCCTCCGATCAGGAGGACCGTGTAAGTCCTCACTCCCCGTGGTGGTTCAGGAATATTCCGGATTGCCCGTATTATATTCAGCTTGCTTACCCTCCACGAGGTGAAAAGGATGGTGACGTAGGTGATTAGCAAGCCCTCGGTGAAAGCGGCAAACAAGCTTTCAGGAGTAAAGGTGAAACTTGCAAGCACTTGCGATAGATTGACAGGGAAGAATCTGCTGATAATAGTGGCGAAGACATAGACTATCACATAGGCTATCGCTATGCCAACGAAGACCCCGACGAACGCGGCGCCGGCAGAATAGAGACTTCCCTCGAAGAGAAACATCTTCGTCAGCTGTCCCCTCCTCATACCTACAGCTCTGGACATACCCATCTCCGATTTTCGCTCCTCGGCCAACATGACGAAGATGTTCACAATCAGCACAACACCTGCAACTATGACGAATGTGCTCAGAACTATCAGAAAGCTACTCAGACTCTGAGCGCTTGTTGTGGCGCTGTTGACCGCGCTCTGTTTCTCGGAGTAAGCGCACAATGCTGCTACTGGACCAGCAGCTTGGGATGGATCCGTCTTGCACTTGTACCCGGAAGTTTGGATGATGGAGTTCAGGGTCTGGTTGGCGGCAAGGCCCACTACCTGGCTGTGTTGTATGGAGTTTCTCAGACCGCCCACGTTCGTAATTGCAACGAAGTTGACGGACCCGGAATGGTTTGTGATTTGTTCAGCCTTGTTCATTGTGACGAATATGTTGTCGTTGCCTGAGAAACTGCCTCTCGCGTCGGAGGCAGCGATTCCGACAATCTTGAAATTCGCGGCAAGAGACGAATATACAGTAATTGAGTCGCCGATGGTAGCATTCAGGTCTCTCGCAGCCCTATCATTGATGACCGCCTCACTGTCGCCAAAGTTGGCTGAGATCACGGAGCCACTGGGCGAATGAAAGTCGCCGAGAGTCTGTGACGCGTTTGGGAAAGTACCTATGAGTGTGGCGGGAGATTGGACGAGCCCCGAGCTTGTATCGCTTATGCTCACCGTGTCCAGAATCTCTGGCGTAACTCCAAGAAGAAAAGGACTGGCCTGAGGGTTGCTTGCCAGCTGAGAAGCGAGATTCTGGGATACGTTTGCGGGGAAGTACAAGTATGCGAAGCTTGTCACGTTTCTGGCATAGACGACCTCGTCAGCGAAACCGTAGCCGTAGTAGGCGCCCCTTGTGAATAGCTCGGTGAACGTGTCCTGCGTTACTAGCGAACCTGAAATCATTGCAGTCCCGATCATCAAACCGAGAATGACTATCACCATGCTGGTTTTTCGACGTGCAAAATTGCGCACGGCCATTCTGAGTGTAAGTCGATCCCGGAGCATCATGCCAAGCGAGATCAAAAGCAGCACAATTACGATGTAGACCTCGAACCCAACGGTCGACCCTCCGACAATACCACTAAGAGCCCCGAACCAGAGGAGCAGTGCGGCTAGACCAGCGATAAAGGGAGAAAAGGAGAGTATCTTCCGAGAGTATCGTCCTGCCCTGCTCGTAGGTTTTGCTCTGGAAAAAAGATAAGACAGGTACGCCGCGCCAAGCGCCAGAACCAAAAGTCCTGTGAATTGGACCAGAAGCCGGGTTTGGTTTTCGGAGACAAACTGGCGCAGAAAAAAGTCGTTCTGGTAGTTGAGATAGAGGCCGTAGAGCTCTCCAAGGGCAATTACTGAGAGAAAGACAACTAGAGCTAGAAGCAATCTCCCGGGTGACCTAGATTCTGTCGTAGGCCAACCGCTCTGTTCTCAGGATTTCGTTCCAGTGGCTGTTTCTCTCTCTACTTGCCCATTCCTCATTGAGACTATTCTGTCAGTCTCCTGGGCAATGTGAGAATCATGGGTAACTATCACGAAGGTCAGACCGTAGTCGCGGTTCAAGCTCTTCAACAACTTGACAATCTCGGCGGAATTCTCGGAGTCCAGATTCCCAGTCGGTTCGTCGCCCCAAACTATGGCGGGCTTGTTTACGAGCGCTCGAGCAATTGTGACACGTTGCTGTTGTCCGCCGCTAAGCTCCATCGGCTTGTGAAGTCGCCATTCCTCTAGGCCAACCATTTTCAGAGCACTCAAAGCCTCCTTGTGAGCCTCGGCCTCGGAAACACCTGCTAGCAGTAAGGGAAGCTCGACGTTCTCCTGAGCGCTGAGTACAGGAAGGAGATTGTAGGCCTGAAAGATGAAGCCCATTCTTCTCGCCCTAAACCCGGACTTTTGGTCGTCGGACATTGTCGCAAGATCGATGCCCTCGATGGCCACCATGCCCTTGGTGATGTCGTCGAGCCCTGAGAGACAGTTGAGGAGGGTGGTCTTGCCACAGCCTGAAGGGCCCATTACGGCCACCATCTCGCCTTTTCGGACCTTGAGGTCGAGACCCCTAAGCGCCTCAACCTTCAACGAACCCGTCTGGTAGACCTTCCAGACGGATTGGGCCTCAACCATCGATGGACCATCACGTGAAGCCAATCATTCCAACTCGAATCTGGTTTGCCGGGCCGGGTTTGAGATTGGGCTTTAAGGACATTGCCCGAGAAAATGCGGTACCAACTCTACAGCTCATGCTGTTGAAATTACTCAATAACAAGCTTGGTATCGTAAAGTAACTACAGGTTGTGGGTCAATTGTCGGAGTCTCCTCTAAAATGAATGTCTATGTGACTTGGTCGGATGAAGAACGGAATGAGAAGCAAGTAGAGCACCAGACTTATTCGGGTGTCGAGAAAAGAGAAACCGACTCCGAGCAGAGAGACAACTGGCCCGATAATTGTTCTCCTTTTGGCCAAACTCACTATGTGAGGGTCCAAGTCCTTCTCTACAAGACGATGCTGGCTCGTAGCGTACAACCACACAAGGTACAACGCCAATCCCGTCGCAGCTAGATTTGCGCCATAAACGCGCACCGCCGTGGGCGAGAAAGGGTACTCCCCGAGCAAAGATGTGGAGAAGGGTACGAAACCGATGGTTAGGAGGAAGAGAATGTTGACCCACAAGAAGACCCTGTCAGTCCTTTTGATATAATGAAACATGTTGTGATGGCCTACCCAATACACACCTAGGACGACAAAGCTGAACGCGTAAGTGAGAATATTCGAAGAAAGCCCCATGATTTCAGCTTCAAGGACCGGTTCGGGCAAGTTTGTGACAGGAGGTCTTAGTCCCAAGACCAAGACCGTCATGACCGTGGCGAATATTCCATCCGTTAGTGCCTCGATACGGGATTTTGTCAATCCCGTTTGGAGTATCCCAGAGAACCCCAATTTCTTCGAAAGCAGTCTTGCTACGGAGTACGCTTAGCTCTTTCCCATGGCCAATTATCAACGAAAACCTATTCTTCTTCAGACCGCAGCTCCATAGCGGGAAGCAAACAAGCTGCTCGCCATTGGTGACAACGCACCCAATTTCCGCCTTCCAACCGGCGATGGCAGTTACGTTGCCCTATCGGATTTTCTTGGAAAGAAGAACGTGGTCGTCTACTTCTATCCGAAGGACTTCACTACAGGCTGTACCGCGGAAGCTTGCAGTTTCCGAGACTCATATGAAGCGTTCAAGGACTTAGGCGCAGAAGTTATTGGAATAAGCTCCGATAGCCAAAACTCTCATCGAGACTTCGCCCAGCAGCACCACTTGCCTTTCATATTGCTCAGTGACGCGGACGGCTCGGTAAGGAAAGCCTACGAGGTCAAGAAGACCCTTGGTTTCTTCGCCGGCCGCGTAAGTTTTGTAATCGACAAGAAAGGAATCATCCGACACGTTTTCTCCTCGCAGACCCGGGCCACTGCTCACGTTGCTGAGGCCTCAAACGCCTTGAAGTCCGTTAGCTAGCCAATCTCAACTCGGTGGCTCTCGCGTGAATGTTCCGCGTGCCAGTGAAGATTCCAAAGAATTTTTCAGATCTATCTTGCCAGACGATCCACGCATGACGATTCGGCCAATGTTCGGAAAT
>Ga0070699_100004721_pt1 | contig 12053 bp, 7 predicted proteins | sample KBSK1503metaG_FD_65473 | JGI IMG/M metagenome (GOLD analysis project Ga0070699, IMG submission 65473) | Corn, switchgrass and miscanthus rhizosphere microbial communities from Kellogg Biological Station, Michigan, USA - KBS K1-50-3 metaG | ecosystem: Host-associated > Plants > Roots >...
TCGGACGAGCGCGGTGTTTCTGCAGCAGCTCCTTGATCTTCGGCACCACCACGTCGTAGCTGCCGGAGCCGTTGTGGAAGACGCGGAACTTGTTCTGGAGCTCACGCGGGCCGTCCATGGACACGGTTACCGCGATGCCGTTCTCGGCCAGGAAATCGATGATCTCCGAGCGCAGCAACGTCGCGTTCGTCGTGAGGCTGAAGTCGATTTCCTTCCCCACTTCGGCGGCCCGGCGACGCGCGTACGCAACCGTCTCCTTGAGCACGGGAAAATTCAGCAGCGTTTCACCGCCGAAGAACGTCAGGTGCGCGACCCGTCCGCTTTCCTTCAGCAGGAACTCGACGCTGTCGCGCGCCGTCGTGGCGGTCATGAACTTCGACTGCCGGCCGTGCTCGGTATCGACGATCTTGTCTTCGCCGTACTCGTAGCAGTACGTGCACGCCAGATTGCACTGGTTCGTGACGTTCAGCACCATCGTCGTCAGCGGGAACGGCACCATCGGCAGCAGCTTGACCGATTCCTCGTCCGATGCCGCCTGCTGCGTGTAGCCGATCGCACGAACGTTCACCAACTCGCGGACGGCGTCGCGAACGACCGCCGCATCGAACCGGTCGGCGAGCGCGCCCGCGAGGTCGTCTTCCGTGCGAGAACCGGTGCCCAGCTCCGCGAGGACCGCCGCGCATGGCGGGTCGAGCTCGAAGACCGCGGCGCTCGGGACGAGATAGAGGAAGTGTCGTCCCGCTGCCTGAAACTGATGGAACTCCCGCCGTGTGAGCGATATCACCAGTCGATCCTCTCCTTGGACGAATCAACGGCGCTGCCGTTGATAGCTCGTTCGCGCCCTTGATTCGTCGCCAGTATCTCTTGCCGCGCTCCGCGCGGCTAGCCCGTTATGCGGACTGCAACGAGGACAAAATTTCGCGCTTGGCGCCGCATAACGGGCTAGGTGGTCAGATTCTCCAACAGGACACACGCCGCGACACATGCGCGTTTACGTGCCGGCGCGCGCGTCGGTGTCGGCGATCGCGTCGTGCAGCGCCGAACCGAGACGACTGATACCCGCATCGATCTCCTCCATCGTGGCGACCAGCGGCGCGAGGATGCGAACGACATTCTTGTGCGCACCGCATGTCAGCAGGAGAAGCCCGCGCTCCCTCGCTCGTTCGATGACGCGGGCGGCCAGCGCCGTTGCCGGCGTTTTCCGATCCCCATCGTCCACCAGCTCGATTGCGAGCATCGCGCCCAGGCCTCTGACGTCGCCCACGCGTGGAAAGCGGGACTGCAGGGCGAGCAGGCCGGCGCGCAGCCGTTCGCCAATCGCCGTGGCGCGTTCCAGCAGCTTTTCCTTCTCGAAGATGTCGAGCACGGCCAGCGCCGCGGCGCAGGCGATCGGGTTGCCACCATAAGTCCCGCCAAGGCCGCCCGGCGCAGGGCTGTCGACGACTTCGGCGCGGCCGACAACCGCGGACAGCGGAAACCCGGCGGCGAGACTCTTGGCGAGGACGACCAGATCCGGTGTGATTCCGGCGTGCTGAAAGGCGAACATCTCGCCGGTGCGGCCGAACCCGCTCTGGATCTCGTCGGCGATCAACACGATGCCATTGTTCTTCGTCACGCGGCGCAGCTCGCGCAGAAACTCGACGGGCGCCGGAATGAATCCGCCCTCGCCGAGCTGCGGCTCGATGATGATAGCCGCGACACGCTCGGCTGGCACACGTGTGGCGAACAGCTCGTCAAGCGCATCGAGCGCACGCTGGCTGGTCCATCCGCGATATTCGTACGGAAACTGACTGTGGTACACCTCCGGCGCGAACGGTCCGAAATTCTGCCGATACGAGGCGTTCGCAGCCGTCAGTGACAGCCCCAGCAGCGTCCGGCCATGAAACGCGCCGTCGAACGCCACGATCGCCGAGCGCCCGGTGTGGGCGCGAGCGATCTTCACGGCGTTCTCGACCGCTTCGGCGCCGGAGGTGAAGAGCGCGGTCTTCGTTGTTCGGCCGAGGCCGACGAGCGCGTTGAGGCGCTCGGCGAGATCGAAGTACGACTGGTAGGCCGCGACCTGGAATGCGCTGTGGGTGAACTGCTGGAGCTGGGCGGTCGCCGCGGCAACGACGCGTGGATGGGAGTGCCCGACGTTGAGCGCGCCGATCCCGCCAACGAAGTCGAGATACTCCGTTCCGTCCACGTCCCAGAGGCGCGCGCCTTTCGCCCGCGCCACGATCACGGGATGGGCGGTGGCGACACCACGCGCCACATGCTGTTCCCGCACCTGCGTCCACGGCCGTTCGACCGGTGTCGTCGGAATCACTCGCTGCTCCGTCCGTGTGCCACGTCACCAGGAGAGGTGCGCGCCGATCCGCAGCGAAGGTGCGTCATGCGCTCTGGACGCGGACGGAGATGCCTGCGGCCGGGTCGCCAGGAACATCATCGTGCCGCCACCCGCCGCCAGCGCGAGGCCGCCGACCCCGAGCGTGGTGTCCGACAACTTGCTCGCGTCACTCGGCTCCACATAGTCGCCATCGTTGGTGTGGAGGAACCCGTACGTCGCGAGCGCCATTCCCGCAGCGAAGGCAATGGCGCCAGGCCAGAAGTAGCGCCGACGTTCCCCACGATTGGCGACCTGCGCCTTCGGCGGCTGCTGCGCAAGGGCGCGTGCCTCGGCGTTGACGCTCTCGCGGATGCCGTCTGCGAGTGCCGGGGTTGCGAGCCCGAGCGTCAGGGCCAGAACCATGACTGTGCGCAACATCATCGTCCCCTTCTCAGAATCGAATCTTGGCGCCGAGTTGGGCGCGGCGCGGAAAGGTGAAACTGGTCGGCGCTCCGTACTGGGCGTTGGTGCCCAGACGCGAGACGAGACTCTCGTAGAGGTCAGAATTGGTGGCGTTCAGCAGGTCCACGAACAGGTCCGCACGCATCTCTCCCGTCAGCCGAATCGATTTCTGCACCCTCACGTCAATCAGATTGGTATCGGGCAGCCGCTTGGATCCATCGAGCGCATCCATGAGGATGGTCGGAGCCGATGGGAAGCCGAGACCGTTCACACGGATGTTGCGCGCCCACACTCGACCGGTCTGGTGCTGGATATTCGTGGACACCTGCAGGTCGAAGGGGAAGCGGTAGAGGAACTGGACTTTCCCGACGACGGGACGATCCGCGGCCAGACGGCCTTCGCTGTTCACGAAGTCGTTCGGTCCATTCGGGAATCGCCCGAAGGTTCCCGCGGTCTGCGACTGCCCGATACCAGGATTTCCGACGCTCGACGCCAGACGGCCGGTCGACTTCGAATACACGAGTGAAAACGTGCCCTGCCAGTTGTGCGACAGGCGCTTCGTCAGCGACATCGCGACTCCGTCGTACTTGGTGAACATCCCATCCGGACTTGTCATGGTGAAGATGCTGTTCGCCGAGGGCGTCGTCAGCCGGTAGACCTGAACGGTCCGTCCGGAGGCATCGGTGCCAACCGAGTCGAGGTACGGCACCTGTACATAGACGCCGGTCGTGTCCATCCAGGCCGGGTAGTCGTGCCCGTCTTTGTGGACGTAATTCACCTGCAGGCCGAGATCCTTGGACAGCTGCTGTTCGGCCTGAACGATGTATTGATCCGTGTACGGTTCCTTCACGTCCGGGTCGACTCGGAGGTTCGTGTTGCTGGAGGTTGCGACGACGTTGGTTCGGTTCCCGCTCGCATCGACGTTGAAGCTGTAGTTCGGAGTGATCGAGGGCGCAGCCGCGTTGAAGTCAGAGTACAGCGGTCCCCGCGAGTAGCGGCCGTAATGCGCCTTGATGACCGTCGTACCGGCGTCGGTCACCTTCCAGTTCACTCCGACGCGGGGATTGATTGGGTTCCAGGTGAAAAGCGGATTCCGCTCAGGTGACAGTTGGCCAGTAGGGCGGGCGAGCTGATCCAGCAGCGGGAACGCCTGGAACCCACCAGTGCTGTGATCGAAGCGAACTCCAAGATTGAGCGTCACGCGGCCGACTCGGTACGTGTCGTCGACGTACGCGCCCCAGTTCTCGATCGTGGCGCCCTGGTGATACGGCTGCCGCGTCGTGCCGAAGCTCTGTTGGCGGGTGATGGGGAAGATCGTCAGCGTATCGTTTGTCGCGATGATGCTGTCGGCTCCTCCGTCGTCTCGCTGAACGCCGAGCTTCAGATCGTGGCTGCCTCCAAGGAGTGCCGGCGCGTAGTGAAAGTATTTGAACGACATGCCGCGCCGCCAGGACTTGTTGGTCTGGAGCTGTGCCACGCCTCCGGTCACCTCGCCCGTGTCGTCGTTGGTGACCTGCGTGACACCGAAGGGCTGACCGGGGACGAAGGGGTCGTTCGAGTCTTTCGCGAAGTAGCCCGAGACGCGCGCTTCGATGTAAGTACGGTCGGTCAGCGTGCCCGTGTACACAAGGTTCGGCGTCGGATTGTCACCGTGACTGTTCGTATACGTACTCGCCGCGGCCAGTGGGTTGCTCTGGACGGGTGGCAGCCCCCAGTAGTCATCGTGATAGCCGTACATCAGGCGATGCTTCACGGTGATGTTGTAGGTCAGCTTGTAGAACACGCGCTTCGCGTATGACGTCGACGCCAGCTCTGGACCGAAGCCTGTCGGCGCGAAGACATCGTTCTGGTATTGATAGGAGCCGAAGAACCACAGGCGATCGCGCACGAACGGTCCTGACAATTGCCACGTCGTGTCAGTGAACTCCTTGCGGTAATACGGCTTTCCCCGGTCCTGCGCTGCGGTCGTGTTGCGGCCCGTCACCGCGTCGTTCATGAAGTAGTAATTCCCGTCACCATGGAACGCGTTCCCGCCCTGGCGAGTGACGATGTTGAACACGGCGCCCTGCACATTGCCGTATTCGGCCGAGGCGCCGAGCTGAAGCACCTCGATCTCCTGGATGGCATCGGTATTGGGCCACGCCCACCCGCCGCCGGCACCGGGGGCAGTGAGGTTGGTGCCGTCGATCTGATACGAGTTGTCGTTGACGCTGCTGCCGAGCGACGTGGCGTTGGTCGTCGCGGTTGACGTGGAGGTCGTCTGACTGACTCCGGGAGCCGCGTTGATCAAATCGAAGAAACTGAAACGCCTGACCGGTGCGGCCTCCACCCATTCCCTCGTGTAGTTGGTGCTGACCTGCGCCGAGGAGACATTGACCACGGGGGCTTCACCGGTGACGGTGATTGTTTCGTTGAGGCTGCCGACCTTGAGCACGAGATCCAGCGACACGGTGGTCCCGACACCGACCGGCACTCCATCCCGCTTCAGCGTGTTGAAACCATCGAGGACCGCTTCGACTTCGTACGTCCCCGGCGGCAGATTCGCGAACCGATACCCGCCGTTCTCCGCCGACGTCGCCACGATACCGGTGCTGGGCACGCCAGCGCCGCGCAGCGTGAGGACGACGCCGGGAAGGACCAGCCCCGAGTCGTCGGTGACGACGCCGACGATGTCGCCGGTCGTGCGTTGGGCGTGCACCAGTGCGGGGGCGGCAAGCCATCCCACACACGCGAACAGTCCAATCCACATCCGCATCGATACCTCCTCTGGCACCCAGTGCGCAACGTCCGCGCGCGGGGGGCCCGCCGGCAGACCGGGTCGCCGTGAGGGTTCCGGCGTCGGAGAGCCCGTGCTGCGCTGTCGGTGTGCAGGAGATTACCAACCGGAGAGGGTGGCGCTCGGTATCAGATTGTTTCAATGTGATAGTGCCGCGCAGGTCGTACCGCCGAAGCGGCTTCACCGGTCTCCGCCAACGGTAGAATCGCGGTGCTCAATCCTGGAAACGACATGAGGCTGTTCGTGATGGCGGCAGTGGCGATGTGCGTGGCGGCGGCGACGGGCTGCGATCGCCCCGCGGCGACCTCGGCGCCGGTCCGCACACTCACGATTGCGGTCGGCCCGGAGGGCACCGTCCCCTATAAATTGGGGAACGCGCTCGCCGCCGCGTACCAGAGCACAATTCCCGCGCTTCAGGTGCACACCGCGCTCGCCGGAGGCGTTGACGAAAGCTTCGAGGCGCTCAAACGCTCGGTCGCGGACCTGGGTTTCGTCGACGGCGAAGGCGCCTACGTCGGCTACAGGCAGGAGAAGCTGGATCGGTCGCCGACGGTTCGAGTGCGGGCGATGGCGGTCCTCTTTCCGACCGCCGTTCACATCTTCGTCAAACGCGGCATGAACCTTCGTTCCGTCACCCAGCTTCGAGGCCGAACGGTGGTCGTGGGCGCGCGTGGCGGCTACGCCGACCGTGCGATGCAACTCGTGGTGGACAGCTATGAGCTCGGGCCGCACGCGGTTCAGCCCGTGTTTGCCGTGGGACACGCAGGTCTCGACGCCATCCAAGAGGGGTCGGCCGACGCCATCGTCTTCTACACTCCGTTCAGGAGCAAGTCGATCATGGACGTCGTCGGCAGCACCGATCTTGAGCTCGTCTCGCTCAGTCGCGAGAAGATCGCGCAGATGCAGGCCGCATCCGAGCGAAACCACTTCCTGAAAACAATCACCATACCGGCGGGTACCTACGCCGGCCAAACCCGCGATGTCCTCGCGATGGGTGACGAGATCCTGTTGCTGTGCCGCGCCGACCTGGACGAATCGCTCGTGTACGCACTGACGAAGACGCTCTTCGACTCCATCCCGTCGCTCGTGGCCGCGCACCCGGCCGCCGCAGGCATCAACGTTGAACGCGGTCCGACCACGTCTGTGCCTCTCCACCCGGGAGCCGCGCGTTACTACCGGGAGCGTGAGCTGCCGCGCTGAATGCGAGAGTGGGGAGGTGACCAATGCCCGCTGCAAGTGGTTCGGTGAGGCGGCGGACGGTTTCGTCGCAATCGTCGTTCCTTCTGGCGTTTTCGTTGTTCGCCGGGACGATCTCGCTGTTCTGGCTTGGATATCGCGCAACAGTCGAATGGGACGCGAGCACGCAGCAGTTGGTCCGATCGCGCGCCGGAGAAATGCTCGCGCTCGTGTCGGTCGCCATCGATCGAGACATGAAGGGTGGCCAGTTGGACCTGCTGCTGCCGATGAATGGCGTCGTCCTCGAGCGGAGTTCCCTGTACGACCTGGCTGACCGCTTCTCCGGCGCACTGGCGCGATTTCCCTACATCGAATCGGTGTTCGTCTGGAGGTCTTCCCGCAGCGGCGCCAGGCGGCTGTTCTTCTTCAATCGATCCGAGCGGCTTCCTCCGTGGGATGCCGAATCGCAGAGCGCCGATTGGTACCCGGTGGTCGTCCGATCCGATCCGACGCCACCGATGACGGTCGTCGCCGCGTCTCGCAGGCCCGCTGACAGCGGCACGCCCTTCTCTCTTGTCGAGGGCGTGATCGACGGCACGCCGTACCAGGTCATCGCTCATGGCATCCTCGACGACGACGGGTCGCTGGACGCGGTGGTGGGTTTCACCGTCAACCTGTCGTGGGTCCGCGAGCACTACTTCGGTCCGCTGCTCGAGCAGATCCAACACGTCGGCGGTGACGCCAGTGTGCGGCTCGAAGTCCGCGACGATGCCGGGGCGCTGGTCGCGGCGACCGGCCCGAGCGCGTCGGGCAAGGCGCTCGCACCACACTCGTTCCCGTTGCTGTTCGCGCAGCCGTCTCTGGCGAGCGGCATTGCTGCGACACCCGCGGGCCTGTGGAGCGCGCGCGTGGACGTCGCAACCGACGCCACGCTGATAGCGTCGCGCCGCAGTACTGTCCGCACACTGACACTCCTCTCAGGCGCTGTCGTCGCGACCGTGGTCGCCCTCCTCCTTGCCGTTCGCTCGGCACGCGCCGCGGCGGCGCTCACCGCCCGCCAGGCGGATTTCGTCTCCGTGGTCAGCCACGAGATGAAGACACCGTTGTCGCTGATTACCCTTGCCAGCGACAGCCTGGCGAGCGGCCGCTGCGCGACGGTGGACGCAGCCAGGGATCATGGCCGTCTCCTGGCGCAAGAGGCCCGTCAGCTGTCGCTGCTCATCGACAACGTCCTGTGTTATGCGCGGCTGGTCGACGAGGAGGACTCGAGGACGCTCGAATCGATCGATCTGGCCGATCTGCTCGGTGAGTCGATCGAGCGATTCCGCGTGCAATGCGCCGAGATCGGCTGCGAGATGCAGATGTCGTCCGTTCTGACGCGCGAGATCGTCAATGCCGATCGGCGACTGCTGCGCGACGCCTTCGACAACATCGTGGACAACGCGATCAAGTACGGCGGCAAGGGCGGCCGCATCGTCATCAGCATCCGCGCCGAAGGGCAGATCATTCACGTGGCAGTCACCGACTACGGACAGGGCATTGCGGCCGAAGACCTCCCGCACGTCTTCGAGAAGTTCAGGCGCGGCAGTAAGGTCGCCCACAGTCATCGCGGAAGTGGGCTGGGCCTGACCATCGCGCGGCGGGTCATTGAAGCGCACCGTGGCCGCATCAGTCTGCGCAGCCAGCCGGGTCAAGGGACGACCGTACACATCGAGCTGCCGGCGGCGTAAACTACTGTCTGCCTTTCGTCAACTGCGATGAACTCGACGACCCGCATTCTTCTCGTCGAAGACGACCAGGCACTGGCCTACGTGCTCTCTCACGACTTGCGGCAATCTGGCTACGAGGTCGACCTGGTCGCGGACGGCGATCGGGTGCTGCAGCATGTCGAACGGTTTCGCCCCGATCTGGTGCTGCTGGATGTGATGCTGCCGGGGCGCAGCGGATTCGAGTTGTGCGGTATCGTGCGGCGTCGCAGCGGTGCGCCCGTGATCATGGTGACCGCCAGGGACGCAAAAGCGGACGTCCTGACGGGGCTCGACAGCGGTGCCGATGACTACGTCACCAAACCGTTCGATTTCGACGAGTTCCTCGCCCGAATTCGCGCCGTCCTGCGACGGACGCGTCCAAACGTATCCCGACTCACGCTCGGTCGGCTGACGTTCGACTTTTCGCGTCTGGAAGTCATCGGGGAAGCCGGCCTGCACTTCACCGCGCGCGAGTTCGCCATTCTTGCGTACCTGGCGGAACGCATGGGGAGCGTGGTCCATCGCAGCGATCTGTTGCGCGAGGTCTGGGGGTATCCGCAGGAGCCGCGCACGCGCGCCGTGGACTTCGCGATCAAGCGGCTCCGCGACAAGATCGAACCCAATCCGCACGTGCCCCGCTATATACACTCCGTCCGCGGCGACGGATATCGGCTCACCTCCGACAACTAGTAGTACTAGCGAGGCTCCGCCTCAGACCGTCGCGCATGTGTGAATTGCGGCTTCGCGGCAGTGACCGCTCATCGAATCGTGACCGGACTGGCAGCGTCGTGGAACACGACGTCGCCGTGCAGGAGCGTCAACTCCGCCTTGAGGTCTTTCAACGCGTCGGTCGGAACTGTGTAGAGATCGCGATCCCATACCGCGAGATCGGCTTCCTTGCCGACTTCGAGCGAGCCAATGCGATCGTCGAGGAACATCTGGTGCGCCGCCCAGATCGTCTGCGCCCGCAGCGCCGTTCTGACGTCAACGGCCTCGCGGGTGCCGAACGGTTGCGAACCGTATGTGCCGTTGAGCGTCTTCCGTGCCACCGACGCCCACAGACTGTAGCGCGCGGCGAACGGCGTGACCGGGTAGTCGGATCCACCTGCCCACTTGATTCCCTTGTCCGCCCAGGTTTTGAACGGCTTCAGCCGCAAGGCGCGCTTCGGTCCGAGATTGGCGGCGTAGTTGTCGCCGATCCACCAGAGAAACGTCGCTTGCGCTTCCGGGTATCCCGCGTCGAATTCGCGCTGGAGCCGTGCCATGACTTCGTTGGCGTGGTCGGTCGGCGTGTTGGCGTGAACGACGCCGTGACGCAGCCCCCGGGTCGGCTTCGCCGCCAACGCTCGATCATAGCTGTCGACGACAAAGTCGATCGCCTGATCGCCGATCGCATGGGTGCTGATATGGATCCCTGCATCGTGCAGCAGCTTCACGGCCTGACGGTACTCCTCGGGCGGAAACACGGGATATCCCTTGTTCCCCGTATCCTTCCCGGTGAAGTCCTTGTTCCAGTCGTCGTACATCCACGCGGTCCGGGCGCCGCCGCTGCCGTCGATCGCCAGCTTCACGCCTCCCGAGAGCAGACGCCCGTCACCGAGCGATGCCGGCGGTCTGGGCAGCCTGGCCAGTCGCGGAATCGCCTGTTTGACCGTCTCGAGCGACCGCTCGCGCCACAACGCGAACACGCGCACCGTGAGCTTCCCCTCCCGCAGCAGTTCCTCGTAGAGATCCCACTTCGACTGAAAGATGCCGGGATCCTTCGCTCCGGTCATCCCCTCGCGGTTGAAGTCCTGGATGATCTTGACGATCCCGTTCTTCTGCTGTTCTCGCGTCAACGGCGGAACCTTGCTCGCGACGAGCCCTTGCGCCGATTCCTTCAGCACCCCGGTGGGATTGCCGCGCGAGTCGCGATCGATCGTCCCGGCAGGCGGGTCCTTCGTGTCCCTGGTGATTCCCGCCAGCTTCATCGCGGCGCTGTTCGCCACGCCGTAATGATTCGTCGTCTGGGTCAGCCACACCGGGTTGACCGGGGACACCCTGTCGAGATCGGCCGCAGTCACGTAGCGACGTTCCGCGAGCTTCCCCTCGTCCCACCCGCGGCCCTCGACCCACTCACCAGGTTTCACATCCTTCACACGCGCGGCGACTCGATCGAGGACGTCTGCCATCTTCCTGATGGCCACATCGCTCAGGTCGATGCTGTACAACTCGGCAGCAGCGCTGAAATGCGCGTGCGAATCAATCAGCCCGGGCGTGACCGTCCGTCCATGAAGGTCGATGACCCGCGTTCCCTGGCCCACACGCGATTCGATCTCCTGGTCCGAGCCGACGGCGATGATCTTCCCGGCCGTCACTGCCATCGCCTGCGCCACGCGGTCGGCCGGATCGACCGTCACGATCTTGCCGTGCAGCAGTACCAGGTCGGCGCGTTCGGCGCGCTGGGCTTGCACCCCGCCACAAGCCGCCACCACGACACCGACGACGACCGCAAGAGCCGCCGCCGTCACACCATACCGAGGCATGAGACCTCCTTGTCTCAGTGAACCCGACCGGGACGAGCTCGCGTGATCTCCTCGAGACACGCGCGACTTCAAGGACCGTCGGCGCGGACGGCGTCTGCATTCTGCAACGCCAGTGGCGCAATCGAACGCGAGCCCGGCGCGGCGATTCTGCTACACAGTACGCAGACACGGACTAGTTGTCCGTATCAATTTGTTGTATTTCTGCCGTGGCCATGCAGCGATCGCGCGGTCCTGGCGGCCACGCTGCGCATTCGACGTCACACGACTATCCGTTGTGCGACGCGATGTCTCACGTCTCGCCGTTGTTGTGGCAGTGGTCGCACTCGCCACACCGGCAGTCGCAGCAGAGAACGCTGCGAGTCCGGTTCCGATCGTCATCTCCCGGAGCGCGATTGCGCGCGCGGTGAAGGCTGCTGCGGACCGGCCGGGTGAGCGCGCCAGACCGACAGCAGTGACCAGCGCGGCCCGTGGGCTCCTCGGTGCGCAAGACACGCAGGTCACCGAGGTGACAGACACTCGGTCGTTCCTGCGCTCGCCGAAAGGCATTTTGACCATGGCGGCGCTCGGCGTGGGTGTGGCCTACGCGACGTTCTCGAAGATCCATGATCGCGTTCACACTCAGAATCCCGATCGGTGAACTGCGTCTCGACGCGCGGAGCGTGGCGGTTACTCGACTATTCGCCGAACACGATCTCGCCGAACCGCGACGGGACGTGCGGCCACGAGTCGTTGTTCTGCGGGTCGGACCAGATGCTCATGCGACGGTTCGGTTCGACACCATCCCAGCGATTGAAATTCACCTTCCAGACAGTTCCCGCGACTGGCGGCCGACGCGAGAGCTCCTCGAAATTGGACCACGGGATCATCGCCTCGAGGCTCCAGCCAGTGTCGGCGTCGGTGCGCACGTTCAGCGAGCCTCGCAGTGAGGTCGCGATCTTCACGCCGGTGGCATCGAAGCGCTTGAACAGCGTGCGGCCGTTGTAATTCAGGTAGTCGTACAGGACGCCGCGTGCGTTCATCTCGAAGCCGTAGTACACGACTTCCTGCTGCGGGTTCGG
>Ga0070699_100004723_pt1 | contig 12051 bp, 9 predicted proteins | sample KBSK1503metaG_FD_65473 | JGI IMG/M metagenome (GOLD analysis project Ga0070699, IMG submission 65473) | Corn, switchgrass and miscanthus rhizosphere microbial communities from Kellogg Biological Station, Michigan, USA - KBS K1-50-3 metaG | ecosystem: Host-associated > Plants > Roots >...
TGACCTACACGTACATGTTCGCGATGCGCGACAACGGCACGCTCGGCTACACCGCGCCGACCGCGAACAATCCGTTCGATTACCTGGGCGGAGAGTACGCGACATCGATCGAGTATCAGCGCAACACGGTCCGCGCGTGGACGCTCTACCAGCTGCCGTGGGGCTTCTCAACCGGCGTGTGGTACTTCTACGGCTCGGGCAATCGCTTCAACGCGACGATTTCGGCGACGCCGTACGCCAAGACGGGAGCGAACCGGTTGAATCTGACGAACGCGGGCGGCGCTGCCGCGACGATCCTCGTACCAGCCGATGCCGCCGGGCGATTCGACGGGCCGGTGTCCATCACGTCCGGACTGGTGATTCCGCGCAACGCGCTCGAGGGCGTGCCGCTGCACAAAGTCGATCTGCGCGTCACGAAGGAAGTCCGTCTGATGCGCAGCGCGAAAGCGCAGTTCATCGGAGAGATTTTCAACGTGTTCAACCACGCCAATTACGGCAGCTACAACACGACGCTGAGTGCGACGAACCCGGCGACGACGGCGCTGTTCGGACAGCCGGCACAAAATACCGGCAACGCGTACGTGCCGCGCGAGGCCCAGCTCGGCTTTCGAATCGGCTTCTGATCGAAGACCCCGCCACCGAGCACGGGCTTCCATCTTCCGCGAGGCTTCGGCAGAGAGCGAGACCGCTCGGCTGAAGCCTCGCGCTCCACCTTCCCTGGCGCTCCACCTTCCCTCGCGCTCCACTTCTTTATTTCAGATCGTCGGTTCTGCACGGCTGTGCGTTCTATTTCGCCACACATTTGACTTTGATGTCTTACAAAGTCATATATAAAGGCGAGGAATAGCACAGCTATGAAGCAGATCCGCCGCATCATCTATATATGTATGTCCGCACTCGTCCTCGCGAGCCCGGCCGCTGCGCAAACGCAGGCCGGAAGCGTGACAGGCCTCGTTCAGGATGAACAAGGAGGCGTCATCCCCGGCGCCAACGTCACGCTTCGTGGACCCGACGCGAGCTATGAGTTCGTGACCGATCGCGACGGCGCGTTCCGGTTCCTGAGCTTGGAGCCGGGCGCCTACAAGCTCGCCGCGTCGCTCTCCGGATTCAAGACGACCGAGCGCGACGTCATCGTCTCGGCCGGTCGGAACGCCGACGCACCCTTGACGCTGCGGATCGCGACGCTCGTCGAGTCGGTGACCGTCTCAGCGCCGGCGCCGATTCTCGACGCCAGGGCGACCGGCACCTCGACCACGTTCTCGCGCGACGAGCTGACGAACGTGCCGACGTCACGCGACCCGTTCGCCCTGGTGCGCACCGTGCCGGGTGTTCTCCTCGATCGCGTGAACATCGGCGGGAACGAAACGGGTCAGGCACCGACGGTCGTTTCGAAGGGCACGCGGCCGCAGGACACGGTGTGGACGCTCGACGGCGTCGTCATCACCGACATGGCCGCCGCGGGACTGCCGCCGACCTACTTCAACTTCGACAACTTCGAAGAGATTCAGGTGTCGACGGCCGGGCAGGACATCAAGCAGCAGACCGGCGGCGTCGGCATCAATCTGATCACGCGCCGCGGCACCAATCAGTTCCACGGCACGGCGCGCGGGTACTACGCCGATCACAATCTCGAAGCGTCGAACGTCCCCGACGAATTGAAGCTGGGCACGACGCCGGTGACGGCGCAGACGGCGGATCACAATCAGCGGCTCTCGGACTACGGTGCGGACATCGGCGGACCGATCCTCGTCGACCGCGCGTGGTTCTACGGCTCCTACTCGTCGCAGGACATCCGTCTCGCGCGCCGCGCCGGAGCGCTGATCGATCGCACACAGCTGAAGAATCCCGAGATCAAGTTGAACTGGCAGGCGAACCGCAAGGACATGATCAGCTTCCTGTTCTTCAACGGATCGAAGGTCAAGGACTATCGCAGCCCGGCGATCCCCGGCATCCTGTTCGACGCGCCGACGGCGACGTTCCATCAGGACAACGCGTACACCGATTTCCCGCTTCACGGGCTGTGGAAAGTCGCCGACGATCGCGCGATCAACGCGAACCTGTTCGTGTCGGCGAAGTACGCGTACTACAACACCGGCAACGCGCTGACGCCCGAAGGCGGCATGGACATGCAAGCCGGCCGGAGCCTGACGACGGGGCGCTCGTACGGATCGTTCAGCCAGAGCGTCAGCCGCCGTCCGCAGCAGACCGCGACCGTCGACGTGCACACGTTCGCGCACGCGTTCGGCGCGATGCACGACGTCGAGTTCGGATCGGGCTTCCGCACGACCGATTCGCAGATGCTCACCGAATGGCCGGGCAACGGCATTCTCGCAGTCGAGAACACGCCGACCGATCTGCGCGCGCAGGTCTTCCGCCAGGGCAACGGCATCAACCGCGCGAACTACGTCGACCTTCATGTCGGCGACACGATCACCAGGGGCCGCGCGACGATCAACCTCGGCCTCCGCTACGACCATCAGTCCGGCAAGGCGCTGGCCAGCACGATCGCGGCGAGCAAGGCGTTCCCGAACCTGGTTCCGGGCCTGACCTTCGCCGGCTACGATTCGCCGTTCTCGTGGAACACGTTCTCGCCGCGCGCCGGCTTCACGTTCGCGCTCGACGAGGGCCACCGCACGATCGCGCGCGCGGCCTACAGCCGCTACGCGGGTCAGGTGAGCCCGACGACGATCGGCTTCATCAACCCGAGTGCCAGCGTCGGGTTCGCAACCTATCGCTGGGTCGACACCAACGGCGATCATTTCGCGCAGACCGATGAGGTGCTGACCTCGCTGGGAGCCCTGACGTCCGGCGGCGGCTTCAACCCGACGAACCCGACGGCGGTCACGTCGGCGAATCAGCTCGATGCGAATCTGAAACCGCCGGTGACGCACAGCTTCGTGACGGGGATCGATCGCGAGCTGCTGCCGCACTTCGCGCTCCAGGTCAACTACAGCTACACGAAGACGACGGATCTCTTCGGCAACCTGTCGGCGAACATCACGCCCCGCACGGGCGTGACGCTCGCTGATTACTCGGCGGGACCGGTGCTGACGGGAACGCTGCCCGACGGCGCGACCTATAGTGTGCCGACCTACGTCGCGAACGGCGCGAAGGTCGTCGCCGGCGGTCTCGGATTCCTGACGACGACGGTTCCGGGCTACTCGACCGACTACCAGGGCCTCGAGGTCGCGCTCCTCAAGCGGATGTCGGATCGCTGGATGGGCCGCGTGGCGCTCTCGTACAACAACGCGCGGGAGCACTTCGCACTCACCGAGGGACGCTACGATACGAACGGCAACCCGACGCCGACGTTCGCCGAGCCGCTCGTCGACGGCGGTCAGTTCGCGCCGGTCAGCAACGCGAGCAGCGGATCGGGCAGCGTGTTCGTCAACGCGAAGTGGCAGTTCAACGCCAACGCGATGTATATCGCGCCGCTCGGCATCGAGACGAGCGCAAACGTGTTCGGACGCCAGGGGTACCCGTTCCCGCTGTTTCGGGCGCAGGCGCTCGGCGGCGAATCGCTGCCGGTGCTCGTGACGCCGACGATTGATTACTTCCGGTACGACAACGTGTGGGATACGGATGTGCGCGCCGCGCGGACGTTCAAGGTGCAGTCGGTGTCGTTGCGCGTCATCGGCGACGTGTTCAACCTGTTCAATGCGAACACCGTGCTCGTGCGCAACAACAACATCCTGTCGACAACGTTCAATCAGATCGGGCAGAACCTGAGCCCGCGCATCTTCCGCGTCGGACTCGTCGTCGGGTTCTAACTGGTTGCTGGTTGCTGGTTGCTGGTTGCTGGTTGCTGGTTGCTGGGCTCGCTTCCCGGCGGTCAGCAACCAGCCGCCAGCCGCCAGCCCCCAGCTCCAGCAACCAGCAACCAGCAACCAGCAGCCAGCGACCAGCAACCAGTCGAGCATCCAAAATCGGCACACGCCGTGCAATCCGATTGCTGATCACCAATGTGCGAATCGGAGGGATGAATGATGAAGCTGAACAACACGATGCTGATGGGATGCGCAATTGCCGCGGCCTTGTCGTTCGGGTGCAACCGGGACGAGGGCGCGACGAAGACCGGCGACGCGAGCAAGCCGGCCGGGGCGACAGCTGGGACAGCCGCCGACACCAAGGCGCCCAGCGACAAGGCGGCGATGACGCTCACCGGTTGTCTTCAGAAGACCGATGGCATCGGCGCCGAGTACATCCTGGCGCAGGCCACGACTGGAAAAGGTAGCGCTCCGGTCGGGACGAGCGGCTCGGCCGAATCCAGCGACGCAATCGGGCAGCGTCAGCTCAACGCGGCGGAGCATTCGTACCGGCTGAGCGGCGAATCAGATCAGTTGAAGAATCTCGTCGGACACAAAATCACCGTGTCGGGAACGCTCGAGGATCGCGGCGACCTGGCGGGCGGCAAGAAGGTCGACGACAAGGACGCGAACAGCGGACGCAACGTCGCGACATCCGATCTGGCGAAGGTCGATGTGATGTCGGTGCAGGACGTCTCCGACAGCTGCAGCAACGCGACGAGCGAAAAACCGAAGCGATAGACCGCGATTACTTCGAACGGCGAGCGCACGGAGGACAAGACGGTCCGGTTCTCCGTGTGCTCCGGATTCACTTCAGTCGCGCGTACTCCTGCTTCGCCGCAACGAGCATCGGCAAATCGGCGTCGGCGTGCTTCCACGTGTCGAGGAAGCGATAGTACGCCTTGCGGCTCTCGTCGATCTCTCCGAGCTTCGCGAGCGCGCGGCCGTAATACAGCGGCGCAGCCGCCGCCAGCGACGACGTCGACGGCAAATCGCGGTCGATGACGTGCTTGAAATGCTGCGCCGCGACGTCGGCGCTGCCCATCTGCAGCTCTGCGACGCCGGCGAGGAAATCAGCGGCGATGTCGAAGTCGTTCTTCGGCGGCGGCAGGCCACTCACCGCCGTTCGATCGCCGCGGCGCACCCGAATGAGCGCTTCGATCAGCTGGAATCCTCGCTGCGCGTCGACGGTCGAAGCCGTCGGCATCGCGCGAGCTTCTTCGATCAGCTTCTGAGCGGCCGGGACGTCGTTGATGATCGTCAGCGCGAACGCGCTGTTGAGCAGCGTCGTGATGTTGCGCGCCAGATCGAGCGAGCGCCGGACGCTGTCGTGCGCGGCAGCCGCGTCGCCGTACAGGGCGGCGGCTTGTGCAACGGTGCTCCACAGGCTTGCCGCCCCTCCCTTCAGACCGAGCTTCGCCGTCGACTCCGACGTGAACAGGCTCGCGAGCTCGCGGGCGCGAGACATCTGACCGAGATACATCGCGCAGGTGAGCTGCACGGCGAGCATGCGGTAGCCGTCGGGGAGCTTGCGTCCCGCGTCGAGCTGCCGCGCCATCTCCGCTTCGTCGTGCTGGAGGAACGCCAGCGTATAGAGCTGCCCGCGGACAGCGGCCGTATCCATGCCGTGCGCGATCATGCTCTCGAGCGTCTCGCGCGACTCGGCGAACTTGCGGAGCGCGATGTAGGCGCCGGCGAGGTTCGCGTACGGAAGCGGTTCGTCCGGCGCCAGCGAGACGGCCGTTCGAAATTCCTCCACGGCCTTGTCGAAATCGCCGCGCTCCTCGTAGGCGCTGGCGAGGTTCGAGCGCGGCACGAAGTCTTTCGGGTACGTCTGCGTCCAGACCCGATAGGTGTCGATCGTCTTCGCGAGGTCGGGCTCGGCGGTCGTGTAGTAACGCGCGATGATGTACAAGCGCTCCGGCTCGCTGACGCGATCTTTCATCCCGTACGCCTTCCGGATGTGCTCGCGCGCCGTCTCGCCTTCGCCCAGATTGCTGTACACGGTGCTGAGGCGCGCGTGCGCGAGCGCGAAGTCCGCATCCTGCTCGATCGCTTTCGTGAAGAACGCCAGCGACGCCTCGTCGCCCTGCCGCCGCCGCATCGACATGCCCATGCTGTAGGACTTGAGGGCGTCGAGCGACGCCGTCGTCGCGTCATGGATCGGCGCGTCGTATTTTTCGATTGAGGCGAGCGATTCGCCGAGCCCGCGGCGCAGCCGCTCGGCGGCGCTGCCGAGCGCCTTCAGCACCGTCTCTTTCGTCTCCGCCTGCACCTGCTGTTTCTCGATCGTGTCGCCCGTTCGGCAGTTCGACGCATCGAGCGAGATCACGTACGACGTGCCGAGCTTCGAGACGGCGCCCGCGATCATCGCCTTGCTCGCCGTCCGCTGGCACAGATCGCGTGCGATGGCCGGCGTGAGCTTCTCGTCGGGCAGCCGTCCCATCAGCCGCAGCGTGCCCTGCACGCGCTGCTCGGGCAGCACGCTCAGAAACGGCGACTGCCGGAGCTGCACGTCGAGCGCTTCCCTGAGCGTGTCGTCGAACACCGGCTCGCCGGTCGTGTTCACGAAGTCGGCGATCACCACCGAGTCGCGCTCGGCGAACGCGCGCGGACGGCTCGAATAGACGAAGACGGCCGCGATGGCCGCGACCGCCGCGGCGGCGGTCACCAGCGCTTTCCAGTTCACGCGCCGGCGCGGCCGGACCACGGCGACCGGCGCGGCGGCCGCGTCGCTCGCGCGCATCAATCGCTTCAAGTCGCCCCGCAGATCGGCCGCGGTTTGATAGCGCAGATCGCGATCCTTCTCCAGCGCCTTCGAGATCACGCGATCGAATTCCGCGGGCAAGCCTGGCTGCAGCGTCGACGGCGGCGCCGGCTGCCGCGTCAACAGCGCTTCGAAGACGGTCATCGGCGTGTCGCCGGTGAACGGCAGCCGTCCCGTCGCCATCTCATACAGCACGATGCCGAACGAAAACACGTCGGCGCGGCCGTCGATCTCGCTGCCGCGTGCCTGCTCCGGCGACATGTACGCGACGGTCCCGACCGTCGTGCCGACCGTGGTGACGTCACCGACCGCGGTGCGCGTCCCGGCGGCGGGATCGATGAAACGACCGCGCCGCCCCGGCGCGAGCTTCGCGACGCCGAAGTCGAGCACCTTTGCCTGACCGCGCCGCGTGACGAAGATGTTCGCCGGCTTCACGTCGCGGTGGACGATGCCGCTCGCGTGCGCGGCATCGAGCGCATCGCCGATCTCGACGCCGAGCTCGAGGACGCGATCGAACGGCAGCGGTCCGCGCGCGATCTCGTCTTTCAGCGTCCGGCCGTCGACGAGCTCCATCACCATGAAGTGCTCGCCCGCGTGCTCGCCGATGTCGTGGATCGTGCAGATGTGCGGGTGGTTGAGCGACGAGGCGAGGCGCGCTTCGCGCCGGAAACGTTCGAGCGCCTCAGGATTGTCGGCGAGCTCGCGCGGGAGAAATTTCAGCGCGACCTGGCGGCCGAGGCGGATGTCTTCGGCTCGATACACCACGCCCATGCCACCGGCGCCGAGCCGATCCAGGATCTTGTAATGTCCGACGAGGGTCCCAATCACTCGAAGCCGGATTGTAAGACTTTTTTCGATCAGCCGTTTCGGTCGTCACACCGCTACAGCGTCGGCTTGATCGCGTTCGCCATGGCGATCCAGCCGTTGTCCCGTTCGATTATGCGAGGATTCCGGTGGTCGTCGTCGGCGCCGCTCAGCGCGACGCCGAGCAGCGATCGTCCGGGCCGCAGCCCCTCCAGCAACATCGCGCCTTCGACGTGTTCGTAAACGCGAACAACGCCTTTCCTTTCGAATGCGTCGACGATGTCGCCCGATCGCCACTCTTCTCCACGAGCCTTGACGATCTTCAGGACGACGGGGTCGCCGTCACGCCGACCCAGCGCCAACACCGAGGTATGGGTATCGACGAGGCGCTCGACGACGATTCGCCAGGCTCGAATCCGCTCGTCGAGACGGTCCTGCAGCTCTGTGGACGGGGTCGACGTCAGAATATTCTGCCGTTCAGCCATCAACGTTCGAGCGGTCCGGCGGACGACTTTCGTCGGCGTCAAGACCAACGGTCGCGCCAGCCGTCGAACCGGCGACGACTGAGATTCGAGAGCGTACGCGGACCAAGAATGATGAGGGCGATGGTGAGGACCACGATGAATTCCGGGAGCGGAATGAATCTCATTGTGAGCTTCCGAGCGCCGTAGAAATTCTCAGCGGCGGAATGCCTGTGGTCCGAACAGGATCAGCGCGATGACGAACAGGATGACGAGTACCGGCAGCTCGATTCCATGCGGATGCATCATCGCCTCCGATCGAATTGATTCTAATCGGCCGGCGAGAGCGTTGCGTTGAACGTGGACGAATGCGCGGCCGTGAGGTCTCTGCGCATGAACACGCACGCCATCGTGCGGCCGGTCGTCAGCCGAGTCTCTCCGTGACCGATCTCGACGAAGCCGTTGGCTCTGTAGAAGTCGACGCCGGCCAGCGACGCCTCGATGTGGACGCTCGTCGCGCCGTTCATGACGCCGTGCGCTTCGGCCAGCCGCAGCAGCGCTGAGCCGATTCCGCGTCGCGCCGCGCTGCCTCTCACGTAGACCGACGTCCCGTGTGTGGTCCCCTCGATGGCGTAATCGCTCGCAAAGCCGAGGACGATCGGCTGGTCGTGCCGCGATCCGATCGCAACGAAGAAGACCTCTCCCCGCGCCATCGCCTCGAGGTACAGCTCGCGAGAGATGCCGGCTTGCCAATCCGCCACGACATGCGGTGGGTAGAATCCGGCACCAATCGAGAGGATCGCATCACGATGCGCCGCGGCGATCGCCTCGACATCCGCTGAATCGGCCCGGCGGGTCTGTACGCCCTCGATCGCCATGAGATGAATCGCCTGTAGAATACCGCCTCATGCCGCGCTCGTTCTGGTCGTTGCTCGGTGTCGTCGCCGCCGCCGCGTCGCTCGCCACTGCCGGGCAGCGCAAGCCCGCCGCGACAGCGCTCCCGCAGACGCCGTGGGGCGATCCCGATCTGCAGGGCACCTGGATCTACGCGACGATGACGCCGCTCGAGCGGCCGCGCAACGTTGGCGAAAGGGCGACGCTCACCGACGAAGAGACGGCGGCGTACGAGAAGCAGACCAACGATCGGCAGGCCCGCGGGAACAACACCGCCGGTCCCGACTGGTGGGATCCGGGAACGCGGCGCCTGTTCGGCGGACGCACATCGCTGATCATCGATCCGCCCGACGGCCACCTGCCGCCGATGACGCCCGCCGCCGAAGCGCGCGCCGCCGCGCGCGCGCAAACGAGGCGCCTCGCCGACGCGCCCGAGAACGTCGAAGAGCTCGGGCTGAACGTGCGCTGTCTCAACTGGTCGACCGCGGGGCCGCCGATGTTGCCCGGCGTCTACAACAACACCGTCCAGTTCGTGCAGACGCGCGACTTCGTCGTCATCGTCAACGAGATGATTCACGAGGCGCGCGTCGTGCCGATGAACCCAACGCCGCACGGCACGATCCGACGATGGATGGGCGACTCGCGCGGACGATGGGAGGGGCGGACCCTCGTCGTCGACACCGTCGGCTTCACCGACAAAACCAGCTTCCGCGGCGCCGACGAGAGCCTGCACCTCGTCGAGCGTTTCACGCGCCTCGACGCGAAGGCGATCGAGTACCAGTTCACGGTCGACGATCCGACGGTGTGGACGCGTCCGTGGACCGCATCGTTTCCGCTCCGAGGCACCGACGATCGGATGTACGAGTACGCGTGTCACGAAGGCAACGAACGGAGCCTGGAAGGAATTTTCCGGGCCGCACGCATTTCGCGAGGTGATCGTTGATGCGACGATGGCTTCTGCTTCTGGCCTGCGGAGTCTTCGGCGCCGTGGCCGTTTCCAGCGCACCTTCGACGCCGGCGTTTGCGATCGTCGAGGCGACGATTCCCGATATCCAGGCTGCGATGAAAGACGGCCGCCTGACGTCGCGCGAGCTCGTGAGCCAGTACCTGATACGCATCGCGACGTACGAGAACCGGCTGCACGCCACGATCGCCGTCAACGCTCATGCGCTCGAAGAAGCCGACGCGCTCGACCGCGAGCGCGCGCAGGGGCGCGTGCGCGGTCCGCTGCACGGCATTCCGATCGCGCTGAAGGACAACATCCACACGACGCATCTGCCGACGACCGGCGGCGCGCTCGCCTTCGCCGGCTACGTGCCGCCCTACGAAGCGACGCTCACGAAGAATCTGCGCGACGCGGGTGCGATCATCATCGCGAAGACTGGACTGACCGAGCTCGCCAACTGGGTCGCGGGCAATCCGACGCCGATGCCGGGCAACTACAACGGGGTCGGCGGATTCGGATTCAATCCGTACGATCCACGTCCCGATCCGCGAGAAGGCACCGCCGACGGCCGACCCGTGCTGCAGACCGGCGGATCGAGCTCCGGCGTCGGAACCGCGGCGAGCTTCTGGGCCGCCAACGTCGGCAGCGACACGGGCGGATCGGTCATCAGCCCGTCCAACGCGAACATGCTCGTCGGCATCCGTCCGACGATCGGCCGCATCAGCCGCTACGGTGTGATCCCGATCACCGCCGATCACGACACAGCCGGTCCGATGACGCGAACCGTGGCGGACGCCGCAATTCTGCTCGGCGCGCTCGAAGGCGCGTCGCCCGATCCGCACGATCCGGCGACGACGACGTGCACGCCGCCGCCGGGCCGCGACTACACGAAGTTCCTGCGGGCCGACGCGTTGAAAGGCGCGCGCATCGGCGTGCCGCGCGCGTTCTACTACGACCGCATCACCGTGCCCGGCGAGTCGTCGCCGAGAGGCGGTCTCAACACCGACCAGGCGAAAGTGATGGCCGACGCGATCGCCGTCCTGAAGCAGCAGGGCGCCATCGTCGTCGATCCCGCCGACGTTGCGAGCTTCGTCGACAGGGATCCGCAGAGGAACTTCCTCGCGTGGGATTACTGCTCGGGCGCGGAGCAGGCGAAGGGGCGCGACGCCAACTGCTCGGTGAACTTCAAGTACGGGATGAAGCGCGATTTCAACCTGTGGTTGAAGAGCCTCGGCCCGTCCGCGCCGGTGAAGACGCTCACCGAGCTGCGACAGTGGAACATCACGCACATGAAAGCGGGCGCGATCAAGTACGGCCAGTCGCGGCTCGACATCTCCGACGAGATGGACCTCGAGGCCGACAAGGCGCGCAACGACGCCGACGTGGAAAAGGACAAGGCTCTCAGCCGCGACCACGGAATCGACGGTGTGTTGAAGTCGAATCGTCTGGACGTTTTTATGACTCCTGGCGGCGCCGGCGCCGGCCTCGCCGCGCGCGCCGGCTATCCGATCATCGTCGTTCCATTCGGTCTTGTGCCGAATGCGCCGATGCCGGCGCTGCCGTCTGGGTTCAACGCGAAGCCGGCGCCGTTCGGCGTTGGATTTACCGGCGCCTCGTGCAGCGAGCCGCGCCTCATCGAGCTCGCCTACGCGTTCGAGCAGGCGACGAAGCGGAGAGTGCGGCCGGAATTGTGACAAGTGTCGTGGTGGCGCGGGCCTTTCAGGCCGCGGCCGGCCCTGAAAGGGCCGCCCCACAATGGCAGCAACGCCGGCACCAGGCCTGCCGGAGAAGAGAGGCATGACGATGGAACGCAGAACATTTCTCGCCAGCGCCGGGATGGGACTTCTCGGCGCACGGATCGCGCGCGCGCAGACGGCGCAGCCGCCGGCGCGGCCCACGATCCCCACGCGCAAGGTGAAAACAACCGTGCTCTTCAAGAGCCCGGAAGGGTATCCGAACGCAATCACCGCGACGCAGGACGGTCTCTGGATCGCCGAGCAGAAATCCGACAACGCGCATCTCGTCGACTGGAACGGCAAGCTGTTGAAGACGGTCAAGACCGAGTCGAAGAACACGAGCGGCATGGGCGTTGGCGGCGGCTACATCTGGATGGGCGCCAACGCCGCGCCGAACGGCATCTTCCAGACCGAGATGAGCTCGAAGACGATCAGCCATCGGCAGATCCCGCTCGGCGGCGGCGGCTGCCACGGCGTCGAGTACGTCAACGGCAAGCTGTGGATCGCGGCGCTGCGCCTGCGCGGCATCCTCCGCGTCGACGCCAAAACGTGGGAGCCCGAATTCCTCATCCCCTACAGCGTGCCGCGCGCGCACGGTACCGCGTGGCACGACGGCGCCATCTGGATGGTGACCGGC
>Ga0070699_100004724_pt1 | contig 12049 bp, 10 predicted proteins | sample KBSK1503metaG_FD_65473 | JGI IMG/M metagenome (GOLD analysis project Ga0070699, IMG submission 65473) | Corn, switchgrass and miscanthus rhizosphere microbial communities from Kellogg Biological Station, Michigan, USA - KBS K1-50-3 metaG | ecosystem: Host-associated > Plants > Roots >...
CACCTCGGCGGGCTCAAGGGCAAGGTGGTGGCGGTGTGGGGGCTGGCGTTCAAGCCGCGCACCGACGACCTGCGCGAGGCGCCCGCCCTCGCCGTCATCCAGGAGCTGCTCGCGCGGGGCGCGGCGGTGCGCGCCTACGATCCCAAGGCCATGACCGCCGCCCGCCGGCTCCTGGGCGACCGCGTGACCTTCTGTCCTCGCAGCTACGACGCCGTCGAGGGAGCCGACGCGCTGGTGCTCGCGACGGAGTGGAACGAGTTCCGCGAGCCCGACTTCGACCGCGTCCGCACGCTGATGCGCCACCCCGCGATCTTCGACGGCCGCAACATCTACAACCCGCGCCACCTCCGCGAGCTGGGCTTCCACTACGAGGGGGTGGGGCGGCGGTGAGGGTCCTCGTCACCGGCGGCGCGGGCTACATCGGCAGCCACGCCGTGCGCGAGCTGCGCGACGCCGGCCACGACATCGCCGTGCTCGACGACCTCTCTCGCGGCCATCGCAAGTCCGTCCCGACCGAGGTGCCGCTGGTGCGGGGCGACCTCGGCGACGCAGGCAGCCTGGCCCGGGCCCTGGCCGGGGCCGACGCGGTCATCCATTTCGCGGGGCTGCTCAGCGTCGCCGACTCCGTGGCCGATCCCGCCTCGTACTACCGCACCAACGTCGTGAAGGGCCTCGCGCTCCTCGAGGCGATGCAGGCCGCCGGAGTGCGCGACATCGTCTTCAGCTCCACCTGCGCCGTCTACGGCGTGCCCGTCCGCGTCCCCATCGACGAGGACCACCCGCGGGAGCCCATCAACCCCTACGGCGCGACGAAGCTCGCTTTCGAGCGCGCCCTGGACGATCTCTCCCGCGCAGGCAAGCTGCGCGCGGTGGCGCTTCGCTACTTCAACGCGGCCGGCTGTCACCCCGACGGCAGCCTCGGCGAGGACCATCGGCCCGAGGAGCACCTGATCCCCCGGGCGATCGACGCCGCGCTCGGCCGCGCCGAGCCCCTCAACATCCACGGCACGGACTACGACACGCCCGACGGCACCTGCATCCGCGATTACATCCACGTGCAGGACCTCGCCCGCGCTCACCTGCTCGCGCTCGACCTGGTGACGGGCGGGGCATCCGGCGCATCCGGCGCGGAGAGGCCCGCGTTCCAGGCGTTCAACCTGGGCACGGGCGCGGGGCGATCGGTTCGGGAGGTGATCCAGGTCGTCGAGCGGGCGACGCGGAAGCCCGTGCCGGCGCGCGTGGGGCCCCGGAGGGCGGGCGACCCGCCGCGGCTGGTGGCGGCGGTCGAGCGGGGCCGGCGCGTCCTCGGCTTCGAAGCGCGGCACAAGGAGCTGGAGGGGATCGTGGAGAGCGCCGTGCGCTGGCGGCGCGACCACCCGCAGGGATACGGAAGCGCGTCGTGAGCCGCGGCCGGGCCACGCCGCTCAAGGACCCCCTGCTCACCGTCGTGATGCCGGTCTACAACGAAGCGCCCACCGTCGGCGAGATCGTCGAGCGCGTGCTCGCGGTGCCCGTGCGCATCGAGCTGATCGCCGTGGACGATGCGTCGACCGACGGCAGCCACGCCCTGCTCGAGGAGCTGTCCCGCAAGCACGGCTTCAAGCTGCTCCGCCAGGCGAAGAACACCGGCAAGGGCGCCGCCGTGCGCCGCGGCATCGCCGAGGCGGGCGGCGACGTCATCGTGGTCCAGGACGCCGACCTCGAGTACAGCCCGGAGGAGTATCCCGAGCTGCTCGACCTCATCGTGAAGGGCAAGGCCGACGCCGTCTTCGGAAGCCGGTTCATCGGGCGGCACCGCTGCTTCCTCTTCAGCCACTACCTCGCCAACCTGTTCCTGAACCTCGTCACCAACGTCCTCTACAACACGACCATGACCGACATGGAGACCTGCTTCAAAGCCGTCCGCGCCGACGTGCTGAAGTCGCTTTCGCTGCGGAGCGACCGCTTCGGCATCGAGCCCGAGATCACGGCGAAGCTCTTCAAGCGCGGCGCGCGGGTGTATGAAGTGCCCATAACGTATGAGGGGCGCGACTACTCCGAGGGCAAGAAGATCACCTGGCGCGACGGGTTCCCTGCGCTGTGGACCCTCATCAAGTACCGTTTCGTCGACTAGGCCCTTTCAACGCGGAGGTCGCGGAGAACGGGCAAGCAAGGCTCGAGGACGCGGAGACATCCTTATGGTTTCTCCGTGCCCTCTCCGTTTTTCTCCGCGTCCTCCGCGTTAAAGGGCCGGTTGTCGTGGGGCCTGAGGTTCGCGTATACTTGCCGATCCGCAACGGCGCGTTAACACGCGCCACTGCAAGGAGATGAGGCCATCGCCGTTCCCGCAACCCCGCCCGTCGCGCCCCTGAGGCCTGCCCCGGTGGGCCGGCGGCCGTCGTCGAGCTGGCGCGGGCGCCTCGCCGCGTTCTCCGCCGACGTGCGGGCGGAGGCGCGACAGTTCCGTAGGCTCTTCCGCTACAGCCGCCCGTACCGCTTGATGCTGGTGGCGTCGTGGGTCGCCACCGCCGGCTACGCCGCGGCCGGGGCCGGCATCGTCCACATGGTGCAGCCGATCTTCGACGACGTCCTCATCAAGAGCGTGAACGTCGGCACCGTCGCGTTCACGATGCTCGCGCTCTACGCGATCAAGGGCCTGTGCTCGTTCCTGTCCACCACGATGGTCGCCGCCGCCGGCCAGCGCGCGGTGACGGACCTGCGCAACGACCTCTACCGGCACGTCCTGAACCAGTCCTTCAGCTTCCTCAGCCGTCACAGCACCGGCTCGCTGATGAGCCACGTGACGACCGACGTGGAGAAGATCCAGAACGCAGTGTCCGAGATGGCCGGCGACCTGCTGAAGGAAGGCCTGACCGTCCTCGGCCTCGTCGCGGTGCTCTTCATCAAGGACTGGAAGCTCGCCCTCCTGTCCCTGGTCGGGATGCCGCTCGCGTTCTACCCGCTCGTCCGGCTCGGCCGCCACCTGCGCGCGTCGAGCGAGACCTCGCTCCGGCGCTGGCGCGACATCTCGGAGATCCTGCAGGAGACCATCTCCGGGTTCGCGGTCGTGAAGGCCTTCGCGATGGAGGGCTTCGAGATCGCCCGCTTCCGCCGCGCGTCGTGGCGCCTCTTCACCGTGAACATGAGGATCACGCGCACCACCGCCATCCTCCCGCCGCTGATGGAGGGGGTGGGCGGGATCGCCATCGTCGCCGCGCTCCTCTACGGCAGCCAGGCCATCCGTTCCGGCCGTCTCACCACCGGCGCGTTCACGTCGTTCGTGGCCGCGCTGTTCGCGATGTACACCCCGATCAAGCGCCTCTCGCGGGTCAATGCGACGCTGCAGGGAGCGCTGGCGGCGGGCACGCGGATCTTCGAGGTGCTCGACACGCACCTCGAGGTGCAGGAGGCGCCGAGTGCCGTCGACCTGCCGCGCATGAAGCGGGAGATCGAGTACCGGGACGTGGGCTTCCGGTACGCGGACGGCGACGGGCCCGTGCTGCGGCGCGTGAACTTCCGCGCCTGCTCGGGGGAGATCGTGGCCATCGTCGGCACGAGCGGGGCCGGCAAGACCACGCTCATGAACCTGCTTCCGCGCTTCTACGACGTCACCGAAGGGGCGATCCTCGTCGACGGGATGGACGTGCGCCAGGCCAGCCTCAAGAGCCTGCGCGAGCAGATCGGCCTCGTGGCCCAGGGCACGGTCCTCTTCAACGACAGCGTGCGCGCCAACATCGCCTACGGCCTGGAGGACGTCGACGAGGCGCGGATCGAGACGGCGGCCCGGGCCGCGTTCGCCCACGACTTCATCCTCGACCTGCCGCGGCGCTACGACACCGTGATCGGCGAGCGCGGCAGCCGGCTGTCGGGCGGCCAGCGCCAGCGCATCGCCATCGCCCGCGCCATCCTCAAGGACCCGCCGATCCTGATCCTCGACGAGGCCACCTCGGCCCTGGACGCCGAGTCGGAGCGGCTCGTGCAGCAGGCACTGGCCAACCTCATGGAGGGGCGCACGACCCTCGTGATCGCGCACCGCCTGGCGACGGTGCGGGGAGCGGACCGGATCGTGGTCCTCGACGGGGGAGAGATCAAGGAGATCGGGACCCACGAGGAGCTGCTCCGCCGCGCCGGCGGCCTCTACAGCCGCCTTCACGAGCTGCAGTTCCGCCCCGAGGACCCGGCGGTATGAGCCACGAGCCCACGCCGTTGGAGCGCCCGACCGAGGACGCGGCTCTTCAATCTGCCGCCGGCCGCTGGGGACCCCGGCGGCAGATTGGTTTGAATCAATGATCCGGTCCATGACGGGGTACGGAAGCGCCTCGTCCGAGAGCGAGGCGGGGCGGGTGTCCGTGGCCGTGCGTGCCCTCAACCATCGTTTCCTGGACCTCTCGCTCCACGTGCCGCGGCGCCTGCAAGGCCTCGAGCCCGACGTGCGCCGGCTCGTCCAGTCGCGGATCCAGCGCGGCCGCGTCGAGCTGTCGCTGCAGACCGCGCTGCGTGACGAAGAGGGCACGGCGGTGGTGGTCTCGACGCCGGTCGTCGCCGGTGTCGTGGGCGCGCTGCGGCAGATCCAGTCCCAGTACGACCTCGCCGGGAAGGTGCGCCTCTCCGACGTCGTGCGCTTCCCGGGGGCGCTCGAGGTGGTGGAGACCGACGGCCAGCCCGACGACGAGCGGCGGCGCGGGATCCTCGGCCTCGTCGAGTCGGCCCTCGAGAGCCTGGACCGGATGCGGCGGGCCGAGGGCGAGAACCTCGAGCGCGACCTCTTGCAAGCGCTGGCCGCCATCGAGGCCGCCGCCGCGCGGCTCGAGTCGGCTTCCCGGGCGGAGCGCGAGACTCGGCGCGAGGCGCTCCTCGACCGGACGCGCGCGCTGCGGGACGAGCTGGGGCTGGAGGAGGCGCGGCTCTACCAGGAGGTCGTGCGCATGGTCGACCGGCAGGACGTGGCGGAAGAGCTGCAACGCCTGCGCAGCCACGTCGGCCAGGCGCGGGACGTGCTGCGCGACGGCGGCCCCTGCGGCAAGCGCCTCGACTTCCTCGCCCAGGAGCTGGCCCGCGAGGCCAACACGGTCGGCAGCAAGTCGGCCTCGGCCGCGATGGCCCGCGAGGTCGTCGACCTCAAGGGCGAGGTGGAGCGGCTGCGCGAGCAGGTGCAGAACGTTGAGTAGCCACCTCCCGCTCGTGATCGTGGTGTCGGGGCCGTCGGGCGCCGGCAAGTCCACGATCCTGCAGCGCATCCTGGTCGAGGTCCCCCGCCTGCGCTTTTCCGTGTCCCACACCACGCGCCCTCCGCGTCCGGGCGAGCAGGAGGGCGTCGATTATCACTTCGTGTCCCGGGACGAGTTCATGCGCCTGGCCGTGGGCGAGAAGTTCCTGGAGTGGGCCACGGTGCACGACCAGTGCTACGGCACCGCGCGTGCCGAGTACACCCGGGCCGCCGAGGACCGCGTCGACCTCCTGCTGGACCTGGACGTCCAGGGGGCGGAGAAGATCCGCGCGAAGTTCCTCGATGCGGTGTCGGTCTTCATCCTGCCGCCCTCGTACGAGCACCTCGAGCGGAGGCTGCGCAGCCGGGGGCCGACCGACGAGACGGCATTTGCCCGCCGGCTGGCGGTGGCGCGGGAGGAGCTGGAGCTGTTTCCCAAGTACGACTATGCGATCATCAACGACGACCTCGACGAGAGCGTCGAGAGCCTGAAGGCCATCATCCGGGCCGCCCGGTGCCGCACGAGCCGGATCGAGCCGGCCGCCCGCAAGATCCTGAGCACGTTCGATCCCGGCAAGTAGAGGAGAGCCAATGACGCACCTGATCCTGCCGAAGGAAGTCGACAGCAAGTTCCGCTTCATCACCGTGGCCGCCCAGCGTGCCAAGCAGCTCCAGAACGGGGCCAAGGCGCGCGTGGAGGCCCGCAGCCGCAAGCCCACCCGCATCGCGATGCAGGAGGTGCTCGCCAACGCGGTGTCGTGGGAGGTGAAGGACGAGAACGCTCCCGCGGAGGCCGCGGAGGCGTAGAAGCAATCAGCGATTGCCGACCATCGTTCTCGGCGTGACGGGCGGGATCGGCGCCTACAAGGCTTGCGAGGTGTTGCGCGAGCTGCAGAGGCGGGGTGTCGACGTCCACGTCGTGATGACGGAGCATGCCACCCGCTTCGTCGGGGCGTTGACGTTCGAGGCGCTGTCGCGGCATCCGGTCTTCGTGGACCAGTTCGCGCTGGGCGCGGAGGGCGACATCCGGCACATCAGCCTCGCCGACGCCGCCGACCTGCTGCTCGTCGTCCCTGCCACCGCGAACACTCTGGGCAAGTTCGCGCGGGGGATCGCCGACGACGCGCTGAGCACCCTCTTCCTCGCCACCACCGCCCGCGTCCTCGTCGCGCCCGCCATGAACGTCAACATGTTCCGCCACCCCGCCGTCGTCGAGAACCTCGAGATGCTGCGGGGCCACGGCGTCGGCGTGATCGAGCCCGGCACTGGGTACCTCGCGTGCGGGTGGCTCGGCGAGGGCCGGCTGGCAGAGGTGCCGGAGATCGTCGAGGCGGCGATGGCCGCGCTCCAGCGGCGGCGAAGCCTGGAGGGGGAGAGCGTCGTCGTCACCGCCGGGCCCACCGTGGAAGACATCGACCCGGTCCGCTTCATCTCCAACCGCTCCTCCGGACGCATGGGCTACCGGCTCGCCGAGGCGGCCCGCGACCGTGGCGCGAAGGTCGTGCTCGTGGCCGGCCCCACGGCGCTCGCGGCCCCGCTCGGCCTCGAGGTCGTCGCGGTGCGCTCGGCCGACGAGATGGCGAAGGTGGTACTCGACAAGGCGGCGGCCGCGGGGATCGTGGCGATGGCGGCGGCGGTGTCGGACTACCGTCCGGCGGAGAAGGCCGCGAGCAAGATCAAGAAGGACGATGGGGGACAGAAGCTGGAGCTGGTCCGGACGCCCGACATCCTGAAGTCGCTGGGTGAGTCGAAGGGGAAGCGGTTTCTGATCGGGTTTGCCGCCGAGACGGAAAGCCTGCGGGAAAGCGCTCGCCGGAAGCGGGCCGAGAAGCGGGTCGACCTGATGGTGGCCAACGACGTCAGCCGCGACGGGTCCGGCTTCGCCTCGGACAAGAATGCCGCGGTGCTGATCGACGCCAAGGGCGAGACGGAGCTGCCCCTCATGAGCAAGCGCGAGCTGGCCGAGCGCATCTGGGACCGCGTGGCCGAGCTGCGCACGCGTGCATGAGCGACCTTCCCGAGATCGTCGCCGACCTGCGCGAGCGGGCCAGGTACTACGGGTCGCTGAGCGACCTGGGCCTGCCGGCGCGCGCGCCGGGCGCCGCGCCTGTGGACGAGGCGGCGGCTCTGCCCGTGGCGGCTGCCTCCGACGCGGCCGCCGCGCTGAAGGCCGTGCGTGAGGACGTCGGCGATTGCCAGCGGTGCAAGCTCGCCGGCGGCCGGCGCAACATCGTTTTCGGACAGGGCAACCCGAACGCGCGGCTCATGTTCGTGGGCGAAGCCCCCGGCGCCGACGAAGACGCGCAGGGCCTGGCCTTCGTCGGGCGCGCCGGGCAGCTCCTCACCGACATCATCGAGAAAGGCCTCAAGATACCCCGCAAGGACGTGTTCATCGCCAACGTGCTGATGTGCCGCCCGCCCGACAACCGCAACCCCGAGCCGGACGAGATCATCGCGTGTCAGCCGTTCCTCGAGCAGAAGATCGACGCCATCCGGCCGAAGGTCCTGGTGGGTCTCGGGAAGTTCGGCGCGCAGTGGCTGCTGAAGACCGCGGAGCCGATCTCCCGCCTGCGCGGACGCGTCGGCGACTACAAAGGCATCAAGGTCGTGCCCACCTACCATCCGGCCTTCCTGCTGCGGACTCCCAGCGCCAAGAAGGAAGTCTGGGAGGATATGAAGGTCGTCCTGGATCTTCTGAAGGTCGGGGGGGTGTAAGGCCGAAGCACCCCCCGCGCGCATTCGCGCTCCCCCCCGGTCGCTCGCTCGGGAGTGAATCCCTCGCTCGCTGCTTCCTTGCCACGGCCTGACCTGCCGGGGCGTGGCCCGCGGCTAGACTAGTGCCGTTCCAACTTGATGGACCTACGATCATCTCGAAGATTGGAGTTGGGATGCAGCATCGACACTCGCGCCAAGCTCGGCGCGAAAAGTTGGAACGGCACTAGCCGAAAAACGCATCCGAGATTGACAGGGTTCGCGCGCGGGCAGTAGCCTCCGGCGATGCCGAGCTATCGGGCCCGTCCCGGCCTCGTGGCGTTCGATGCCGCCCTGGGGGCCGGCGACGTCGAGGCGGCGCGGGCCGCGCTTTTCGCGCTCACGCCGGAAGAGCGGGACATCCTCGCCGCCCAGCTCGGCGACGAAGGCCTGGCGCGCCTCTACCAGTCGGCGCGCCGCGTGCGTCGCGGTCCCACGCAGGGCCGCGTCATCGTGCTCCCCGGGCTCATGGGCACGCAGCTCGACTCGGTGCAGCCCGGCGGCGACGCCGACCGCGTCTGGGTCAACGTGTTCCGCATCTTCACCGGCCGCCTCGACGAGCTGCGGCTGTCGCTCGACGGCGCGCCCCTTCCGCCCCCGCACACCGTGCGGACCGCGAGCATCTTCCCGCTCTACGCCCACCTGCTTCTCGAGCTGCAGACCCGCTGGCAGACGCGGCCGTTCCCCTTCGACTGGCGGCTCGAGGTCGACCAGAGCGCCTCCGCCCTCGCCGACCTCGTGCGGAGCTGGGGCGCGGGCGAGCCCGTGCACCTGCTCGCCCACTCGATGGGGGGCCTCGTGGCCCGCCGCTTCGTCCAGCTCTTCCCGGACGTGTGGCGCTCGATGCAGGACCCCACCGGCCAGGGCCGCGGCGGGCGGCTGGTGATGCTGGGCACGCCCAACCGCGGTTCGTTCTGCGTCGTCCTCGCTCTCACCGGCGAGGAGAAGATCGTCAAGACGCTCGACCGGATCGACCAGTTCCACGACCGCGTGGCCCTGCTCCGCATCCTCGACAGCTTCCACGCCTCCTACCAGCACCTGCCCTCGCCCCGCGTGGACCTCGGAGACGACCACGTACGCCTCTTCGACGCCGCGAGCTGGGGCACGCTGCCGGTGGTGCCGGATCTGATCGCGCGCGGGCGCGCGTTCCAGGAAGCGATCTACCCGGTCGTCGATCCGGATCGCCTGCTCTACGTCGCCGGCTACGACCAGGACACGCCTACCGCCGTCCGGATCGAAGCCCCGGGCCGCTTCACCTACCAGATCACCCGGGACGGAGACGGCCGTGTGCCCCATTCCCTTGGCCTGCTCGAAGGAGTCAAGACGCTCTGGGTGCGCGAGGCGCACGGCGACCTGCCGAAGAACCCGAACGTCCTCGCCGCGGTCCACGACCTGCTGCAGCAGGGGACCACGGGCGCGCTCGAGAGCCAGAAGCCCCCGAGCCGTGGCGTGCGCGCCGCCGCGCCCTACCTGCCGCCGCGGAGCTTCGAGGTCGACCCTCCCGTCGTCGACGCGCTGCTGAGCCGAGCCGCCGGCACCGCGCGCCGCGGCCACGCTCCTGCCCTCAGCGACGTCGAGGCCGCGCGGCTCGCAGCGTTGATGCTCCGCGACTACACCGGCACGCCCGTCGACACCGGCCGGCCCCTGGCGGTTGCGCCGGCGCTGCCCGCGGCTCGCCCGCCTGCCCGTCGCGGCGGCGCTCGCCGCCCTCGCGCGCGCCCCGTCCGCCGCACGCGCCTGCGGGTCGAGGTGGTCTGGGGCGACATCACGAAGGCCGCGGGCGAGGTCTACGCGGTCGGCCACTACGAGGGCGTGCAGCCTCAGCGGGCCGAGCTGGCGCTCGACGAGGAGGTCTCCGGCCCCCGCCAGCGCCGGCACCTGGTCATCACCGACCAAACGCGGCGCGGCATCCTGCGGGGCGGCCTGGGAGACGTGGCGTTCTTTCCCTGGGGACGGCGCGTGGTCGCGGTCGCGGGCATGGGGCATGCGGGAACCTTCGGCGAGCCGGAGCTGCGGCGCCTGGCCCGCAACCTCACGTGGGCGGTCTCCGGCCTGCCCGCCGTGCGCACGATCTGCACCGTGCTCATCGGCTCGGGCGAGGGGACGCTCGAGGTCGAGCAGGCGGTCCGCTGGTTCTTCCTCGGCGTGGGAGACGCCCTGGCCGGAGCCGAGGTCACGAGCCCCATCCGGCTGGTCCGCATCGTCGAGAAGGAGCTCTCCCGCGCCCACCGCATCCGCGCCGCCGTGGAGCAGCTCCGGGGCGACGAGGCGGTGGCCGGGCAGATCGACCTTGCGCCGGCGCCCAAGATCCGCCCCGCCCGCGGAGGCGCGATCAGCGCGGAGAGCGGGCTGGCGCTGCTGCTGGCCGCCGCCGCGCGGGCCTCGGCCTTGCCCGCGCGCTCCGCCGCCCGCCGGGCGGTCGCCACGCTGTTGCGCGCGCTGCCCCGGCAGGACGACCTGCCCGCGCGCCTCGTGAAGACGCTCGACGCGCTGGGGCACGACCGCGAGTCGGACCTCGGACGCGTGGCCAGCTCGCTGCGCGTCCGCCTCGGCCCCGCGGGCGCCCCGTCGGGCGCGATCGCCACCCGCGTCTCCTTCGTGCGCGCGGGCGACCGGATCCGCGTCGCCGCGATCACCGAGACCGCGACCGTGGCCGAGCGCGACCTCGGCGTCGACTTCGCCCTCGTGGAGGAGCTGGTGGCCCGGCTGACCGACCCGCTCGCGGCCCGGCTCGACGACCTCGGCGACCTGTTGCGGCGGCTCCTGCTGCCCGCCGATTTCGGCGACAAGGTGCGGGAGGGGCCGCCGCTCGTCTTCGAGGTGGACCGGGCGCTGGCGCGGGTCCAGTGGGAGATGATGGCGGCCGACGAGACGATCGGCTCCGGGCCGCGGGCCCTGGGCCTGCGGGTCGCCCTGGCCCGGCAGCTCCGGACCACCTACAGCCCGCCGCCCGCGCCCTCGCCGCGGCCGCCGTCCCGGCTGCGGGCGCTCGTCATCGGCGATCCCGGCGATCCCGCGAAGGGCGAGTCGCTGCCGGGGGCGCGCCGCGAGGCCCAGCGCGTCGCGGACGTGTTGCGCTCGCGGGGCGTGGACGTCGTCGAGCTCGTCGGGGCCCCCGACGCCGCGGGCGCCGGCCCGCTGCCCGGCATCGCGCCGGCCTCCCGCATCGACGTCCTCCACCACCTCCTCACGGGCGGGTTCGATATTCTCCACTACTGCGGCCACGGGGATTTCGATCCCGACGAGCCCGACCGGGCGGGCTGGGTCTTCAAGGGCGGGCTGCTCACGTCCCGCGAGCTGGAAGGGCTGGCGCTCGCGCCGCGCCTCGTCGTCGCCAACGCCTGCCTCACCGGCCTGACGTCCGGCGTCACGCGCTCCGGCGCCCCCGTCGCCGTGCGCGGCGAGACCGACCTGCTTCCGGGCCTGGCCGACGAGTTCTTCCGGCGGGGCGTGCGGGACTACGTGGGCACGGCCTGGGAGGTGAGCGACGAGGGCGCGATCCTGTTCGCGGAGACCTTCTACGACAGCGTGCTGCCCGTCCCCGGCCTGCCCGCCGGCGACCTCACCTACGGCCAGGCGATGCTGAAGGCGCGCCAGGCGCTCGCCACGGCCGGGATGTACGAGTCGCTGTGGGCCGCCTACCAGCACTACGGCGATCCCACGGGCTCCCTGGTGGCCAAGCGTCCCTGAGGTCGATGGAGCGCTGATGCATCCAGCGCCGGCGAGCCTCGATCAGCTCCTGTGCACGGCCATTGCCGAGCGGCGGCTCGTCACGTTCATCTCTGACGGGTTTCGGCGCATCGCGGAGCCGCACGACTACGGCATCATCAACGGCGTTGCCCGGCTATTCTTCTACCAGGTCGGCGGCGCGGGCCAGTCCACGCCTCCCATCGGGTGGCGATGGGGCACGCTGTCGGGGATCTCTGAGCTGCAGATCCTTCCCGATGGCTTTTCCGGGCCACGCCCTGCGCCATCGGGCCGCCACATCCACTGGGACGTTCTGATCGCAACCGTGTCGCCGCGTCCCGTGAAAGGCTAGACCGTGGCCGGATCCGGATGCATCCACGGCGCGCGATACGGGCGGCGGAGCAGCGCGTTGGCTTCGGCGTCGCC
>Ga0070699_100004725_pt1 | contig 12042 bp, 9 predicted proteins | sample KBSK1503metaG_FD_65473 | JGI IMG/M metagenome (GOLD analysis project Ga0070699, IMG submission 65473) | Corn, switchgrass and miscanthus rhizosphere microbial communities from Kellogg Biological Station, Michigan, USA - KBS K1-50-3 metaG | ecosystem: Host-associated > Plants > Roots >...
TTCCCCCTCGTCATCATCTTCGTGGTGGTGATCGTCGCCATGGCGGCGGGATGGGCGACGCCCACCGAATCGGCGGCCCTCGGCGCGGTGGCGACGGTGCTGATGGCGGCGATCTACCGCGCGCTGACCTGGGACGGCTTGCTGAAGGCGCTGATGGGGACGGCCGCGATCTCCGGCGTCATCCTCTTCATCATCGTGGGCGCGACCACCTTTTCCCAGATCCTCACCTTCTCGGGAGCCACCAACGGACTGGTGGCCGCGGTGCAGGGCGCCCGCTTCGGCCCCGCCGTCGTGCTCGCCGTCATGATGGGCATCCTGCTGGTGCTGGGCTGCTTCATCGACCAGGTGAGCATGATGCTGATCACGCTGCCGTTCTTCATGCCGCTGGTGGAGCTCTACGGCTTCGATCCCGTCTGGTTCGGCGTGCTCTTCCTCATCTGCATGCAGCTCGGCCTCCTCACGCCGCCTTTCGGTATGCTGCTCTTCACCATGAAGAGCGTGGCTCCCCGGTTCATCACCATGGGCCAGGTGTGCGGCGCAGTGACGCCCTACGTGATCCTGGGGCTGATCATGCTCCTACTGGTGGCCTTCATCCCCGCGCTGGCCACCTGGCTTCCCGCCGTCCTGATCCCGAAGTAGGCCCCTCTTCCTCGGGCAGCGGAACGATCGGAACGGGTAGCCGTCTCCGGGTAGACTGAGCCCGGCCCGCTGCGGGCCCAGGTCGTTCCATCCTGTCCGGAGGGTTTGATGAGCGGCAAGGAGCGGCGGCGCGTGCGGGTAGGTCTGGTGGGCGCGGGTTTCGTGGCCCGGCTCCACGCCGAGGCGTACCACCACGTGCACGGGCTCGACGTCGAGCTCACCTGCGTGGCGGCCGCGCGGCGGGACCGGGCCACGAACTTCGCGGCCGAGTTCGGGGTGGGCCGGATCGAATCCGACCTCGGCGCGGTGTTGAGCGCGCCCGACGTGGACGTGGTGGACCTCTGCTCGCCCTCTTACCTGCACGCGGACATGGCGATCGCCGCGGCCCGCGCCGGCAAGCACGTGATCGTGGAAAAGCCCCTGACGGGGTTCTTCGGGCCCGCCGCCACGCCGCGACGCGAGATGCTCCGGCAGGCTCTGTCCTCGGCCGACGCCGTGATCGACGCCTGTCGCGGGGGGAAGGTGCGGCTCTGCTATGCGGAGAACTGGGTCTATGCCCCGCCGGTGCAGAAGGCCCGCCGCCTCCTCGCTGCCGCCGGAGGGCCCATCCTGCGGCTGGTGGGCGAGGAGAGCCACTCCGGAACGCATGCGCCCGTGAACAAGCGCTGGGACACCGGCGGCGGGGGCTCGCTGCTCGGCAAGGGCTGTCATCCCCTGGGCGCGGCGCTCTACCTCAAGGCCGACGAGGGCGTGCGCCTGCGCGGCCGTGCCATTCGCCCGGTGTCCGTGAGCGCGGAGACCGCCAATCTCGTCGCCACCGAGACGTTTCGGGCCGCCGGCACGCCCTTTCTCAACACGGTGGAGGGGGCCGACGTCGAGGACTGGGGCGCCATGCTCGTGGGCTTCGATGACGGCACCGTGGCGCAGATCGCCGCCGCCGACACCGTGCTCGGCGGCATCCGCAACCAGCTGGTGGCGTACGGCGCCCGGGCCATGGTGATCTGCAATATCAACCCCAACAATGTGGTGCAGGCCTATGCCCCGGACGGCGCGGTGTTCGGCGAGGAGTATCTCGTGGAGAAGCTCGAGACCAAGGCCGGCTGGTCGAGCCCGCAGCCGGACGAGGACTGGACGTCGGGGTATCCGCAGGAGATCCAGGACTTCATGGAGGCGGTGGCCCACGGCCGCGAGCCCCTGTCCGGCGGCGCGCTGGCTCGGGACGTGACGGCAGTGATCTATGGCGCTTATCTCTCCGCCGCCGAGGGACGCCGCGTGGACCTGCGCCCCTTGCTCCGAGAGGACGTGGCACAAGTCTTGAAGTAGCGGAAGGCATGAAGGCCAAGCGCCACGGGTCCGCCCAGATCGCTCGGCGGGGCTGGGTGCGGCGCGGCGAGGTGCTCAATACGCGGGGCCCCGAGGCCTTCGCGCGCGCGGTGTCGCCGGCGGCGCGCCGGTGAGCCGCATCTTCCTCCTGTCCCCCGCCTACTGCGGCGGCGTCCGCGCGGGGCTCGTCTTCGACGATCGCGCCCGCTTCGATCTGGCGCGGCGGGTGCGCGCCGCTCCCGGCGCGCCGCTGGGCGACGTGTTCTCCTTCCTCAGCGGGCTCTACTTCCGCGGGAAGCTCGCCTACGCGGAGGCCTTCGCGCGTCCCCCCGCGGGCGTGGCGGGCGTGCTCGTCATCACCCCCGCCGAGGGGCTGCGTCCCGCCCACGAGCCGGTGGACCTGCGGCGGCTGCGGCGCTATGCGGAGGTGGACATCGACGCCGATGACCGCCGCTATCGCGTGCCGCTGCTCCGCGACGCCCGCCGCCTGGCTCGCCACGCGGGCGCCGAGTGCGAGATCGTCCTGCTGGGAAGCGTGGCGACCGGGAAATACCTCGAGCCCCTCCTCGGCGTGCTCGGCGAGAGGCTCCGCTTTCCCGCCGACTTCGTGGGCCGGGGCGACATGAGCCGCGGCGGGCTGCTGCTCCGCAGCGTGCGCGCGGGCCGCGAGCTCGACTACATCGGCGTCACGGGAGCGCCGCGGCGAGGCCCGCGACCGGCGCGCCTTTCCCCGCGCCGATGAGCCCGTGTCGCGTCACTCCGCGCGCAAAAGTCCGATCTCGCGGAGGTAGCGCCGCGCGCCGGCGTGGATGAGCTCGATCCGCGGCGCCGCCGCGACCGTGTTGGCGGCGGTGGTCTCGCGCGCCTGCGCCAGCCGCGCGCCGAGGGCGGCTTCCCCCCGGTGCAGGGCCCGCGCGAGCCGGTAGGCGAGATCGTCGCCGAGGGTCGGGCGGGTCATGACGAAGCTCCACGAGCCCACCGAGGCGATGGGCGCGCTCTGCCCGGGATAGGAGCCGGCCGGGACCGTCATCGGCTTGAGAAAGGCGTGCTTGGCGAGGATGCGGCGAATCCCGTCGGCGTCCGGCACGATGAAGCGCGCCCCCGCCGGGCCGCGCGCCACCGCGGCGAAGCCGGGCCAGCCGATGCCGCCGCCCCATAGCGCGGCCACGCGTCCGTCCAGCACCATGGCGGGCCCATCGCCGGCGGCCTCCAGAAAGACCGCGTGGAAGTCGCGCGCCTGCTCGAGCCCGAGCCCGTCGAGGACATAGCGCGCGAGGATGACGAGGCCGGAGCCGCGCGCGCCGAACGCCACGTGGCGGCCGGTGAGATCAGCGATGGTGCGGTACTCGGAGTCGCCCCGCGCCACGAACATCCCCGGCGTCGAGTACATCGCGGCGAGGATGCGGAGATCGGCGGGCGCGCGGCCGATGCCGGCGAGCGCTTCGTGCGCCACCTCGCCCTGCACGAGCGCCAGGTCGAGCCGGCCCGCCTCGAGCAAGGGCACGTTCTCCGTGCTGCCCTTGGTGTTCTGCGGTTGCACGGCGAGGGTCGAATCCGTCTCCGCTATCGTCTCCACGAGAGCCTGGCCGTAGACGGGAAAGCCACCGCCGGGCGTCGCGGTGCCGAGGGTCACGGTGTCCACGCCGGCATTCTAGTTCAATCGGAGACAGTCCGTCTCCGTGTAATCCCTACACGGATTCCGTGTAAGTGTTGCTCGGGTGACGCGGAGGCGCGACCGCCCCGATTTGACTATATCAGCAATGGTCCACACATGCGGCACAGTGGCGCCGGCGCATGCTTCGCCCGTCGCTGGCACATCCGTTGCGTCGCGAAGACCTGATGTTCGCCCGGGCCTTGAGCCGTCTCTTCCCCAACGATCTCGCCGTGGATCTGGGGACCGCCAATACCTTGGTCTTCGCACCCGGGCAGGGGATCGTGCTCAACGAGCCCTCCATCGTGGCGTTGAACACCCATGACCGATCGGTGCTGGCAGTGGGCGCCGAGGCCAAAGCCATGCTGGGGCGCACGCCCGGCACCATCGAGGTGGTGCGCCCGCTGCGCCATGGCGTCATCGCGGACTACGACACCACGGAGAAGATGCTCTACCACTTCATCCGCCGCGCGCAGCCGCGGCGGAGCCCCGTGCACCCGCGCGTGGTCATCTGCGTGCCCTCCGGCATCACCCAGGTCGAGCGCCGGGCGGTGCACGAATCCGCCGGGCATGCCGGCGCGGGACGTGTCTTCCTCATCGCCGAGCCCACCGCCGCCGCCATCGGCGCGGGGCTGCCCATCTCGGAGCCGGGCGCCAGCATGATCGTGGATATCGGGGGCGGCACCACCGAGGTGGCGGTGATCTCGCTGTCCGGCATCGTCTTCTCGTCCTCGCTGCGCATCGCGGGCGACGACATGAACGACGCCATCGCCCAGCACGTGCGCAAGAGCCACGGGCTGCTCATCGGGGAGCGGCGCGCGGAGGAGATCAAGCTCGCCATCGGCTCCGCGTATCCCAACGGGCGCGACACCGAGACCATCGCCGTGAAGGGGCGTGACCTCACCGCGGGGTTGCCGCGCACGGTGTACGTGAGCGGGGCCGAGATCCGCGAGGCCCTGCGCGAGCCCATCGAGGCCATCATCGAGGCCATGCACGGCTGCCTCGAGCGCACGCCGCCCGAGCTGGCCGCCGACATCGTGGACAACGGCATCAAGCTCACCGGCGGGGGCTCGCTCTTACCCGGCCTCGCCGAGCTCCTGCATCGCCAGACCGACCTGCCCATCACGGTGAGCGACGATCCGCTCACCTGCGTCGTCCGCGGCGCCGGCCGGCTGCTGGACGAGCCCGCCGTCCTCGCCCGCGTCGCCATACCCGTCTAGCGCCGCTCCGCCCGCTCAGCGCCCCCTGAGCTTCAGGTCCTCGTAGGGGGCGGAGTAGGAAAATCCCTTGATGTGATCCACGGCGGCTTCCTCCACCCGGGGCCCGACCCCCCACAGGAATGCCAGCTCGTAGATCGGCACGTGCATCACGCGCTCGACCATGATGTCCTGGATCTGGTGGAGCAGGGCCTCGCGCTTCTTGCGGTCGAGCTCGCGGGCCTGGCGCTGGAAGAGGTCCTCGATCTCGGGCACCACCCCCGACGAGTAGATGCCGTTCTTGGTGACGTAGACCTCGATGCGCGTGGCGGCGTTGCCGGCGGGGGCGCCGAGGCCCATGATCACGCCCTTGAGCTTCTTCTCCCGCCACGCGCTCAGGAACGCGGCGCGCTCCATCGAGCGCATGCGCGTGCGGATGCCGACCTGCTGCAAATAGTTCACCAGGCCTTCGGCCAGACCGAAGAACGGCGGAAACGGAGTCAGGTCGCCGGCGTCGAAGCCGTTCGGGTATCCCGCCTCGGCGAGCAGCTTCCGGGCCCGGGCGGGATCGTAGGCCGGCGGCTCGTACACCTTCGCGAAGTCCAGGACGCGCGGGATGAGGCCCCCCGTCGGACGCGAGAGCCCCAGCGTCTCCGCCTGGTTGAGCGCGTTGCGATCGAGGGCGTGGCTGGCGGCCAGGCGCACGCGCCGGTCGTGCCACGGCGACTTCGGATCCCACTGCTCGGGCAGGTCGAGGTAGGGCACGCCGGGCGGCCGCGCCGCCACCAGCTTGAACCCGGGCGTCCGCCTGATCTCCTCGGCCGTCGGACCGCTGAGCAGATAGACGATGTCCACGTCGCCCGCCTTGAGCGCGGCGGCGCGCGTGGTCTCGTCCGACATGCTGCGAAAGACCAGCCGTTTCACCGAGGGGACCTTGCGCCAGTAGCCCTCGAAGGCCTCCATGACGAGATCCACGCCGGGAGTGAAGCTCACCACGCGATAGGGTCCGGCGCCGATGGGCGCCTTGAGAAACCCGTCGTCGCCCACCTTCTCGACATAGCGCCGGGGCACGATCCACGCCGCCCCGGTGGCGGAGGTGCCGTAGAAGGTCATGAAGTCCGGCCACGGCTCTTTCAAGACAAAGCGCACGCGGCCGGGATCGACGATCTGCACCTCCCGCACGCGGTCCTTGAGCAGCTTGGCGGCGGCGCCGCGGTAGCGGTCGAAGGAGAACTTCACGTCGTCCGCCGTCACGGGGTCGCCGTTGTGGAACTTCACGCCCTTGCGAAGGAGGAATTCGTAGGTCAGTCCGTCCTTGGAGATCGTCCACGACTCGGCCAGGCTCGGCGTGTTGTCGCCGGCCGGCATGGGCTTCACCAGCGCGTCGTGGACGGCGTAGAGCACCATGAACGGGTTGATGAAGGCCTCGGTGTCGCCGGGGTCGAGCCACTTGGAGGCCAGCGTGACGTGGAGCCCCCAGGTGAGCGTGCCCTCGGGCGCCGCGGCAGCGGGGCCGGACAGAAAGACGAGCAGCGACACGACGGCGAGCGGCAGTCTCATGGGCGCCTCCCGTATGCGCCGATCCTACGACGACCGGGCCTCCGACACCACTCCCCGCGCGGCAGCGCGAGGACGCCGGTTGCGCTACACTGGCCCGGCATCGATCCCTCGCCAAAGGAGCACGACATGAAGGCTGCCATCTTCCACGGTCCTCACCAGCCGCTCACCATCGAGAACATCGACATCGCCAAGCCCATCGGGCGCGAGGTGCTCGTGCGCACGGTGGCCAGCGGCGTCTGCCACAGCGACCTGCACTTCATCGAGGGACTCTATCCGTTCGCGGCGCCGGCCGTCCTGGGCCACGAGGCGGCCGGCATCGTGGAGGCGGTGGGCCCCCACGTGGACGAGTTCAAGGCCGGCGATCACGTCATCGCCTGCCTGTCGGTCTTCTGCGGGCACTGCGAGTACTGCCTGACTGGGCGCACCCACCTGTGCCAGAGCCGGCCCGTGCGCGCGACCACCGAGCCGCCGAAGCTCTCGTGGAAGGGCGCGCCCGTCAACCAGTTCGCCAACCTGTCGAGCTATGCCGAGCAGATGCTCGTGCACGACAGCGGCCTGGTGAAGGTGCGCGACGACATGCCGCTCGACCGCGGGGCGCTGATCGGATGCGGGGTGACGACCGGGGTGGGCGCGGTGCTCAACACCGCGCGCGTCGAGGCCGGCACCACGGTGGCGGTCTACGGCGCCGGGGGCGTCGGGCTGGCCGCCATCCAGGGGGCGGTGATCGCCGGCGCCCGCATGATCATCGCGGTGGACGTTTCCGCCGCCAAGCTCGAGACGGCGAAGTCGCTGGGCGCCACTCACGGCGTGAATGCCGCCGAGGTGGATCCGGTCAAGGCGATCCGCCAGCTCACCGGCGGCCCCGGCGTCGACTACGCCTTCGAGGCCATTGGCCTCAAGAAGGCGGCCGAGCAGGCCTTCGAGTGCTTGCGGCCGGGCGGGACGGCGACGATCGTGGGCATGATCCCGGTCGGGCAGAAGATCGAGCTCGACGGCCCGTCGTTCCTGCGCGAGAAGAAGGTGCAGGGCTGCAGCATGGGCTCGAACCGGTTCAAGGTCGACATGCCGCGCTACGTCGAGCTGTACCGGCAGGGGCGGCTCAAGCTCGACGAGATGATCACCCGCCGCGGCCGCCTGGAGGATGTCAACGAGGCGTTCCGGGCGATGAAGGCGGGCGAGGTGGCGCGCACGGTCCTGATGTTCGACTAGCGGCCGGCTAGGGGCTCTGGGGCGGCTGGACGCGGGCCACCGCGCCGCGGAGACGATCCACCCGTCCGGCGAGATCGCCCCGGAGCTGCCGGCGGCCGATGGCGCGCTTCATGTCTCCGCCGAGGCCGGTGACGAGATCGGTGGAGACGCGGCCCACCGTGAACAGCAAGGTCCCCGATCCCCAGGGGAAGGCGCCGGTCAGGGTCTGGCTCGAGTTGTAGGAGTGCCCGACGAAGAAGTGCCGCTCGAGATGGAGCGCCAGCTCCGGCCGGACCTCCACCATCTGGTGAACCAGGATGGGCGCGACGCGGCCCTGGAGCCGGCGCTCGATCCAGTAGATCCGGCTGACCCGCTCGGCGTGCTGGAGCGCGGGATAGTTCAGGAGCGCTTCGACCAGGGCCGGCGCCGCCGTGCCGAGCGGCCGCGCGTCGTCGGCGGCCAGACGCAGCTCCCGGGCCGGATCGGTGGCGATCCCGCCGCGCCGCGCATAGGGCTCGATGGCGCCGAGACCGCCCGCCCGGTAGGCCTGAGCGCGCTGGAGCATCAGGGCGCGATAGCGGACGCTCGCCGCCTCCGCCGGCGCCGTCTTCGCGGCGCCCCCCACGGCGGAGCGGGCAGCCCGCATCGCGTCCATCTCGGCGCCGGAGAGATTCCACACCGATCCCGGGCGCGCGTCCAGGAGCTCGTCGGCCTCCGCGGCGCCGAGACGTAGCCTGGCCAGTGCTTCCGGCCCCGCGCGCTCGGCGAGCGCGCCCCATCCGGCGATGCCGGGCTCGCGCACCGCCAGCTCGCTCTCCCCGAGCAGCTCCGCCACGCGGGTGAAGGGCGTGGCCACGTACACCATCACGCCGCCGGCCAGATCCCGGTCCGTGCGCTCCGCCACCGTGAACGGCACGGACTCCCCCGCCAGGAGGCGGCGGCGGTCATCGGGGGAAAGCTGACGGATGTCCCAGGTCAGCTCCGCCGCGTCCACCCGCGCGAGCAAGGTGACCGGCGCGCCCAGGTCGCCGAGGAAGACGAGCGCGAGCGCCGCCGCGAGGCGGCGCGCGAGGGAAACCGGGGCGCCAACCATGGCTCCGAATCATACACGGCCCGCGAGCCCTCGCCTTGACAGGCTCGGAGGCTCCCCCTAGAGTCCGGTTGACCATGCCGGAGATCCCGTTCCGATCGGCGAAACAGCTTGCGTCCCTCCTCCGGCGGCGCAAGCTCGGCTGCCTCGAGCTGCTCGACCTCTATCTCGCCCGCGTGGCGCGACACAATCCCCGGATCAATGCGGTCGTGGTCACCAGCATCGAGTCCGCGCGCAAGCGCGCCCGCGCCGCCGACGCCGCGCTCCGCAAGGGGCAGGTGTGGGGGCCTCTGCATGGCGTGCCCATGACGGTGAAGGAGTCGTACGACGTGGTGGGCATGCCCACCACCTGGGGCATCGCCGAGCTCAAGGACAATTACCCCGCCCGGAACGCGCTGGCCGTGGACCGGCTGCTGGCCGCCGGGGTGGTGCTGTTCGGCAAGACGAACGTGCCGCGGTACCTCGCCGACTCGCAGAGCTTCAACACGCTCTATGGCACCACCAACAATCCCTGGGACGTGACCCGCACCCCCGGCGGCTCCTCCGGCGGTTCCGCGGCGGCGCTGGCCGCGGGGCTCACCAGCCTCGAGGCCGGGAGCGATATCGGCTCCTCCATCCGCAATCCCGCACACTACTGCGGCGTGTTTGGCCACAAGCCCACCTGGGGCATCGTGTCGCCCCGCGGCCAGGCTTTGCCCGGTCGTGTGACCGAGCCCGACATCGACGTGGTGGGGCCGCTGGCGCGCAGCGCGGATGATCTGGCGCTCGGGCTCGCCGTGATGGCGGGCCGCGACGAGATCGACGGCGCCGGGTGGCAGCTTCGCCTGCCCGCGCCGCGGCGCCGCGCCCTGCGCGAGTGGCGCGTGGCCGTGATGCTGGACGATCCGGCCTCGCGCGTGGACCGCGAGGTGCAGGACCGCTTGCAGGCCCTCGCCGACTTCCTCGGCCGCCGGCGCGCGAAGGTGAGCGATCGCGCGCGGCCCGCGGTGGACACCGCCGAGGCCCAACGCGTGTACATCCAGCTCCTGCGCGCGGCGACCTCCGGACGTCAGACGGATGCGGAGTTCGAATTCAACCGGAACCTCGCGGCCGCGCTCACCCCCGGCGACGAGCGGTACTTCGCGCGGATGACGCGGGCCAATGTCCAGCCGCACCGTGACTGGCTCGCCGCCAACGAGACCCGCCACCAGATGCGGCTCCGCTGGGCGGAGTTCTTCCGCGAGTGGGACGTGCTCCTCTGCCCCGCCGCCGCCTCGGCCGCGTACCCCCACGACCACGCGGGCGAGCGGCACGAGCGCCGCATCACCGTCAACGGCCAGCAGGTGCCCACCACCGATCAGCTCTTCTGGGCGGGCTTTTCCGGCATGGTCTATCTGCCGTCCACGGTGGCGCCGGCGGGCTTCACCCCGGGCGGGCTGCCCGTGGGCGCGCAGATCGTGGGCCCTCAATACGGGGATCGGAGCTGCCTCGCGCTCGCGCAGCAGCTCGAGGGCGAGTTCCAGGGCTTCGTCCCGCCGCCGGGCTTCGAGTAGCGTCGTCGACCGGAGATCGCGGTTGACCGTGGCGATGCCGCGAAAGCGGGCCGACGAGCTCTTCGAGTCCACCTTCGCGGCCCGGTGGGCGCGTCGCGAGCAGCTCGACGCGGAGACGCGCGCCGTTCATCGCGCGGTGCTCCGGCTCCTTCTCGCGGGCGCGGGCCCGGTCGGAGGCGCCGCCATAGCCGCCCAATCCGGGCTTGGGCTGGACGCGGTGGAGGCGGCTCTGGCCCAGCTCGACGCCGCCGACTTCCTCCTGGTGTCCGAGGGACGGGTGCGCCTGGCCTATCCGCTCTCTGCCATGCCCACCGCCTTCGCGGTGGCCTTCGCGGGCGGCCGCCTTTGTCACGCCTGCTGCGCCATCGACGCCCTCGGGCTGCCGGCGATGGCCGGAGAGGCGGTCACGGTTCGCGCGTCCTGCCACCACTGCGGCGAGGCCCTGAGCCTGCGGGTCGGGCCCGAAGGCCCGGCCGACTCGCATGATGTGATGGTGTGGGTGGGCGAGCGCGGCGATCTGCGCGGCAAGGCGAGCGATGCGCTTTGACACGCCCTCACTTTCTTCCGGTCGGAAGAGCATGCCCGCGCCTGGTGGGCGGCCCGGCCCGGCGTCCCCGGGGCCGCCGCCACCCTGGCGGAGGGGTTCCGGCTGGCGGCGCGGGTGTTCCGCGATTTCTTGCGGGAGCCTCCACGTCCCGGAGGCCGTTGACAAGCCTCCCTCCCGTCGAGCAAAGTCTACGCACCTGACGCAACTCCCCTTGCAGGAGGTACCAGCATGCTGGCTTCGGTCGTGATCCGGAGAGCCCTGATCGCCCTCGCCGTCGTCCTCGTCACCGGCGCCGCCGGCGACGCCCTCGCCCAGACCAAGGGCGGGGTCATGCGCGTCGGCAATCTCGGCGAGCCCCCCTCGCTGGACGCGCACTGGACCACCGCCAGCATCACCGAGACCCTGACCAACCACATCTACGAGGGGCTCTACAGCCTGGACAAGGACAAGAAGCCCATCCCCATGCTCGCGGAATCGCACACCGTGAGCCGGGACGGCCTCGTCTACACCTTCAAGCTGCGGCAGGGGATCAAGTTCCACAACGGCAAGGAGATGACCTCCGAGGACGTGGTGGCCTCGATCGCCCGCTGGGGCAAGCAGTCCATCTACGGCAAGTCGCTCTTCGCCCAGGTGGACACCTGGAAGGCGATCGACAAGTACACGGTGGAGATGAAGCTCAAGGAGAAGTCGGCCATCGTGCTCATCTCGCTCGCGGTGCCCAACAATTTCGGCGCCATCTATCCCAAGGAGATCGCCGAGAAGTTCGAGCCCGCGGTCAAGGCCACCGAGTACATCGGCACCGGGCCCTACAAGCTGGCGGAGTGGAAGCCCGACCAGTACATCCGCATGGTGCGCTTCGACGAGTACAAGTCGCGCGCCGAGAAGCCCACCGGCTACGGCGGGGGCAAGACCGCCTACGTGGACGAGATCCGCTGGGTGCCGGTGCCCGAGGTGGCCACGCGGGTGGCCCAGATGGAGACGGGCGAGCTGGACTTCGCCGACGATCTCAACCTCGACGCCTTCGATCGGCTCAAGAAGAACGCGGCCGTCCGTCCCATCGTATCCAAGCCCTATTACTGGCTCGTCGCGGTCTTCAACAAGAAGGAAGGCCTGATGACGAACCAGAAGCTGCGTCAGGCCTGGCAGGCGGCCATCGACATCGAGCCCATCATGAAGACGGTGGCGGGCGGCAAGGCCGAGTTCTATCGGATGGACAATAGCCTCACCCCCGTCGAGATCACCGCCTGGCACACCAATCTCACCGGCTTGCCGTGGAACGAGCGGAACAAGGACAAGGCCAAGCGGCTGCTCCAGGA